>Ga0308166_1002348_pt1 | contig 17761 bp, 9 predicted proteins | sample PhyCR2_2_FD_202137 | JGI IMG/M metagenome (GOLD analysis project Ga0308166, IMG submission 202137) | Phyllosphere microbial communities from UC Gill Tract Community Farm, Albany, California, United States - DLSLCC.R2 | ecosystem: Host-associated > Plants > Phyllosphere > Unclassified | place... | reverse complement strand
GCGCCCCGACGTAGAACAGCAGAATGCGCCAGAACACCGAGCCGATCGCATCGGGAATGGTCTTCTGCGGGTTCTTCGCTTCACCGGCGGTCAGGCCGATCATTTCGACACCGAGGTAGGCGAACATGACCATTTGCAGGGACATCAGCACACCGGTCACGCCGTTGGGCATGAAGCCGCCGTGGGCCCACAGGTTGGAAATCCCCAGCGCCACGCCGTCGTTGCCGAAACCGAAAGCAATGATGCCGACGCCGCCGATGACCATGGCGATGATGGTGACGATCTTGATCAGGGCGAACCAGAACTCGAATTCACCGAAGGCTTTTACCGCGATGAGGTTGATCGAGCCCATGCTGATCAGCGCCGCGAGGGCCCAGATCCAGCGCGGCACATCGGGGAACCAGATGCCCATGTACACGGCGACGGCGGTGATTTCCGCGACGCAGGTCACCAGCCACAGGAACCAGTAGTTCCAGCCGGTGAGAAAGCCCGCCAGCGGGCCGAGGTAGTCCTGAGCGTAGCGGCTGAACGAACCGGCCACCGGGTTGTGCACGGCCATTTCGCCGAGGGCGCGCATGATCACCAGGATCGCCAGGCCGCCGAGAATGTACGACAGCATGATCGCCGGGCCGGCCATTTCAATGGCCTTGGCCGAGCCGAGAAACAGGCCGACGCCGATACAGGCACCGAGTGCCATCAGGCGAATATGCCGTTCGCCGAGTTCGCGTTTAAGCGGGCCGCCGTGAGCGGTCTCGCCATGGGGCAGGTGATTGCCGACTGGCATAGGGATACAACCTCGTCTTGTTATTGGATATGACCACCGTGTGTCGAAGCCTCGACCGATAGGCCTCAGCTTCCCGACACCGCGCCTGCTTCGTGGGCAGACACGTCATGCAGGACCCTGCCTGCAAGATCAGCGGGGCGTGCAGTATAGAAAGCTTGTCACAGGGCTTTTCACTCTATAAGTGACAACATTCAGCTAGAAGTCTCGGCAAAAAGCCGCTTTGCGGAGAGATATTACCTGATATGCGTAGGAATATTCACCACAAAAAATCCCGGCGAGTATTGCACGATGATGGTGCACCGTCATGGCCCTGCTTTGGTGGTATTGCGTGGGGGACGGCTCTAGCACAGCCGTTTCGATGAACTTGACTGTTTAACCCCCTGTGGCGTGGGAGCTTGCTCCCGCTCGGCGGCGCAGCCGTCGTATTACCTGCGCACGCGGTGTTTCAGACAGATCGCGATCAGAGGGATTGGGGCTGCTACGCAACCCAGCGGGAGCAAGCTCCCTCGCCACAGAGAAGGCGACATCTGGAAATTTTCGGAAATTTCGTACAGTCATCGCAGACCCAATTCTTGAATGCTGCGACTAGCGTGAATAGGGATTGAACTCGCAAAGGACGCAACGGAATGCGTAAACCCCCAAATTCACATCGGCTCCGCCGAGGGCGTTGTTCGGAGTCAGGACGTGCTTATCTCATAACCGCCGTGGTGTATCAGCGACGCAGAATATTCAGCGATTGGCAGGTGGGGCGTTTGTTGGTAGCGGAACTCCGGCGAGCTCATGACCAGCGATGGGTCGATTCGATAGCCTGGGTGTTGATGCCTGACCACTTACATTGGTTGGTCCAGCTGGAAGAAATGCATATTGAACGTCTGATGCAAGCGGTGAAATCCCGCAGCACATTGTCGATTAACCGTGTCCTGAACCGAAAAGGCGCGTTTTGGCAAACCGGCTATCACGACCGAGCCATCCGTGATGGAGAAGACTTGAAACCCTTCGCCCGATACATCATCGCCAATCCGCTACGGGCCGGCCTGGTAGAAAAAATTGGTGACTACCCACTCTGGGATGCCTGCTGGCTCTAAAGCTCCCCCCCCTGTGGCGAGGGAGCTTGCTCCCGCTCGGCGGCGCAGCTGTCGTATTACCCGCGCACGCGGTGTTTCAGACAGAGCGCGATTAGAGGGATTAGGGCTGCTTACGCAACCCAACGGGAGCAAGCTCCCTTGCCACAGGTGCAGTTTTCTTCAGAAACCGCTCCCACTCAAACCCCGCACATTTTTTTCCCCATCACCAACCACCGTCTAAGCTTCAGTCAAGTCCGATCAATCTGCGTGAATGGATCAATCGACTATGGGCGCTTTGTGGCAAACCGATTCGAGTAAAGCCGTGGTTCCGACTGAACGTGTGGATGAAGCGCCTGTCCCCCCCAAAAAACGCCGCAGCCGGCATGGCTGGAAGGCGTTCTGGTTATTGCTGCTGATTATTGCCATCGTGGTGGGTCTGGCCGCGAGCAAGGAGATGCGTACCTCGCGTTTCCAGTCCCGGGAGCTGAGCCAGTACGCCGCCTCGCTCAAATATCAGTTGGAGCCCGGCCCCAGCGAAGCGATCCGCTATCCGGGCAACGGGCCGTTCGATCTGCGTCTGGGCTACAGCTCTCTCGATGAATTCCTGCCACGCCTGCTCAAGCGCAATTATGTGATCACCGAACAGACGCGATTTTCACCCGCGCTGTTGAGCTACACCGACAAGGGCCTGTTCGTGCCCTATTCGGAAAAGATCCAGGCCGGGCTATCGATCACCGATTGCCGTGCTGCGCCGTTGTATCAGTACAAGTATCCGCAGCAGCTGTATTCGAGTTTTGCGGCGATTCCGCCGGTGGTAGTCAGCAGTCTGCTGTTCATCGAAAACCGCTTTCTGCTCGACCCCAAGCAGCCGCTGGCCAACCCGGCGGTGGACTGGCCGCGCTTCGGCATGGCCGCGTGGTCGCAGGTGGCGAAGTTGCTCCATCTGCCGGGGCAATCGGCGGGGGGCAGCACCCTGGCGACGCAACTGGAGAAGTACCGGCACTCGCCCGATGGCCTGACGGTGTCCGGCGCCGAGAAGATCCGTCAGATGATTTCCGCCAGCGTGCGCGCCTATCAGCCCGGCCCGGAAACCCTCGGCGCGCGGCAGAACATCATCCGCGACTACCTCAACAGCGTGCCGCTTTCCGCTGTACCGGGGCACGGCGAAGTACACGGCATGGCCGAAGGTTTGCGGGTTTGGTACGGCAGCGATTTCAACCAGGCCAATGCACAGCTGAACAGCCCGGCCACCGATGCGAAAACCATGGCCGACAAAGGCCTGGCCCTGCGCGAAATGCTCTCGCTGATGATCGCCCAGCGCCGCCCTTCGCATTACCTGACCAAAGGCCGCGAAGAACTCGCCGACCTCACCGACAGCCACCTGCGCCTGCTCAAACAGGGCGGCGTGATCGACAGCGCGCTGGCCGATGCCGCGCTGGCGAGCAAGGTCACTTACCGCGACTGGCAGACCCAGCCGACCATTCAACCGATCGAAACCAACAAGGGCATCAGCGTCGCCCGCAGCCGTCTGGCGAGTATGCTCAACCGTCCGCTGTACGACCTCGATCGCCTCGATCTCTCAGCCACCAGCACCTTGCAGGGCGAGTTGCAGACCCAGGCTACCGATTACCTGAAAAAACTCGCCGACCCCACGTTTGCCGGGCAGATCGGCCTGATTGGCGAACGCCTGCTCACCCCCACCAGCACCACCCAGGTGCGCTACAGCTTCACCCTTTTCGAACTGACCCCGGACGGCTCGCGGGTGCGCGTGCAGACCGACAGCACCGACCAGCCGTTCGACATCAACGAAGGCAGCAAGCTGGAACTCGGCTCGACGGCGAAGATGCGCGTGCTGACGACCTACCTGCAGATCATCTCCGAACTGCACGACAAGTACGGCGCCATGAGCGTGCCGGAACTGAAGAAGGTCGAAGTACCGGATCAGGACCGCCTCAGCCAGTGGGTGATCGATTACCTGATCCAGAACAAGGACCACGATCTGTCGAAAATGCTCGGCGCCGCGCTCGACCGCAAATATTCGGCCAGCCCCGGCGAGGCGTTTTTCACCGGTGGCGGCCTGCATGTGTTCCACAACTTTCGCAAGGAAGACAACGGCCGCCTGCCGACTCTGCGCGATGCGCTGCGCGAGTCGATCAACCTGCCATTCATTCGCCTGATGCGCGACGTGGTGCGCTACGTCACCTACTCCGGCCCCAACAGCAGCGCCGAACTGCTCAAGGACGACCGCGATCCGCGACGTCAGGAATACCTGGCCAGTTTCGCTGACCGCGAAGGCACCTCGTTCCTGCTCAAGTTCTGGAAGAAGTACAAGAACAAGGACACCCAGGCGCGCCTCGACACCTTCCTCGACAGCATGCGCCCGACCCCGATCCGCATGGCCGCCGTGCATCGTTATCTGCTGCCCAATGCCAGTCAGGAAGACTTCAACAGCTTCGTGCGCGCGCACCTCAAAGGCGCCAAGCTCACCGAGAAACTCACCGACGATCGCCTGATCCGGTTGTACGACGCCTACGGCCCGGGCACCTACGATCTGCCGGATCAGGGCTTCATTGCCAAGGTCCATCCGCTGGACCTGTGGTTGATGGGCTACCTGCTGCACAACCCGGACGCCACTTTCAGTCAGGTGGTCAAGGCCAGCCAGTTCGAGCGTCAGGAAGTCTATAGCTGGCTGTTCAAGAGCAAGCACAAGGGCGCCCGCGACAGCCGCATCCGCACCATGCTCGAGATCGAAGCGTTCCTGGAGATTCACCAGCGCTGGCAGAAAGTCGGCTATCCGTTCGACCATCTGGTGCCGTCGCTGGCCACCGCCATCGGCAGCTCCGGCGATCGTCCTGCCGCGCTGGCCGAACTGATCGGCACCATCCTCAACGATGGCGTGCGCATGCCGACGCTGCGCATCGACAGCCTGCACTTTGCTGCAGACACCCCGTATGAAACGCGTCTGACCAACGACCCGCATGTGGGCAAACGGGTGATGCCATCGGAGGTCGCCACGGCAATGCGCGAAGCGTTGTCGCAAGTGGTGGACTCGGGCACGGCGAAACGGGTGTCCGGCAGTTTCAAAACCGCCGACGGCACCCCGCTGGTGATGGGCGGCAAGACCGGCACCGGCGACAACCGCATCGAAGCCATCGGCTCCGGCGGGCGCATCCTCAGTTCGAAGTCGATCAACCGTACCGCGACCTTCGTGTTCTACATCGGCAACAACCACTTCGGCACGCTCACCGCATTCGTCCCCGGGCGCTCGGCGGAGAACTTCAAGTTCACCTCGGCGCTGCCGGTGCAAGTGCTCAAGGGCATGGCGCCGATGCTTTCGCCATACCTGCAACCGGGCACGCACACGATGTGCCAGGCGCCGGAGGTCACCGCCGCCCGGTAAGCCACGAAAGCAGCGTGGCGTGGTGGTAACTGTGTATTTTTCCCTCCGTGTTTTTCGAAGGCTCCGTACGCAACCCCGGCGCTTTCAACCGGGTATTTGCGCTTTTTTCACCCACTGTCCTTGCCTAGGCTGATCGCTCCATTTTTGATCAAGGACGATCCAGCAATGCCCACCCTTTCCCCGCAGGGGCAACCGCCACGCACAGCGCACCTCGTCTCACCGGATGTCAGTGTTCATTATCAAACGATCGAAAAAGCCATTCCGGCGTGGCTACGCGCAAGCTCAGCAAAGCGGGTCAATGAATTGCAGCTGCACCGACTGAAGCTGCCGGCCTGGTATCAAGAGGTGTCGGACGCCGAACACCTGCGCCTGCAACAGCAGATGGAAAATGCCTGGAAGGCGCAAAACCAAGTGGACAAGGCCTTGAGCAGTCTGCAAGACGTCTACGCCTTCGCCAAGCCGTTATTACAGCAGGCGTTGCGACAGCGCTTCGGCGTCGAGGACGATGTCGAGAACACCTGGCTGCGCCTGTACGCCCCCGTCAACAGCGCGTGGTGGGCCCATGACTTTGCCGGTGCAACCACCAGCCGGACCGTCTCGCTGCTCGACGCTGCATTGCATAATTTCGCTTGGGATGAGGTGTTCAGTCCGGACTCGGAGTTCATCACCCGCCCCGATGCCAACGGCCACTTCACGGTCAGGCCGCTCAAGCACAAACTGAGTATCGAGCAGTTCAAGTCACTGTGCCGCGAGCTGAATATCGGCGCCCGTTACGAGCAGCATTTGAACGAGTTTCTGGGCTCGGGCAACCGTGTCGCCCGCCAGGTTTTGCAATACCGGGTCATCTTCAGTCAAAAAAGTACATTGAGCGTCTGTGCCCAGTTGGCTCTGGCAAAAAAGGACATTGACCGCGACGCCTACGAGGTCATTCAGGGCATGCTCGATGACCGGCGCAACCTGCGCTGGCGCGGGCGTGCCATCAACTACTACAACCTCGCCATGATGGATACGGCGCTGACCGGTATCACCCTCATCGCCCCTGACGTGGACACCGCCAACGCCCCGGTCCCGGTGATTGCCTATGTGCCCCACGACCCGGAACACCCGCTCAAACAATACCCCTCGGCGCTGGACTTCATGGCGGAACTGACGCGGCAACTGCGCGACCGCGACGCTGCCGGCAGCTATCAGCGGTTTTTCAGCCAGTTCGTCAACCATCAGCAGCGCGGGCATTTTTTTGCAGGGTTGAACGCCCGTCTGAGCAACGTGAAATGGCACGCCGTACCGCCGGGAACCAACCTGCCCAGTTGGCGCGAGACACCTGTGGATCACCCCGACCTGCGCTTTCGTCTGACGAAAGTCCAGGACGACCGCGATACCCGCTACACCGGCAGTCTCTGGACTTACTTCTATCAGCAGAAGCTCAACAAGATTTTCAATGACGCCCGGGAGATCGCCATTTCCACCGAGTATGCCGACCGCATGGCCCGCTGGGCCTGGTGGGACAACCTGGGGAAAATCCTCTCGGATATCTTCAACGTGGCGCTGCTGGTGGTGACCCCGCTGGTGCCGGGGCTCGGCGAATTGATGCTGGCCTACACCACGTATCAACTGCTCGACGGCGTCTTTGAAGGCATCGTCGACATGGCCGAAGGGCATTTGGCCGAAGCGGGTGAGCAAGCCATTGGCGTGCTGCAAAGCATCGTCCAGCTCGGCGCCTTCGCCGCTGGCGCCAGCCTGGGACGTGTCGCACGGGTCAAGCTGTCGTCGTTTGTCGAAGGCCTGAAACCGGTGCAGTTGGCCGATGGCCAGACCCGTCTGTGGAATCCGGATCTGGCGCCCTATCGCCTGCCGGAACAAACCCTGTCGAGCCCGGCCCGCCCCGATGCGTACGGCGTTCATACGCTGGGGGACAAACAATTGCTGCGCCTGGATCAACACCTGTTCGAGGTGACCAAGGATCCGGTTTCCGGGAAACACCGCCTGCGCCATCCGCGACGTCCCCGGGCCTACGCACCGACGCTTGCGCACAACGCCGACGGGGCCTGGGTCTGTGAAACGGAAAACCCGCGTCTGTGGGACGGGCGAAAACTGCTGCGGCGCATCGGTCATCGCACCGATGGTTTCAGCGACGCGCAACTGGAGCACATGCGCCTGCTGACCGGCACCGACGAGGACATGCTGCGTCGCATGCATGTCGACAACACCCCGCCGCCACCATTGCTCAGCGACACGCTGGATCGACTTGGCCCGGCGCGTCCGGTGCAGCCCGACGCGCCACTCTCGCCGGCGGCCAGCCAGGTGATGGTGGATTGTCCACAGTTGACGCCGGTTCTCGCCGAACGGGTGGTGTCCCATGCCCGGCCGCTGGAACAGCAGCAAGCCACGACGCAACGCCGTCTGCCCTTGCGTTTGCGCACGACCGCCCGCGAGGTGCAGTTTGAATTGCAGTCCGTGCGCGCCGCCCAGGGTTTGCAGCAGGAAGCCCTGAGCAACATCGACAGCGAACGGCTGATCCTCGGCGCGCTGCGGCATTACAGCGATACCTTCGGGGCGCTGCGGATTGAAATCCGTGAAGGCACGTTCGACGGCGAGTTGCGTTGCGAGGCCGGTGCCGCGGTCGCCGAGCGCATCCGGGTGCTGGTGCGGGTTGCTGCCGATCGCTATCAAGTGCGCGATGGCGCGAACCTGCCGATCCACCCCGCCAGTGGCCTGTACGAGGCAATCCTGCAGGCGATCAATCACGATGGTCGTAGTGCCTTGGGGTATCGAACCGACGATATCGAACCGTTCAAGCAGTGGATCATCGCCAGAACCCAGGCCCCCAGCGAGCGGCGCACGCTACTCGCCAGTCCGCCGATCCGCCCGATCGCGGAATACAACACCCTGTTTCTGGTGCGCGGCCCGGGCCTGAGCCGCAATGCCGCCACGCTGGAGCAACGCATCCAGGATCTGCATCCGCATTTCAGCCCGAGCGAGGTCGAAGCGTTTGCCAATGCTCTGACCGAACGCGGCGAGCCGCTCAAGGCCATCGAGGAGCACGAAAACGAACTCGATGAACTGCGGGTCATCGTCCATCGCTGGCGCTATCAGCAACCGCAGACCTGGGGGCCGGGCAGTCAGGGGTTCCGTGACGGTGGCGGGCTGCATATCTACGAAAGTCTGCTGGACTGCTTCGAGCGCAGGAACGCGCATCTGGGCAACCGCGCCGACCCGTCGGCCTATGCGCTGGACCTGTCGCGGGAACTACTCTCTACGAATCTGGAAACCTGGTGGGCGAAACGTCCACCGCTGAAGAAGTTTCTCGACAAGGTCACGCTGCTCAACCTCGATAACGCGCGGTTTTCCCCCGACGCCAACGGCCTGCTCAAAGACTTTCCGAACGTGGTCGAGCTGAGCGCCAAATACTGCGAGCTGACGCGCTTGCCGGACCGCATCGGGACCACGATGCGCCGCCTCGAACGACTGCGTCTGAACAACAACCACATCGTGCTGGATCGCGCCGCCGTCGAACGGCTGGGCAGCCTGACCTACCTCGAAGTGCTGAGAATGGACGATAACCCGCTGGGGCTGTCGCCTGATCTGTCGCGCATGCCGCGCCTCAAGGTGGTGGCGCTGAAGAACACCGGCCTGACCACCTGGCCTGACGGCATTCTGGCCAAGCCACGGCCACGCGGTCTGCTGCTCGATCTGCGCGGCAACCCGCTGACGGTAATCCCCGACGTGCCGAGCGGTTCCGATGGGCAATGGCTGGTGGCGCGCACGCGTCTGGACGTCGCCGCCCTGTCGGACCTCAACCAGTTGCGTTACCAGGACAGTCGCCGTTCGATGGCACTGCCACCGGAGCCGATCATGCCGGTCGCCATCCCGGGCACCTCGATCATCTCCAACTATGGCGCCGACTACTGGTCCGACGTGCCGGGCTGGGGCATTGATCGCGAAACACCGTGGACAGAGCTGGTGGAAGATCCCATGGCCGCACCGTTCATGGCGACGTTGCTCAGCGTGCGTGAGTTTGCCGATTTCCGCGCTGGCGGAACGGCGCGCGAGCAGTTGATGCAACGCGTCTGGCGCATGCTCGACGCCGTGCACGTCGACAGTCGCTTACGCGAAAAACTGTTCACCATGGTGGTGGCGCCGGTGGACTGCGCCGATGCCGGTACGCAGCTGTTCAACCACATGGGGGTGAACGTGCTGGCCTACGAGGCCCATGCCTATTCGGTCGAGCCGAAGGAACTGGAACTGAAGCTGGTGACGCTGGCCAAAGGCGCGGCGCGCCTGGAACAGGTCAACGAAATCGCCCGGGCCGATGTCGCCAGCCGTGGCGGCAATCCCGACGACGTGGAAGTTTATCTGGCCTACCAGACCGGCCTGGCCAAACGTCTCGGCTTGCCCTGGCAGTCCGAGGGCATGCTGTACCGGGCGGTGTCCGGCGTCACTGACGCGATGATCGATCAGGCCTGCGACACGGTACTGGCGCTGGGTGAAGGTGATGGCCTGGTCAACCAGATGCTTGAGCTCGACTTCTGGAAAGAGTATTTGAGCGAGCGCTATCCCGTGCGCCTGGAAAGCAACAAGCGTCTGTTCCAGCACCGCTACGAAGCCCTTGAATCGCTGCGCGAGATCCAGCGCCAGTGGGTGCAATCGACCGTGGCCGAGGAACGCGCAGCCTTGCGCGAACAGCTCAAGACGTTGATGAACGATCTGCCGGCGCCAGCAACCGTGGTGTTCAATGAGGAGCCGATTAGCGACACGCTGTTCGAGCGGCTGCTGGTCGATCTGGCGGATGACGAAAAAGAACTCGCGCGTCGCCTGACCCGTGAAGCCCTGACCCGCGCCGGGCTTTGATAACGGCGCGCCGGTCTGCCCGTTGCACATCGGGCAGGCCGGGCAACCTCAGGGTGCCGCCGCATTGAAGATCAGGTGCACGTTGCCATAGTAATTCCCCGGCTTATAGCCGCCGGCGGGCGTGATCGGCTGGATCTCCAGCGCATAACGCCCGCCGGCCCTGGCCTGCTCCGCAGAAACCACCTGACGCGGCGTCTCGTGAGTCAGCACGGTATCGGCGAAGCTGACGCGCAGATAAATGTTCTGCTCCTCGCGACCGTTGGACAGAAACGCGGCGTTCTCAAGGCGGGCCTCGATGGCACTGGTGTCGTGCCTGAGGTCGAAGTGTTTGCGCATTCCGCCGAGGCTCTTGGTGCTGATATTCCACGGCAGAATCTGCGCACGATGAATCCAGTCCGTCTCGGCTGGAATCACATAAAAACCCAGCGTCGGAATATCCACCGACACCTCAAACCGGTGCTCTTCACGTGCCGCAAACGATTCCGCGCTAAACAGCATCAGCACGCCCGCGCACAGGATCATCAACGATGGTTTGATCATCTCAGGTCACCCCGTGATGAGAGGCCGGCTACGCGCAGGGACTTCTTGCTGTCGCCTTCCACCAGATTGAAACGGTATTCACGCCCGGCCTGCTTGTCGAACTCGAAACTGTTGCCTGCGCGGAGGTGGTGTTTGGTGGTTGGCTCGCAGGCGGTTTCGTCTTTCAGCGCACAATTGCGGAACTCGTCGATCAGCACCACGGTGTTGCCGTTATTGCGCACTCGATAGGTTGTCGGGGTGTCTTCGATCACGCTGTCGAAATGGCTGTCTTTCGGGCGCACAAAGAACACCGTACCGAAACCGGTCATGACGTTGACTCCGGCCGACAAGGTGGTTTTGTATTGTTCACGCTCCTCGGCGGACACGGCGAATTCGTCTTCCTTTTCCGGGACAACGGGGATGAACCGCACGCGGAAATAGCGCTCCCGGTCACGCTCGCCCATCATCAACAGACGCGTACCCTGCATGCCGTTGGCCGGCACAATCAGCCGCGCGGGGCTGGCCATCAGGCCGTCTCGACTGCTCATGTCGGCCTGGCTCCTGACCTCGATTTCCCGCGAGGTGCCGTCGGCGTCGTAGAGGATTTCGAGGATATTGACCTTGACGAATGCGGTGCTGTCGCCGCTGTTGAATACCCGTTTCAGGTACGTGCTCTTGTCGCCGTCGAGGTAGTCGTAGACCGTCCCGACATTGATCTGCGGGCCGGCCTGCAGGGCAAAGGGCAGCCCGCTCAAAACCATTGCTAACACCAGACGCTTCATCACCTTGATTCCTTGGTCGTTGAACACAATGCCGAGTCGACTCATCGCTGAATGGCCCATCAGATATCCGAATCCCAGATCACAATGACAGTGCCGGAATAGCTGTCGCTCACGCCGGGCTGCAGCATCTCTGCCATCGAATGCGGCGGAACTTCGAAATGCAGAGTTCCCGGGGCTCGATCCACATAAAAACCGGGCTTGAAATACAGGGCACTCCCGACGCCGGGCTTCAATCGCATGCGCCGCACCGGCTGGCCGGCAAGATCGGTTATGCCATTGGGCATGCTGACACTGACGTACAGCTCGACTCGACGGTAATTATTGCTGTCCTGCAATCCGCACTCGCCACCTACTCCGGGACCGCAGTTGATCAGCATCTTGAAACGCGATGACGCCGAAATGTTGAAGGTCTGGTCGCGGAACAGCCCGACCGGCCGCCGTCCGGCCTGCAGCCAGCTCTGCCAGCCACCGTTGGGAACCAGGCGGACTTTCTCGCCACCGGGCGGGATGTCGACCTTGAGGGTGTGCTGCACATTCAGATTGAAATTCAAAGTCAGAGACGAACTCGACGGCAACATCACATCGCCAAAATCGAAATCCGCATTCGGCCCGACGCTGTAGGTCAGTGAACCGCTGTAGTCCCCCGACGACATCCCAAGCGGGTCGGGGGTGACCAGTTCATAGGCAAAATCGAGGTGTTCCAGACGCAACCACGGCACATCGAACTTCGCCTGTTTGGTACAGGCAGCGGCCGCTGGCGTTTTCCAGAAAAACGAGTATGAATCGGGGGAGTACCACCCCACACCGCTGTACTGACAGGGCGCCGGAGCATAGACCCAACTTGAGCCCCACAACAGGTTGTGGGCGCTGCGATCGTCTTCGGCGCCCTCCACCAGTTTCATCACTTTCTCGGTCACATAGCGCGAACCGATACCGACGATCCGCACCTTGACGATTTTTGGCTCGCGGGTGGTCTCGTGATAGACCGTCAGCTCACGCCACTGCACGGGTACCTGAAACGTTGCCCCTTGCCGCGGCGAAGGATGATTCGCCGCAATCGGCGCACGAGCGTTGAACTGAATCGGCACCTGCAAGCTGAATATTTCGTGCTGCTCGCACTGCGCCGGATCGTAGGTGCAGTAACCACTGGAAGGCGTGGTGTTGTGGAACTTGTTGCGGTGCGGATAAGACGAGTCCGGCTTGAACTCGGCGGTGATCGACACCTGTTCGGCGTGAGCCGCAGATACCGTGCCGGCGACTAGCACAACAGCGGCCAGCCCGCGACGCAGGTATGTAGCCAAGGGTGAGACGTTCATGTCTGCAAATCTCCTGAAGCAGGCCGGATCAACCCGCGGTGTGAGCCTTTTGGGTGACGTCGGCCAACGTGTCCGGCGAGCAGCGCAAATCGCCGATCATCAGCACGTTGTTTTCGCTACGGTGTTGGTCGGGGTCGAGCCGGAACTGGCACAGCAGTTGATCGGCGTAGCGCACTTCGAGGGTCGGTGAGCCGGCGTGCATCTCCATCGAGAAAAACCCGTCGACTTCGCTGACCCCGCGACTGGCGTGATTGATCACGTGGTGGCCTTTGAGCGGCTGGCCCTGGGGGTCGAGCAGGCGTCCGAGTACGGTGACGGTTTTCATCACCCGCACCTTGCGGTACTCCACGCCGCCCTTGTTCAGGTGATAGCGGACGCGAGACGGTTCGATGTTGGCGGCCGGAACGTGATTGCCTTCGAAATCGAAGCCCACCGAACTGTTGCGGTACGCCGTGAGCGGGATGAAATTACGCCCCGGCCGCAGCGCTGAACTGCCGCCGCTGAGGTCGTCGGCGCGCAGGGTGACGTCGGCGATATCCGACTCGACATCGACGATCATTCCGGCGCCACGGCCCTGATGCTGGCTGGTCATGACCAGTTGCTGACCGCCGACGATCACGCTGCTGTCGAGGTTAACGCCACCGGTGAAGTTGCCGTTGTAGGACGAGCGCTGCACGAAGCCGTCGCCATTGACCCAGTCGGTACGGAAGTTGGCCAGGCTCGAAAGACCGACGCCATAGGTGTCGGTCAGCGCCGTGACCGAAACGCTTTGCAGAATGTGATTCTGCAGATCCTTGCGATAGCCGATCGAGCCATTGTTGTCGCGCCCGCCATCGCGGGCGGTGCGGCTGCCGATGCTGCCGGAAATCTGCTGCCCCGGCCCGCCCAGCGCCATGTTGATGCTCAGGTCGATCCCGCGATTACGCGCCTCGCCACTGCTGTAGCTGCCCGGCCGGTCGAACAGCGACAGCCGCCAGTTGGCATCGCTGCCAAACAGCTCGGTGCGTTGCGTCCAGCCCAGGTCCATGCCCACACCTTCGACGTTGCCTGTGCTGTGCGAGACCCGCGCACTCAGCGAATCCTTGCGGCTGATACGGTGGTTGAGCGCCAGCGACGAGTTACTGGTTTCGCCGGTGAACACATTGCGCTGCCGCACCCGGGTACCGTCGGGCAGCGTGTCGTAACTGTTACGGGTATCGAGCCAACTGCGGTTGTGACTGACCACCAGGCTGCCGGCGCCATAGTTGTACAGGCCCTGCACATCGGCGCCGGTGCCGTGGTCTTCGGTCTGATAGAGGTTGGCGAAGAGGCTGATGCTGTCGGCCAGGCTCCAGTCGATCGAAGTGCCGTACTGCAAGGTGTCGCGTACCTGACGCGCCGACAGGCCGAGGATCACCCGCGGGTGCAGCAGGTAGTTGAGCGCGGCGCCGGCGGTGAGATCACCGCTTTGCTGTTCTTCCCAATTGCTCAGCAGTTTGCTTTCCTGCCCGGCGAACACGTTATAGCGCCAGCGCTGGTCGAGGTTTTGCCAGTTCACCGGTTTGTAGACCAGCTCCTGTGTGGTCGCGGTGGTCTGGCCATCCTCGATCAGGCGCACTTCGACTTCGTAGATGCCACCGGGCAAGGGTCGGGTATCCAGCGTCTGTAAACCGGCCGGCACGGCTTGCGTGTTGATCAGCAGGCCATCGCGATAGATCTCCACCGACGCCTGGCGATTGGCCGTGACGAAAATCGGGTAGACGCTGGGTCGCGGGCTGTCGATCGCCAGGCTGTCGGAGCTGCCATACATCACGCCCACCGCCGTGTCCGGGCTGGTACCGAACGACCGGGGTTGGCGGGTCAGGCCTTCGGAATTGGGGGTGAAATAGCCCAGGCGGAAAAAACTGCCCTGCAGTTCGCGCTGGGTGTAGAGCTCGTGTACCGCATGATAGGTCTTGGTGTCCGGCCCGCCGAGGCGCGCCAGCTGCATATTGAAGGCCTGGCTCCAGTTGCCGAGACTGGCACTGGCTTCCAGACCGAAGCGTCCGCCCAGATCCTGGTTCTGGCCGCCATTGAGGTTCAGCTGATTGCGCAGCATCAGACCGCTGCTGCCACCCTCGGGCTGCTCGTGGAAGCGTTGTGTCTGCAGATCGCGCTCGGCGTTTTCGGTGGCGATCGAGAGCAGTGAATTTTCCAGGTTGTAATGCACCGCCAGCAGTTGCTCGGAGCATTGCCCGCTGCAGTTGCCAAGCGCTACACCGGATTTGAGGAGACTGGCCCAGGTTTCACGCTCGGCGGCACTGATACGACTGTCACTGGTGTCGGTGAAGTCGAGCAAGGTAATTCGATCATCGCGCGACAATATAATCATTGCCTCGCCCAGCGGTTGTTGATCAAGTTCGACACGAACCGCCAAAGGCACATCAAAGAAATGCTCTTCAAAGTCTGCCGGAAGACCTTTCGCCTGAGCCAGCAAACTTCGCGGGGTATTATCGACTGGAGGCGGCGCCGCCAGTACGCTGCTGCTCAAAAGCAAGGCAAGCGCAGCCGCGATGGGCGTCATCGGATACATGGATTAATACTCTGATTACCGGAAGTAAAAGCCCGGCCGGGCAACTTCAAAGTTGCCGGCCGGTTACGTTACTGGACAAGTAACGTCAGGTATTGCCGTTATGACTCAAACCGAAGGTTCGACGACCAGCATGACCACACCGGTGTAATCGCCAGCGGCCGGTTTGCCACCAGTAGCGCTGATCTTGAAGGGCGCGCGATAACGCGTATTGGACTCGGTATCGCCGACCACTTCCTGCGAAGTGGTGGTCAGCGTCTTGCCGTTGAGTTCGACTTTCAGGTCGATGGTGTTGCTACCGCCAATCAGCTTCGGCACCCCTTCCAGACGTGCATGAACCTTGCCGGCAGTGTGCAGCACGTCGAAGTGCCCGTTGACTTCGCGCATCGAATTGGTGGCCGGGTTGTAGCTCATGTCCTGATCCTTGTTGACCAGATCGGCATCCACCGGCACCGCATAGAAGTCGTCAGCCGGTACGTGCGCCACGAGACTGATGGAGTGCTTGGCTTCAGTGGCGGCAAACGCCATCGAGGCGCTCATGGCCAGGACAGTCAGAGGGGCGGCAAAGGCGAGTTTCTTGAGCATCATTGAATACCTGTCTTATATAAATTAGTTGAGTCGTCGAGCAGTCACGGCGAACTGAACAGTCACGAGCAGTCAGTGCTAACCGTTAACTTTCAACGCCGAAGAATGTTCAACCAATTTATCTTTAAAGTAAGCAGGCAACGTCCTGCGACCTTGTAGCCTGGACGCCATTAGATGGGAAAGAAAAAACCGTGAAATTCAGGAAAGTTCCTGTCCAACTGTAAGATACAGACTACAGTGCGCCAGCCGAATGACTGCACGCGCCACAACTTCATAGCAACTTCCGTAAGACATGTACCACACTTTCCCGGAAATAAAGGGCGAAACGGAATATTAGAGAACCAGCACTAATCTGCGCCTTTGCCAGGGGATTTAATACTGCTTTTTCTTGATCATTTTCCGGTTTTTTCGACCGCAGATTCGATCGGTCAGGTGAGCGCCGTTGGTCAGGAACCCTTGTCAGCGCGTAAAGATATATCTTAAGTTGTATCTAAACACGACGAGAGAGCAGGAAAATGAGAGACCATCATTCCCCCCATCATCACCGCGAACACGGCGACGGCCGTGACGGCTTCGAAAAACGCCCCGGCCGCGAACGCGGTGGACGCGGCCCACGGGTCTTCGCCCCCGGTGATCTGAAATTGTTGCTGCTGGCGCTGATCGCCGAGCAGCCGTGCCACGGTTATGACCTGATCCGCCAGATCGAAGGCATGTTCGACGGCGCCTATAGCCCCAGCCCCGGCGTGATCTACCCGACCCTGACCTTCCTTGAAGAAAGCGACCTGATCAGCGGCGACGCCGAGGCCGGCAAAAAACGCTACAGCGTGACCGACGCCGGTCGTTTGTCCCTAAGCGAACAAGCGGTAGCGCTGGACGGCGTGCGCATGCGCATCGACGTCAGCAAACGCTCGTTGCGCGGCCATGACCGGCCGCCGGAAATCCACGAGGCGGTGCACAACCTGCGCCACGCCTTGCAACTGCACCACGGACGCTGGAGCGCGGAAGAAATCCAGCGGGTTGCCGCGTTGCTCAACGACACCGCCAAAGCCATCGTCGACGGCCCCGCCGTTCAAACTGCCCCGGAGAAAGCCGAATGACTGCAGTCGATACGCAAACCATTCACCGCGTGATGCACGAAATCAAACGCCGCAAACTCGAAGTGCTGCGCGTGGTCGACCTGACCCCGCGTATGCGCCGCATCACCCTCGGCGGACCGGAGCTGGCCGGATTCATCAGCCTGGGCACCGACGATCACGTGAAATTGCTGTTCCCGCAGAATGCCGAACAAACCGCTGCGCTGGAGACCATGGTGCTCGGCGCCGGCAAGGACAACGGACCGCTGCCCGAGATGCGCGACTACACCCCGCGCCGCTATGACCTGGACAAACTCGAGCTGGACATCGACTTCGTCCTGCACGGCGACGGCCCTGCCTCGACCTGGGCTGAACAGGCCAAGCCGGGACAGTTTCTGCACATCGGCGGGCCGCGCGGTTCGATGATCGTGCCGGACATCTTCGACAGCTATCTGCTGATCGGCGACGAAACCGCCCTCCCCGCCATCGCCCGCCGCCTCGAAGGCCTGGCGAGCAATCGCAAGGCGCTGGTAGTGATCGAAGTAGAAAACGGTGCCGAGCAACAAGTGCTGGAGAGCGCGGCGCAGGTCAATGTGATCTGGGTCCTGCGTGAAGGCGGCAAGGACAACCTGCTGACCACCGTCAAACAGTTGCAGGTGCCCAAGGGTAATCTGTATGCATGGGTGGCGACCGAAACCAAGGTATCGCGGCAGATCCGTCGGGTGCTGCTGGATGAGCATGGGCTCAATGAACAGTTCGTCAAAGCCGTCGGCTACTGGCGCGCCGAGGGTTCCGCAGAAGAGTGATTTACCCTTGTGGGAGCGGGCTTGGGCGCGAAAGCG
>Ga0308166_1002343_pt1 | contig 17779 bp, 9 predicted proteins | sample PhyCR2_2_FD_202137 | JGI IMG/M metagenome (GOLD analysis project Ga0308166, IMG submission 202137) | Phyllosphere microbial communities from UC Gill Tract Community Farm, Albany, California, United States - DLSLCC.R2 | ecosystem: Host-associated > Plants > Phyllosphere > Unclassified | place... | reverse complement strand
CGGGTGTCGCGGAAGTGGCGGCGATCGGTGTGGAAGATGCCGTGAGTGGGGAGAAGGTCAAGATCATCGTGGTGCGCAAGGATCCGGCCCTGACCCAGGAGCAGATTCTTGCGCATTGCCGGGAATATCTGACGGGGTACAAGGTGCCCCGGTATGTGGAGTTCCGCAGTACCGAGCTGCCCAAGACAACTGTCGGCAAGGTACTGCGGCGCGCATTGAGCTGACTCGGTTCACGGGGCTCACCAATCGTCAGAGGTAACCATCTTCCAGGAGATTGAGACCAATGACATCCTCGCTGTGGATCGGTCGGGTGCTTTTGATCATAAAGTCAGTCTTGCCATTTCCCGTCAAATCGACACCGAGGAAGTACCTATTGGTTGCTGGGTTGAATGTCAGGATGGTATCGCCCGGTTGTCCGCTGTACTGACTGACGTAGTTGAGCTTGACCTGCGTGTTTTCGCTCAGGCGGCTCAAGTCGATCTTGTCCTGGCCTGTGGTGAAGTCCATGAGCAAGTCGGCGTTGTTGCGCAGGGAGTCGCTGGCGGCATGATAAGTGAAAGTGTTGAAGCCACCGTTTCCGGTCAGAATGTCGGCTCCGCCACCTCCGGTCAGGACGTTGTCCGCGCTGTTTCCGGTAATACGATCGTTGCCTGTGCCGCCTTTGGCGTTTTCGATAAGGGTTTGGGCGCTGATGTGCACGTTGTCAGTCAAACCACCCACGCTGGAACGCGAATCCGGGGTCAGGTTGATTCGCTGGTTTTGCGCGAAGCCAGAGAAGTCCAGCGTGTCATTGCCTTGTTTGTCGTGCACGCTGAAACCGGGCTTGTCGGTGGGAGACGTAAGGCTGGTTTCAGGCTTGCCGGTATTGGAGTTGAAGCCATAAACAGAGTCAGCGGCCTCGCACTCAGGATGTGAAGGAGTTACCGGGGGCGTGGGTGCCGGTTTGGGGACTGGAGTCGTTGCAGGTTCTTTCTCAGGCCCTGGTTGAGGTGGCGTCACCGGGGGCGTGGGTACCGGTTTGGGGACGGGAGTCGTTGCAGGTTCTTGCTCAGGCTCTGGTTGAGGTGGCGTTACCGGGGGCGTGGGTGCCGGTTTGGGGACTGGAGTCGTTGTAGGTTCTTTCTCTGGCCCTGGTTGAGGTGGCGCAACTGGCGTGGCACCGGTCAAAATATCCTCGGGTTTTATGGGTTTTTCACTCAGAATCACCAGCGAGGAGTTTGGGTCGCCAGTTACATTCATGATCAGCCTGTAGCGCTTGATACTCTTATCGTAGTCCAGCGTCAGTTCACCTTTCTGCCCCGTGTGCCGGTCAACAAACGTGGGTTTCTGAATGCCCGCATCTTTCAATATGGTTGACAGATCAATCTTGTCGATGCCACTTGTGAAGTCTGTGAGTGTATCGGGGTTTTTACCAGGTGAGTCGCTGACACTGTTATATACAAACGTATCTGCGCCACCTCCACCGGTCAGCGTGTCGCCGCCGGCACCTCCCCTTATGCGGTTGTTGGCATTATTACCGATCAGCACATCGTGCCCGGAGCCGCCAATGGCATTTTCAATAACAACGCCCTTGGCGATCGATACACTACCTTTACGGCCGCCGACATCCGAGAGTGTTCCCGCGTTCAAGTTGATCCTTTGATTATTTTTGAATCCGGAAAAATCCAGAGTGTCTTCACCGCCGTTATCCCAGACACAAAAGAACGGCAAGTCGTTGGGGGAGGTCAACGTATAGTGGTCGCGCTCTGAGTTGGAGTTGAAACCGTATGTCGTATTGCCTTTACGGGTTTCGTGGTTAGCCTGGTATCGCAGTTGAGCGCCGGCAATATCGTGCATCATCGGAGTTTGGGTGGAGTCCGAGATGAAGGTGTTTTTATTATATTTATCGGGGCGAAACATGGTGAAATGATAGCTCATAGTGCTATAGAATTTGCTGCTTTGAGGGAGGTCAAGGTCTGGATGCTCAAGCCCCAAGGTGTGTCCGATCTCGTGGACCATTGCCGCATGTAGCCCAGCCCCTTCACTTTTTCCGATGTTTACATCCTGAGCGCCGTAATCATTTGGTAGCGTAGCGTTACCGCCCCCGCCTGGGATTTCCCGAACCGACAGGTGAGTGTCGGCATTCTTGCCATTTTCGACAAACTTGACTTTTATAACATCTTCCCAGGACTTAAGTGCCTGCCTGAATGCTCTTTTCTTGGCCTCGCTGAATTCGGTAAATGCATAAGAGATCGTTATTTGTCCGTCACCATTTCGATCTTTTATTTTGTGGTTGCTGTGAGTGAGGCTTTTTGCAACTTCATTGGAAGGGTCGGAAGAGGGTGCGTTGCTGGCGGGTAAGTTGGAAGTTTCGGTTGTCACGGGGAACGGTTTTGCGGGCGGGCCGTAAGTGCGAATGGACGACATGAGTGAGGCTCTTGAGTGAGTGGGTGTTAGTTGCTGGCGATGCGTACAATTGATATTGAAGGCAGGGCTAAGCTAGACGCTTTTTGGATGCCGCTCTAGGGGTACAGTATTTCGATATGTGATTGTGTTGTTAGGTAACTATGGTCATATTGCTGGTGTACTAAGTGTCGTCGGAATAATTACTTTGCGGGGGGGCAGAAAGATATTTAAGCGAAGGGGGACGGTTGGCTTGTCATATAGGAAACACCCGGGTGTCGCGGAAGTGGCGGCGATCGGTGTGGAAGATGCCGTGAGTGGGGAGAAGGTCAAGATCATCGTGGTGCGCAAGGATCCGGCCCTGACCCAGGAGCAGATTCTTGCGCATTGCCGGGAATATCTGACGGGGTACAAGGTGCCCCGGTATGTGGAGTTCCGCAGTACCGAGCTGCCCAAGACAACTGTCGGCAAGGTACTGCGGCGCGCATTGAGCTGACTCGGTTCACGGGGCTCACCAATCGTCAGAGGTAACCATCTTCCAGGAGATTGAGACCAATGACATCCTCGCTGTGGATCGGTCGGGTGCTTTTGATCATAAAGTCAGTCTTGCCATTTCCCGTCAAATCGACACCGAGGAAGTACCTATTGGTTGCTGGGTTGAATGTCAGGATGGTATCGCCCGGTTGTCCGCTGTACTGACTGACGTAGTTGAGCTTGACCTGCGTGTTTTCGCTCAGGCGGCTCAAGTCGATCTTGTCCTGGCCTGTGGTGAAGTCCATGAGCAAGTCGGCGTTGTTGCGCAGGGAGTCGCTGGCGGCATGATAAGTGAAAGTGTTGAAGCCACCGTTTCCGGTCAGAATGTCGGCTCCGCCACCTCCGGTCAGGACGTTGTCCGCGCTGTTTCCGGTAATACGATCGTTGCCTGTGCCGCCTTTGGCGTTTTCGATAAGGGTTTGGGCGCTGATGTGCACGTTGTCAGTCAAACCACCCACGCTGGAACGCGAATCCGGGGTCAGGTTGATTCGCTGGTTTTGCGCGAAGCCAGAGAAGTCCAGCGTGTCATTGCCTTGTTTGTCGTGCACGCTGAAACCGGGCTTGTCGGTGGGAGACGTAAGGCTGGTTTCAGGCTTGCCGGTATTGGAGTTGAAGCCATAAACAGAGTCAGCGGCCTCGCACTCAGGATGTGAAGGAGTTACCGGGGGCGTGGGTGCCGGTTTGGGGACTGGAGTCGTTGCAGGTTCTTTCTCAGGCCCTGGTTGAGGTGGCGTCACCGGGGGCGTGGGTACCGGTTTGGGGACGGGAGTCGTTGCAGGTTCTTGCTCAGGCTCTGGTTGAGGTGGCGTTACCGGGGGCGTGGGTGCCGGTTTGGGGACTGGAGTCGTTGTAGGTTCTTTCTCTGGCCCTGGTTGAGGTGGCGCAACTGGCGTGGCACCGGTCAAAATATCCTCGGGTTTTATGGGTTTTTCACTCAGAATCACCAGCGAGGAGTTTGGGTCGCCAGTTACATTCATGATCAGCCTGTAGCGCTTGATACTCTTATCGTAGTCCAGCGTCAGTTCACCTTTCTGCCCCGTGTGCCGGTCAACAAACGTGGGTTTCTGAATGCCCGCATCTTTCAATATGGTTGACAGATCAATCTTGTCGATGCCACTTGTGAAGTCTGTGAGTGTATCGGGGTTTTTACCAGGTGAGTCGCTGACACTGTTATATACAAACGTATCTGCGCCACCTCCACCGGTCAGCGTGTCGCCGCCGGCACCTCCCCTTATGCGGTTGTTGGCATTATTACCGATCAGCACATCGTGCCCGGAGCCGCCAATGGCATTTTCAATAACAACGCCCTTGGCGATCGATACACTACCTTTACGGCCGCCGACATCCGAGAGTGTTCCCGCGTTCAAGTTGATCCTTTGATTATTTTTGAATCCGGAAAAATCCAGAGTGTCTTCACCGCCGTTATCCCAGACACAAAAGAACGGCAAGTCGTTGGGGGAGGTCAACGTATAGTGGTCGCGCTCTGAGTTGGAGTTGAAACCGTATGTCGTATTGCCTTTACGGGTTTCGTGGTTAGCCTGGTATCGCAGTTGAGCGCCGGCAATATCGTGCATCATCGGAGTTTGGGTGGAGTCCGAGATGAAGGTGTTTTTATTATATTTATCGGGGCGAAACATGGTGAAATGATAGCTCATAGTGCTATAGAATTTGCTGCTTTGAGGGAGGTCAAGGTCTGGATGCTCAAGCCCCAAGGTGTGTCCGATCTCGTGGACCATTGCCGCATGTAGCCCAGCCCCTTCACTTTTTCCGATGTTTACATCCTGAGCGCCGTAATCATTTGGTAGCGTAGCGTTACCGCCCCCGCCTGGGATTTCCCGAACCGACAGGTGAGTGTCGGCATTCTTGCCATTTTCGACAAACTTGACTTTTATAACATCTTCCCAGGACTTAAGTGCCTGCCTGAATGCTCTTTTCTTGGCCTCGCTGAATTCGGTAAATGCATAAGAGATCGTTATTTGTCCGTCACCATTTCGATCTTTTATTTTGTGGTTGCTGTGAGTGAGGCTTTTTGCAACTTCATTGGAAGGGTCGGAAGAGGGTGCGTTGCTGGCGGGTAAGTTGGAAGTTTCGGTTGTCACGGGGAACGGTTTTGCGGGCGGGCCGTAAGTGCGAATGGACGACATGAGTGAGGCTCTTGAGTGAGTGGGTGTTAGTTGCTGGCGATGCGTACAATTGATATTGAAGGCAGGGCTAAGCTAGACGCTTTTTGGATGCCGCTCTAGGGGTACAGTATTTCGATATGTGATTGTATTTTTAGGTAACTATGGTCATATTGCTGGTGTACTAAGTGTCGTCGGAATAATTACTTTGCGGGGGAGGCAGCAAGATATTTAAGCGAAGGGGGACGGTTGGCTTGTCATATAGAATAGGCGTTGAATGGGACATGCGTTTATGTTGTCGTTAATTAGCAAGCAAACAATGAGTGCGCGCAAAGAACATGCAACAATGAGTGACGTCGCCCGTAGACAGGGCGACGTGATTGATTATTTGCACCGGGATTGATTAAAGCGCGCTGACCTTGACCCAACGTTCTTCGAGGGCTGCCACGCGAATCGCTGTCGCCAACCGCTCCACCTCCCATGCAGCCTCGAAGTCGGTGCCATCCGCACCTTGCCCCGCCAGCGCCATGATCAACTCCTGCACCTCCAGCGTCTTCAACTCGTTGTAGCCCAACTGATGCCCCGCCGCCGGGCTGAACGCCGCATAGCCGGGCAGCGCAGGGCCTGCCAACACGCGTTGAAAGCCGTCCTGGCCGACGCGGTGCAGGCGCAGTTCATTCAAGCGCTCCTGATCGAACGCCAAGGTGCCTTTGGTCCCGCTTATCTCAAAGCACAGGTGGTTTTTGTAACCGTGCTTGAGCCAGCTGCTGCTCACCGTGCCGCGTGCACCGTTGGCGAAGCGCAGCAGGGCGTGCACCTGGTCATCCACGGCGATGGATTTCAAATCAGCGCTGCCTTGGGTCGCGGGACGCTGAGCATGCACGGTCTGGGTATCGGCACACACACTGACCACATCGCCCACCAGGTAACGCGCCATCGACAGCAAATGGCTGCCCAGGTCAGCCAGAGCACCACCGGCATGTCCCACTTCGCAGCGCCACGACCACGGCGAGACCGGATCGGCCATGAAGTCTTCGCTGAATTCCCCCTGGAAGCTGATGATCTGGCCCAACTCACCCCGGGCCAGCATCTGCCGCGCCAACACGATCATCGGGTTGTGCTGGTAGTTGTAGCCCACTCGCGTCACCACCCCGGCGCTGCCGGCTGCACGGCGCATGGCATCGGCTTGCTCCAGGCTGATGGCCAGGGGTTTCTCGCAATACACCGCTTTGCCCGCCGCAATCGCGGCCATGGCCATGGGGTAGTGCAGGTGGTTGGGGGTGGTGATGGCCACGACATCAACCTTGGGATCCTCGATCAGCGCCTGCCAATCGCCATGGGCCTGGGCAAACCCCCAGGCCGTTGCGCAGCGTCGGGCGCGCTCGGTGTCGGCATCGGCCAGGGCAGCAAGCTTCAGCTGTACCGGCAACTCGAACACTGTGCGCGCATTATTGAACGCCAACGCGTGGGCACGACCCATGAAGCCTGTGCCGATCAAGCCGATTCCGAGTTCACGCATAGCCGTGGTCCTTTGATTATTGTTTTCAGGGTTGGCATTAATGGAATAAATATTCGTAAATATCAATAGATGGAATAAAAATTCACTCATCATTTCAGTTGATATCGCTCTATTCAGCCGTCGCCAAACGCCGCCAGTTAACAAAAGATAACGTAGCGCCGATTGTCAGACGATTCCAAAGCCCGATAGGATGGCCCGTGCTGACTCCAGGCGCTCTAGATTGCAGGTTTCAAGGTCCTGGAAGATAAGCCGACCTAACAATAATAAATGGGAGAAAGGTCTATGAGTGAGCCTGTCATGGGTTGGGTTGTTTGCCGCCCACGCGCCGCACGCAGGGTTGCGTTGCTGGCCACAGCGCTCTCGCTGCTTGCCGGTGCTGTGTTGTCTACGCCCGTGCTGGCCGCCAGCGATACCTCCGCCGCCGCGGTATTTGCGATTCAATCCCCCAAGGCCGCCAAAGGCTTGATGATCGATGTGGTTCACGCCGGCAAACGCCTGGTGGCGGTCGGTGATCGTGGGCATATCCTGTATTCCGATGACCAGGGCAACACCTGGACCCAAGCCAAAGTCCCCACCCGGCAACTGCTCACGGCGGTGTTTTTCGTCGATGACAAACAGGGCTGGGCCGTCGGCCATGATGCGCAAATTCTTGCCAGTTCCGATGGCGGCGCCACTTGGACTCAGCAATATCAAGATCTGAAGCGCGAAGCGCCGCTACTCGATGTGTGGTTCAACGATGCCAGGCACGGACTGGCCGTCGGCGCCTACGGTGCGTTGATCGAAACCACCGACGGCGGCACCACCTGGGCCGACGTCAGTGATCGCCTCGATAACGAAGACCAGTTTCACCTCAACGCTATTGCCCGGATCAAGGACGCCGGCCTGTTTATCGTCGGCGAACAGGGCAGCATGTTCCGCTCCAGCGACGATGGCCAAACCTGGGAGAAACTCGAAGGCCCCTACGAGGGCTCGTTGTTTGGCGTGATCAGCACGGCGCAGCCGCAGACCCTGCTGGCTTATGGCTTGCGCGGCAACCTCTATCGTTCCACGGATTTCGGCAGCACCTGGGAACAGGTCGAACTCAATGCCACACGCGGTGCGCTTGAGTTCGGCCTGTCTGGCGCCACCTTGCTTGATGATGGTGCCATCGTTGTCGTCGGCAACGGTGGAAGCGTGGTGGTCAGCCATGACGACGGCCAGACGTTCAGCGTGTTCAATCGTCCGGACCGGATTTCACTCTCGGCAGTCACAGCCGCAGGCAATGGCAACTTGATTCTGGTGGGGCAGGGTGGCGTTCGTGTCGCCACGCCCGCCGGCGCCGAACTCGTAAAACAATAAGAAGGGCGGGGAACGCATGAGCAGTCATCACAACGATAAAGCGACCTTTCTTGAGCGCCTGATTTTTAACAATCGCCCGGCGGTGATCATCATCTGCCTGTTGGTGAGTATTTTCCTGTTCTGGCAGGCGACGTTGATTCGCCCGTCTACCAGCTTTGAAAAGATGATCCCCCTCAAGCACCCTTTCATCGAAAAGATGATGGAGCACCGCAACGACCTGGCCAACCTGGGCAACACCGTGCGTATTTCGGTGGAGGCGAAGGATGGGGATATCTTTACCAAGGACTATATGGAGACCCTGCGTCAGATCAATGACGAGGTGTTCTACATCTCCGGCGTCGATCGTTCGGGCCTCAAGTCGCTGTGGAGCCCCAGCGTGCGCTGGACCGAAGTGACCGAAGAAGGCTTTGCCGGCGGTGAAGTGATCCCGCAAAGCTACAACGGCTCGCCGCAAAGCCTCGACCAACTGCGCAACAACGTGCTCAAGTCCGGCCAGGTCGGGCGTTTGGTGGCTAACGATTTCAAGTCGAGCATTGTCGATATCCCGTTGCTGGAGTCCTACCCGGACCCACAGGACCAGGGCAAGCTACTGGCCCTGGATTACCAGAAGTTTTCCCACGAGCTTGAGGACAAGATCCGCAACAAGTTCGAGGCGCAAAACCCTAATGTAAAAATCCACATTGTCGGCTTTGCCAAGAAAGTCGGAGACCTGATCGACGGCCTGATCATGGTGGTGCTGTTCTTTGGCGTGGCCTTTGGCATCACCCTGGTCCTGTTGCTGTGGTTCACCAACTGCCTGCGCAGCACCATCGCGGTGTTGAGCACCACATTGGTGGCGGTGGTATGGCAGTTGGGCCTGATGCATGCCGCCGGTTTCGGGCTGGATCCCTACTCGATGCTGGTACCGTTCCTGATCTTCGCCATCGGTATTTCCCACGGCGTACAGAAGATCAACGGCATCGCCCTGCAATCCGGTGAGGCCGACAACGCCCTGACGGCTGCGCGCCGCACGTTCCGGCAACTGTTCCTGCCGGGGATGATCGCGATTCTCGCGGATGCGGTCGGCTTTATTACCCTGCTGATCATTGATATCGGTGTGATCCGTGAACTGGCCATCGGCGCATCGATCGGCGTGGCGGTAATCGTGTTCACCAACCTGATCCTGCTGCCTGTGGCGATTTCCTACGTTGGCATCAGCAAACGCGCCATCGCCAAAAGCAAGAAAGATGCGAACCGTGAACATGCGTTCTGGCGCCTGCTGTCCCGATTCGCCAGCCCGAAAGTCGCGCCGGTCTCGATTTTCCTGGCCTTGATCGCCTTTGGTGGCGGCCTGTGGTACAGCCAGAACCTGAAGATCGGCGACCTCGACCAGGGCGCACCGGAACTGCGCCCGGACTCGCGCTACAACAAAGATAACAACTTCATCATCAGCAACTACTCCACCAGCTCCGACGTGCTGGTCGTGATGGTCAAGACCCGTGCCGAAGGCTGCTCGCGCTATGAAGCCATGGCGCCCATCGACCAGTTGATGTGGAAGATGCAGAACACCGAGGGCGTGCAGTCGGCCATCTCGCTGGTGACCGTTTCCAAGCAAATGATCAAGGGTATGAACGAAGGCAACCTGAAATGGGAAACCCTGTCGCGTAACCCCGACGTACTGAACAACTCCATCGCCCGTGCCGATGGCCTGTACAACAACAATTGCTCGCTGGCGCCGGTGCTGGTGTTCCTCAACGACCACAAGGCCGAAACCCTTGACCGTGCGGTGCACGCGGTGCAGGACTTCGCCAGGGAAAACAACAGGGACGGTCTGGAATTCATCCTCGCCGCTGGTAACGCAGGGATCGAAGCCGCCACCAACGAAGTGATCAAGGAGTCGGAACTGATCATCCTGATCCTGGTGTACCTGTGTGTGGCGACCATGTGCATGATCACCTTCCGTTCCTGGGCGGCGACTTTGTGCATTGTGCTGCCGCTGGTGCTGACCTCGGTGCTGGGTAACGCGCTGATGGCGTTCATGGGTATTGGCGTCAAGGTCGCGACCTTGCCGGTGGTGGCCCTGGGCGTGGGGATTGGCGTGGACTACGGTATCTACATCTACAGCCGTCTGGAAAGTTTCCTGCGTGCAGGTTTGCCGCTGCAAGAGGCGTACTACCAGACATTGAAGTCCACCGGTAAAGCTGTGCTGTTCACCGGCCTGTGCCTGGCCATTGGTGTGTGTACCTGGATCTTTTCGGCCATCAAGTTCCAGGCCGACATGGGCCTGATGCTGACCTTCATGCTGCTGTGGAACATGTTTGGTGCGCTGTGGCTGTTGCCGGCACTGGCAAGGTTTCTGATCAAGCCCGAGAAGCTTGCGGGGCAGAAGGGCAATTCATTGTTTGCCCACTGAGCCTTGAAAAAAACCGCACACAGTGCGGTTTTTTTTCGTGCATCAGTCGATCGGACTCACAAGTGTAGAAACAGTTTTTCATCCAAAGGCGGCGTAATTCTGGATTTGATGATTTGCTCCACGCTACCGTTGCTTCCCGCCTCGGCGATCAAGTCCTTTTGGGTCTTGGTGCGCTGGGACGGAATTTTCAGGTGCGCCGCCGTGTGATCGGCCCTTGGAGTGCCTGTTTTTGGATAGTGGAAGTGGGCATACCACAATACGTCGACCTTGCCTTTTTTGCGTACGGCGTACTCAGTGAATACATCGCCACTTTTTGTAGGGATGTCTCGTCGGACCAGGTTGATGTCGACAAAACCATGGCGCCATAAATAGTCGACATTTTCTGCGGTAGGCGTTTGTACCAGATAGCCATCGGCGGTGTGTCGGCGTGCCTTCTGAAGCATTTCATCGGCAGCTGCACGCCAGCGTGCAACCCATTCGGCGGTTTCCGGCCTGGCGCCCTGGCTGGCTTCTGCCTGTTGCGCGATCTTCTTGAGCTGTTCGGCCTGGGTTTCCAGCATATCGTTCCAATCACGGGGGCTGACGGTGTTTCGCCTGGAGGGATCTTCAAGCTTCTTTTTCTGGAAAAGAATCGTCTGTTCTATGGCTGGTACGCCGTCAATCAACCGCTGAGCCTCGCTCCGGTAGTTTGCCAGGGATTTGGGCGGGGATGCGTGAGGCGGTTGTACGGGCTGCCCCCGCACTATCTTCACCCAGCCGCGCTCACCGGGATGTTCGCTGTAGCTGGCGATCGGTTGGCCGCTGGCGGGGTCGACCACATCAATGATGTTGACGGTTTGACCTGCCTGCGGCGCCCGTAAGGTGCCGATCAGCGTCTCCTGATGTTCGGTTTTGAACACGCGTTGATTCTGCGGTTTGGTCCGTCGGGCGCTGCGCTCGGGCGCTGCAGGAATAAGAACCTGCTCTTCTTTGACAACGTCGGTCAACTCGGCTTCCGCTTGCGCGATGAGCTCTTTGAGCACCTCGATGAAACGTTGCTGATACTCGGCACGAAAGAACTCTGGGTGCTCCTCCTGAATCAGGAGACTATCGTTCATTACCTGCTTGAACTTGGTAATCACGCTACTCAAGGTGGCACTTTGTTCGTTCAGTGTATAGCCACTGTAGTTACGTAATTCCGTGAAGGCGACAATTTCGGTTTTCAGGTTTTCATGCAACAGCCTGCTCATCTGTAAATGCTTAGAACCCTCTGACAGCCCAGTCCATGTCGTGGTCAGTCGTTTGAGATAGGCCAGGCGGTTCAACTTATTTATTAGCATATGTTGGGCAAGTGGCCTGCCGGTCATGTGATTGAGGAATTCTTCTGCCTTGTTTTTGCCAAAGGGCGAATCGCTTTTCCAGCGTTCCAATACGGAATTGAATACCTGCGTCGTCTCCAGCAGTTGTTTATTTTCGAGATAAATCTTTTTTACCGCTTCAGTCAGTTCGTCGTAAGCCTCCAGGGAGCCGGTCATCGCCGTCTGGTCCAGATCACCTATCGAGGCACCACTTACTCCGTGTAGGCGCGTGTCACTCATCAGGCTCTCGTACAGGTTAATGACTTTAGATATGGCTTGCAGGGTGTACAGGTACTCCATAGAGCGCGTTTTCTGGAACTCGGTGATGTCGTCAATGCCACCAATTTTCTTGGGGGCGATGGTGTCAACGGCACTTTTGCTGGTGTCCACGAGTGACTGTGTCAACGTCTTCAGTGCCCGAAGTTGTTGATTCAGGTTGCCCATCAATACTGCGGTCTGCTGCAGCTGTTGTCGATAAGGCTCATTGAATCGCTCGGGTTGTGTGACGGCCAGGTTGCGAAGCGTCTTGAGTTTCAATCGAGCTTTTTTGTACTGCTCGATGTCAACTTCGATTTTGGTCACTAGCGCTGTATGGTTTTCTGCAATTTTTCCAACTTTCGCATAGAGGCGCTGAAAAGCAGCACTTGCTTGCTGTTTCGCTTGAAACGCTTTATGGAGACTGGTCACCGTCCTGTCGGCGTTCTCCATGCCGCCCTTGAGTTTGGGCGCCACATCAAAGCGCCACTTGCCTTGCGCATCGTTCTTTATTGAGGGGGCTACACGTGACTTGTTGTTTTCATCGATGATGAAGGTACCGTCCAAATCAGTCGCTGTGCGAAACCATTGGTTGTCTATGTTGGCATATACCTTGTCACCGACTTGATACAGACCTTTTTTGCTGCCCTCGGCGATGGGGGAACCCGGGTGCTGAGGCGCAGGAACCTTGAATGACTCTATGTGTGCGAGCAGGCTTGGGGTTAGTCCGCGTGGGCTGGATAGGCGGATATCGATGGCCGCACCGTCGCCACCGAAACTGGTGGTGACAGGGGGGAGCGGGTCCTGGCGGATGACAGCTTGGTGAACAACGGGCTCTTGAGTGTCGCGGCGGCCAGGCCCGGGACTGTCGGGATTAGAGTCTGGCTCAAAGCGTTCAAACGTGTGCGCCGGTTTGCCGGGTTCCGCGCTGGAGGCGTGGCCCAGTGTCATGCCCAGGTTGATCAGCAGGTCGACCACTGCCGACGTCGGGTCCGGGTCGTTTGATGTGGAGAGCCGCTTGATGTCTTCTTCGCTGTTGGCCAATTGCAGTAACCAGCCCGCCATAGCCCCCGGCCCGCGTAATACCGGCAGCAGCGTGTTGAATAATAGCCAACCGAGTTCCTTGTGCGAGGCCCAGCGGCTTTCAGCGTCGGAGGTGGATTGGCCTTCCGCCAGGGTGACGAGGCTGTTGGCGTTGGATCGGAACCAATGCGTGAACAGACCACCGTTGAGCTGGTCCTGGCGTAGCTTGGTGGCCTCAGCATAGCCGTCGACGGCGAGGGTGGTGGGCTTGGGCGTGGTGGGTGGGTCGAACTCATTGAATACGGTGAAGCGTGCAATATTGGGGGTGCGAAAACCGCCATTGCCATACACCGCTCTGACCTTGTCATCCTTCAACCAGGCCAGCACGCTGTCTTGCAACGCACCCGGCTGGCGGATGGCTTCCAGCAGCGCGTCGCGGCTTGCAAACTCCAGCAACGCGGGCTTCAGTTGCGCACGATAGAGAATATGTGGGCCGCTGGTGCCGGCCAGTGGTTCGATGATGAACATGTTGTCGACAACGTCTGGCGTTGCCCCTGGTTTGCGCACAAATGCCAGGGGGCGCACGGTAATCTCCTGTCCGTCCACCTGTTTGCTGCCTGCACCGGGCTGGGTGAGTGCTTCAATAAAGCGGTAACCCTGGGCGCTCATGCCGGCTTCGCCCTTGAGCTTGAGCTCCAGCGCCTGCATGGCGAGCTGGATCGGTACCTGCTCGACAAAGCGCGCTGCCCGGTCCCGGGATTGCTGGGTCTCGCTGAGCAGTTCGCGATTGAGCAGTTGTGGGTAGTGGCGACCGATATCCACGCTGCTGATCAGGTTCTTGAGCATCTGCGGCATTTGCGGGTCGCTGCTCGGTTGCCCACGCAGATGGACTTCCATCTCGCCCTTGGGCAAGCCGGCGAGATTGTTCAGAGCCATATCCACCAGGCTCATCTTCACCCGCTCGATGTAGCCGCTGCCCAGGTTACCCACGGCGACCTTGAACACCACTTCCACGTCCTTTGCCGTGTAGCCCTTACCGGACAATTGCTCGTCCAGTTGCTGCTGGGCGTAGGTGCGGATATCGGGAATGCCGTCGAGAAACGTCCGGCCGTTGTTACGCTGTACGCTGCTGGCCAGTGCCAACGAGTGACGCCGGTAAGTGTCACGATCTGCTTCGCTGGCGTTTTTGAGCCAGCCTGGCAAATTATCGCGCAGCCGCCCAAGCTCGGCCGCATTTGCAGCATAGGCTCCGGTGAACCAGGGGCTCGGGTCGCTTGCACGGGAGAAGGCCTGCTCCAGTTGATCAAGCGTGCCCGACGTTGGGAGCTCAATGGATGCTACGTTTTCCACCATGGCATTGAGGATGAGCGCCGCTTGTGTATCAAAAATGTTTGCGTCGATTTCCTGGCGCTTCCAATTCAGGCTGTCGAAAACAAATACTTTCTCCAGGTTTCGCCCCCAGGCTTCGCCGAATGCTTGCAATGAGTCATACGGTGTGACGACTCCAGCGGGGGTGGTATGCAGCACTTGCGTACGGCCGTCGACTTCTCGTGTGATCAACAGATCCGGGCTCAGTTGGGCTGAATTGCTGGCGCCATGGCTTACCGTGGTGTCGAGGATAAATACCTTGGCCGCTGCGTTGCCTTTTACGGCTTGGCGGTGCACTTGATCCGGGTAGGTGGCGAGCTGATCGAGAGTCTCGCGTTGCGTGTCGGTGAGCCCAGGTTGTTTCAATGCGGCGGTTCGCAGGGTGTCCCTGAGTGTGTCGCTCAGCCATAGCCAACGATTTGTCTCAAGGTCGGGGGTGTCCTGGGTGTGATAGGCGTTGCCGTTGAAGTGGCGAACCAGCGCTTGTTCGAAACCGCCTTTGAGATTGGTTCGCAGGCTGCGGATGATCAATTCGATGGCTTGCATATCGATGCCCGGCACCAGCGCTCCCGCCAAGGGCTCCGGTTTGAGCATATGGCCCGTGGCTTGATCAATCAGCGTGCAGGCCAGTGAGTGCTTATCGGTAAAGTCCAGCTCGCCGTCGAGGGTCAGGTGCTTGAGCGCTACGTCCAGCAAAGGGGTCAAGCAGTACTGGGGGGGATTGTTGGAAATGGGTTCGGCCAGCGCTGTGTATTGAGGGTCAAACGCCAAGGTGGGATACAGGTCTTTGATGGCGTCGCTGAGCAGGTTCGACACCACTGAGCGCAACGTGGGCCGGCCAGCGAACTGGTGTGCAACCGTATTGGCAGTGACGTCGGCAGCGGGCTGCAGCGTGGAGACCGTAGCGGTCGGCGTTGGGCTTAGCGGCACAAAGTTCAAGCCGGATCTGAGCGATGACGACCCAGGCGATGTTTCGTAATGGACGCTGTTATCGCGCCGGGATCTGCGCAGTGATTGATCGTGGTCCGTTTGGGGCGAGGCCTCGGAGTGGCTGCCAGGGGGTGTTTCGAGCACTTCACCCGACTTGTGGGTAACACGGGGGAGCGGTACGGGGCTCAAGGTGTAGTCGGAAAGTCGTGAAGTGTAGTTTCCATGGATCATCGTATAGCTTCCTTGTCGTTGAGATCTTGCTCGGCATAGCGATTTGACCCTGAACGCGTAAAGCGAACAGGCGAGCGAAAATTAACGACCAGTGCTTAACCGTCAAATGAACAATGAGTAATCAGCTGTTTCCGGTAACGCTGTATCAGCGGCAAAAGCTGATAATGCGCAGGCCGACGTAGGGGAGAGTAATTATGGCGGCATGTGAACGCCCCCGATGGTTGAAGGCAGGGTTTAGGCCAATGCAACAATTTGGCCTATCATGAGTTCTTTCTTCTGAACGACTGATGTGATGACTGCCGAATCTGCCACCCTGCCGGACACCCTTGAAACCAGCGACATGCTTGAAATCGATGGCTTGCACGCCTTTGACTTCGAACTCGATGACGAGCAGTTGCTGATCACCGCCATGGACGGCCGCACGGAAAAACGCTGGGCATTCAGCCAGGCCCAGGTGCAGGCGGCCACGTTCGACGACACCCTGCAAAGCTGGACCCTTACCGGTGATTCGGGCGAGCATCGTCTGATCTGCATGAGCGCTTTCACCGGCAACAATAACGATGAGGATGTAGCCGATGATGATGCGTAAATTCTGGCCCTTGCTGATGGCGGGCAGTGTCGGTGCCATGTCGGTGCAGGCTGCACCGGCTGACACCTATGAGCTGCTGGTGGGCAGCTATACCGCCGGCACCAGCGAAGGTATCTACCGCCTGCAATTCGACAGCCGCACCGGGCAGTTCGCCGGCAAGCCCCAGCTGGCAGCCAGGACAGCCAACCCGTCGTGGTTGACGGTTTCCAGGGACCAGAAATACCTGTTTGTGGTCAACGAGAATGGTCCAGGCCAGGAAGATGTGGTCGGTCGCGTCAGCAGCTACAGCATCGACCCGCAAAATCATCAGCTCACCCTGATCAACCAGGTGCAAAGCCTGGGCAACGAGCCGACCCACTCCAGCGTCGCCGCCGATGGGCGTCACCTGTTTGTTGCCAACTATTCGGTACTCGAAGACCCGGGCGGCAGCCTGGCGATCCTGCCGATAGACGCCGACGGCAAACTGTCGGCCCCGGTGCAGTTGAGCGGGCACTCGGCCAGCCGCGTGAATCCCGAACGCCAGGCGTCCAACCATGTGCATTCGGTGGTGTCGTCGCCGGATGGCAAGTATGTGTTCGTGCAGGATTTGGGCGCGGACAAGGTGTTTGCCTACCGCTATGACCCCAAGGCCAACCATGAGCGTCCACTGACCCCGGCCAATCCTGCTGCGGTGCAATTGCCACCCGGCAGCGGCCCGCGTCATTTGCTGTTCAGCGCCGACGGCAAACACGCCTGGCTGACCACCGAAATGAGCGCCCAGGTCGCGGTGTTCGACTACAACGATGGCAAGCTGACCCAAACCCAACTGCTGGACTATGCCGCTGGCCAACCGGTGTCCGACAAGGCCGGCGCGGCGCTGCATGTGTCAAGCGATGGCAAGTTCCTCTACGTGAGCAACCGCGGTACCGCCAATCAGTTGCTGGTGTTCAGCATCGACCCGGCCACCGCGCACCTCAAGGAAATCCAGCGTCGCTCTGTCGAAGGTGATCACCCTCGTGAGTTCAGCCTCGACCCGAGCGGCAAGTTCCTGCTGATCGCCAACCAGAAAAGCAATGAAATCGTGGTGGTTGAACGCGACCCCAAGACTGGTCTGTTGGGTAAAACCGTGCAGCAATTGCCGATCGATGCCCCCAGCGACCTCAAGTTCCTGGTGCGTCAATAAGCCACAGGCCCCGCAGTGCGGGGCCTGAGCCTTTGTATTAATTCGGTTGATAGCGGCTACTGTTTCAAAGCATTTCTAAGGTCCAACCCTCGGGCGTAAGTTTGGTTCCAAGGCCTCCACCGGCCACTCAACCAAACGAACACAAGGGTTACCGCCATGAACTTGAATCTGTTCTCCATCATCGCCGCTTCCGCTGTTTCCGCCACCGTGGCACTGCCTGCCAGCGCCAGTGTGGAAGTCACCGACAAGAAATCCAGTGTCACGGCCTACACCCAGAAATACCTGCAACAGAGTGCCAATTTCTATGCAGCGCTGGATCACAAGACTCAGCACTGAGCCTCAGACAGTAGAGGCTGATGTGGGAGGGGGCTTGCCCCCGATGAGCATGGGTATCCACACAACTTTTGTAGCCACCGCCGAGCGTAACCACGATGCGAAGCGAGCCGCTCTTGATCTTGATCTTGATCTTGATCTTGATCTTGATCTGCTTTTGATCTTGATCTTAGGCGCCCCGTTAAACCACGCTGGCCGGAATTCGACAGGGATTTGGGGGGTAAACCGGCAGGGATGCCGGTTTAGCCGCCCCGCGCCATGGATGG
>Ga0308166_1002341_pt1 | contig 17786 bp, 13 predicted proteins | sample PhyCR2_2_FD_202137 | JGI IMG/M metagenome (GOLD analysis project Ga0308166, IMG submission 202137) | Phyllosphere microbial communities from UC Gill Tract Community Farm, Albany, California, United States - DLSLCC.R2 | ecosystem: Host-associated > Plants > Phyllosphere > Unclassified | place... | reverse complement strand
GCGAGTTCCAGCGGGTCATCCTCGGCGGCATCCGGGTGGCGGATGTCGATGACGATCTGACCGGCCAGCGCTTCGCTGACTTCTTCAATCTGCAAATCCTGGCCCAACTCGTCGATTACCCGATCGATCGGCACCAGTTTGGCGTTGGCGAGCGCACGCTCGAGTACCGCCATGTCGAATTCTTTCTCTTCGTGCTCAACCCGGCCACGCTTGGCGGCGGTCTTGGGGTTGACCGAAATCACGCCGCAATATTCCGGCATGTGCCGGGCGAAATCGGCGGTGCCGATCTCGTTGGCGGTGTCGATGATGTCCTGCTTGTGCGCGACAATCAGCGGCCGCAGCACCAGCTTGTCGGTCACGCAGTCGATCACCGACAGGTTCGGCAGCGTCTGGCTCGACACCTGGGAGATCGCTTCACCGGTCACCAGTGCATCGATGTGCAGGCGTTCGGCGATCTCGGACGAGGCGCGCAACATCATACGCTTCAAAACCACGCCCATATGACTGTTATCGACTTTGCCGAGAATTTCGCCCAGCACTTCCTCGAACGGCACACTGACAAATAGCACGCGTTGCGAGCTGCCGTACTTCTTCCAGATGAAGTGCGCGACTTCCATTACGCCCAATTCGTGGGCACGCCCGCCGAGATTGAAGAAGCAGAAGTGCGCCATCAGGCCGCGACGCATGATCTGATAAGCCGCCACGGTCGAATCAAAGCCGCCGGACATCAATACCAGCGTCTGCTCCAGCGCACCCAGCGGGTAGCCGCCGATGCCGTTGTGCTGGCTGTGGATCACGAACAACCGTTTGTCGCGAACTTCGATACGGACTTCGATTTGCGGCGCTTTAAGGTCGATTCCGGCCGCACCGCACTCGCGACGCAGCTTGCTGCCGACGTATTTTTCCACGTCCATCGAGCTGAAGGCATGCTTGCCTGCGCGCTTGCAGCGTACCGAGAAAATCTTCCCGGCCAGCGCATCGCCGTAGTGCTGTTTGCACTTCTCGGTGATGTCGTCGAAGTCGCCCAGCGGGTACTCGTCGATCTGCAGAAAGTGCGCGATCCCCGGCATGCAGGTCAGGCGCTCGCCCATCTCTTTCAAGGCTTTGGGGTCGGTAACGCGGGTTTCCAGCTCGAGGTTGTCCCACACGCCGTTCACCACCACGGCCGGGTCCAGGTCACGGAGCACGGTGCGGATGTTCTTGGCCAACTGGCGGATGAATTTCGTCCGGACAGGTCGGCTTTTGATGGTGATCTCGGGGAAGACTTTTACGATAAGTTTCATGAAAACAGCGCGCGAACGGCCAGCCGAAAAAGGGGGGCGCGGATTATAGCGGAAATTGCTCAAGGTTTAACCAGTTAATGTGCAGAAGGTTTTCGCTGCACCAAAACAGGTCATTTCTGAATTTAAACGCAACATTAAGGGGCGGGATTTGTCGATTCAGTACGTCAAGCATCTTAATAAGCGTGAATTTGGGGCAAAAAACCCATGCTGGGGCACTGGCATGCAATTTGCTCCCTTGTGAGGCAGGTTGCCTTGGCAGAGTATTCGCGCCGGCATCACCATTATTAAGGGCATCCACTACCAAGCCCTAAGCCACCCGGAGGACACTATGTCGAAGTCGGTTCAACTCATCAAAGATCATGACGTCAAGTGGATTGATCTGCGCTTCACGGACACCAAAGGCACTCAGCACCACGTGACCATGCCGGCTCGCGATGCGCTGGATGACGACTTCTTCGAAGTCGGCAAGATGTTCGACGGTTCCTCCATCTCCGGTTGGAAAGGCATCGAAGCCTCCGACATGATCCTGATGCCGGTCGACGAAACTGCCGTGCTCGATCCGTTCACCGAAGACCCAACCCTGATTCTGGTCTGCGACATCATCGAGCCTTCGAGCATGCAGGGCTACGATCGCGACCCACGTGCGATCGCCAAGCGCGCCGAAGAGCACCTGAAAGCCACCGGTATCGGTGACACCGTATTCGCCGGTCCAGAGCCTGAGTTCTTCATCTTTGACTCGGTGAAATTCAAGTCGGACATCTCCGGCTCGATGTTCAAGATCTACTCCGAGCAAGGTTCGTGGATGTCCGACCAGGACATCGAAGGCGGCAACAAGGGTCACCGTCCAGGCGTGAAAGGCGGCTACTTCCCGGTTCCACCGTTCGACCACGACCACGAAATCCGTACCGCCATGTGCAACGCACTGGAAGAAATGGGTCAGTCGGTTGAAGTTCACCACCACGAAGTGGCAACTGCCGGCCAAAACGAAATCGGCGTCAAGTTCAACACGCTGGTGAAGAAGGCCGACGAAGTTCAGACCCTGAAATACGTTGTGCACAACGTTGCCGACGCTTACGGCCGCACCGCGACCTTCATGCCGAAGCCACTGTACGGCGACAACGGTTCGGGCATGCACGTACACATGTCGATCTGGAAAGACGGCAAGAACACCTTCGCAGGTGAAGGCTATGCCGGCCTGTCCGATACCGCTCTGTACTTCATCGGCGGCATCATCAAGCACGGTAAGGCCCTGAACGGCTTCACCAACCCGGCGACCAACTCCTACAAGCGTCTGGTGCCAGGCTTCGAAGCGCCGGTAATGCTGGCCTACTCGGCGCGCAACCGTTCCGCTTCGATCCGTATTCCTTACGTGTCGAGCCCGAAAGCCCGCCGAATCGAAGCACGCTTCCCGGATCCGGCTGCCAACCCGTACCTGGCTTTCGCAGCGCTGCTGATGGCCGGTCTGGACGGTATCCAGAACAAGATCCACCCAGGCGATGCTGCCGACAAGAACCTGTACGACCTGCCGCCTGAAGAGGCGAAAGAGATTCCACAGGTTTGCGGCAGCCTGAAAGAAGCCCTGGAAGAGCTGGACAAGGGCCGCGCATTCCTGACCAAGGGCGGCGTGTTCTCCGACGACTTCATCGACGCTTACATCGCGCTGAAATCGGAAGAAGAAATCAAGGTTCGCACCTTCGTACACCCACTGGAATATGAGCTGTACTACAGCTGCTGATCCGGTAGCGCTGCGTAAAGCGGCGTGACACAAGAGGCCTCCTTCGGGAGGCCTTTTTTATTGCCCGGCGCAGTTCATTTACCCTGTGGGAGCGAGCCTGCTCACGAAAGCGGTGTGTCATTGATCGTTCCCACGCTCCGTGTTTTGGCTACCAGTCTTTTCAATTCCAGTTATTAACGGTTTTGGCCAACCGCCCCACCTGTCCTATGCTGCTACCCATCGTTTCCAATCCCGGTCGATTTCATGGGTCGCACGTTTCTCTACATTCTGCTGCTGATCGCCCTGCCCGCTGCCGCGCAGATCTACAAGTACACCGACGCCAACGGCAACACGGCGTACAGCAATCAGCCGCCGGACGGCGTGCAGGCGCAACCGGTCGAGCTGCCGCCGCTCAATCGGGTCGAACCGCAAGCACCGAGTGCGCCGCAAGCACCCACCGCAGAACAACCGCAACCACCGCGCAACGCCTATGAAATCCTCGAGCTCGCCGGTCTGCCCTCTGACGAGGCGCTGCGCGCCAACAACGGCACCTTCACGGTCAACGTCCTGATCAAGCCGCGCCTGCAACCGCCGCATCAATTAAGGCTGCTGCTCGACGACCAGCCCTATGGCCAGCCGAGCAACGTGCCGGTTCTGCAACTGGTCAACATCGATCGCGGCGAGCATCGCCTGGCCGTGCAGGTGATCGACGGTCAGACCGTCATTCAGCAGAGCCCGCCCGCGGTCTTCACCGTGCAACGGGTGCACACGCCATGATCCGCGCGGGGCTGGTACTCGTCCTGGCACTGATGTCGATGCGCACCTCGGCGGAGGTCTTCACCTACATCGACGCACAGGGCAACCGCGTCTACACCGACCAGCCACGCGCCAACGCCAAGCGAGTGCCGATCGCGACGAGCAATCGCATGGCGGTCCCTGCCAACACCGCAGCGCCGGTCAGCACGGCGAAAAAATCTGCCGAACCAGCGCCCTTTCATTACGACATGCTGCGCATTCTGATCCCGGAGCCCGATGCCACTTTGCGCAGCAGCGCCGGCGAGCTGATCGTCAGCGTCACCAGCGAACCGGGCCTGCAAAGCGGCCATCGTTATCGCCTGCTGCTGGATGGCAAGGCCACCGGCGAACCCGGCGTCAGCCCGGTGTTTGCCCTGAGCAATATCGATCGCGGCAGCCACAGCCTTTCGATCGAGATCCTCGATGCCGCCGGACGCACCGTGGAGCGCACCGCCAATCAGCCTTTCCACATGCTGCGCATTTCCCTGGCGCAGAAGCGCCAGGTCAAACCCTGTGTCGCCGACGACTATGGTGTGCGCCCGGAATGTCCGCTCAAGGACAAACCTGCTGAGCCGAAAAACCCCTTTCTGCGCTTCTTTTAACGCCCGCCGGCCGCACGCACTCTATTGGTGCACTAAACTGCATCCCGCCCACAACCCAACCCATTTTGGTTCGAAACTTCCCGTTTGAGCTGGCTTCGTGCCATACAAACGCGCGTCAAACGCCTGTTTCAGGGCTTAAACGCTTCTTTTCGGAGCCTTGGTTTGGTTTTTGCATTTTCCCGACATCAGCGCTTTGTTCTCGCGCACGCCTTGCTCCAAAAGGGGTCCAGATGACCATAAGCGACGCTATTCACCGTTTGCTGCTCGACAACCTGACCACGGCGACCATCCTGCTCGACGCCGAACTGCGCCTGGAATACATGAACCCGGCGGCGGAGATGCTGTTGGCGGTCAGCGGTCAGCGCAGCCACGGCCAGTTCATCAGTGAGCTGTTCACCGAATCCCCCGAGGCGCTCAATTCCCTGCGTCAGGCGGTGGAGCAGGCGCACCCGTTCACCAAGCGTGAAGCGATGCTCACCGCCCTCACCGGCCAGACGCTGACCGTGGATTATGCGGTCACGCCAATCCTCAGCAACGGCGAGACTTTGCTTTTGCTTGAAGTGCACCCGCGTGATCGCCTGTTGCGGATCACCAAGGAAGAGGCGCAGCTGTCCAAGCAGGAAACCAGCAAGATGCTGGTGCGCGGTTTAGCCCACGAGATCAAGAACCCCCTCGGCGGCATCCGTGGTGCGGCGCAATTGCTCGCCCGCGAGCTTCCGGAAGAGAGCCTGCGCGATTACACCAATGTGATCATCGAAGAGGCCGACCGCCTGCGCAATCTGGTCGATCGCATGCTCGGCTCGAATAAGTTGCCGTCGCTGGCCATGTGCAACGTCCACGAAGTGCTCGAACGCGTCTGCCATCTGGTCGAAGCGGAAAGCCAGGGCTGCATCACCCTGGTGCGTGATTACGACCCGAGCATTCCCGACGTATTGATCGACCGCGAGCAAATGATTCAGGCGGTGTTGAACATCGTGCGCAACGCGATGCAGGCGATCAGCAGCCAGAACGAGCTGCGCCTGGGTCGCATCAGCCTGCGCACCCGCGCCATGCGCCAATTCACCATCGGCCACATCCGCCATCGTCTGGTGACCAAGATCGAGATCATCGACAACGGCCCGGGCATCCCGGCGGAACTGCAGGAAACCATTTTCTTTCCCATGGTCAGCGGCCGCCCGGACGGTACCGGGCTGGGCCTGGCCATTACCCAGAACATCATCAGTCAGCACCAGGGCCTGATCGAGTGTGAGAGCCATCCAGGCCACACCACCTTCTCGATCTTCCTGCCACTGGAACAAGGAGCCACATCGACATGAGCCGTAGTGAAACCGTGTGGATCGTCGATGACGACCGTTCTATCCGTTGGGTCCTGGAAAAGGCCTTGCAGCAGGAAGGCATGACCACCCAGAGCTTCGACAGCGCCGATGGCGTAATGAGTCGTCTGGCCCGGCAGCAGCCGGACGTGATCATTTCCGATATCCGCATGCCCGGTGCCAGTGGTCTGGATCTGCTGGCGCGGATTCGCGAACAGCACCCACGGCTGCCGGTCATCATCATGACCGCTCACTCCGATCTGGACAGCGCTGTCGCCTCCTATCAGGGCGGCGCTTTCGAGTACCTGCCCAAGCCTTTCGACGTCGATGAAGCGGTATCGCTGGTCAAACGCGCCAATCAACATGCGCAGGAACAGCAAGGCCTGGAGGTTGTGCCAGCCCTGACGCGCACCCCGGAAATCATCGGCGAAGCGCCGGCGATGCAGGAAGTGTTTCGCGCCATCGGGCGTCTGAGCCACTCCAACATCACCGTGCTGATCAACGGCGAATCCGGTACCGGTAAAGAGCTGGTGGCCCACGCCCTGCACCGCCACAGCCCACGCGCGGCGTCGCCGTTCATTGCCCTGAACATGGCGGCGATTCCCAAGGATCTGATGGAGTCGGAACTGTTCGGCCATGAGAAAGGCGCGTTCACCGGCGCGGCAAACCTGCGTCGCGGTCGCTTTGAACAAGCGGACGGCGGCACGCTGTTCCTTGATGAAATTGGCGATATGCCAGCGGACACCCAGACCCGTTTGTTGCGCGTGCTGGCCGATGGCGAGTTCTATCGCGTCGGCGGCCATGTGCCGGTCAAGGTCGATGTACGCATCATCGCCGCCACCCACCAGAATCTCGAAACACTGGTCCACGCTGGCAAATTCCGTGAGGACTTGTTCCACCGCCTCAACGTAATCCGCATTCACATCCCGCGCCTGTCGGATCGTCGCGAAGACATCCCGACCCTGGCCCGGCACTTCCTCAGCCGCGCCGCGCAGGAACTGGCGGTCGAGCCGAAGCTGCTGAAAAGCGAGACCGAGGAATACCTGAAGAACCTGCCGTGGGGCGGCAACGTGCGTCAGTTGGAGAACACCTGCCGCTGGATCACCGTCATGGCCTCCGGCCGTGAAGTGCACATCAGCGACTTGCCACCGGAACTGCTCAACCTGCCGCAGGATTCGGCGCCAGTGACCAACTGGGAACAGGCCCTGCGCCAGTGGGCCGATCAGGCTTTGGCCCGTGGCCAGTCGAGCCTGCTCGACAGCGCGGTGCCGGCGTTCGAGCGGATCATGATCGAGACTGCTTTGAAGCACACCGCAGGACGTCGGCGTGATGCGGCGGTGCTGCTGGGTTGGGGGCGGAACACCTTGACGCGCAAGATCAAGGAACTGGGGATGAAGGTTGATGGTGGGGATGATGATGAGGGGGAAGACGGTTAAGTCTCCGGTTCTGCGTTGAACCCATTCGCGAGCAGGCTCGCTCCCACAATTGGTCGTAGGAGCGAGCCTGCTCGCGAAGCGTTTTGGGCCAGCATGCACCGCATCAATGCACGATGACCCGGGATCGCGCAGAGCCCGATTCTCATCGCCCTATTTCAAAGGCCTGAAAAACTCACGCTTCGAACAAACGAAAGCCCCGAATTTCGGGGCTTTCGTGTCTCTCAGGCGCTTTTTTGTTCCAACAAATTAAAACCTGGCACGGCGCCTGCAATACCTCTCACAGGTGATTCGTTTCACCACCCGTTTCGGGGACCTTGGTACAGGCAGGCCGGGGATTCCCCTCTTTACATCGGGCTCAGACCGCAACGGATGAGTCCACCCTTTTGGGATCCTTGGTACAGGCAGGCCGGGGGTTCCCTCTTTACACCGGGCGGACGCGACACGCGCGCCCAAGCTTTTGGGAACCCTGATACAGGCAGGTCAGGGATTCCCGCTTTTACACCTCCAGCCGAGGTGTTCAGCTCTGCGCTAATCAAGCTTTGGACGTTTGGGCAGATGGTGCAGGGGCTGGTTCTGCCGCCCCGAGTCATATTCCCGTATTAGTGCTTCAAGCCTGTCCAGCATTTTTCCGGGGCTGGGTTCATTGATCAGAATGTCCTTCATCCTTGCCTGTTCGCTTGGCTCAGCCTTCGTATAGATATCCAGAAACCACCACACCCGTCGCTGTAAAAGTGGATACTCAACGTGAAATTCAGGTGTACGGCTCAGCTTCCGGATTCCATTGAGCACGTCACTTCCTGCTCCGCCGAAACTGTCCCAGAGCTTCAATTTTCCGGACAACTCCAATGGCGGCACATTGCGCAGCCACAGGTTTGCCGAGCGATCATTACTTTCAACTCCCAGCCAGATATCGGTGCCTGTTGTTATACGCGCATGTATCAGCCGGCGGAGCGAAGCCGGATCCGTAATTGGATTGCCAATGAAATTGAAGCCGGTTCTGAGTTCAACGGACTCGGGAATCGAGGTAATGCGGTTGTTCGCCAGGTTCAACACTTTCCCGGGAATCTCGTCGGTGATGCCCTCCGGAAATTTGTCTAGCCATGCATTGGAAAGATCCAGTTCCTGCAGTGCAGTCATTCCTTTGAGTGAAGGTGCGACTGAAAGCGCATTGTCACCCAGTCTCAATACTTCCAGCCTTGACCGCGCGTTATCGGCATCAAGCCCGATAGGAATTCGCCGTATTCCGGCTCCTGTCAGATCCAGCACGCGCAACTCGGTCATCCCGGAGATGTCAGGATCCGTTAGCAAAACAACGCTCGGGTGTTGAAGAGACAACTGAGCGCGCAAGTCGTCGGGATAATAATTCAGCCTAGCCGCCTGTATTTTACCTAGCCTCAACACCTGCAATCTGGTCATGCCCCTCAGCGAAAAATCATCCTGAAAATCACAATCCGGCAGGTTCAATTCTCGTAAACGGGGGAGCTTCGCTAATTGCTCGGCAAAGCGCGAACCCATATCGAATCTTGAGTAAACATCCCCAGACATCGAGACCCCGAAGGATCTTCTGGTAATTAACTGGCTTGTTACTGTCAGACTTTCAATGTTGGGAAATTGCGAAAAAAACACTTGGGGGTCCAGCGGTGCATGACCTCTTAACGTAAGAGAAACCACTGACTTGAATTTCAATGAAAGCAGCCTATCGACTGGCCATAGCGTGAGATTGATATCCAGTTTGTAACCAGATAGCCTGCCATTACTATAAACCCGCTGACCAGGCTCACCTTGCCACTTGTGCACTTGGCGTAGCGTGTTCCACATGGCAAACGCCTCAGTCATTTCATGGGACTGCACAGCGTGATTCTGGTGGTGCGGGATGCTGACGTGTTTGCTGTCCAGCTGAGGAAGCCCAAGCTGAATGTGCTTGAGTTCAAGCTCTGCCACGTCCTTGTCATCGAACCGGGCAATGAAGGCATCCGCGTCGTCATCGGTCGTGCCCGGGAGGTATTTGCGGATCTGCTCCCGGGTAGTTGGTTCCACGACTTCGCGCGGATACCAACGTCCGCTGTCCGCATCGCGCAGCATCACCGGGCCTAAAAGCAATTCGCTTGGCCGTCGGGCACGATGCAGACCTGTCTCCGGATCCACGACGACAAACACAAATTCGCCATCGGCCACTTCAGCGTAGGTGCGCTTCTTGAATACCGTCAAACCTTCACTGTTGACTTCTGGAAGAATTGCCCGGGCATTGATTACGTAATCGTTCAGCACCGGTCGAGGCGCAAGCAAACGCGTTTCAACAGGGGCCGTGTGAATAATGACCGCTGGAGTCGTACCAGTGGCCTCTGCGTCGACAGCGCCGGACGAGCCGGCCCGTAACGGCAAATTATCGGTGGACAACGCTGAGCCAGAACCACCTCGGTTTGACGGGCCGGGAAGCGGCATATCCATGTTGTCCGGTCGGGTCGGACTGGTGGAAGCATCCACTTTCGTGTGGGTACCGCCACCTTTTACTGGTTTTACTGGCATGTTTTTCATCCTTGAGAAAAATGCCCCTTGCATCATGCAAGGGGAAATGAGGGCGCGACGGAGATTGCTCGCTTCGGACTCAGACCGCAGCGCAATGAGCCCGCGCCCTGGAGCAACAGGCGGGTCAGGAGTTCCCGGTGTTATATCGCGCGCCGAGGCGTGAACTTGCATTCATTCAAATTTCGGTCGCTTGGGTAAGTGATGCGGTGGCACCTGTTGGCGCCATGCATCGAATTCTAGAATTTCGGCTTCCAGTCTTTCCAGCATGACGCCAAGAATCGGTTCATTTTCAATGAACCTTCCAGCAACAGCTCTGAGCCGTGCCTGTTCGACAGCGTCAGCCTTGTCAAATGCCTCAAGGAACGTCCAGACGCGGCGTTGCAATAGCGGACGCTCAATGTGAAATTCTGGCGTGCCACTCAAGTGCCGGATACGTAACATCAGGTCGCTTTCGGGTACGCTCGACCATCGGTTCCAGAGCGCCAGCTTGTCGGGAAATTGTGCTGGAGGCACATTGTTCAGCCAAAGATTTGCAGACCGGTCAGTACTTTCTCGCCCCAGCCAGACATCTGTGCCTGTTTGTCGCCGAGCAAAAATGAGTCGCCGCAGGGAAGCCGGATCTGAAATCGGATTGTATGAAAGATCGAAGCCTTTCCTGAGCTCAAGCGATTCGGGGATCGATTGAATATCGTTGCCTTTAAGTATCAATTTCCTCTTGGGGATATCGGCCGTAATGCCCTCGGGAAATCTGTCTATACGGGTCCAGCTCAGATCCAGCTCCTGCAATGCAGTCATCCCTCTAAGCGAAGGCGCCACATAAAGATGATTGGCGCTGAGGTTCAATATTTCGAGCCGCGAAGGTCCACTCCCGGAATCAAGCCCTAGCGGAAGCCTGGTTATCCCCGTATCCGCCAGATCCAATATCCGCAGCTCGGTCATTGCACTGACGTCAGGTGCGACTTTCAGGCCCCGATTCCGATTCAAATCAAGCACTTGTAAACGTGACGGGCCGGGCATTTCACTCAATCCAGCCGGCAAAGCATTTATACCGGTATATCGAAGATTCAATACTCGTAACTCGGTAAGACCGCGGACTGACGGAGCGTGCAGTAACGCGCCATCTTCGAGGTTCAACTCCTGCAGGCGGCTCATGCGTGTGAAGCGATCAACATCGGCCGGCTTGAATAGGACCCCGGTGCGGCTCATGTCGAGGACTTTCAGCTCTGTGAGTGTTTCGATTCCGGCAGGTAAGCCATCACCCAGTGACGCTTGCACTTTCAGCGTTTCAATGTGGGACAAGCTCTTGAACAGACCTTCGAGGTTACCTACGGCACCCTCTGTGATTTCAAGGGCAACTATGGAACCGAGTCGTGTAGATAAAACCGGGAGAGTGAGATTTTTCTTCCTTCCCAAAGCCAGTTTCAGGACAAACCCTGCCTGAAAGCCCTCCTGATGGATTCTCTCCGATGCATCGCCTAGCCACTTGAACAATTGACGCACCTTGGCTCCCAGAGCAAAGCGCCGATCGCGCTCGTCGGTATCAGAGCCCTTATAAGCCTTCTCCCATGCGCCGAGTTCGCGGTCCAGCTGAGGAAACCCAAGCTTGATCCGCTCAAGTTCAACCTCTGCGCTGCCCCTGTCACCGAATCGGTTGTTAAAGTGCTGCGCGTGCTCATCGGCTGCCTCAGGAAAAAATCTCTTGAATTGTTCTCGAATGGTCGCGCCAACATCCTCGTGCAAGCGCCACAAGCCGCTAGCGCTATCGCGCTCCAGCACGGGGCCAGAGGGACGCAATTCACTTGAAAGCCGGGCGCGATAAAGTCCCGTATCCGGATCCGCCCCGACAAGCACAGTCCCGCCGATGGACAGATCAACATAAGTGCGGCTCTTGAACACTCTGAGTCCGCTGCTGTCGGCGTCTGGAAGCGTTGAACCGGCACTGATCAGGTAGTTTTCCAACGACGACGGACCGGGAAGAGCAAGCGCCTCAGCGCTAGCCGAATGGACCATTACGACCGCAAGCGGCTTAGTTTCATTCCTGGCGGTGCCGTCGGACGGCCCGTCTCCCGGGCGCGAATGATCCACAGAAATATCCGATGCGGAACCTCGGCGGCCCGATGTCGTCGGCAGCGAAGTATCAACTTCGGGCGATCGATTCGTGCCGGCGGAAGCATTCACATCCACGTGGGTACCGCCACCGCGAGGGGGTTTGACTGGCATATCTTCATCCTTGAAAAAGACGCCCCCTGCATTCCTGCAAGGCGACGACGGGTTTCGGCATCCTGCCGTTTGGAGGGGCGAACGATAACGTGCATGAGCACGTGCTGGAGAGGGGAAAGGAAGACGGTCGCAGTGGGAAACGACCTCAAATAGTGTGGGAGCGCGCCCCAGTGATGAAGAAATGCCGCTTAGGGCTCGCTCAAACGGATCTCCAGTCGCCAGCGATCATCGACCTCGCTGCCGACCCAGTCGCCCTGCAACGGGCGCGCCGCCAGCACCGTCAGCAACAATCCGCCATCACTCTTGCGCGTGCGCCAGTTGACGTCCTTGCCGTTGAGCCTGAGCTGGCCTTTCTGCGGTCGACCTTCGGCCTGAAACAGCAGCGCGACGGTGCCGTCGATGATCTCGCCGTGCAGCTTAGGCTCATTGTTGAACCACACCACCAGGCCGCCATCGGTAACCTCGACCTGCTCCAGCACGCTCGGATCCGGCGTGGTCAGCCGGCCGATCATCAAGCCGATCATCAAGCCGACAATCGCCAGCGAGCCGATGACGCGCGGGAATAGTTTCGAACGGTTGTCCACAGGCGGCGTAGAATGCCGCTCATCTTTACCTTCGGAGCCGTGCATGTTTCACGTCATCCTTTTTCAACCAGAAATTCCGCCGAACACCGGCAACGTTATCAGGCTGTGCGCCAACAGCGGCTGCCACCTGCATTTGATCGAACCACTGGGTTTCGAGATGGACGACAAGCGCCTGCGCCGTGCCGGTCTCGACTACCACGAATATGCCACGTTGCAGCGTCACGCTGACCTGGCCAGTTGTCTGGAAAGTCTGGGCAACCCGCGCGTGTTCGCCTTCACCACCAAGGGTTCGCGGCCGTTCCATGATGCCGCGTTCGTGCCCGGCGACGCGTTTCTGTTCGGTCCGGAAAGCCGTGGCCTGCCAGCGGACGTGCTCGACGCCCTGCCCGCCGAACAGCGCCTGCGCCTGCCGATGCGCGAAGGCTGCCGCAGCCTGAACCTGTCCAACACCGTAGCGGTCGCCGTGTACGAAGCGTGGCGGCAGAACGACTTCAAGTAACGCCGCAAAACAAATGTGGGAGCGAGCCTGCTCGCGATTACGGAGTGTCAGTCAACATTGATGTGTCTGACAGACCGCTTTCGCGAGCAGGCTCGCTCCCACATGGGGTATTGCTGAACCATCTTACTGAACGGTCGGGGTCTCGCCGCTTTCCTGCATGCGCTGCAGCTCTTGCGCGTACAGGGCATCGAAGTTCACCGGGGCCAGCATCAGCGCCGGGAACGAACCGCGGGTGACCAGGCTGTCCAGGGTTTCGCGGGCGTACGGGAACAGGATGTTCGGGCAGAATGCACCGAGGGTGTGGCTCATCGAAGCCGCGTCCAGATTCTTGATCAGGAAGATACCGGCCTGTTGCACTTCAGCGATGAAGGCCACTTCTTCACCGTTTTTCACGGTAACGGACAGGGTCAGCACCACTTCGTAGAAATCGCCTTCCAGCGCTTTCTGGCGGGTGTTCAGATCCAGGCCGACCGCCGGATCCCACTGCTGGCGGAAGATCGCCGGGCTTTTCGGGGCTTCGAAGGACAGGTCGCGTACGTAGATGCGCTGCAAGGAGAATTGCGGTGCGGTTTCTTCTTCGCTGGCTGCAGTGTTCTGTTGGTCAGTCATCTCAGATCCTTATCGATCTTGGGTCTTTTAGGGAGTGCTGTACGTGGGTGCAGCCGTTCAGCCCTTGAGCAGCGCGTCGAGTTTGCCGGCGCGCTCCAGGGCGTATAAATCATCGCAACCGCCGATGTGCTTTGCGCCGATCCAGATTTGCGGCACGGACGTGCGCCCGGCCTTTTTGGTCATTTCGGCACGCAGCTGCGGCTTGCCATCGACCTTGATCTCTTCGAAGGCCACGCCTTTGCTGGCGAGCAGATGCTTGGCGCGCGAGCAGTAAGGGCAGTAATCGCTGGAGTAGACGATGACTTCGCTCATGTCATTTCACCAGCGGCAGGTTGTCGCCTTTCCAGCTGGAAATCCCGCCGGACAGCTTGGCGGCAGTAAAGCCGGACTTCATCAGCTCGCGGGCGTGGGTGCCGGCGGTCTGGCCGAGGGCATCGACCAGAATGATGGTCTTGGCCTTGTGTTTTTCCAGCTCGCCGACGCGGGCAGCCAGTTTGTCTTGCGGGATGTTCACCGCGCCGACGATGTGGCCAGCGGCGTAATCCTTGGCCGGACGGATGTCCACCACCACGCCTGCATCTTTATTGACCAGTGCGGTCAGCTCGCCGGTGCTCAGGCTCTTGCCGCCGCCCTGCATCGTGTGCGCCAGCAACAGAGCCAGAAGTACGACGAAGATACCGACAAGAATGTAGTGGTTAGTGGCAAATTCAATCAGGTGAGCAACCATCGAAGGAGGTTCCAGGGCGTTAAAATGTCGGCCAGTATACACAGCCACTATGGTCGGCCAAACCCCGTCCGGCGGTGACGCGGTCGGAACTTCGCTTTAAACTCCAACTCCGTTTTCCATCGCCCTCTTCTTTATCAGCCACGAGTGGATTCCATGACGACTACGCCCAAACCTTTGGTCCTGATGATTCTCGACGGCTTCGGTCACAGCGACAGCCCCGAATCCAATGCCGTGTTCGCGGCGAAGAAACCTGTGCTGGATCGTCTCTGGGCCACGGTGCCGAACGGCTTGATTTCGGGCAGCGGCATGGACGTCGGCCTGCCGGACGGCCAGATGGGGAACTCCGAAGTCGGCCACATGAACCTCGGCGCCGGGCGCGTGGTATATCAGGACTTCACCCGCGTGACCAAAGCGATCCGCGACGGTGAGTTTTTCGAGAATCCGACCATTTGCGCTGCTGTAGACAAAGCCGTGGCTGCCGGTAAAGCCGTGCACTTCATGGGCCTGCTGTCCGATGGCGGCGTGCACAGCCACCAGGATCACCTGATCGCCATGGCCGAACTGGCCTTCAAGCGCGGCGCCGAAAAAATCTACCTGCACGCCTTCCTCGATGGCCGCGACACGCCGCCGAAAAGCGCCGCTTCGTCGATCGAACTGCTCGACGCGACTTTCCAGGCCTTGGGCAAAGGCCGGATCGCCAGCATCATCGGCCGCTATTTCGCCATGGACCGTGACAACCGTTGGGATCGCGTCGCCCAGGCCTATAACCTGATCGTCGACGGCAATGGCGAATTCAACGCCGCCACCGCTCAGGAAGGTCTCGAAGCCGCCTACGCCCGTGGCGAAAGCGACGAGTTCGTCAAAGCCACCTCCATCGGCGAGCCGGTAAAAGTCGAAGACGGCGACGCCGTGGTGTTCATGAACTTCCGCGCCGACCGCGCCCGCGAGCTGACCCGCGTGTTCGTCGAAGACGATTTCAAGGAGTTCGCCCGCGCCCGCCAGCCGAAACTGGCCGGTTTCGTCATGCTGACCCAGTACGCCGCAAGCATTCCGGCACCGTCGGCCTTCGCCGCCGGCAGCCTGGAAAACGTTCTCGGTGATTACCTGGCGAAAAACGGCAAGACCCAGCTGCGCATCGCTGAAACCGAGAAGTACGCTCACGTGACCTTCTTCTTCTCCGGCGGTCGTGAAGAACCGTTCCCGGGCGAAGAGCGCATCCTGATCCCGTCGCCGAAAGTCGCCACCTACGACTTGCAGCCGGAAATGAGCGCGCCGGAAGTTACTGACCGCATCGTCGACGCCATCGAAAACCAGCGCTACGACGTGATCGTGGTCAACTACGCCAACGGCGACATGGTCGGCCACAGCGGCGTGTTCGACGCGGCGGTGAAAGCGGTCGAGTGCCTGGACACCTGCGTCGGTCGCATCGTTGAAGCGCTGGAAAAGGTCGGCGGCGAAGCACTGATCACCGCTGACCACGGCAACGTCGAGCAAATGGCCGATGAATCCACCGGTCAGGCGCACACCGCGCACACCACCGAGCCGGTGCCGTTCATCTACGTCGGCAAACGCGACCTGAAAGTGCGCGAAGGCGGCGTGCTGGCGGACGTAGCGCCGACCATGCTGATGCTGTTGGGTCTGGAAAAACCGGCGGAGATGACCGGTACCTCGATCCTGGTGTAAACCACACCTAACCTTGTGGGAGCGAGCCTGCTCGCGAATACGGTGGATCAGTCGACAGCGATGTCGCCTGACACACTGCTTTCGCGAGCAGGCTCGCTCCCACATTGGTTTTGGGGTGTTTTTCAGGCCAGTTATCACACAGCCCCAATTGGGCGTTTTTTTTGCAGCCTCGGGCGGGCATACTAGGCCGTCCCTTACCCTGGTGCCGCCCGCCCCTATGCTTCGCGTCCTGATCGCCCTTGCTCTGACCTGTCTGCTCCAGCCGGCCTTCGCCGACGAGCGCGCGCAAACCCAACAGCAGTTGGAGGCCACGCGTCAGGATATCGCCGAGCTGAAAAAACTCCTGGGCAAGCTGCAGGAAGAAAAGTCCGGCGTGCAGAAAGAGCTCAAGGGCACTGAAACCGAGATGGGCAAGCTGCAGAAGCAGGTCGACGCGCTGCAGAAAGAACTGCAGAAGAGCGAATCCGAGCTACAGCGGCTCGATGCAGAGAAAAAAAAACTCCAGAGCGCGCGCACTGAACAGCAGCGACTGATCGCCATTCAGGCCCGTGCGGCGTACCAGAACGGCCGCCAGGAATACCTCAAGCTGCTGCTCAACCAGCAGAACCCCGAGAAGTTCGCCCGCACCCTCACCTATTACGACTACCTGAGCCAGGCACGCATGGAGCAGTTGAAGAACTTCAACGAAACCCTGCGCCAGCTGGCCAATGTCGAAAAAGACATCGGCATGCAGCAAGCGCAGTTGCTGGTGCAGAAAAGCGACCTCGACACGCAGCGCGAAGCACTCGAGAAAGTCCGCAAGGAACGCCAGCAGGTCCTTGCCAGACTCAATGACGACGTCAAGGCCCGCGACCAGAAACTCGCCGCCCGCGAGCAGGATCAGGCAGACCTGTCTAAAGTCCTTAAAACCATTGAAGAAACCCTGGCCCGTCAGGCTCGTGAGGCAGAAGAAGCGCGGCAGAAAGCGCTGATCGCCCAGCAGGAAGCGGAAAAAAAGCGTTTGCGTGAGGCGCAGGCTGATAACAGCGACGCCCCACGAAAACCCGCCAGATCAAGCCCCGGCGCGCTGGTATCGAGCAGCGGCGAAACGTTTGGCGGGCCATTTGCTGCAACCCGGGGAAAACTTCCGTGGCCGGTTGATGGTCGATTACTCGCACGCTTCGGTGAAAGTCGTGGCGACGATGCCCGCACCAAGTGGGATGGCGTGATGATCAGCGCCTCCGCCGGCAGCCAGGTGCACGCCGTACACGGCGGGCGCGTGGTGTTCGCCGATTGGCTGCGCGGTGCCGGTTTGCTGGTGATTCTTGATCACGGCAACGGTTTTCTGAGTCTTTACGGCCACAACCAGACGCTGCTCAAGTCGGCGGGTGATGTGGTCAAGGCGGGCGAGTCGATTTCCACTGTCGGTAACAGTGGCGGTCAGGACACGCCAGCGCTGTATTTCGCAATTCGTCAGCAGGGTCACCCGAGTGATCCGGCGCAATGGTGTCGTGCGCAAGGATAAGCGCACCATCTAATTCAGGAGTTCGTTCGACATGCTGCATTTGTCCCGCCTTACCTCGCTGGCCCTGACGATCGCTCTGGTGATCGGCGCGCCTCTGGCGTTCGCCGCGCAACCGGCCCCGACTGTCGCTCCGGCAGGCACTGCCGCGACCGCCAAGGCGCCGCTGCCGCTGGAAGAGCTGCGCACCTTCGCCGAGGTCATGGACCGGATCAAAGCCGCGTACGTCGAGCCTGTGGACGACAAGACCCTGCTGGAAAACGCGATCAAGGGCATGCTCAGCAACCTCGATCC
>Ga0308166_1002340_pt1 | contig 17789 bp, 15 predicted proteins | sample PhyCR2_2_FD_202137 | JGI IMG/M metagenome (GOLD analysis project Ga0308166, IMG submission 202137) | Phyllosphere microbial communities from UC Gill Tract Community Farm, Albany, California, United States - DLSLCC.R2 | ecosystem: Host-associated > Plants > Phyllosphere > Unclassified | place... | reverse complement strand
ATGAAGAAGCCGACCAGCAGGCCTTCCTTCAGGATCAGCGGGTCCTGGTGGCGCTGGTAAGCCTGGGTAAAGCCGAGGAACAGCATGAACAGGCCAAGGAACAGCACCGGATGGTGGGCCAGCAGCACCACGGCCGCCAGGAAGGCCAGGTGCACCAGCGAGACTTTCAGCGGCACCTTTCCTGCGCTGTCGCCGGACGCGGCGTTCGGGCGCATGTGCTTGCGCAGCAGCAGGGTGATGACGGTGGCGTTGATGAAGATGGCCACGGCCGCGCGCCAGCCGAAGTGGGTGAACATGTAGGCGCTGTCCCAGCCCCAGGTGGACGCCACCATCAGCACCGGCGGCGCGGCGTAGGAGGTCAGCGTGCCGCCGATGGACACGTTCACGAACAGCACGCCCAGCGCGCCATACTTCAGCGCCTCCGGTATGCCGGGCCGGAACACCTGGGGCGCCAGCATCAGCGCCGCCAGCGTCATCGCGGCCGGTTCGGTGATCAGGGAGCCGGCCAGCGGCACCAGGGCCAGGCCAAGCCAGGCCAGCGCCACTTCGGTGCGCACCGGCACCAGGCGCGCGACCGTGGCGAGCAGGGAGCGCACGGCGTCCAGGATGGGCCGCGAAGCCGCGATCACCATCACCACGAACACGAACAGCGGCTCGGTGTAGTGGCGCGACTCGACATAGTCGACCGCGCTGTCCGGGCCGGACACGAGGGCCATGGCGGCGATCAGGACGAACGCCCAGAAGCCGAACACGACCTCGACCTCGCCCAGCAGATGGAACAGCCCGGCATGGCGCGGGTGGCGGTGGGCCAGCACCTCGAAACCCTTGGCGGAGAAGGTATGAATCAGGGCGCAGGCGAACAGGATGGCGCCGACCAGCTGCATCGTGGTCATGGCTGGCCCTTGCTCAGTGCTGTGTACTGTGAATGGAAGAGATTGACGGTCATTGCCAGAAGAGTAATAACTAAACCGTCATTATTTCACCTTTTGCTGGGGATCGGATGGATCGCCTGGCCAGGCGCACCGAGTAGGCCCGCTTGAGCGTACACAAGAACAAGGTGAAATCCTACATAGACAGACTATACACATCTTGCCAAAAGCTGAACAAGATAGTACTGTATATCCATCCAGTACTTTTGCATTACCCGTAATCATGTCTTCCTTACAAAGCAATACTTCACCGGAAGAATTGCACCCTTCACTGTGGCTGGCCTCGCAGCTGGCCCGTGCCAATACGCGCTGCGTCGACACCGGGCACCCGGTGCTGTCGAAGCAGTTGCCGGGCGGCGGCTGGCCGGTCGGCACCCTGGTCGATTTACTCCTGCAGCAACCCGGCATCGGCGAAATGCGCCTGCTGCGCCCGGCCCTGGTGGCGGCTGCATCGCGCCGCATCGTGCTGCTGCAGCCGCCGCACCCCCCGCAGGCGCTGGCGCTGGCCGCACTCGGTTTGCCGCCCTCGCAACTCGTCTGGCTGCGCGCCACCCGCACCAACGACGCGCTGTGGGCCGCCGAGCAGGTGCTGCGCAGCGGCAGTTGCGGCGCGCTGCTGTTCTGGGCCAACCACGTGCGCGGCGAAAGCCTGCGCCGCCTGCACCTGGCGGCGCAATGCGGCGAAACCCTGTTCTTCATGATGCGTCCGCTCGCCGCCGCGCAGGATTCCTCGCCGGCCCCGCTGCGATTGTCGCTGCGGCCCGCCGCCGGCGGACTCGACATCGGTTTCGTCAAACGCCGGGGGCCGCAGCGCGAAGCGCCGCTGTTCCTGCCACTCACTCCAACTTTGCTTCAACGACATGCGTTTGTGGATCGGCCTGCACCTGCACCAGTTACCGCTCGAGGTCTTCAGCCCGAACTGGTGCAATGACGCCGGCAGCGTCGTGCTCGAGCAGGAGCGCGTGCTGGCAGCCTCCCCGGCAGCGCGCGCTGCCGGGGTAGCACCCGGCATGCGCCGCGGCGGGGCATTGATGTTGATGCCGGACGCGCGCCTGCACGTGCGCTCGCCCGAGCGCGAGGCCGAGGCCCTGAACACGGCGGCGCTGGCGCTGCTGCAGTACACGCCGCTGGTCACGATCGCCGAGGAATCGACCCTGCTGATCGACATCGGCGCCAGCCTGCGCCTGTTCGGCGGCATCCGCGCGCTGTGCCGGCGCGTGCGCGCCAGTTTGCGCGCGCTCGGCTACTCGGGCGTGCTCAGCTGCGCCCCCACCGCACGCGGCGCCTGGATGCTGGCGCGGCGCCGCGCCGGCCGCGCCATGCGCATCGAATCGCTCACGCGCCGGCTCGACAGCTTGCCCGCCAGCCTGCCGCCGCCGGCGCGTTCGTTTGCCACCTGGTTCGAAGGCATCGGCTGCTTCAGCCTGGGCGCCATGCGCCGCCTGCCGCGCCCCGGCCTGCAACGGCGCTGCGGACGCGCACTGCTCGACATGCTGGACGCCGCCTATGGCATGGCGCCCGAATTGTTCGAGTGGGTCGAGGCGCCCGCCAGTTTTCACGCCAGGATAGAACTCTTCGACCGCCTGGAAAATGCCGAGGAGTGCTTGATGGGCGCCGAGCGCCTGGTGCAGCAGCTGACGGGCTGGCTGTGCGCGCACCAGCTGGCGGTGGAGCGCATCACGCTGCTGCTGGAGCATGAGCGCGGCAGGGTGGCGCGCCCGCCCACGCCGGTCGAGATCGCGCTGGCCGAGCCCACCTGGCGCGACGAGCACCTGGTGCGCCTGCTGCGCGAACGGCTGGCCAAGCTGACCCTGGAAGCGCCGGTGATCGCCCTGGTGCTCGACGCCAGCCAGGTGCAGCCGATGGCGCCGCCGAACGAATCGCTGTTTCCCGAACCGGGCGGGACTGAGGAAGACCGCCTGCGCATGTTCGAACTCCTGATCGCGCGCCTGGGGCCGGAGAATGTGCTGCAGGCCCTGCCGCAAGCCGATTACCGGCCCGAGGTGGCGAACAGCTGGGTGCCGGTGCAGGAAAAGGTGCGCGAAACGGTGCGCTCGGCGCAGATGCCGCCGGATGTGGAAAGCCTGGCGCGGCCGACCTGGATCCTGGCCAAGCCGATCGCGCTCCTGATGCGCAATCACCGGCCGTTCTATGGCTCTCCCTTGAAGATGGCGTCGGTGCCGGAGCGCATCGAAGCGGGCTGGTGGAGCCAGACGCAGACGCGCGACTACTTCATCGCGGAAGGGCAGGACCACACGCTGTACTGGGTGTACCGCGAGCGGATTGTCGGCTCAGGCGAGGAAGAGGCGCCAAGATGGTATCTGCATGGCCTGTTCGGCTGAGGAACAGGCCGATGTTGCCATGTGCGATTTCCTTGACCGTCAACCGTGTTGCGCTGCAAAATAGCGGTCTATGACGATTCTTGCCTTGACACCTCGCTGCAGCGCACGCCCTCCGTGCCGGGTCGAGTCTGCACGTTTCATGCAGCAGGGTTTGAAAGCCATCGCGTATCCAGGCGCCGGCCTCCCCCGCGGTTACTTCTGCTCGGTCACCCCTCCTTAATACCTTCCTGCCTGGTCGATGTCGAGCGCCTGGCGTTGCGATATCCACTGCTTCCTTGCATCGTCCGTCCGTTGCGCGCCTCCAGGCTGCGCGGCGTGCTCGTCCTTTTCTTTGCATTCGGCCGCAATGGCCGGAAGGTATCCCTATGTCTCTACAAAAAATTCATGAAGCGTGGTTTTCCAATATCCGCAATGATCTCCTTGCCGGCGCCGTTGTCGCGTTGGCCCTGATTCCCGAAGCGATTGCATTTTCCATCATCGCCGGCGTCGACCCGAAGGTCGGGCTGTATGCATCCTTCAGCATTGCCGTCATCACTGCCATCGTCGGCGGACGCCCAGGCATGATCTCGGCCGCGACCGGCGCAATGGCACTGGTGATGGTCACCCTGGTCAAGGAGCACGGTCTTGCCTATCTGCTTGCCGCGACCATCCTGACCGGCGTGCTGCAAGTCGTGGCAGGATGGCTGCGCCTGGGCGTGCTGATGCGCTTCGTGTCACGCTCGGTGATCACGGGATTCGTCAATGCGCTCGCCATCCTGATCTTCCTGGCGCAGTTGCCGGAACTGACGAACGTCACCTGGCATGTGTATGCCATGACCGCGGCAGGACTGGGCATCATCTACCTGTTCCCCCATCTCACCAGGTCCGTGCCGTCGCCCCTCGTTGCCATCGTCGTGTTGACGGCCGTTGCCGTATACTTCGGCATCGACATCCGGACGGTTGGCGACATGGGTACGCTGCCGGACAGCCTGCCGGTCTTCCTGCTGCCGAATATTCCCCTCAATTTGGAAACGCTGGCCATTATCTTCCCGGTCTCGGCGACCCTGGCCGTCGTTGGCCTGCTCGAGTCGATGATGACCGCCTCGATCGTCGACGACCTGACCGACACCAGCAGCAACAAGAACCGCGAATGCGTGGGACAGGGCGTGGCCAATATCGCCACCGGTTTCCTGGGCGGCATGGCAGGCTGCGCCATGATCGGCCAATCGGTGATCAACGTGAAATCGGGTGGACGCGGACGGCTGTCGACCTTTGCGGCTGGCGTGTTCCTGCTGCTGATGGTGGTCTTCCTGGGCGACTGGGTTGCGCGCATTCCGATGGCTGCGCTGGTCGCAGTGATGATCATGGTGTCGATCGGCACCTTCAGCTGGGCGTCCATTCGCAACCTGCGCGAACATCCCAAAAGTTCGAGCGTCGTCATGCTCGCCACCGTCGTCGTGGTGGTGGCAACGCACGACCTGGCCAAGGGTGTACTGGTCGGTGTGCTTCTTTCGGGCTTTTTCTTTGCCAACAAGGTCGGCCGTATCATGCATGTGCGCTCCCAAGCACGGGAAGGCGGGAGGGTGCGGCATTACACGGTAAGCGGACAGGTCTTCTTTGCGTCCGCCGAGCGATTCGTCGCTGCATTCGACTACAAGGAAGTCATCGAGAAAGTACGCATCGACGTCAGCCACGCCCATTTTTGGGACATTACCGCCGTCGGTGCGCTGGACAAGGCCGTGATCAAGTTCCGGCGCCAGGGCGCCGAAGTGGAGGTGATGGGCCTGAATGAAGCCAGTGCGACGCTGGTCGACAAGTTCGGTGTCCACGACAAGGACGGCGCCGACGACATGCTTGCGGCCCACTGAGAGGACAGGCATGAAACACACCGATATCGAGGATGCAAGGCCGGGCGCCGGTGCGGCCTGCGGACCAGGCGGCTTGACGATGCACGGGGAGATGCCATGACACTGCTGCATACGCTGACGCATCCCGGGGTGTCGCTCGAGGGAAGGGCCTTTGAACGGCAGGCGGTACGCGCCATCGTCATGCGCGGGCGCGCGATCCTCTTGCTGTACACCCGCCGCTACGACGACTACAGCTTTCCGGGGGGCGGGCTCGATGCCGGCGAGGATCCGGTGGCCGGCTTGCGCCGCGAACTGCTGGAAGAGACGGGAGCGGCCGATGTCCGCGTCGAGCGCTATGTCGGCTATCTCGACGAATACCGTCCGCCGCCGAAGGTCGGCGCCTACGATGTGCTGTTCATGCGCTCGCATTTCTATCTCTGCCGGCTCGACGGCGAACTGGGAGAAGCCAGGCCGGAAGCCTATGAGCTTGCCAATGGCATGGTGCCGCGCTGGATCGAGCTCGATGCCGCACTCGCGCACAACCGGCGGGTGCTCGGCGACAAGCCGGCCAGCATGGGCCTGTCGATCGGGCGCGAGACCTGGATGCTGGCCCATGTCCTGGAAAGCCTGGCTGCAAAGTGAAGCGGCACGGGCCTGGCATTGCTGGAGCCAGGGCAGCTGGCCTGGCGGCGAGCCAGGCGTTCATCCGGTCTTGCGCGCCGCCGGAAACGTCACCCGCGCACGCAGCCCCCGCATGCCGTCGGGCCTGTCCAGCAGCGCAATGCCGGCGCCGGCCTGGTGCGCGATCGAGGCCGTGATGGCCAGGCCCAGGCCGGAGCCGATCTCGCCGTTGCCCAGCACGCGGTAGAAGGGATCGAACACGCGCTCGCGTTCTTCCTCGGGAATGCCGATGCCCGTGTCGTCGACGTCGAGCACGACGCGGCCGCCAGCCTCGGTCACGCTGATGTCGATGCGGCCGCCTTCGGGCGTATAGCGGATGGCGTTGTCGACCAGGTTTTTCACGAGGATGGCGATATCCACGGCGTGCCCGGCGACGGCCGGATCGGCATCGCCCACCACGCCCAGGTCGATATTCCTGGCTTCGGCCAGCGGCACCAGGTCTTCGAGGCATTCCTGGATAATCTTCTTCAGGGGTACCTGGGCCAGCCGGCCATTGCCCGACTCCTGGGTGCGCGCCAGCGTGAGCAACTGGTCGAGCAGGATGCGGGTGCGCGCCAGGCCCGCCGACAGGGCGCCCAGCCGTTCCCGCGCCTCGCCCTGCATGTCGCTGGCCGCCAGCCGCTCTGCCTGCAGCGACAGCGCGGTCATGGGCGAGCGCAGCTCGTGCGCGGCGTCGGCGATGAAGCGCCGCTGCAGCGACAGCGCGCGCACCGTGCGGCCGATCAGCTTGTTGATTTCGGCCACGAAAGGCCAGACTTCCGACGGCAGTGCGGCCCGGTCGAGTTCACCGAGGTCGTGTTCCGGGCGCTCGCGCAGTTGCGCGGCAAGCTTTTGCAGCGGCTGGAACATGGTGCGCACCAGCAGCGTCACCATCAGCACCAGCAGCGGCCCCAGGAACAGGACCGGCGTCACCGCGCGCAGGGCGTTGGCGCGCGCCGCCGCGTCGCGCACGGCCGTCTGCTGCGCCACCGCCACGCGCACGCCCCTGGCGTTGGTGCGGATGAAGACGCGCCAGGTCTCGCTGCCGCTGGTCACGGTCTGCAGGCCGTCGGGCAGGGCAGACGAAAAATGGGGCGGCCGTTCCGGTTTCGGCACGGGCACGCCGGGTGCGTCGATGAAGCGCACGACCAGCCGCGCATCGAAATCGACGTCGCCAGCCCGTTCGCGCGCCATCGGCGAGGTCGGGACGGCGTCGAGCCTGCTGATCAGGTAGCCGACCTGGCGCAGTTGCGTGTCCTGGTCATGGTGGGCATCGCTGGTGGCGTCGACGTACGAATACAGGCCGGCCACGGCGGCGCCGAGCAGGATCGCCGTCGAGATCCACAGCGACAGCCTGAAACGCAGCGATGCCGCTACCGGCCCTTCGCGACCATCCATCCGACGCCCCGTACATTCTTGATGGTCTCGCTGCCCAGTTTCTTGCGCAGCGAATGGATCAGGAATTCGATCGCATTGCTCTCGACTTCCTCGTCCCAGCCGTAGACGCGGTGCTCCAGCTCCGCGCGCGACAAGATGGCGCCGGGGCGCACCAGCAGCGCCTGCAGCAGGGGGAATTCGCGCGCGGTCAGGCGCACCGCCGCCGTTGCCGTACGGGCCTCGTGGGTGGCCGGGTCGAGTTCGACGATGCCGTTCCCGAGCACCGGGCTGGCTGTGCCTTCCTTGCGCCGGGTCAGGGCGCGCATGCGCGCCAGCAGCTCGCTCATCGCGAACGGCTTGACCAGGTAGTCGTCCGCTCCGCCGTCGAGGCCGGCCACGCGGTCCTCGGTAGCCTCGCGCGCCGTCAGCACCAGCACCGGCACGTCGTTGCGCGCCTGGCGCACCGCGCGCAGCACGGCCATGCCGTCGATGCGGGGCAGGTTCAGGTCGAGCAGGACCAGTCCGTACTCCAGGGTGCGCAGGGCCGTCAGCGCGGCCTCGCCGTCGACCACCCAGTCGGCTGCATAGCTGGCGTCGCGCAGCGCATGCTGGACCACGCTGCCGATCATTGGATCGTCTTCCACCAGCAGCACCCTCATCGGCCGGCTCCCCGGGGCGGCGGGCGGCCGCATGCCGTGCGGCCTGCCGGGAGCAGGCCCGTCGTCGCTACTTTCATGTCTTGCTTTCTCCTGTATTACGCCGCCAAATTACGCCGCCAAGCTTACCAGCGGCCGGCACGGGGCCGCGTTCGCTGGCGCCTGCCCGGCCGGGCTTCGTGCGAGCGCGTCATGTTAGGAGGAAACACTTAGCGAAGCCTTAGCGCACGTGCGACGCTGGGCGCCGCGCCGGCGCATCGGACGATCCTGCTCATCGCTAAGTGTTTGCTAATTCTCGGCCATTACGATGGCCGGATTCGTATGCTCCGCTGTCCGACCGAGGGCGGCGGAGGCTTTGCCTGCCTCTTTCGAAGATGAAAATACTGGTCCTCGTTTTCCTGTCCCTGGCATTCCTGCTGGGCTCCGCATCGTCCGTGCACGCCAACGGCAACCATGCCTCCGCCACGGCGAAGGCAACAACAAAAGCGCAGGCAAAAGCAAAAACAAAAGCAAAAGCAAGAACAAAAGCAAGAACAAAGATAAAAGCAAAAGCAAAAACCAGGGCAAGAGCCGCGAAGCGGGTGCGTCACCCGAAGGCGGCCACGGTCAACCGCGCCAACGCCCAGCTGGCGGCCCTGCGCTCGAGCGCCGTACTGGTGCTCGATCCGAAGACGCAGCGGGTCCTGTACCAGAAGAACGCACATGCGGTCATGCCGATCGCGTCGCTGACCAAGCTGATGACGGCCCTGGTCGTGCTGGAAGCCAAACAGGACATGAAAGAAATGCTGACCGTCACCCAGGCAGACGTCGACCGCCTCAAGTATTCCTCGTCGCGCCTGCGCGTGGGCACCCGCCTGTCGCGCTCGGCCATGCTGCACCTTGCCCTGATGAGTTCGGAAAACCGCGCCGCCTCTGCACTCGGGCGCAACTACCCCGGCGGGACCGGGAAATTTGTCGAGGCGATGAATGCCAAGGCCAGGGCGCTGGGCATGCGCGGTACCCGCTACGTGGAACCGACCGGGCTGTCGAGCGCCAACGTCTCGAGCCCGGAGGACCTGGCCAGGCTGGTGGTCGCCGTCGAAAAGAACCAGGTGATCCGGCGCTACTCGACCGACCGCCACTTCACGATCCGGCAGGCGCGCGAGCAGACCGTCTACCGCAACTCGAACCGGCTCACCGCAAGCCGCAGCTGGAAGATCCGCCTGCAAAAGACGGGGTATATCTCCGAGGCCGGCCGCTGCATGGTACTGCATGCGGTGGTCAAGGGCAGGGCGACGGTGATGGTCTTCCTGAACTCCCAGGGGAAGTTATCGCGTGCGGCCGACGCCAACCGGGTGCGCGCCTGGCTGACCACCTTCAATCCCTGGCGGCGCTGACGCGGCGCTTCACAGCCTGCCGATCTGCCGGTCGATCGCCGCCTGCGCCCGCTCGTTGCGCTCGCTGTAGCGGTCGGTCAGGTAATCCGCGCGGCCGCGCAGCAGGAGCGTCATCTTGAACAGCTCTTCCATCACGTCCACCACGCGGTCGTAGTAGGCCGATGGCCGCATGCGCCCGGCCTCGTCGAATTCCTTGTAGGCCATCGGCACCGAGGACTGGTTCGGGATCGTGAACATGCGCATCCAGCGCCCCAGCAGGCGCAGGGTGTTCACCACGTTGAACGATTGCGAGCCGCCGCACACCTGCATCACCGCCAGCGTGCGTCCCTGGCTCGGGCGGATCGCGCCCATCTCCAGCGGAATCCAGTCGATCTGGTTCTTCATGACCGCCGTCACCGCGCCATGCCGTTCCGGGCTGCACCAGACCTGGCCTTCCGACCACAGGCACAGCTCGCGCAGTTCGACGACTTTCGGGTGCGTTTCCGGCACGCTGCCGGCCATCGGCAGCTCGGTCGGATCGAAGATCTTCACCTCCGCGCCGAAGTGTTCGAGGATGCGCGCCGCTTCCTCGGTCAGGAAGCGGCTGAACGAGCGCTCGCGCAGCGAGCCGTACAGCAGCAGGATGCGCGGCGGGTGGTCCATGCCGGCGGCGGGCGCCAGCTTGTCGGGCGTCGGCAGGTCCAGCAGCTCGGGCCGGATGTTCGGGAGGTCGGCAAGCTTGTCCATGTGTTCCTTTCGTTCAGCCCAGGCGCAGCGCCAGCGCGGCCAGGGTCAGGAGGAGGATCGGCAGCGTCAGCACGATGCCGACGCGGAAGTAATAGCCCCAGGAAATGCGGATGTCCTTGCTGGCCAGCACATGCAGCCAGAGCAGGGTGGCCAGGCTGCCGATCGGGGTCAGCTTCGGGCCCAGGTCGGCGCCGATGACATTGGCGTAGACCATGGCTTCGCGCACCGCGCCCTGGGCCGAGGTGGCGTCGATCGCCAGCGCGCCCACCAGCACGGTCGGCATGTTGTTCATGACCGAGGAGAGCACGGCGACGATGAAGCCGGTGCCGAGCGCCGCGCCCCACACGCCATATTCGGCGCAGCGTTCGAACAGGGCGGTGAGCCCGGTCGTCAGCCCGGCGTTGCGCAGGCCGTAGACCACCAGGTACATGCCCAGCGAGAACACCACCACCTGCCAGGGCGCGCCGCGCAGCACTGCCCGGGTCGAGATTTGGTGGCCGCGCGCCGCCACCGCCAGCAGGACCACGGCGCCGGCCGCCGCCACGGCGCTGATCGGGACGCCGGCGTCGTCGAGCCAGAAAAAGCCGACCAGCAGCAGCGCCAGCACCCACCAGCCGGCGACGAAGGTGGCGCGGTCGTGGATGGCCTGTTCGGGGCGTTTCAGCTGGGCCAGGTCGTAGTCGGCCGGGATGTCCTTGCCGAAGAACCAGAGCAGCGCCACCAGGGTCGCGGCCACCGACACCAGGTTCACCGGCGCCATCACCGCCGCATAGCGCGCGAAGCCGATGCCGAAGTAGTCGGCCGAGACGATGTTCACCAGGTTCGACACGACCAGCGGCAGGCTGGCGGTGTCGGCGATGAAGCCGGCGGCCATCACGAAGGCCAGCGTCGCCCGCGGCGTGAAGCGCAGCGCGGCCAGCATGGCGATGACGATGGGCGTGAGGATCAGCGCCGCGCCGTCGTTGGCGAACAGCGCGGCGACCGCGGCGCCGAGCAGCACCAGCATCGTGAACAGGCGCCGGCCATTGCCGCCGCCCCAGCGCGCCACGTGCAGCGCGGCCCACTCGAAGAAGCCGGCCTTGTCGAGCAGCAGGCTGATGACGATCACGGCGACAAAGGCGCCGGTCGCGTTCCAGACGATATTCCACACGACGGGAATATCCGCGACCTGGACGACGCCGCTGAGCAGGGCGGCCAGGGCGCCGGCACTGGCGCTCCAGCCGATGCCCAGCCCGCGCGGCTGCCAGATGACGAGAACGAGCGTGACCAGGAAGATGAGGGCGGCAATCAGCACGGCAGGCCCTCAAGCGTGCGGGTCATGCGCGACGCTGCCGATGCGGTCGAGCGCGGCCTTGAACCTGGCGCGGTCCTGCGCCAGCTCGTCCAGCGGCAGGGCCAGGAAGGCCTCGATGCGCGCGCGCAGGATGGCGTAGGCCTGCTCGAAGGCGGCAGCGATATCCTCCTCGCTGCCGACGACATGGCTTGGGTCTTCCACGCCCCAGTGCGTGCGCAGGACCGGGCCGAGGTAGGCCGGGCAGGCTTCGCCCGCCGCGCCGGCGCAGACGGTCACCACGATGTCGGGCGTGACCGGCAGCGCGTCCCAGGATTTGCTGTAGTAGCCGTCGGTGGCGATGCCCTTGCTGGCGAGCAGGGCCAGCGCCCGTTCGTTCAGCTTGCCGGTGGGCTGGCTGCCGGCGCTGATGGCGCGCCAGCCGGCCGGGGCGAGGTGGTTGAAGACGGCTTCGCCGATCAGCGAGCGGCAGGAATTGCCGGTGCAGAGAAACAGGACGTTCATGTGGGCTTTCGCAAAAGACGGTTCAATTACCGCAGGAGGTGGCGCCTGGTGCGCAGGCGGGCGTGCCGCTGGGCGCGCAGGGATCGCCGCCGCAGCAGTTTTCAGTGAGGAAGCCGAGCAGGGTGTTCATCGTGTCGAAGCGCGCGGCATAGATGACGAAGCGGCCTTCCTGGCGCGGCGCGACCAGCCCGGCGTGGGTCAGTTCCTTCAGGTGGAAGGAAAGCGAGGAGGCGGGCATCTGCAGCGCCTGGGCGATCTTGCTCGCAGCCAGGCCGGCCGGCCCGGCCTGCACCAGCAGGCGGAAGGCGGCCAGGCGCGATTCCTGCGCCAGGGCGGCCAGCGCCGCGACGGCGTCCGTATTGTCCATGTCGGTTCCCTTTATCGATTCCATATTTCTAGTATAGTCGAAATGTTGTGCAATGCAAACTGGAGCCTGTCTTGCATGCCTCGCCGATCCCGTGCAGAGTAGCGCCTCCATTGCAACGGAAGGACACCATGCTCACCGAACGCATCGATTTCCAGGGGCCGCACGGCAAACTCTCGGCCAAGCTCGACATGCCCGACGGCGCCCCGCGCGCCTACGGCGTCTTCGCCCATTGCTTCACTTGCAGCAAGGACGTGCTGGCGGCGAACCGCATCTGCCACGGCCTGGCCGAGCGCGGCGTGGCCATGCTGCGTTTCGACTTCGCCGGCCTGGGCGCCAGCGCCGGCGACTTTGCCGACACCAATTTTTCCTCGAACGTGGACGACCTGGTCGCGGCCGCCGACTTCCTGCGCGCGCACTTCGAGGCGCCGCGCCTGCTGGTCGGCCACAGCATGGGCGGCACGGCGGTGCTGGCGGCAGCGCAGCGCATTCCGGAATCGAAAGCCGTGGTGACGATTGCCTCGCCGAGCGATCCGCACTACGTGGTCGACAAGCTGCTCTCCGAGCACCTGGAGACGCTGGCCCGGCTGGGCGAGGCGCGGGTCAAATTGGCGGGGCGCGATTTCCAGATCCGCCAGCAGTTCGTGGAGGATGCGACGCGGCATCAACTGGCGGACAGGATTGCGGATCTGGGCCGCGCGCTGATGGTGATGCATGCGCCGCAAGACGATACCGTCGATATCGCGAATGGACAGCGCATCTTCGAGCTGGCCCAGTACCCGAAAAGCTTCGTCTCGCTTGACGGCATGGACCACCTGGTGACGGGCAGGGAAGACGCCGCCCAGGTGGTCGCGCTGATTGCTGCCTGGAGCGCACGCCATATCGCTGCGGCATGAGCCGGCTTCGCGCAGCACCGCCAGCGCGCACGGCAGGGCAGGACTTATCCGAGTGATAACGAATCCGGGTATAATGCGGCCAGGGTGATCATGCCTGCCAGGCATGACAGGACGTGCGTTGGTCGGGCCGCCGCGCAGACTACTTGCGTCCCTTGCCCATGTTCCAGTCTTGCCATCCCGCCACCCGCCATCCGGTAACGACAACTTCCTCGCTCGATCCAGGCCGCCCGCCGCGCGCAGCCCGCGCCCGCGCGCCGTTTTCCATCGACAGTTCCTGAGTCCGCGCCAGCCGCTGCCGCACACGGCACCCATCCGCAGGCACAAGCCTTCCGCCATCCATGACGACCGGCGCCCCGAGCCGCCATACCAGGACGCCACACCACCATGCGCATCGAAAAAAAGCTCTCGAACACATTCAAAGAATTCATGCAGTCGGGCAAAGCCGGCGGCATCCTCCTGATCCTCTGCACCCTGGTCTCGCTGCTGCTGGCCAATTCTGCGCTGGGACCCGCCTACCTCGGCTTCTGGCACGGCTACGTGGCCGGCCTGAGCATCGAGCACTGGGTCAACGACGCCCTGATGGCCATTTTCTTCCTGCTGATCGGCCTCGAGCTCAAGCGCGAGCTGTACAACGGCGAATTGTCCGACCTGCGCAACGCCATGCTGCCCATCCTGGGCGCGGTCGGCGGCATCGCCGTGCCGGCGCTGATCCACTTCCTGTTCAACGGCGGCACACCTACCCAGGCCGGCATCGGCATCCCGATGGCCACCGACATCGCCTTTGCCCTCGGCGTGCTGAGCCTGCTCGGCAACCGGGTGCCGGCCTCGCTCAAGGTGTTCCTGGCCGCGCTCGCCGTCATGGACGACCTCGGGGCCATCATCGTCATCGCCGTGTTCTACACGACCCAGCTGTCCTTTGCCTGGCTGTTCGCGGCGCTGGGCGTGTTCGCGGCCCTGTTCCTGATGAAGCGCACCCTGCGCGTGATGGCGCTGCTGCCCTACCTGCTGGGCGGCGCGCTGATGTGGTACTGCATGCTGCAGTCCGGCGTGCACGCCACCATCGCCGGCGTGCTGCTGGCCTTTGCGATTCCGTATTCGGCCATCGAGGACGACGTCGAGTCGCCTTCGCACCGCCTCGAGCACGTGCTGCACAAGCCGGTCGCCTATCTGATCCTGCCGATCTTTGCACTTGCCAACACTGGCATCGTGATCGGCGCCGGCTGGGCCCAGGAACTCTTGTCGGCCAACAGCCTCGGCATCCTGCTCGGCCTGGGCGTCGGCAAGCCGGTGGGCATCGTGCTGGTCACCTTCGTCGCGGTCGCGGTCGGCGTGTGCCGTTTGCCGCTCGACCTGGCCTGGCGCCACATCCTGGGCGCCGGCCTGCTCGGCGGCATCGGCTTCACGATGTCGATCTTCATCACCAACCTGGCCTTTGCCGGCCAGGCCGAGGCGATCAATGCCTCGAAGATGGCGATCCTGCTGGCCTCGTTCGGCGCCGGCGTGGTGGGCTTCGCGTGGCTGAAATTCATGGGTGCGCCGCTGCCGTCCGACCCCGATCCGGATACCATGGACTTCGAGAGCGAACCGGCGCGCTGAAGGAGGCGGCAAACGCTGCATGAAGACGATTCTCCACCCGGCCAGGGCGGTGGCCCTGGCCTTCCTGCTGGCGATTTTGTTCGGCACCGTGCTGCTGGCCCTGCCCGTGGCGCGCGCCGGCGGCACGCCCGCGCCCCTGTTCACCGCTTTCTTCACCTCGGTGTCGGCGGTGTGCGTGACGGGCATGGTGACCGTGGACACCGGCACCTACTGGTCGACCTTCGGCCAGGCGACGATCATGCTGCTGTTCCAGATGGGCGGCTTCGGCATGATGACGGCCGCGACCCTGCTCGGCCTGATGGTGAACCGCTCGCCGCGCCTGCGCGCGCGCATGATGACGCAAACCGAGACCCGCACGCTGGCCCTGGGCGACGTGTCCGCGATCGCGCGGGTCGTGCTGGTGGTGGCCCTGCTGTCGGAAATGATCATCGGCATCGTGCTGACGCTGAGGATGCATTATGGCTACGGCCTGGAATGGCGCGCAGCGCTGTGGTCGGGCCTGTTCCATGCGGTATCCGCCTTCAACAACGCCGGCTTCTCGATCCACGCCGACGGTTTGGTGCGCTATGCGAGCGACGCCCTGGTGCTGCTGCCGATCATGCTGGGTTTTATCGTCGGCGGCATCGGCTTTCCGGTGCTGCACGATTTGCGCCAGCGCCTGCGCGACCCGCGCCACTGGTCGCTGCACACCAAGCTCACCCTGGCAGGCAGCGCGGTGCTGCTGGCGGGCGGCTTCCTGGCCGTGCTGTTCTTCGAGTGGGACAATGCCCGCACCCTGGGGCCGCTGGGCATGGCCGACAAGATGCTCAACAGCCTGTTCATCTCGGCGGCGGCGCGCACATCCGGCTTCAATACGGTCGACATCGGCGCGCTGCACCACGAGACCTGGGCCCTGCATTATTTTTTGATGTTCATCGGCGGCGGCAGCGCCAGCACGGCCGGCGGCGTGAAGGTGGCCACCGTGGTGGTGCTGTTCCTGCTGGTGCTGGCCGAAGCGCGCGGACACACCGATACCGAGGCCTACGGCCGCCGCGTCGGCGCCTCGGCCCAGCGCCAGGCGATCACGGTGCTGGTACTGGGCAGCATGCTGGTGGTGTCCGGCACCGTGTTCCTGCTGCGCCTCACGGATTTCCCGAGCGACCAGGTCATTTTCGAAGTCATCGCCGCCTTCAGTACGGCCGGCCTGTCGACCGGGATCACGGCGCAATTGCCGGTGTCCGGCCAGGCCGTGCTGCTGGTGCTGATGTTTTTTGGCAGGGTAGGGACCATCACGCTGGCGACCTCGCTGGTGCTGGGGGAACGCCGCATGCCTTACCGTTATCCCGAGGAGCATCCAATTGTTGGGTAGGATTTTCACAGAACAGTTCGCCTTTTCGGCGAGCGACAGCGTGGTCGTCATCGGCCTGGGCCGCTTCGGCGGCGCCGTGTCCCAGTCGCTGGTGCGGCTCGGCCACGACGTGATGGGCATCGACCGCAAGGAAGACCTGGTGCAGGTGTGGGGCGACCGCCTGACGCACGCCGTGCAGGCCGATTCGACCAACGAGAACGTCATGCTGCAGCTGGGCGTGGCCGATTTCTCGCACGCCATCGTCGCCATCGGCTCCGACCTGGCGGCCAGCCTGATGACCCTGATGGTGCTGACCGAACTCGGCATCAAGGACATCTGGGTGAAAGCCATGAGTCCGGAGCACGGCCAGATCGCGCAGCGCATCGGCGCCCACCACATCATCTATCCCGAAGCCGACATGGGCGAGCGCGTGGCCCACCTGATCACCGGGCGCATGATGGACTTCATCGAGTTCGACGACGGCTTCGGCATCGCCAAGATCCACGCGCCGCTGTACACCCACAACCAGTCGCTGGCCGAATCGCAGGTGCGCTCGCGCTTCGGCGTCACCGTGGTCGGCGTCAAGCGCGCCAACGAGGATTTCCAGCATGCCCAGCCGGAGACGCGGGTCTTGCCGGCCGATTTGCTGATCGTGTCGGGGCCGACGAAAAAGATCGAGGAATTCGCGCGCGGGGAAAAAAAGAAGCGCTAGCGCTGGCGGCGGGCGGACACTGTCGGGCGGCAGCGACAAACCGGCGCCGGCCCGCCCCGGATGCAAGAAACGTTTGTACAAATGCGGATTCGCAGCGAAAATCGCGGCTGATGCCCTTTCCTTTAGGGAATTTTCAGGATTTTCGCAACAGATGAACGCACCCGATACCCCACCGTCCTCGCCTCCGTCTCCGCCATCGCCCTCGCTGCGCGAGGCCATCGCCCACCGTTTCAGCCTGCTCGACGACAAGGCCGACGACGCCGAGATCGACCGCAGCCTGCGCGCCGGCGTCGAACTGCGCGGCGCCACGCCCTGGATTTTGATGCTGGCGATCGTGATCGCCTCGGTCGGGCTGAACACGAATTCGAACGCGGTGATCATCGGCGCCATGCTGGTCTCGCCGCTGATGGGGCCGATCGTCGGCCTCGGCTACGGCCTGGGCATCTTCGACTTCGCCCTGGTGCGCCGCTCGCTGGTGAACCTGGGCATCGCCGCCGGCATCAGCCTGCTGACCTCGACCCTGTACTTCATGCTGACGCCGCTGGACGAAGCCCAGTCGGAACTGCTGGCGCGCACCACGCCTTCGCTGTGGGACGTGCTGATCGCCCTGGCCGGCGGCCTGGCCGGCATCATCGGCCAGACCCGGCGCGAGAAATCGAACGTGATTCCCGGCGTGGCGATCGCCACCGCCCTGATGCCGCCGCTGTGCACGGCCGGCTACGGCCTGGCCAACGGCGACTGGTCGGTGTTCGGCGGCGCCTTCTACCTGTTCTCGATCAACTGCGTGTTCATTGCCTTTGCCTCGGTGCTGGTGATCGAATTCCTGCGCCTGCCGCACCGCAAGTTCGTCGACCCGCGCCGCGGCCGCCGCGTGAAGGGCGCGCTGCTGTTCATCGTGCTGGTGACCGGCCTGCCCAGCATTTACCTGGCCGTGCGCCTGGTCGACAACGAGGTGTTCAAGAGCCGCGCGCGCGACTTCGTGCGCACGCAATTCCAGGCGGCCAAGGTGCACGTGCTGGAGTCGAGCGTGGACCCGGCCCGGCGCGAGATCGAAGTCACCCTGATCGGCGCGCGCCTGCCGGCTTCCGCCATCGCCGCCATCGAAGGACGCATGGCCGGCGCCGGCCTGCAGCGCGCGCGCCTGTCGGTGCACCAGGCCCAGGCCGAAGACACGGAAAAGATCGACGTCGGCAGCCTGAAGGCCGAC
>Ga0308166_1002338_pt1 | contig 17792 bp, 21 predicted proteins | sample PhyCR2_2_FD_202137 | JGI IMG/M metagenome (GOLD analysis project Ga0308166, IMG submission 202137) | Phyllosphere microbial communities from UC Gill Tract Community Farm, Albany, California, United States - DLSLCC.R2 | ecosystem: Host-associated > Plants > Phyllosphere > Unclassified | place... | reverse complement strand
TGAATTACTAGTTTTTCCAGTAATCCAATAATCGAAAGAACTGCGAACTGCAATTTCAATCTTCTGTATCAATTTAAAAACAAGTAGACGTAAATCCTGATCAAAAAGATATAATTCGTGAGCTTTTTCAAAAGTTGCCTCTTCATAATACTTTCTTGTCGTTTCGTTACGAAAAGGTATTAGATAGGCTTTAAATCGATAGTAGCTACATCTCTCAAGAATAACTTTAGCTTTTTCTGTGTCACCTATAGTTAAACCATCACCTTGAAGTTTTTGACACAGATCAGAGCTTGATTGGTAAGGTTTTTGGTACTGAATTAGTCCTGACAATTCAACGATCCTATTAAAAAGTCAAAAAAAAAGCCTCCACTCTTACGACGGTTAGGTCTGGAGGAGGCTGTTGTTGCAAGAACCTTATTATATTCCATTGCTTGGCTTTTGACATAAAGTGCTATTTAGGCTTTTTTGATCGACTTAGTGCTACAAGTTCCTGATCTTTGGTTTCGGTGCGCATTTTACTTCGCCGGGTACCACTTAGCTAGCGGAACTGGACAGAATGTTTGTGATGTGCAAGTGCCCGAGGAGGGGAACATTATACTATGGGAAATAGCTAAAGTTTGCATGCTTCGTAACATGGGAAATACCTAAAGTAACTGGCCTTGTGAGGCCGGTGCTGGATTCTTCTGTACGATGGTGAAGATAAGCTTTCCATCATCAGTTTCAGCCATCGATGCAGTAATAGGTGTATTCTCAGCTATCTTTTTTAACGCCGGTTGGATGAACGTTCGCTTCATCTCTGCAAAGTTCTCTTGCTGTGAACGAGGCAACTGGTAGCGTTCTGCGAGCCAAGCAGCTGAAGTAACCCAGATACCACTAGAACGGAACTGGCAAAGGCTTTCATAAAGACGGATAACACGAACGGAATTGATACGACCGCAATCGTAAAGATTGTAGGTAGTAAATTCGCGTGACAGGCCAATCAGAAACGGCATGACTTTGTAATTAAACTCTAGAGACCATTGCCCCCTCCCTCTTTTAAGACCCGCCTCAGCAAGCCAGGGAAGCTTTCTCTGCTCATATTCACCTTCGCTAAGGTAGAACGTTACAGAACTGTCAGAGAGTGCGTCTACACCCTTTTTAACGTCTGTACTGGCGGTGGCCATACTCACGTTGAAGTATTTCATGTAATCCGCCACTTTGACGCTAAACAACCCTTCATGGTCCTCTTGATGATAAGTATGCATAAGACATAGCCACAGAACACGCTTAGCTTGAAGTGGAAGATCGTAAGTGGCCTGAGTCAGCTCGTTCGACTGGGCAATTTTTACATTACGCTTAGTGATCGGTACTGGGGATAACTCAGACATTTTCGCCAACTATGGGTGGTTTATAATTCTCCCATAATTGGCCGTAAAGCGGCATTCGTCAAGGAGTTAGCTACTCAAATGTGGGGATCGACTTAATCGAACTTTAACTTTAGCTATTTCCCATAGTTACTTTAGGTATTCCCCATACTTTCTTTAGCTATCCCCCATACAAAGTTTATCCTTTCCCCATAGTTACTTTAGCTATTCCCCACAGGCATCCCTCATAAGACCAAACGTAGCAAGGCTTACAGCTCGTCTAAAAGCTTTTAAAAATACAAAAAAAGAAAAAATCATTAAAAATTAATCTGTTGATAAGTCAGTATGGGAAATACCTAAAGTTTAATCGTGCGATACTCACTTACGATGCACTATATGGGAAACACCTAAAGTAGCTAAGAACCCTCCCCTTTTTACCCAAATCGATTAGAGTCAGCCGTTTAAGACAATTTTCAAAGATTAAACTCTGAAAAGTAAAACTGATGGCATACTTTAGGCTTGTTTTAATTCAAACCTCCCCCTCCCTACTTACTTCTAAATTTAACGGCCGCTGATAAAGCACAAATGAGTAAAAACACATTTGTGCTTTGGTGTGTATGTGTATTTACTCGCATATTATTTCCATGTATTGTAGGTTTTACACAAATGAGTAATTACGCAATTGAGGGTTTGAGTATGCACGTCATTTCTTTTTTAAATCCAAAAGGCGGCTCGGGTAAAACGACATCCGTCATTAATGTCGGCTCTTGCCTAGCGCGTTCGGGTAAGCGAGTAGCGGTTGTAGATACTGACCCACAAATGAGTGTGACGAACTGGAGCAAGGCTGAAAAGTCCGCATTTGATGTGTACACGGCTTCATCTGAAAAAGATGTATACCAGGTAAGAAAAGAATTAAAGGATTACGACTTTGTCATCATTGACGGCGCTGGTTCATTATCGGTTATCACTTCTGCTGGGGTAATGGTGAGTGATCTTGTCATCATTCCTGTTTCCCCAAGTCCATTGGATTTTTCCGCGACAGGCTCAGTTGTTGATGTATTGGAAGCTCAAGCATACAACCGACCTGTAGAAGCTCGATTTTTGATTACACGAAAAATTGAACAGGCAACAATGTTAGGTGTGCTTAAAGAAAGTATCGCTCAGACGAAGATCAAACTCTTCCGTACAGCCATAACGCAGCGACAGAGCTATATCAAATCCATTCTTGAGGGTGAGAGCGTCTTTGAGAGTAGTGACAATGCAGCTAAAGGCGAGATTGAAATACTCACACGTGAAATTCTGAATGTTTTTGAGTAAATGTGTAAAAGCGAAAAAGAGCAAATACACAAAAGAGTAAACACACAAATGAGCAGATGTGATAGAGGTGGAATATGAGCTTAGTAAAACAGACTAAAACGAAAACCATGACGTTTGGTGAAAACCGTGACACTGGTAAGGTTTTAACCGCTACACCACCAGTGAACGTTAAAAGGCTTAATTTCAATATAGACGAAGATAAACACACTCGGTTCAAAGCCGCTTGTACCAGACAACGCACTACTATTTCAGATGTGCTCTCAAACTTTGTCGATCAGTGGCTGGAAGAAAATGAAAATAAGTAAAAGCACAATTGTGTAGATACACAGATGAGTATCTGAGTATGATTTTCTTAAGGCAATATTATCGGAGGTTGGCAACGGGCAATTCAGCCCAACGAGTCGTATAAGCGGGAGAGAGCATTTCGCGCTTCATCTTCCAGCCTTTGTCGATACCCTGACCTGCAAACCATACCTTACCTAAACCTGTTGTGTTAATACCATCGATGACGCGCATTAGCGCGTCGCTGTTTGGTCGGGGCGGGGATTCGTCAAACATATCTATCTGTCCGGGGCGGCTACAAAAGTCGTTCAGCATAATGCCTGCCTTCTGATAGCGGTAACCATCGCGCCAGATGAGGTCCAAGGCCTTCATGGCCGCAGCAACAATATCACGGGTGTCCTGCGTGGCCAGCATCAGCGTATGGTTGGCGTTGTTACCGTACTGCGGCTCGTTGGCGTAGGGGCTAGTTCTTAAAAACACGCTGACGTGCCGGCAGTATTGCCGCTCCTGGCGGAGCTTTTCGGCGGCGCGCTCTGCGTACTGGCAAACTGCCTGTCTCATATCCTGAAGTTGAGTAATGCGTTCGCCGAAACTCCGGCTACAGATGATCTGCTGCTTGGCGGGCAGGGCGTCTATGGAGATACATGGAGTCCCGTTGAGTTCGCGAACGGTCCTTTCCACGACCACGCCGAACGTTTTCTTTATCAGGTGCAGGTTTGCGTCAGCCAGCTGCAATACCGTTTTGATACCCATCGTGTTGAGCTTCTCTGTTAGCTTGCGGCCGATGCCCCATGTCTCTCCAACCGGCAAGAGTGCCATCAACTTTCTCTGACGATCCCGATTGCTTAAATCCACTACGCCACCCGTCGCCGGCCACGTCTTCGCGGCGTGATTCGCCAGCTTGGCAAGCGTGAGTGTTTGCGAGATACCAATACCACAGGTTAATCCCGTTTGCTGTAAAACGGTACTGCGCACCCGCTGGCCAAACCCTAAAAATGATTCACAGGCATCGATGCCTGTTATGGTCAGAAAGGCTTCATCGATGGAGTAAGGTGTTAACGACGGCGCTAAAGACTCCAAAATCGACATGATTCTGGCACTCATATCACCATAGAGCGCGTAGTTCGAACTGAAGCAGGCCACCTGGTGCCGTCGGATGATGTCTTTTGCCTGAAAGTAGGGGGCAAAGCGCTTAATGCCGAGCTTTTTGGCTTCTTTGTTGAGGGCCACGATCGCACCGTCATTGTTACTCAAGACGATCACAGGTTTACCTTTCAGGTCAGGCCTGAAAAGTTGCTCGACGCTGGCATACATTGAATTGACATCACAGAGCAGAAACATAGCGGGTCACCTGAAGGTGTGCAGCGCGTGGATAACGACGCCGAATATTTCCAGATCGTCCGGGTCCATGAAAATCGGCTGATAGGAAGGATTCATCGGCTGAAGGCAAAGCACGGGATGAGTGCACAACTTTTTGACCGTGAACTCGCCGCCAACAGAGGCAATTACAATATCTCCGTGATTGGGCGTTTCTGCCTTGTCCACAACCAGTAGGTCTCCTGACTGGATACCAGACTCTATCATCGACTCACCTTCAGCCCGTACAAAATAAGTGGCCGAAGGATGCCTGATGCATAACTCATTCAAATCTAGCGTCTTTTCCACATAATCCGTTGCAGGACTAGGAAAACCTGCCTGACAGGTTTCAGCAAAAAGCGGCAGGGGAATACGCATGTCGGTCAGTGGTGAAATAAGTTTAGCTTTCATGATTGTCTATCTTTTACTGTAATTATATACAGTAATTATGAATGGGAATAATCGTACATGGCAAGGCCCGAACATGCATTTTCTGTTAGCTCTCTGTTTTGCTGGCGAATTAAGGCAATTGCTATGACATGCCCTTATCAGGCTCTGAAAGCTAAACAATTAATACAAAGACACTCAATTTGATTATTTATAAATACTCATATTGAGTATTTTAATTGATTGGTTAATAGAAATGAGTCATTATGGATACTCATTTTGAGTAACTAAGGGTATGCTATGAGAAAGATTGGGTGTGATGACGGTTCGACGAATGTAAAACTTGCCTGGCTAGAGGGCGATGCCATTTGCACGTCGGTATCGCCAAATTCATTCCGGGCCGGTTGGAAAGTGGCTGGTATCGGCAGTCGTGAGACATACAATTACGAAATCGACGGTATCAAGTACACCTTCGATGACGTAAGTCATCAGGCAATCAATACCACGAATATCGAGTACCAATATGGGGACACCAACCTGCTCGCCGTTCACCACGCATTATTGACGAGCGGGCTTGAGCCGCAGCCGGTCAGTCTTACCGTGACTTTGCCTATCAGCGAGTTCTATACCGCTGACTGCCAGCAAAATGACGTCAACATTCAGCGCAAAATTGACAACCTGCTGCGGCCGGTGCTGCTGAATAAAAGGGACGTCTTTACCATTGCGGCCGTCGAAGTCATGCCTGAGTCACTTCCGGCCGTATTGACCCAGCTGGAAGAAGCGGGCGTAGGCCCGCTCGAAACCTCGTTGGTTATCGATTTGGGCGGTACCACGCTTGATGCGGGCGTATTAGTTGGCCAGTTTGAAGACGTCAGTGCGATCCACGGTAATTCAACGATCGGCGTATCGATGGTTACGCAGGCCACTTTAACAGCGTTACGTATGTCCGAGAGCGACACCAGCGCCTTCGTGGCAGACCAACTGATTCAACGTCGTGATGACCGCGCTTTTGCCGCCACCGTTGTCAATGACGAGTCAAAAGTGGACTATGTTCTTGAAACGATTAGTTCTGCGATTGAAAAACTGGGGCAGCGAGTGGTCAATGAGTTGTCCGGGCATCGTCATGTGAACCGTGTGTGGCTGGTCGGTGGCGGTGCGTCACTTATCGAAAACGCAGTTCGGCGCGCGTGGAAGCTGGCTCCAGACCGAATTGTGGTCATCAATGAGCCGCAGCTGGCGCTGGCCCGCGAGCTTGTTTTACTTTAACTGGAAGGAGCGTTGCCCGTGGCCGACAAGAGGAAAAAATTCACAACTTACCTAAATCCTGAAGAGGATGAGCAGGATGCGAAAGCGCTGGAGATCATCGAGTCGGTCCCCCTGCGCGGTCGCGGGGAGTTTTTCCGGGCGGCGCTAGTTGGTGGAAGTGCGTTATACCAGCTGGATAAACGTATCCCATTTTTGGTCACTATGTTGTTTGATGGACGTCTTACCGCTGACCAGCTGGTCTCCATCATCCAACAGACCACGGGCTGGCAGCCAAGCACGGCAAGCATTGCTGAGGTTATTGCTGTATATCGCAATGATATCGGCTTGCCGGAGGAGAAACCGGTGGAAGATGTCAGCACGAAAAAAACCGGGCAGGCGCGTGATAACTTTCGGAATTTAGTTAAAAAGCCTTGATGCTGTTTTGCAGCCTAAGAGAAGGGCAGGGGAGGAGTAACTGTGAAAGTGATTGAGACATTGAAAGGGATCATTGGGCTGGTTCCACTTACCGGCAAAGAACGCAAGAGCGCAGGTGAATGGTGCTGGCTTCTCAGTGCGCTTTTTATCGTTCCCTTGCTGTTTTTCTATACTCATTTCGGCGTATTCACCAAAATTTTTCTTCAGTTTTGCTGGGCGATTGTCGCTATTCGAGCTGCATTTCTGACGTCTGAGAGCTGGCAGCAGAAAAGAAAAAAATAGCATCAGGATGCCAGCTTCGCAGTATGCACCCACATTCAATGCCGGCCTCTGTGCCGGTTTTTTTGTGCCCATAATTACCGCGGAGTGTAAGCAATCCTATTTGGCAGCAGGCTAAATTACGCTTCCTCGTCACGACTGTTCGTTCCTCGCTCCGCTGCGGTACGCCTCAGCCGTTCCTGTGGCGAGCGTTGGGGGTTTGATAAGGACTCATTTTGTATGTTTCGAACGGAGAGAGTGGCACTAGGTAGGTATTGCAGAATAGTGATGTGTTATTCGTCCGTCCTTGGACATCCACGATATCAATGTTGATTGTAGTTGCGTAGGTTATCCTGCTGCTTGCAGAGCGCGTCGAGCAGGATTTTAGCCAGGCGGTGATCACCTTTTCTCAACGCCTCCTCGATGGATTCCCACTGCCTGTCGCGGCCGGGGAAATCAACGCGTTCAGCAATAGCTGCTTCGATGAGTACCTGTAAGTTAGATGGTAGATTGCGTAGTTGGGCTGGTTTGTTGTCGAACATTTTCACGGCGGACTATCCGCTATTTTCGCTGAGCCAATCAACAAAGCCTGCATGTACTTCGCGAGCTCAAGCTTATCCATATCACCGTCCTTCTCGAACGCCTCTTTTCCCTCTGCGAGCACTTTATCTGCCTCGGTTCTCAATATGTCAGAAGTGGTTTTTTTTGTTTTGATAGCTTGAACCATACGTTTGCAGAAAGTCTCACCGTTGGCCATCTCTTCTTGTGCATCTTTAAGGCTTTCAGGTGTCGAGATTGTTGGAGAAATACTGCTATTGAAGAACTCCGTAGTCGCTAATGTATGACAAGGAGATTTTGCATGAGCCAGAGATACGCAGCTGGTCATTGCTAGGATAAAAATAAGTTTGTGCACTGTTTTCAAGAGTATCTCCCTTTAATAATGATCAGGTTATCGGCCAGCGAATGCATACCATTAACAAGGCACTCTTATTACCTATACCTGGCGAATTAAACAAGGTTCAAAAACCATCAGTCCTAACTGGTCTTTGACTCATCGGCTTCAATAAACGATGTCGTAAAACTCCGCTCTTTATGCCGTGGCCATGCCACGGCGGATGTCAGCGCCGTGCCTTCACTGTAGCCCTGCCGCTGCAAAAACAAGGGTACCGCTGGCGCCGACCTCCTCGCCCGTTCTCACCGAAAACGGTGCATTCAGCCCGTTTTCGTCTGCGCTGCGGCCTGCGGCATCGCCCTTGTTTTCTCCGCTTTTCGCAGGGCTGTCGTGGCGGCACGGCGATAGAGCCGGTTAACGGAGCGACTTCAATGCATACACTTACACAAATCCATCTTGATAACGGCGAAATGGCACTCTATTTGGACGGCTATTATTTAGGGAGCGGGGACAGTAGCGGGGCCACAATATCATTTAGGGACATCGTAGCGGTGTTAAGAAAAGTGCCTTCTATATGCCATCAAATCGCGTGGCGACCATTACCGGTACAAGAGGACTGGTGCTGGAATGAAGTGGCAGATCAGGTATTTCCTCGCCCTGGTGAGTATCAGAACAAAATGACCGTACAGGCTCTTATGGCCAGATTGTCTGCATACCCAGCTGATGCAGCCTGCTGCGGTATTTTTTGGATGAATGATGACTTCCTTGAACTTGATGAACATCTGACGACCGATGAGATAGATCTGGCCATGGAAATAGCAGAGGACACGCATGACGCAAATATCGGCTTTAATTGGGCTCATCTTCGCGCAGCGATAGCGCTCGCCAAAGATTAAATTGACTCCCTGCTGGAAACGGCAGGGAGTTTTGGCTGCCGTTCTGATGAGGTCGTAAAACTCCGCTCTTTATGCCGTGGCCACGCCACGGCGGATGTCAGCGCCGTGCCTTCACTGTAGCCCTGCCGCTGCAAAAACAAGGGTACCGCTGGCGCCGACGTCCTCGCCCGTTCTCACCGAAAACGGTGCATTCAGCCCGTTTTCGTCTGCGCTGCGGCCTGCGGCGTCGCCCTTGTTTCCTCCGCTTTTCGCAGGGCTGTCGTGGCGGCACGGCGTAACTGGCGCCGCACCTTGACGGAGGATCTCAACATGAATACTGCATACACCCTTATTGTGCGCCACTGCCATAACCAGCTGGTCGCGCGCGGCTGGCCCGCGTCTATGAAGATCTCGGCCAATCTGAGTTACAGGCAGGGTGACGGCGTCGCATTTTACGACCGCCTCGATACCCATGCGTTACTCGTTTTACTGCCAGCTTTAGCAGTGAGGGGCGTGATAACCGAGGCGGTCGCCGGTGAACTGCGCGCCGTGATCAGCAATAGCGAGTTTTCAATGTCGCTTTGCCGGACTTCACTGAGTAGCCGTTACTCGCACGCCGGAACCATTTCCATTGAATATGATGATTGCCCGGACGCCATGAACGAAGGCCATATTGACTGGCTTTTCAGGGCGCTGAGAACGGAAATTAACGCCGTGTGTGGCAGCGTCGCGGCCGACGGCTATCGCCTTATTGAGGCGATCAGCCCGTCTCTGCGACCAACTTTGCTTGAAAGGCATACGCGCCATTTTGTGGTGAGCGTAATGGAAACTGAGCCTAACGACGATGCCTGCGCCGGCTGGGATCATGAGATGCAGGATAGCTATCTCGATGCCATTTTGAATAAAAATGCCACCCTGTGTACGCTGGAAATCAGCGTTCGCTGCGGTGATATCGGTCGCGTAATAGGCCGGACGTGGGTATCAGACGTATTGCGGTTGCCCGCCGAGCCGGTGCGATGCTGGTTTGTGCGGGACTGGATGCGCGATGCTCTCGATGAGGCGCGGGAAGAAATTGCCAGCATGCTGTTGGCCCTCCAGTCGTTCCGACCGGCGGCCTGATACAAAGAGCGACCGGTGCTGCCGGTCGCCTCTGACTCACTGGAAAATGACGTCGTTTCACTCCGCTATTTTCTGGTTTTCCGCCCTGAAGGGCTGCAAACCTACTAAAAACGCTCCCCTGTAAACCTGTGAGGTGACGGCTAACGCCGTGCCTTCACTGTAGCCGGGCCGCTGCGGCTGCAAGGGTTCGCGTTGCCGCTATCCTCGCCCGTTCGCACTCATCCTCTCCGCGTTCTTCCCGTCGCTCGCGCGTTCAATATTCACTTGCTCGCCGTTCAGCCCGCCTCGTTCCTTCGCTTGCGCTGCGGCCTCCGGTAGCGCCCCTGCATCCTCCGCTTTGCGCCCGTCTGTCGTGTCGGCACGGCGAAAGCCGGAATCGTTATCCCATAACCTGCGGAGGAATTTTTATGAGCACTACTGCACCATCGGTATACGTCGGCACGTACCACAAATACAACTGCGGCAGCATCTACGGTAAGTGGTTTGACCTCACGGATTTTGATGAGAAAGAGGATTTTGATGCGGCGTGCCACGCCCTGCACGCTGATGAAGACGATCCGGAACTGATGTTTCAGGACTGGGAAGGTATCCCGGACGGGCTTGCGTCGGAGAGCAGCATTAACTGGGCGTTTATCGAGGCTTACAAGCAGGCGGAAGAAGAGGGCAACGGCGCGGCGTTTTTTGCATGGGTTGAATACACAAATGAGTGTGATTACGACGCATTTTTAGATGCCTATCGCGGGCAGGCAGAAAGCGAAGAGGATTATGCCTATGAATATGTGGAGGATAACGGCCTGCTGAACGAGGTGCCTGAAGACCTTCGCAACTATTTCGACTATGAAGCCTATGCGCGCGATCTGTTCACCGGCGGGCTGACTTTCCAAGACGGGTATGTTTTTTCGGCTTAATGATACGCGCTGCGGGCGATGGCCCGCAGCGGGAGAAATGCGATGCAGCTTACACATGAAACGCGAGAAATTCTTAACAAATACAAGGCAATTATCAATGAAAATAGGCGGGAGGCGGGGCTAACCGCGTTAAGCGATCCACGCCTGGTCGAGGAAATCTGTGTCTACATGACATACCAGAACGCGGTTTATATCGGGGGCGTGTTTATTACCCAGTCTACCTATAAAAAGCACAGCGGATAACCACATTTTAGAAAGCGGGCGGCGCCGAGCTGCCTGCTAAATCGCGTAAAACCCTCTCAGGCTTCGCCTGAAGGTAACCGTGCGTGCATCGCCTTCGGCGTCGCCCGCCCTGGTTACCTAGCATCGTAGATAGCTAATTCCTTCAACTTTTTCATAGAAAAAATTCTTATATATCAATGTAATAATTGCGTTTTTTGCTTGTGAACCTCGCAGGGTTCCGTCGATTTTCGTCCGAAGTTTCGCGATGATCATCACAGGTCAACGTCTCTGGACCCGACCACCTTCGGCTCCCGACCGGCTGCGCCGTCCGGTCGTCAGGGCCACACTCCGCCAACCGGCTGCGTGCCGCACCCGCTAGTCTCCGCCGAACCCCTGCGGGTTTCGTGCCTACGGCTAGTGTCCGATGGAGAAGGTCAACCCCCGCAGCTGGCGGACGCCAGCGCGCTAACCGCACCGGCACTAAAACCGCCGGTGCTTTGAGGCGCAACGCCGTTTCGCTCCGCGCCTCGTCGTTGCGGCGAAACCCTGCTCAATGCCGCATCCGCGCTGGCATACCGTTTAAGACCCTTCGCCTGGGCTGATAACAACACAGTCCTCCTCGCTGAACAGGGTAAATGCACTCGCTGTCATTTTTTGGCGGCCACTTCGTTAGACCTTCAAAAAATGCCGCTCGCCCTGTTCATCTTCGTCAGCCCGCGTTGTTTACGCCCTTGCGGCGAGGTTCTCAAACGGGTGATGGCATCACAGAGGGAGCCACACAGCAGGTTCCCGCAAAACGTCAACACCGCGGCTCGGAAACTCAACGGGTGATGGGGTGTTAAAACCAAAAACAATAGGAAAGCGCAATGAGTGAACAAGAACACGTGCTTTTGCCAAGAGGGGAATTTACCCGCGAACAGGCCAATGCGGTGGCGGCGGCTTATTCAAACGTGGCGATTGAAGACGATCAGGGGACGCATTTTCGTCTGGTCGTGCGTGTTGATGGGGAAATGGTGTGGCGCGGTTGGAATTTTGAACCCGAGGCTGGGGTATGGCTTAACCGCTATATCACACGCTGCGGTGTAAGAAAGCAGTAAGCAGTAAAGGTGCCGGACGGTAGGACGTCCGGCAGACATAAACTAATCAATGAGGTATCAGCTATGTCAGTTAAAGAGTCTAAAGCAAAAAACGGCAAGAAATCCAGCGCTAACGACGCCAGCGCGGTCATGACCGACGACATGCAGCGCGCGCTCGAGCAAACGCCAATCACCTATATGCCGCTCTCCGCGCTGGTGAAATCGCCGCTCAACGTGCGCACTATCCCGTACTCCGCCGAGTCGGTATCCGGTCTGGCCGAGACAATTTTCACCCTTGGCCTGTTGCAAAATCTCGTGGTTCACGCCATGCCCGAGGGCATTTACGGCGTGGCGGCGGGCGGTCGCCGCCTGTCCGCGATGGAGTTGCTGGTTGAGCGGGGTTCATACCTGCCGGAGCATGAGGTTGCGGTAAAAGTCGTCGCGGAAGATCTGGCCCGCGCCGTGTCCTTGGCTGAAAACTCCAACCGTCAGGACATGCACCCCGCCGAGCAGATCGTCAGCTTTCGCGGCATGGCCGAAGAGGGTAAAACCGCCGCACAAATCGGTGCGCAGCAGGGGTTCAGCCCGCGCCACGTCCAGCGCATGCTGAAACTGGCGGGGCTGGCACCGTCCATTTTAGAAGCGCTGGCGAAGGACGAACTGACCACCGATCACTGTCATGCGCTGGCGCTGGAAGACGATCAGGCCCGTCAGGTCGAGGTGTTAGAAGCCGCACGTAAGCTGTCCTACAACTCGAAACCCGAGGTTTACCGCATTCGTAATCTCATTACCGACAGCGAAGTCTCGACCGAAAGCGACAAATTCCGCTTTGTAGGCGAAAGCGCCTTTAAAGAGGGCGAAATTCGTCGCGATTTGTTCAGCGCCAACGAGGGCGGCTACGTCAACAGCGCGTTACTCAGCATGCGTGTCGACCAAAAATTACAGACCCTTGCCGATGCGCTCCAGCAAACAGAAGGCTGGGCGTGGGCGCTGGGAAGAACCGCCGTGATCTGCCGTCGCGGAGAGGATGCGGCCCTTTATCAGGTGCTGCCGGAGCCGGAGCCAGTCTATACGGACGCAGAAAGCGAAAGGGCGGCGGCGCTGCACGACATGCTTGATGCCGACGTGAACGCCGACGGGGAGGCGCTCAGCGACGAAGAATCTCACCGCATGTTTGACGAGTTACAGGCTATCGAAAGTGCCGCGCAGTCCCGCGCTTACTCGGCAGAGTCTAAAGCGACGCTGGGCGTGGTCGTTTCTTTCAGCACCGATACCGGAGAGGCGTGTATCCAGCGCGGCGTGCTGCGTCTGGAGCCTCAAACCGAGGAAGAGCAGGGCGCACAAACGCCCGACAACAACTCGGTTTCACGCATTTACACGTCCGAGCGTGAAGCCGATCCGATTGACGACATCAGCCTGCCGCTGGTGACGAAAATGACCTCTGAGCGGACGCTGTGCGTTCAGGCGGCACTCATGCAAAACACTCCGACAGCCGTTGCGCTGCTGGCGTGGAAGCTCTGCAAGTCGGCGTTTGCATTCGGGGGATATTCCGATAATCCGCTGCAAGTCCGTCTCGACTGCTCACTGTCTGCGCTCAGTCGTGAAGCACCGAGCGGCAAAGAGGGGGCGGCCTATCTTGCGCTGATGCAAGAGCAGGAACGGTTAGCGGCGCTTTTACCCGAGGGCTGGGAAAAAGATTTCACCACCTTCTTTACCTTGGACGCTAAGACGCTCATGGCGCTGATGGGATTCTGCACAGCGGTAGGCATCGACGGCGTACAAACCCGCGAACATAACCGCACCTCCAGCAGCCGTCTCGACAAGCTTGAATCCGCGCTGGGCTTCGATATGCGCGACTGGTGGCAACCGACGAAAGACAATTTCTTCGGGCTGCTTTCAAAAACGCAGATCGTGAGCGCGTTGAACGAGGTGGGGGCAAGCGGCGCGGCCCGCGACGCCGAGAAAATGAAAAAGGGTGATGCTGCGGAAAGGGCAGAAGACATCATGGCGGCGAATCGCTGGGTGCCCGTCTGGTTGCAGGGGCCAAAGCCAAAGCCAAAGGCTGAAACCGTCGAAACAGACGAAACAGACGCCACGCCAGACGCTGAGACCCCAAACACTGCGAACGCAGCCTAACCAAGGAGGCCGCCCCTGACGGGGCGGCATAACAAGGAATTGCCATGATGAAAACAACCCAACTGACCTATGACGCGCTGATCTGGATGACGCCTGCCGACTACGAAGAACGCCGCGCAGCGGGGTTTGAGTCCCGCAGTGAACTCACGCACGCGGTAATGCGGGAACTGTGCGCCCCGCTTCAGTGGAAAATGAACGGTGAATACCGTCACGAATTTGGCGGCATGTTCCCCGTGCAGTGCCGCTTTACCCCGCCACATGCTCACTATGAGATAGCGGTTTGCAGCTATGGCGAGGTGTCTGAATCATGGTTGATCGTCATTTTGAGCCAACGAAGCGGCGGATTTAAGGTATTACGTCGCCTAGACCGCTTCAGCCCGCCTGCGATCAACAGCCAGCTTTTGCAAATTGCCCAGCTTGATGTGCAAGGCTATAGCATGCTCGATATCTTCAGCCTTGAGCAGGGGGACGTATTATGATCCCTCGCCACCGTTCACTCGTGCCGTTAAGCCCAGAGCGGCAGGCCGCGATAAAGGCCATTCTGTATGTCGAGGTAAAGCGTGAAGCCGTTGCAGGCTGGAAAGAGGGGGAGGACGACATTCCCTACGCGCGGGCATTTTTCCGTTTTCTCTTCGGCAAAAGTAAGGTCAGCGGCAAAATGCTCAATCGGATCGCCGGTGTGTTCTGGGACCCCAAGGACCGGCGCGGCTCGCTGGGGCAATGGGAAAGCGCCTTTGACGTTTTTATTCGCAGCGAGGGGAGAGAATGCCCGCTACCTCTGCCTTCGGAACTGGCGAACCACATTTTCCCAGAGTTTGCCTTCTCGCATGCCGACCGGCGGGAGAAGCGCCGTGAAAGGGTGCATCAGGTCTATACGCGCCAGTATCAGAAGCAGCGCAACGATGAGGAGCAAAAGTATCAGGCGCGGGTTGGACAGGCCGACGTCGAGCTGGCATTCCAGACGCCGGAGACGCTGCGGGCGTGGTATCAGCAGTGGTCACAGCAGGATATTCGTCCAGATGACCTTGATACGATGTTCTGGCAGTGGTCGAAAAGGTTCCCGTCCCTGCGCGACGTGCTGGGTTGGTACGCCTACGGCAGTGAGCCGCTGTGGCGGCTGGTCGATGAGGTCAGCCACAGTACGATGGAGATGAGCGCCGACGTCAGGGCGCTTGACCAGTGGCTGCTGCCTAACAAATTGGGGCTGCGGCTATAAACGGCTACCGATCATCGATTCAGACCAGGAAGGGGAGGTGGCTGCGCCACCTCTTATCCCCGTTCTGGTTCAGGGGCGCGTTTCTCTCTTTCCTCTCGTTCTCTCCGGGCTTTACTCCTTCTGCTAAATATTCCTCTTTCTATTTCTGGTCTTAGTCATCCTCGTTGGCCACCTGGTCCTCACCTTCATTAAAACCACCAAAACCACCAAGGGCACAAGCCTGCCCCCCTTCGGCTCCCGACCGGCTGCGCCGTCCGGTCGTCGAGCCCTACTGCGCTAACCGGCTGCGCCGGTAAGCTCCGCGGAATCCCTTCGGGGTTCCGGCCTGACGGCTAGGGTCTGATGGAAAGGTCAAGGTCAACCCCCGCAGCTGGCTCGCGCCAGCGCACGGCCACTGGCCAGCTCGCTGGCCGCTAAGGTCTCCACGACGTGCGTCGTGTCGTGGTGTGTCCCTGCTCATCTCCCCACCGGGGCCTCATGTTCCAGTGATTCGGCGAGGAGGGCTGGTCGTAGCACCGTCGCTCATTCAGCGCAAGGGAAGCTTCGCCGCCTTCGGCGCCCTTGCGCTGCCCTCGCGCCGTCGCCACTTGCCCTCTGCCTCGACGAACTCACCGAAACATGGTTTCAGCAACCGACAAAGGAGAACCAGCATGACCACACAAAACATCAACTTCGCCCCGGCCGAATCTACCGAAACATGGGGTAAAAACCCTTTACTGCAAGCCGTCATGGGGATGGATGCGACCGCCGAAGACGAGCGCTATTACTGGCTTTTACGTGAAAACGACGCCGTGACCGCGCCGGAAGAAATTGACGTCAACGCGTTTCACAACGCGGCGGGACAGACGTTCCCGCTGCTCAACTGGCGTAACAACGTCGAGCATGACACTGAGAGCTTTATGTTTTCAGAAATGGTGTGCGGCAACGTGACCGAAATTTATGTGCGTCTCGGCGTGCGTTATTTCCGTATGCAGGATCACAGCAATTTGAACCACAGCGAAATTGTCGCGAAAACTAAGGAGGTGACAGGAAAAGATAAACGCCAGAAATGAAAAAAGCAGGGTTTCCCCTGCCTTCTCGTGCCGGATTGCACCCTAGGAAAGTCTATCCGGCCTCACTTAACAATCACGGAGTTAATCATGAATCATTTTAGTGAAGTCACAATTCTTACATCCTCGGCTTTGTATGTCCAGCAATTACAGTTGCTGAATGAAAAGCCCAAGAAGCAGACGCGCGTCATTCACCGCGACATCCGCGCCAGTGAGATCAACCCGCAAATGAAAGCGCTAGGCGGGCTGATTGCCGACTGCGGCCGCAAAGGGAAGCCGGTGAGAGTTCCCGCGATGCGTGCATGTGACTTGGGGCAGGTCTTACGCGCCCTCGAGCTGACTAAGGCTTACGCCTGATAACCCTGCCGCCCCTGACGGGGCGGCATTTACAGAGGAAGTGCTTATGTCACAGATGAGTTTAGATGACCTGTACAGCGCGTTTGACAGCGCGCCGGTGATGGCCCCGTCCGTCCTGCCGACCGTCACCCCGCGCCCGCAGCCGGTGAAATACCTTGCGGATCACCGCCGCGCCTTCATCAAGCTGTTTGCTGAAACCGCCCGCTATCACGCCCGCTATGAGGTGTTCCGCGATTTCGTCGCCATGGCGGCTATCTCGATAGAGAATGCTTTCCTTAAGTCTGAAGCGCTGGAAAAAACCTATCTGGAGATAGCAGGGCGATATAAGCAGGAGGATTTGACCCGCATTTCCCACCTGCTGGGCCACGTTGTGATGGGGCTGGAAGCGGAAATGTGCGATTTTCTGGGTTCCGTCTTTATGGAGCTTGAGCTGGGGTCTGGCAACTGGGGCCAGTTCTTTACGCCTTACTCGTTGCAATCCCTGATGGCGAAACTTGTCGCGCCGAACATCGAAGAAGCTATCGATAAGCAAGGTTGGGTAGACCTTAGCGAGCCGTGCTGCGGCTCGGCGGGGATGGTGATTGGATTTGCCCAGCAAATGATAGAAGGCGGGTTTAATCCCTCTCAGCAGCTTTGGGCCTCCTGCATCGATATCGATACTAAGGCGGCCGATATGGCTTACATCCAGCTTAGCCTGTTGGGTATTCCCGCCGAAGTGATCACCGGCAACACGCTGACGATGCAGTTTAGCCGCACCCGCTTTACCCCCGTTTACTACCTTAATGACTGGGCGGAAAAGTTCGCGTTTCGGGACCGCGTGAAGGGAATGAAAGCGTTCTTATCACGAATTGCCGCGTAGCCTATAGGGCAGGGGAAACCCTGCCTTTACTGCTTAAACCCCTGCGGCCGTTGGCCGCCCGTGCGGAGGAAGGAGGCGGCTGCGCCGCCTTTTGTCCCCGTTCTGGTTCAGGGGCGCGTTTCTCTCTTTCCTCTCGTTCTCTCCGCACTTGGCATACTGAGCATCTTCTTCCTGGTCATCATTATCCTCGATGGCCAGCTGGTCATCCCCGTCATCAAAACCTTCAAAACCACCAAGGGCACAAGCCTGCCCCCCTTCGGCTCCCGACCGGCTGCGCCGTCCGGTCGTCGAGCCCTACTGCGCTAACCGGCTGCGCCGGTAAGCTCCGCGGAATCCCTGCGGGGTTCCGGCCTGACGGCTAGGGTCTGATGGAAAGGTCAAGGTCAACCCCCGCAGCTGGCTCGCGCCAGCGCACGGCCACTGGCCAGCGAGCTGGCCGCTAAGGTCTCCACGACGTGCG
>Ga0308166_1002336_pt1 | contig 17815 bp, 7 predicted proteins | sample PhyCR2_2_FD_202137 | JGI IMG/M metagenome (GOLD analysis project Ga0308166, IMG submission 202137) | Phyllosphere microbial communities from UC Gill Tract Community Farm, Albany, California, United States - DLSLCC.R2 | ecosystem: Host-associated > Plants > Phyllosphere > Unclassified | place... | reverse complement strand
GAGCTTGGCGAGATACCCTTTCGCAAGCACCAGATTCAATACGTCTTGACCGTAAGTCTGTTCTACCAGCTTGTACTGCCCCTGCAGATTGCTCATCTCCTGTTCCATCTTCGCCATCTGCTCCGGGCTGACTCCAGTCAGCTTGCGCGGTTTTTTGCCCTCCACAAGACGCGCCGCCGGCGTGGCCACCAACAACGCCTCGGCATAGGAGACTGACACGTTGTTCGCGGCCACCATCAACTCCACGCATTCGACCTGGCGTGTGGGCTTCATTTTGCGAAGGGCGCGAACCAGCTCCGGTGAGAACTGACGGTCTCCGAGCAACTCGGCGGCTTCGGGGCAAATGCCGTCGAGCAGCGACATCTTTTTTATAATCTGCGACACATCCACGGAAAGCGCTTTCGCCAATCGTTCGGGCGAGACGCCTCGGTCAATGACGCGCCGAATCATGTAGTGCTCCTGGATGGTTGAGAGCCGATTGACACGGTTGTTATACGTGTAGCTCTCGTCATCGGTCGCGACAAGGCAGGCCGCCCGCTCGTACCCCAAGTCCTGGATGGCAAGTAAGCGCAGATGCCCATCGAGCAGAACATGTTGCCCGGACGTCTGGTCCGCCGGCGTTACGGACAGCGGTTCAATGAGGCCGACCTCCTCAATGGAGGTTTTTATCTGCTTAAATTTACGCGACTCCGTCACGGGCGCCGGTATCCTGCGCGATGGCAAGATGCTGGTGACCGGCACTGACAGCGGCTCGGGGATGAATCCAAGCGTTACGCCAGTCATGCGGCGCTCCCAGGTGGCCAGACGCGTTCGGCAAGATACTTCGGCAGGCTAGCCAGGCCCTCCGCGCGCAGCAGGTTGACGAAGTTCTCGTCGGCAAATAGTTGCCTCAATGCACCGACCACAAATAGCAGCCGCTGTTGCGTGAACTCGGCTTTTCTCACCATGGCCTTCTGACGTTCTACCTCGCGCTCATACGTCCGCACGAGACTCGATGTCGTGACGGCGGCGGACTTGCGCGTCATGTTGTGGGCCGCGCTTCGCCCGAGTGTTTTTCTGCGCTCGATGACGCGGCGAGCGTTCATCAGTTGCTTGCCCCGCAATTTGCCCGACTCGTAGGCCTCCTGGAGTGCCGCCTGGATTTCAAAGTCGTCGTCGCCCGCGCCAACAATCGCGAGGGCCGCGTTCAAGGGGACGAGCCCCTTTTCCACCGCAACCACAAGTCTCTCTTCCCCCTGGCGCAGCAGCGTGAGGATGCCTTGAACGTAAGTCGGCGTAAGACCCGTCTTTTCGGCAATGACCTTCGGCGGGTATCCCTGCTCCTGCAATTGCCGAATGCCGGCCAGGCGTTCGAGTGGGCGACACTGCCTGCGCGCGATGTTTTCCGTCAGGCTCATGACGAACGCGTCCTCGTCGCTCACGCTTACAACGAGTGCGGGGATAGTCTCTTCGCCGAGCGAGCGGAACGCCTTCAACCGTCCTTCACCGCATACCAGCAGGTACTTCTCGATGCCACCCGCCGTCGCTCGCGGCGTGACCACGATGGGCTTCTTGAGGCCGATGGTCTTGATGTTGTCGACGATTTCTTTGAACACTCGACCATTGCGCTCTCGCGGATTGATGACTTCAATTTGGGCGACGGGGACCATCCGGATTTCGCCGAGCTGCTGCGAGTTCATGCCACTCTCCTGAGCCGGGCGCGCGCAGCCATGCCATAGAGGTAGTCCAGCGTGTCGAAGCGATAACTCTCGAACTCGATTGGATTCTGGTCGGCGAGGTGGATGCGCGGTTGTCCAAAATCCAGACGTGGCAGCAGGTAGTAGTCCAGCGCTGAAGTATTGGTTTGGTCGAGCCGCACCGCCACCGTGATGTCCGGCAGGAGGCTTGTATCGAAGCGCACCTTCCAGTGATTGCGGCCATTGTCATGCGCCTGGCAGCGCGAGAGCACGATGCAGGCCGTGAACTCATCATTGACCGTCAGCAGGTCGGTCGCCGGGTCGCGTATGACCGCGCCGCCCAAATCCGCGATTTTCCGCTCCGTCTGCGCGAGGATTTCAGGATGCAGCTGCCGCAGGAAACGGTTGGTTTCAATGTATCGATAGTCTCGTCCAGGCGTAAAGCCGACGGTTTGGTAGGCGCGAATCAAACTGCCGAATCGGTACACGTAGACGGATGTCGAGGGCATGCCATCCGTTTCATCAATCACGACGCCGGACAAAAACCCGCGGCTCCGGTACAGGTTACGTAGTCGTTCGATGAGCTCCTCATTTGAGTAGCGACGCGCTCTGGCTCGCATAATGCCTTGCGCCGTGTAGAACGTTTCGCTCGGCACAATGCCCTGAAATGCGCCTTCCTTTCGAATCCACATATCAGGTGTGTTGGTCACGCGTAGTTTTTTCAGTTTGAACGACACCCGGTTGTAGACGTTGTTGCCGATGTATTTCTCGTTCGTTAATACCTCCCGCACTGTGGCTCGTGTCCATTCCCGGTTCAGGTCCGTCCGCACACGCATGCCATTCAGCCGAGCAGCGATTTCATGTTCGTCGAGCGACTCATTGATGAACCAGTCGTAGATTAGGTTGACGATTCGCACCTCGCTGTCCGGTCCCGGCATCAGGACGACTCGGTCGGTTTGAAGGCTTTTGCGTTCGCCACGGCACAGCTCTGCCTTCATGAGACCGTGCTCATCGACCAAAACCCGGCGCAGCCCGTAGCCGGCGGGTCCTCCTTGCCGGAAGCCCATCTCAATCAAGCGGCATTGGCCGGCAAACACCTTCGCGGATAGTTCTCGGCTGTATTCGCCGGCCATCGCCCGCTTTACCCCTTTCACGATGGTCGAAACAGGGGAGCCATCGTTCTCGAACTGCTCGGCGCAGTACGCCACCTGGATGCCAGCGCGGCGGCAAATGTACTCGTAGTACGCGCTCTCGTCGGCATCCTGGAAACGCCCCCATCGACTCACGTCATAGACGAGGATGACCGAGAAGTCGGCCTTGCCATTGGCCACATCGGCGATGAGATTCTGCAGCGCCTGGCGCCCATCGATGCGGAGCCCGCTTTTGCCCTCATCGGCATATGTGCGGACGATTTCGAATCCGCGGCGGGCTGCGTAGTCGCGAATTTTGTCCCGCTGGTTCTCGGTCGAATACTGCTGATGCTCAGTCGACATGCGGACATACTCCGCCGCCCGTCCTCCTGAGGAGCCGGCTACAACTGCTGCAGCAGCGGTATTGGATGACATTTTTCACTCCGCAACTCAGGCGTAGGCCGCGGCAGGCACCGAGGGTGTGGGGCCTCATGCTCACGCGCCACGATTTCACATCAGGCGGTGGCGTTCGAAAACGAACTTTGGTGAGGCCAGCGTAGCAGGCACGGCGCCAATGAGAATCACGTCATCTCTTTGCAATCACAGCGGTGGGCCTGTCGGCGCAGACAGCACCGCGATGTGGACGGTCCACGCGTCCATCTTTGCAACGCTGCTTTCATCCGCATGAGACAGCACGTAGAAGCCTGAACCCAGTGGCCAACGGCGCCCGATGACGTCCATCTTTGCAATCGGTCTGCAACTCCGCCGCGCATTGCGCATCCGCTGCATGCTGCGGTTGCGCTCTCGGTACGCGGGATGTGCAGCTCGATACTCGCGCCAATAGTTTGAGTGGCCGGCGCGCCATTTCGCCTGCGCCCAGGCTTGGTTGTCGCGGTAGTCCTGGTCGATGCGGAGCCGGTGGTTCTGCCAGTCGCGCCGGCGCGCGCGCTGGCAAGCCTTCGATGAGCAGTAACGCTGGTGGGGAACATGCGGCAACGGGAGGAACGCATTGCCACAGGCGAGACATAGGCGGGTCGATTTCATAAGCCACCCTCCAGGCCGGGTTGCGATGGGCGGGTGGGACGGGTGGGTCTCGACCGGCCACGGAAACCACTGGCCTGAGACGGGGTAGAGATGGGGGAGACAACTCGGTAGCTGCCTCGCCAAACGACCATCGCAATTTGCTAGACGCGATAGTGGGCCAGTCGCGGAAACTTAGACATTTCCGGAGCGCCGGCGTGCATCGAAGGAGGGTTCGCTCACGAGTGCAATTTGCTAAAATTGCCTTGTTTCAAGCGCAATTCTTGCGGCGGCCAATACAAACCTTGGCGACAGCTGCTGATGGGATGGCTCCGTTCCATCGCGCGCTCCCGCGCGCATCGAAGCTAGTCGGGGAAGGAAGTTCTCGGGTTATGCGTCCACTTTCTCGCCTTTTGCTTCCCCGGTTGGCTTGAACCCCTTGTCCCACAAGGGGCAGTTTCTTGGGTTATGAATCCATCTACAGACGGATGTAGATATCGTCGCGAACCCTGCTGGCATCACGTGCGCGGGCTGCTCGTTCATCCAGGCGCCTCGGGTCACGCTGACGACCGGCACGCCAAACTTCGATGCGCTGGGCAACATTTCCAGCATCTCGGTCCAACAAGGACAAATCACCGTCAACGGCGCGGGCCTCGATGCGCGCGGCGCGCAGCTCGACCTGCTGTCGCGCGCCATGGCCATCAACGGCCAAGTGTGGGCTGAGCGTCTCAATGCGGTGGCAGGTACCAACAGCATTGACTACGGCAGCGTCACGCCGACCGCGATTGCGGGCGTGGGCCCTGCACCGCAGGTCGCCATCGACGTCGGCCAACTGGGCAGCATGTACGGCGGTGGCGCCACGCGGTTGATTGGCACTGAGCAAGGGCTGGGCGTCAACATCGGCGGCAACCTGGCTGCGCTCACCGGCAGCCTGAGCCTGGCCGCCAATGGCGATGTCACCATCACGCCGACGGGGCGTGTGCAGAGCGCGGCGGACGCCAGCATTTCTGCAACCAATGTCAGCAACCAAGGCGTGATCACCAGCCCTGGCAACGTGACAGTGTCTGGCAGCACGACCAACACGGGCACCGTGGTTGCCGGCGGTAACGCAACCATCACCGGGCCGCAAATCACCAACAGCGGCACGATTGGCGCGGGCGTGGATACGAACGGCAATGTCACGCAGCCGGGCACCGTGGCATTGAACGCAACGGGTGCAGTGCGCAACAGCGGCAATCTTCTGGCGGGTCAGAGCATCGGCGTGACCGGCGCGAGCATTGACGCGAGCAACGGCAACGTCGCGACGCAAGGCGCGGTCTCGCTGTCCGCCACGGGCGATGTGGCCACGCGCAGCGCGACCATTTCTGGGGGCAACGTAACCGTCCAGGCCGGCGGCACGCTGGACAACACAGCGGGTAGCCTCTCGTCGAACACTACGCTGCAGGTGGGCGCTCAGCGCGTCGTCAACCAGAGTGGTCTGCTGGCTTCGACCGGCAACACGAGCATCAACACTGGCTCGCTCGACAACACCTCCGGTGCACTGGGCTCCAACAGCGGCAGCCTCACTATCAACAGCACCGGTGACATCACCAATGCCAAGGGCAAACTGGTTGCTGCGCAAGATGTCTCCATCACTGGCGGCAGCTTGGGCAACCAGGGCGGCACGGTGTCGGCCCAGAACCTCTCCTTGAACACGGGGGCCGGCGCGGTCGACAACACCAGCGGCACCGTTTCCGCTGCTGGCACGGCAAACGTTACGGCCGGTAGCCTCGTCAACCAGGGCGGCACGCTTGCCGCCGCGGGGAATGTCACTGCAAGCGTGGCCAGCCTGGACAACACCTCGGGCGTGCTCGGCTCTAGCAGCAGCACCTTGAACGTCAACAGCACTGGCGCCATCACGAACGCAGGCGGCAAGTTGGTCGCTGCGCAGGATGTGACGCTCGCGGGCGCGAGCCTTGGCAATCAGGCTGGCGCGGTTTCGGCGCGCAATCTGGCGGTCAACACGGGTGCGGGTGCTGTAGACAACACGGGCGGTTCGATGGCCGTCTCAGGCTCGGCCAACGTCCAGGCTGGCAACCTCGTCAACCGTGGCGGCACACTCGCCGCTACCGGCGATGTGACCACGACGGTCGCCAGCGTGGACAACACCGGCGGTGCGCTAGGCTCCAATACCGGCAACCTGACCGTCAACAGCGCAGGTTCAATTGCCAACGCGAACGGTGGCAAGCTCATCGCCGCGCAGGATGTCACGCTGAATGCAGCAGCGATTGGCAATCAGGCCGGCATCGTCTCTGGCCGCAATCTGTCGCTCAACGCCGGAACAGGGGCCATCGACAACACCAACGGCACGGTGTCGGCATCGGGCGTGGCGAACGTTCAAGCCGGCAGTCTGGTCAACCAGGGCGGCACACTTGCCGCCAATGGCAATGTGCACGCTACCGTAGCAAGCCTGGACAACACCTCGGGCGTGCTTGGCTCCAGCACAGGCAATCTGAAGGTCGACAGCAGCGGTGCCATCACGAGCACGAACGGCAAGCTGATTGCCGCACAGGACGCGACATTCAATGCCGCCAGCTTGAGTAACCAGGGTGGTGCCATCTCGGCGCGCAACCTGTTGGTGAACACAGGCGCCGGCATGGTCGACAACACCAATGGGCAAGTCTCCGCCTCCGGCACGGCAGACCTGACAGCAGGCAGCCTCGTCAACCGTGGCGGTACGCTCGCTTCCGCCGGGGACATGACGGCCACCGTGGCGAGTGTGGACAACACCGGCGGCGCACTCGGTTCCAGCAGCAACAACCTCGTCATCAACAGCGCGGGCAACATCGCCAGCGCAAACGGCAAGATTATTGCCGGGCAGGATGCGACCCTCAACGGTGCAGCCGTGGGTAACCAAGGCGGCACCATCTCCGCACGCAATCTCACGGTCAACACCGGCACGGGAACGGTCGACAACACCAACGGTACGGTGTCCGCCTCCGGCGCGGCCAATGTGACGGCTGGCAGCTTGGTGAACCAACTGGGCACGCTGGCCGGTGCAGGCAATGTCACTGCAAATGTGGCGAGCCTGGATAACGCCTCCGGCGTACTGGGTTCCAGCGCTGGCGCCCTGAACGTGACCAGCACGGGCAACATCGGCAACGCGGGCGGCAAGCTGCTCGCGGCCCAAGACGCTACGCTCGCTGCGGCCAGCATGGGCAACCAGGCTGGTACGGTCTCTGGTCAGAACGTCACCCTCAACACGGGCACGGGTGCACTCGACAACACATCAGGCAAAGTTTCCGCCGCGAACACGCTGCAATTGACTGCCGGCGCGGTAACCAACCAGGGCGGCACGCTGGCCGCGACTGGAGATGTGCGCGCCACGGTAGCGAGTCTGGGCAACACCGCCGGTGGCATTCTCGGCTCCGGCCAAGGCGGGCTGACGCTCACCAGCACAGGCAACGTCGCCAACGCTGGCGGCAAGCTTCTCGCTACGCAAGACATCCAGCTTCAGGCCGCGAGTTTGGGTAACCAAGCCGGCACGGTGTCGGGCCGCAACGTGACCGTCAACACCGGCACTGGGGCGCTGGACAACACCGGTGGTGCTATCGCCTCCACGGCGGCGCTCGATGCAACAGCGGGTGTCATCACCAACGCCAATGGCGGCGTGATGCAAGCCGGCACGACCCTGACGACCCACAGCCAATCGCTGGCCAATACCAAAGGCGCGGTGATTGGCAACGCGGTGTCGGTCAACGCCAATACGCTGACGAACCAGCAAGGCACGATTTCGTCGAACACGACGCTGGACGTGCAAAGCCAGACCTTGACCAACGACCAAGGCAAACTGGTTTCCAACGGTGTGCTGACGGTCAATACCGGCACGCTCACCAACGCCGGCGGCCAGGTCGCCTCCAACAGCGACGTGACGGTAAATGGCGCGACGGTCGACAACTCTGCCGGCCTGATGCACTCCGGTGGCACGCTCGCCGTGTCCGGTGCCAACCTGCTTAACAAGAACACCAACACGGCCACGACCGGCATGGAAGGCGCAAATGTAGCGCTCACCGCCACGACGTCGCTCGACAACACGGCCGGTGTCATTCGCTCGGATCTGAACACGCAGCTCACGGCGCCGTCCATCAACAACACGCAGGGCTCAATTCAGTCGGCTGGGACGGTTGGAGCCAAGGCGACCGCCGCGTTGACCAACACCCAGGGCAACCTGAACGGCACCAAGAGCGTGGGCGTGACGGCTGGCCAGATGAGCGGTGACGGTACCGTGCAGTCGCAAGGCAGTGTGTCTCTGAACCTGCAATCGGACTACAACAACAGCGGCACGCTGGCTGCTGGGCAAGACGTGTCCGTTACGACCACGGGCAACGTCACCAACTCGGGCACGATGTCCGCAGGCCGCAACCTGGCGGTGTCGGCCAACAACATCACCAACACGCAGAGTGGCCAGCTGATTGGCACCGTATCGAACACGCTGACTGCGCAGGGCACGCTGTCCAACGACGGTCTCATCGATGGTGGCGCGACCGTCGTGCGTGCGAACAACGTCGTCAACACGGGCCGCCTGTACGGGGATTCGGTTTCGATTTCTGCCAACACGCTGACGAACACCGTCAACGGCAGTGGCGTGGCGGGCGTCATCGCCAGCCGTGGCGACATGGACCTGGGTGTGCAGACGCTCAACAACCAGGAACATGCGCTGATCTATGCGATTGGCAACATGCGTGTTGGCGGGGCGCTCGACGCGAGCAACCACGCGACTGGTTCGGCTCAGAACGTGACCAATGGCTCGGCCACCATCAACGCCGATGGCAACCTGACCATTGCAGCCGCGCAAATCAACAACCAGAACAATCACTTTGCGACGACCGACCAGACGTCGCCGGGCACGCACGTCGTGTCGTATCGGCTGAATGGGTCGACGCAGGAAATCGACCCGTCGACCATCCGCCTGTTCCACCAGAACACGGGTGAAGCCCAGGCCGGCGCCAACTGGCAGTGGCTCGGAGACGACGACTACAAGGTGATGCTGCTGCCCTCTGCACAGTACCCCTTCGAGCGCTACGGCCCGCCGTTCGACTACAGCTACTACGCCGGCGGCGCGGTTGGCATCGCTTACAAGCCGGAGCAGCCCTGCTGGCAGGACTCTTGTACGGTGTCCAGCTATCCGGAAGAGTTCCTATACAAGACCACGGACCGCATCTGGAGCGTGTTCGGTGTCACGCCGCCGCAAGAGATTGGCACGCAGCCCGACCCGACCACGTACCAGCCCAGCCAGTACCCGCAGTATCAGGCGGATTTGGCTGCGTGGCAGCAACGGCACGATGCCGCCGTGGCGCAATACGGGGTGTTGAACAACGCGATTACCGCGTTCAACGCGAACATACGTAGTCGGCAGGTGGATGCTTTCACCATCTACGACGGCACGCAGCAGGTTACCCGCACCGTAGTCACGCAAAGCGACCCGGGCATGATTACGTCGGGCGGCAGCATGACGCTGAATGCCGGCGTGGTGAACAACGTGGCCAGCCAAATCGTGGCGGGCGGCGACCTGACAGGCAGCAACGTCATCGGTACCCGTCCGAACAACGTCGGCATGACGGGTACGCAGACCGTCACCACCACCGGCACGGCGATGTACACGTACGTCGACGGACGCGATCGCGCCTACAACACCAGCCCCTGGGCGGGGCAAACCATCCAGACCAACTACCAACTGGATGTGAGCCCCACCAACGGCACGGGCCCGAACAGCCAGCCCACGGTTCAGTCCGTTGCTGTGACGACCAAGGCCGGCCTGGGTAATGGCAGCGGCGCGGCCCTTGCTGACTACAAGGCCATTGGCGGCGACACGGTGCAGCCCGGCAGCGCGTCGGTGACGGTGCCGAACAGCGGCATCCTCCGTATCCAGACATCGTCGGTTGCCACACCCGCTGCCGGATCCATTAGTGCCGCGACGACGTCCGTGACGCTGCCCGGCAACGTTGTCATCCGCACCGTGGTGCCAAACCTGACGCTGCCGAACAATGCCCTCTACCGCATCATCAGCGACCCGGGCAGCAGCGTGCTGGTCGAAACCGACCCGCGCTTCACCAACTTGCGCCAGTGGACATCGAGCGACACGATGCTGTCGCAGTTCCGCAGTGACCCGGGTGCCACGCTCAAGCGCATTGGCGATGGCTTCTACGAGCAGCAACTCATTCAGCAGCAAATCATCCGCGCGACGGGGCAGCGCTTTATTGGCGACTACACCAGCAACGAAGATGAGTACAAGGCGCTGCTGGCCAACGGTGCCGCTGCAGGCAAGGCGTTTGGCTTGAACGTCGGCACGGCGTTGACAGAAGCCCAGATGGCGCAGCTCACCAGCGACATCGTCTGGATGGTCAAGCAGACCGTGACGCTTGCCGATGGAAGCAAGCAGGAGGTGCTGGTACCCCAGGTCTACCTGCGTGCCAAGGACACCGACATCACCGGTGGCGGTACGTTGATGGCGGGCAACAACGTGAGCTTCAACGCCAAGGGCGACGCAACGAACAGCGGCACCATCGCCAGCCGCAGCGTGACGGTGGTCACCGCAGACAACATCGTCAACACCGGCACGCTGGCGGGCAGCACGCTGCTGGCGCAGGCTACGCAAGACATCAACAACCTCGGTGGCCATATCCAGGGCGACCAGGTGCTGCTGTCTGCCGGCCGAGACGTGAACCTGACCAGCACGACGGTCCAAACGAAGAACATCACCACCACAGGTACGAACATCAACCAGGTGGCGAGCATCGATGCCGGTGCGCTGTCCATCCAGGCCGGGCGTGACGCAAACCTGGCGGCCGTTGCCGTCAACACGGCGGGCAACGCCACCATCACGGCCAACCGCGATGTCAACCTGACTGCGGTGCGCCAGTCGAATGAAGAGCACGTCGTCTGGGGTGACAAGAACCGCTCGGACCGCTCGTCGTATGCCGATGCGGGTACGCAAATCCAGACCGGTGGGAATCTCGCCATCGGTGCGGGCCAGGATGTGAACGCTACAGCGGCCTACGCGAACGCCACCGGTGGCATCCAGGTGGCAGCGGGCCGTGATGTGAACCTCAATGCCGGCCAGAGTCATCAGGATGTACGTGATGAGCACTACCAGGTGGAGAAGGGCTTCCTCTCCAGCAAGACCACGCACACCATCGACTCGGCTGGGCAGACGAACGCTGTCGGCACGACGCTGTCAGGCGATACGGTGACCGTGGCGGCAGGCCGCGACCTGACGGCCAAGGCAGCCACCATCGCCGGCACAGGTGATGTGAATCTGGCCGCCGGCAACAACCTGACCATCACGACGGCAGATACGGCCACCAGCGAATCCCACTTCAAGGACGTCAAGAAGAGCGGTCTGGGCAGTGCCGGTGCAGGCATCTCATATGGCACTAACCAGACGACCGACACGACCAACGATACGGTGCGCGGCTCGCAGGGCAGCCTGATTGGTAGCACGGACGGCAGCGTCCACATGCAAGCTGGCAAAGACTTGCATATCACGGGCTCCGATGTGGTGGCTGGCCAGAACGTGACCGGCATCGCGCAGAACGTGACCATCGATGCGGCGACCACGGACCGCCATCACGACGAGACCCACGAAACCAAGAGTTCAGGCTTTACGCTCGCGGTGAAGTCGCCGATTCTCGATGCCATCCAGAACGTTCAGCAGCAGGCGGAAGCGGCCGGCAACAGCCAGGACAAGCGTGCGGCGGCACTCCATGGGATTGCCGCTGCCAGCGCGGTTGCGGACCTCGGCGCGACGGCCGGCGCGATGGCAACCAACCCGGAAGCCAAGATTGAACTGAGCTGGGGCTCGCAGTCGAGCAAGACCACCCAGACCGAAGACAGCACCCAGCACAACGGCAGCAACATCAAGGCTGGCGGCACGGCGGCGTTCGTGGCGACCGGTGATGGCACGCCGGGCAGCGGCAATGTCAACATCGTCGGCTCCGACGTCAACGCCAAGAACGTGCTGTTGCAGGCCAACAATCAGGTCAACCTGCGGAACAGCACGGACACGGACAGCACGCGCAGCACCAACGAATCCAAGAGCGCGAGCTTTGGCGTTTCGTACGGTACGGGTGGCTTTGGTGTGTCGGCATCGATGTCGAAGGCGCACGGTGATGCGAACTCGGATGCCCAGACGCAGAACAACACCCACATCAACGCGAGCGACACCGTCACCATCGTCAGTGGCGGTGACACCAACATCGTGGGTGCCAACGTCAATGCCAACAAGGTGCTGGCCGACATTGGCGGCAACTTGAATGTCGCCAGCACACAGGACACCAGCCACAGCACCTCGCATCAGGAGAGCACAAGCGGTGGCTTTAGCGCGAGCATGGGCGGCGGCAGCGCAAGCTTTAGCCACAGCAGCGGCAATGCAAGTGGCAGCTACGCCGGCGTTAATGAGCAATCTGGTATCCAGGCGGGTGCAGGCGGGTTCGACATCAACGTCAAGGGCAATACGGACCTCAAGGGCGCAGTCATAGCCAGCACGGCAACGCCTGACAAGAACCAGTTGACCACGGGCACGCTAACCTTCTCGGACATCCAGAACCATTCTGACTACAACGCGAGCAGTAGCGGTTTCAGCCTGAGCGGCTCGCTTGGCAACGGTGGTGACAACTACAAGAAGCCCGGAGAGACGAAGAGCAGAAATGTCGGCGGGGGTGCGCCGATGCTCAGCCAGAACGACAGCGGCAGCGAGAGTGCCACGACGCGCAGCGCCATCTCGCAGGGCACCATCACCATTACCGATAAGGCAAACCAAAAGCAGGACGTGGCTGGCCTGAGCCGCGATACGACCAGTACGAATGGTACGGTCAGCAAGACGCCGGACCTGCAGAACTTGCTGAATAACCAAGCTGACATGATGTCGGCCGCACAGGCGGCGGGCCAGGCAGTGGCGCAGCGCATCGGGGACTACGCTGACGGCAAGAAGCGGGAGGCTGAAGGACGTCTGGACGCCGCCCAGAAGGCCTATCAACAAGACCCGTCTGATGCGAATCAGGCAGCAATCAACGCAGCACAGTCGGATATCAACAATTGGAAGGAAGGCGGCCTCGCTCGTGCCGGTATGCAGGCTGCAGGCGCTGCTGCGGTGGCGGGGTTGGGCGGAGGCAATGCACTCGCTGCTGGTGCAGGGGCTGGGCTGAGTTCACTCGCGGCGGGCAAGCTCAACGAGTTGTCGAGCGCAATTGCAGGCTCTAGCCCGACAGGCAACAAGAATGTGGACGAGGCGTTGGGCAACATTGTGTCCAACGCTTTGGCGACCACAATCGGCGGAGCGGTTGGCGGGAATGCTGGAGCGTTCTCGGGCTACAACGTGGATCGCTTCAACCGGCAGATTCACCAGAACGAGCAGACACTTGCCAAGAAGCTTGCCGATCAGAGCCACGGTCAATACACCGAATCGCAGGTCGCGGATGCGCTGCGTCTCGCGAACAACAAGGCGCTTGGCGAAAACGCTGGCTCGAATGTGAGCGTTGATATCAGCCAGAATCCGAATGGCTACTATGACGGTGCATACATGCACACGTCGGACGGCAAGACCTTTGTGCAGGATACCAATGCGATTGCCAAGCCCTCCACCGATTTGATGAACTACATTTCGTCGATGACCGGCGGGAACTACACGTGGGACACGATGCCAGCGACGGCTACGAAGCCACTGGGCAGTGGGCAAGTGTTCTCGACAAGTAATCCGTTGCCCGGTAGTGGATGTGCGACTGCGGAATGTCTGGCGGGCGTCGGACCGGCGAATGTCGTGACGACGGCTCCCACAAGAGCGCAACTGGCAGACGTGACGGATAAGGGAGGGACCGCATTGGCATTGGCATCACCTTGGTTGCCTCCTCCCTTCGACGTGGGTGCAGCTGCGATGGCGGGCGCATTCAAGGCAACGAACTATCTATTGAGCCCCCCAACCCTGGGGGCAGTCGCATATGACACAGCAACGATCGTTATAGGCGCGCGCTTGCCTGCAACGGCTGTACCGCAGACTATCTCTGGCATGTTCGGGGCATTGCTACAGCCGGTTGTTGTTCCAAAACTGGACGACTCCATAAAGAAATAATCACCATGTCTAATGAGTGTGTGCAATGTCAATTTTTTTAGATCAAAAACAGAAGCGGGACAATTTGACGAAATTTGAACTTAAGGCGTATGGAATTTTCAGCTACGGATCGGCATTTCTTGCTCTTTCGTGCTTGTACGTCTTCACCATAGTCCCTACTCATCAATTGCAAATATTTGTTGTACTCGTATCGTTTGTTTTGTCGACTGTCAGTGGGATTTTCGGATTTGCAATCAAGCACGACGTTCGCGTTCTTGATTTGAGGCGGTTTGGGAAGAAGTGAGCTGGTTCGATCGACAGCTCCATCCAGATGAACAGGGGTGGACTAAGGAAAATGCGAGGCGCTTTGCTCAGCGACAAGGTATTAGCCAGCAGGGTGCCGAGCAACGGCTGGCCCAGCAAGGCTTTAGGCGGGTAGCACGCCCCATCGTTTTCCCCAATCCTCTTCAGCCAAATGTACCAGCAGTGCTGCAAGGATTTAGCAACCCTATGCTTGGTCTGGCAGGTGCCACCGGCGGCTCGATAGTTCAAGGCACGACTTCCTTTGTGCCTAGCTACGAAAACAAATAGTCGAAAAAAGAAGAGCGTTATGAAGGCGAGAGAGAGCAAAATTGATGCGGCTATTCGAGTACCAGGGCTTCGCGGTGCCGTTGTCCGTATCGGTGGAGTATTGGTTATCTATCTTTTGGTTACCGTCCTCCCCCAGATTTTTTCCTATATGGCGACACACGCCAAATGGAATGCGCTTTCCGAGACGCAGCTTGCGCGGCATCACTCAATCGAAGTTATTTTCCGCGCAATTGTTTTTCTAACGATTGCAGTTGAGCTCGTCCGAGCGGTTCTCGGTTATCTACGACAACGCCGTCACGACGTTTGAGATTGGCTTCATGTGCAAGACATTTCTGGACTCCAACTCTTCTTGCACCTCAACGCAATAGTGTCACGATCGTAAACAGGAAGCCGGCAATTGAGGCGAGGTGTGCCTTGCGGATGAGTGCGACCCACAGCAGTTCGATTTTTTTCCTAGTCAAGTCAATGAACAAGAAGGACTCTCTGTACATCGCAGCGGCACTCCTCACCACCGCCTGCACCGTTCTCCCGCAGCCGACTCATGATGTCACTGTCGAGAACCCAACCTACGACCCAGCCGTCTCCGCCCGTGTCCGTTTTCTGTCGAGTAACGGAGGCGCCGGCGCATCGTTCCGTCCGGGCGAGGGCTGCTACAAAGAAGGCTACGTCGAGGACGACAAGCGTGTGAGCGTCATCGACGGTTTCTGGGCTGCCTGGAAATATTCCTCGCGCAGCGTGACGATCGGCATGCCCCAAAGCCCGCGCCCCGACATGCGCGTGGAAGGTTTGCAGTTTAAGGACTTCATCAAGGAATACGTCGTCCCTGCAGCGAAGCCAATCACCGTCACGATGTCGGTCTCCAACTGTACGCCGCCTGCGGTCACGTTCGTGCCTGAGCCTGGCAAGAACTACGACATCTTCATGCAATTCGGCAACAGGCAGTGCTGGGTTTCGGTAAAACGCATTGATGACAAGGGCACGGACGAGACCGTTCCACTGGCACGTGCGCCGAAATGTCCGGCGTCTTGAGGGCTTGTTGCCGGCCACACGACTGACGCAAGTCCTTCGTTGCCACTGGCCGCTTCGAACGAGAAGCCAACAGGCCGAAATCCCACCGACCCCGTATCCATTTACATCGGCATTCGCTCCCGGGAAGCGAGCGCGATGCTGTGCGAAGCATTTTTAGTAGAAGGAACTGAAGAAGATGCAAGAGAAATTCCGAACCTACCTGTTGGCAGCAGCAGCGGCGGCAATGACCGTCGCCTGCGGCGGCGGTGGAGACGACGGCAGCACCGGCAATAGCGCGACTTCGCAAGGATCTGCAACCACGTCCGATGCCTCCTGCTTCGTGCTCCCCGCTACCGGCAAGACCGCGACCGTGACAGCAACCTCGACAATCCCGGTCCAGGTTGAGATCGCCACGCTGACCGGGCTGGGTACGCAAACGTTCGAGGGCCAGTCTTACCCTGCGCTGGACGAGCGCAACCGCATCGATCAAGTGACCGGTAGCGACGAGCACCACACCCTTTACATGCTGCCCGGCGCCCCGTTCCTGCCGGCAGGGGCTGTAAGCTTTCTGTCCGCTGGCGATACTGACCCGTCGTATCGCTATGCCTACACCTATACGCGGATGACGCTGGAGCAGTTGCGCAACGCAGTGCTCGGCGGCAAGGCGACCTACAACTTCTCGCAGGGGCTGACCTATTCGGGCCTGACTTCGACAGTCCCAACGGTGTCGGACTTCCAGTTGAACACGCCCGTCACGCTGCTGATGCTCGAGCAACGCGCCGGTGGCACCGATCCGCTACCGTCATCCTTCTCGCCACGGTACATGAAGGAGTTGACCATCACTTACGCCGGCCGCGAGGACGTCACGGTAGGCAGCACGACGTATGCACAGGCATGCAAGCTCAATGTCACCGTGCGCCGGTCCAACTTCAGTACTGTTGGCCTGCCTTTCGACATTGACAACGTCGTAACGGGCTCGTCATGGTTCGCCCCAGGTGTTGGCTTGGTGAAGACATCCGTACCCGCGCCGATTCTGGGCAGCGCTGGTTCGCTTTCCGCGAACGTGGCGCCAGCACAGTAACGACCTCGCTAGACAGCTTCGTGCGGCGGCAACGGGCGGTATTGCTGCCATTCCTTGCCGCGCACGAAGCCGCACTCATTGAGGCATTTTCTCTCTCAACGCGTCCACATCATGCTGTCTGCTGTTTCCCGCGCTGCCGCTCTGTTCGTCGGCTCGCTGAGTTCGATTGCGCTTGCGCAGGTCGCAGCTCAGCCCCTTACCGGCCCTGGCCCGGAAGTCCAACGCCTGCAGGAGCAGCAGGCCGAGCAGGCGCGTGAGCGTGCCAACGCACGCCCAGACGTCTTCACGCCACCCGCGTCCGCCCAGGCTATTTCCCTGTCCGCGCTGCCGAAGGAAACGCCATGCTTCCAAATCCAGGGCATCACGCTGGAGGACAACGTCTTCTCGTGGTTGCCGGACCTGCTCAAGCCCGTCAATGGCCAGTGTGTTGGCAAGCAGGGACTGGAGGCTATCGAGCTGCAGGCAAACAACGCTCTGATTGAGAGGGGCTACGTCACCTCGCGGGTGCTTATCCCGAAGCAGAACTTGGCTAGCGGTACGTTGCAACTCAAAGTGTTGGCAGGGCGCATTGGTGCCATCCGCAATGCCTCTGACGACAACATCGGCTGGGCACGGATGGTGTTGCTCGCCGGCCCGGGAGACTTGCTGAACCAGCGCGACTTGGACCAGGCGCTGGAGAGCATTCGTCGCCTGCCAGGTCAGTCGCAGACGAGCTTTGACATCGTTCCCGGCGAACGCGTTGGGGAATCGGACATCGTGCTCAAGCCGGGTACGGACAAGCGCTGGCACGCGTCGCTGTCAGCGGACAACACGGGCCTGAAGTCAACCGGCAAGTACCAGATGAGCGGCTCGCTGGTCATCGACTCGCCGCTGCACCTCTACGACCAGCTGTCGATTTCCGCATCGTCTAATACGGACCGAGGCTCGACCGCCGCTGGCACGCGCTCCTACTCCATCAACTGGAGCGTGCCTGTGGGCTACGCCACGCTATTCGTCGGTGCCAATCGCTCGCGCTACAACCAAACGGTGGCAGGTTTTGAGGAGCCCATTGTCTACAGCGGCAATAGTTCCGAGGTGAATGCCGGTATCAGTGGCGTGCTGCATCGCGACGCGACATCGCGTACCGGCGCGCAGTTCAAGCTCTTCCGCAAAATCAACCGCAACTACCTGGAAGACACCGAGATTGCGGTCCAGCGCCGTGACGTTGTCGGCTATGAGGCCTCGATGT
>Ga0308166_1002335_pt1 | contig 17816 bp, 15 predicted proteins | sample PhyCR2_2_FD_202137 | JGI IMG/M metagenome (GOLD analysis project Ga0308166, IMG submission 202137) | Phyllosphere microbial communities from UC Gill Tract Community Farm, Albany, California, United States - DLSLCC.R2 | ecosystem: Host-associated > Plants > Phyllosphere > Unclassified | place... | reverse complement strand
ACTTTCGAAGAGGGCAACAATCTCGATGTCCCCCCGGGGATCTACACCGTTCACTGGGAGACGCAGACGTACGGCTTCCTCGTGAACCCGGCGCTCACCGGTATGACGTTGGACGACGCCCCGACGACGGTGGACGATTTCATCGAGGCGCTCGCCGATGCGGATGACGGGGCCGCCGGCTTCTCGGTCGCGGCGTCGCTGACGCCGCAGTTCCTGCAGGCGATCGCGTCCAACTGGCTCACCGACGACGAGATCGCCGCGACGTTCAACGGCGAGGAGAGCTGGGAGCAGGATGCCTGGCGGGAGGCCTTCCAGGTGCTGGTCGACATGAAGGATGCCGGCGTGATCGCCAACGACGCACTCGTCGGGGGCCAGGACGACAACCCGAACGTGGAATCGTCCTTCTTCACCCAGGCGATGGGCTCGATCTTCGATGCGTCTCCCGGTGTCTCGGTGGGTCTTCGCACGAACCCCGAGTTCGAGGACTACTTCTCCGTGGGCATCCCGGTCGTCGACGGCGGCACCGAAGACCCGCGCTCCCCGGGGGTCCCCGGAAAGGGTGCGGTCATCAACCCGAAGGGCGAGCATCCCGAAGAGGCCCTCGCATTCGTGAAGTGGCTGACCGAGCCCGAGCAGCAGGCGGTGTTCGCCGAGGTCGGCCGCATTCTGCCGACGAACCCGGAACTGCTGTCGAGCGGAGACGTGCCGACACAGCTCGCGGGCTTCGCCTCGGGAGTCGAGACGGTCCAGGTCATGTCCGCGACGTTCGCGACCGACGTGCGCACCGCGATCGTCGCCGAGGCGCAGCGGGTCGTGCTGGGTGAGGCGACGATCGACGAGGCTCTCGCCAACATCCAGGCCGCCCAAGACCGAGTGTCATGACGACGTCCTCTCTCCCGCTTGCTGCGCGGCGCCCCACCCGGGCGCCGCGCAGGAAGCGCTCGTTGCGCGCCAACCTGCTGGGCTGGCTGTTTCTCGCCCCCGCCATCGCACTGATCGGCATCTTCACGATCGTCCCCTTCGGGCAGGCGATCCTCCTCAGCTTCCAGTCGTGGGACGGCGTGAGCCCCGACACTCCCTGGGTCGGATTCGCGAACTACGAGTTCATCGCCAGCGACCCCGTCTTCTGGGCGTCGATGAGGAACGTGCTGTTCTTCGGAGTGGTCGGCTTCTTCGTGGGCAACGGCGTCGCACTCGCGATGGCGCTCGCCGTGAACCGCATCACCCGGGGCAAGACCTTCTTCCGCACCGTCTTCTATCTGCCCGGCGTGCTGTCGGTCGTCGTCGTCGGTCTGCTCTTCTCGTTCATCCTCGCGCCGGGGTCAGGCGTGCTCAATCGTGTTCTCGAGATGGTCGGGCTCGGGGCGCTGCAGCAGAACTGGCTCGGCGACCCGTCAGTGGCTCTTCCGGCTGTGGCCGCCGTGTTCGTCTGGTTCCACTGGGGGTTCGGATTCCTGCTGTTCCTCGCGGGGCTGCAGGACGTGCCCAAAGAGCTCTACGAGGCTGCGGAACTCGACGGGGCGACTCCGTGGACCCAGTTCCGCTACATCACCTGGCCGCATCTCGCACCGGTCACCTCGATCGTGAGCCTGCTGACGCTGCTCGCCGCTCTGCAGATCTTCGGAACGGTGCAGGTGCTCACGAACGGCGGTCCCGGCTATCACACGATGGTTCCCACGCTGGCGATCTTCAACGAGGCGTTCGTGAACTGGCGCTACGGAAGTGCGGCCGCGATGTCCGTGGTCTTCGGTGGCGCTCTCGTGCTGCTCTCGGTTCTCCAGCTCGCCATCACCGGGCGGAGGTCCCGCGCATGACACTCATCACCCAGCCGCCGGTCGAGGAGGCAGAGACCACGATCGACCATCCCCGGCCCCGACCGCGTCGTCGCATCCGCGCCGACAGGGTGGGGCTCTACGGGCTCCTCATCATCGCGGCGCTGACGGCGCTGCTGCCGCTTCTCTGGATGCTCTCGGGGTCGTTGCAGAGCCTCACCGAGCTGCTGTCGAACGACACCTTCCTGCCGGCTGACCCTCAGTGGCAGAACTATGTGACCGCCTGGGTGCAGGGCGACCTCGGCACGTATCTGCGCAACAGCGTGATCTACACGGGATGCGCCGTCGCCGGCATCCTGATCGTGTCGAGCCTGGCGGGCTACGCGCTCGCACGCCTCGACTTCGCAGGCAAGGGCGTCTTCACGGTCATCATCCTGGCGGTGATGATCATTCCGGCTCCGGCGATGTTCCTCGCGCAGTACAAGCTGCTGATCTCGCTCGGTCTGACCAACAACCCGGTGGGGTACGTCCTCATCCTGATCACATCGGGCATCCCCATGTCGACCCTCATCATGCGCAGCTTCTTCGTGAGCCAGCCTCGAGACCTGGAGGAGGCCGCGGCGTTGGACGGCGCCGGACCGCTCCGCATCTTCTGGAGCGTGATCCTGCCGCTCGCGAAGCCCGGGCTCGCAGCCGTGGCGGTCATCCAGGGACTCGGGGCGTGGAACGAGTACCTGATGGCGCTGGTGCTGTTCGACGACAACGCGCTGATGCCCATCCAGCGAGGTCTCACCGCCTTCACATCCGCCGAGACGCCGCAGCAGCAGATCCTGCTCGCCGCGACCACCATCTCGATCGTGCCCGTGGTGATCTTCTACCTGATGGCCCAGCGCCACATCGTGAAGGGCATCGGAGCCGGAGCGATCAAGTAGCGTCTTCGCTCGTCGACACGGGGGGAGATGGTGAGGCCCCGCTCTGCACTGCAGAGCGGGGCCTCACCTATCGAGTCGCCGGTCAGATGCCGACTCCGGCCCGGAAGCGGTCGACCCCGACCTGCCCCTCGACCACGGCTGCGGTCAGCTCTTCGACACTGGTGTCCTCGCGACGCACATCGAGGATCTTCCTGCCGTGATTCATCACGATGTGCCGATCGCAGACCTTGTAGGCGTGGTGCAGGTTGTGAGTGACGAGAACCGAGCTCACACCCTCGGTCTTGAGCTGTCGGAGGTAGTCGAGAAGAGCCTCCGTCGCACGCACGGCCAGAGCCGATGTCGGCTCGTCGAGGATGAGCAGGCTGCGCTTGAAGTGCACCGCGCGCGCGATCGCGACGGCCTGCGCCTGCCCTCCCGAGAGCGACGAGACGAGCTGCTTCGAACTCTTGATGCCCTCGATCGTGACGACGGTGTCGAGGATGTTGGTCGCGATCGCGTCCATCTGCTTCAGCTTCATGAAGCCGAGCGGGTTCGTGATCTCCCGCCCCATGAAGATGTTGCGGGTGATCGACATCTGATCGACGAGGGCGGAGTCCTGGAAGATCGTCTCGACGCCCAGCGACTCGGTGGTCGGACGGTTGACGGTGGGAACGGCGGCGCCGTCCCAGTAGTAGGCCCCCGAGGTCATCGGCACGACGCCGGACATGATCTTCACGAGGGTCGACTTGCCCGCGCCGTTGTCGCCGAGCAGGCCGACGACCTCGCCGCGGCCGATGTCGAACGACACGTCTTTCAGCACGGTGTTCGCACCGTACTTCTTGGTCACGCCCTCGAGACGCAGCAGGTAGTCGGAGGTCATGATGCCTTGCCTTCCATGAGCTTGTTGAAGACGGCGGCGATCACGATGATGAGGCCGACGAAGAGCTGGATGTAGAAGCCCGGTGCCTTGGCGAGGATCAGGCCGTTCTCGATGAGTCGGATCAGGGCGGCGCCGATGATCATGCCGATGACCGACCCGCGACCTCCGTTCAGCGAGGTGCCGCCGACGACGGCGGCAGCGATCGCCATGAGCGTGTAGTCATCGGTGCTGCCCGGCTGCATGGAGCCGGTGCGGACGGAGATCAGGATCGCAGCGAAACCGACGAGCAGGCCGAAGACTCCGAAGGCCAGGAGACGCACGGAGTTGGGCTTGATCGAGATCGCCTTGGCCGCAGACGCGTTTCCGCCCACCGCGAAGATGTGGTTGCCGAGCTTGTGGCGGTGCAGGAACGCCCACGCGGCGAGGCCGATCAGGACCAGCCAGACCAACTGCGACCGGAAGAAGCCGAAGTCGCCGGCGAACACCGTGACGAGAACGTCGTCCTTGCCGTCGACGAGGATGGCGGGAGAGGTGCCGTTGACGAAGATGCTCGCGCCCACCCAGAAGAACCCCATGCCGAGTGTGGCGATGAAGGACGGGATGCGGGTGAGCACCACGATGAGTCCGTTGATCAGAGCGATGGAGGTGGAGGTGGCGAGTCCGGCGACGATGCCCCAGCCCCAACCGACGCTCTCGGAGACGTTGATGAAGACGATCGCGGTGAAGCCGACGTTCGCGCCGAGCGAGAGGTCGAACTCGCCGGCCACCATCAGGATGCCGGCTCCGAGGCCGAGCAGCGCGAGCACGGGGATGCTCTGCGAGATGACTCCGGACAGATTGCTCGCAGAGAGGAAGGGGAAGGCGGCGGGGGCCACCGAGCCGGCGATGATGAAGCCGATGAGCACCAGGGCGACGATCACGCCGATCTCGAGTGCGCCGCGGCCTCGGCTGTAGCGGATGCTCTCGCGGAGGGAATCGCCGAACGTCCGCGGGGTGCTGTCGCCGAGCATCCGCCCGGTGACGACGGTCTCGGTCGGTGCGGGAGCAGTCAGGACGTGCTCGCGCGGTCTTTCTGTGGGCTGAGACATCTCATGCCTTTCGGGGAAGTGAGGAAGAAGGAGGCGGGGGCCGCGCCCCAGGCTGCGGCCCCCGCGAGTCGGGCTCTCAGAAACGGACGCCCTTGAGCTTGTCGTTCTCGAGCAGATCGACGTTCGACTCGTCGATCAGGCCGCGCCCGCCGGAGTTGATGTTGGCGGGGGAGAGGCCGAAGTCGATGTAGAGGATTCCCTGCGTGACGGACTGGAATCCCTGCACATACCCCTGCTGGTCGGCGGTCGCGATGATGTCGCCGCTCTTGATGCCCGCGACGACCTGAGGCGAGGTGTCGAAGCCGACGACCGGCACCTTCACTCCGGCCGCCTCCATCGCGGCGACGATGTTCCGGTGCGGGGTGCCGCCGAGAGGAGCGATCGCGGCGACATCCGGGTTGGCCGTGAGCCAGGCGGTCAGGGAGTTGAGCGCTTCCTCGTCGTTGCCCGAGGTGCGAAGGAATTCGCCCTTCGCGCCGACCTCGTCGAGCGAGGACTGCACGCCGCCGCCCCGGTTGATCGCGTAGGCCTGCTCGGGCTCTTCGGCGGGGAGCAGGACCTTGTCTCCGCTTCCGAGACCTGCTTCTTCGACGAGCCGTTCGCCGACGATCTGACCGACTTCGAAGAAGTCCTGCCCCACGAAGCCCGACACGCAATCGGCGGCCGACTCGGGCGCCGGCACGTTGTAGGCGACGACGGTGATGCCCGCCTCGGCGGCGTCGCAGGCGACGCCCACCCACTTCTCGCCCTCGTTGAAGGGCATGAAGATCAGGGCGGGGTCGGTGGCGATCGCCGTCTGCACGAGGTCGACCATCTTGTCGGGATCGCCCTCGGCGGTCTGGTGTGTGAGCGTCAGATCTCCGAGTTCGGCGGCATCCTCGCCGCCCTGCAGGATCTGGGCCCAGAAGGGATCGCCCGCCGGGTTGTAGTAGGTGAAGAAGTAGGCGTTGCGGTTCTCGGCGAGAGAGCCGTAGCCGCTCTCGAGACCACTGGACGCGTCGGTCGAGCCGTCGGAGGCGGCGGCGGAGCAGCCCGCCAGGGCGAGGGCCGACACGGCGACGGCGACGAGTGCCATCCCGGTGCGGGAGCTGTGTGTGAGTGTCACGACGTCGTGATCCTTTCTTGCGCCGGCGGGTTCCGGCTACCGTCATTGGTGCGCTGAGCGTATCCAGCACCTGGCAAGAAGTCAATAGAATGTTCTGACATTCGGACCTATAGGGTGGGCAAGTGAAGATCTCGATGAATTCCACCGCTTCTTTCCACGGCACCACCCTGCGAGACATCGCCGTCGCGAAGTCGGCCGGATTCGATGCGGTGGAGTTGCAGACGCCGAAGCTGTTCCGGTTCCTCGACGCCGGCTACACGGCGCGCGACCTCGTGGGTCCGCTCGACGGGTTCGCCGTCTCGGGAGTGGGAGCGATCCAGGAGGCACCTCACGACCGGTTCGTCCGCGATGCCACTCGGCTGGCCGAGGTGGCCGAAGTGATCGGCGCTCCCTTCGTGCAGATGTGCACGGGGCCGGTCGACGTGCAGGTCGTCAAGGACTTTCGCGCAGGGACGCTGACGCCCGGCGACCTGCGCCATCGCGGCTCGCTCGGCCTGACGGACGCCGAGTCACTGGCCGAGACGGCTCACCGGGTCGCGCTCGCCGCGGACATCGCAGCCGATCACGGGGTGGGTCTGTATCTGGAGCCGTTGGCGTGGTCGCCGATCAACCGCGTGTCGCAGGCACTCGAGATCTTCGAGCGGATCGACCGGGCGAACGTGAGGCTGTGTGTGGACTTCTGGCACTTCTGGGCATCGGGCGACGCGCCGGAGGACGTCGCGGCGCTGCCCGCCGATCTGATCGCGGCCGTGCACGTCTGCGACGGCCTGCATGTGCCCGCAGGGGAGATCCCCGATCAGGGGGTCTCTCGCAATGTGTGGACCGGTGCGGGCGACATTCCGTTGCAGGAGTGGGTGGACGCTGTCCGTTCCACCGGATACGACAGCTGGTACTGCACGGAGATCTTCTGCGACAAGGTAGCGGAGCTCGACGATGAGCTCGTCGCCTCGACGCTGCGCAACACCGTCAGCATGCTGTTGCGGTGAGGGAGAGCGGGTCGCGCTACTTGGCGACCAGCGTGGTCTCGAAGCTGTAGAGGTCGGGGCGGTAGATGTGCACCCCGAACTCGATCGCTCGGCCGGCGCCGTCGAACGAGGTGCGTTCCATCTGCAGCACGGGGCCGTCGCGATCGATGTCGAGCAGCTTGCCCTCATCGTCGTGAGCCCGTCGAGCGCCGATCCGCTGCTTCGCGACGCGGATGGTCACGCCGCGGCTGCGGAGGAGCTGGTAGAGGCCCTGATCTTCGAGCTGCTCTCGCGTGATCTCGGCGACGTCGGCGGGGAACCAGTTCTCGAGGATCGCGACCGGACTGCCGTCGGAGGTGCGACGGCGACGGATGTGCAGCACCTCGGCGCCCGCGGGAACGCTGAGGTGCTCGGCGACGTTCTCGGGGGCGGGCGAGAGCTCGTGCAGCAGTACGGTCGTGCCGGGGCTGTGCTTCGAGCTCTGCAGATCGTCGAAGAGGCTGGTGAGCTCCACCTGACGGGTCACCTGCCCCTGCACCACCTGCGTGCCGATGCCGCGCCGGCGCACGAGGAGGCCACGATCGACCAGCTCCTGGATCGCTCGGCGAACGGTCGGGCGAGAGAGCCCCAGGCGCTCACCGATCGCGATCTCGTTCTCCAGCCGCGCACCCGGCGGGATCTCGCCGGATCGGATCGCCGCCTCGAGCCTGCTCGACACCTGGAAGTACAGAGGAATCGGCCCCGTGCGGTCCAGATCGTGGAACAGGTGGTCCGGCCATACGCCGTCCGTCGTCGCCATCTCGTGGTCTCCCTCGTTTGTCGCGACAATATTACCTCCCGCCGACTTTGTCACCTCGGGGGCGCAGCCGGGACGCGGGACCCTTGCGAGAATCGACCCTTGTGTTATTGTTAAGACATATCCCATCCACTGCGATCAGGAAAGTTGTACACAGGAGTATGACCGGAGAAAAGACCTTCGACGTCGTCGCCCTCGGGCGCCTCGGCGTCGACATCTACCCCCTCGAAAGCGGAGTCGGTCTCGAGGACGTGGCGACGTTCGGCAAGTATCTCGGCGGAAGCGCGGCGAACGTCGCCGTGGCCGCCGCTCGTTACGGTCGCGCCGTGCAGCTCGTCTCCCGGACGGGCGACGACCCCTTCGGTCGCTACCTGCATCGCGAGCTCACGCGGCTCGGGGTGGACGATTCCGCCGTCGCGGTCGATCCCGATCTGAAGACGCCCATCACCTTCTGCGAGATCTTCCCTCCAGACGATTTCCCGCTGTACTTCTACCGCGAGCCGAAGGCGCCCGACCTCAACATCACGTCGGATCAGCTCGACGCCGACGCCATCCGTGCAGCCGGCGTCCTCTGGGCGACGGTGACCGGTCTCTCGCAGGAGCCCAGCCGCCAGACGCACTTCGATGCGTGGGCGATGCGCGGTCGCGCAGACCACACGGTCCTCGATCTCGACTACCGGCCCATGTTCTGGGCCGACCCGACTGAGGCGACCGCTCAGGTGGGGCGCGCTCTCGAGCACGTCACCGTGGCCGTCGGCAATCGGGAGGAGTGCGAGGTCGCCGTCGGCGAGACCGAGCCCCTCCGCGCCGCGGATGCTCTTCTGGAACGCGGCGTGCGCCTCGCCATCGTCAAACAGGGACCGAAGGGCGTGCTCGCCAAGACGGCTGATGAGACGGTCGAGGTGCCGCCCCACTTCGTCGACGTCGTCAACGGTCTCGGCGCAGGCGACGCGTTCGGCGGGGCCCTGTGTCACGGGCTCCTCTCCGGGTGGGGCCTCGAGGATATCCTCCGATTCGCCAACGTCGCCGGGGCGATCGTCGCCTCGCGACTGGAATGCTCGACCGCCATGCCCACCGCGTCCGAGGTGCAGCAACTACTCGAAGGAGCCCGAGGATGACCGGCATCACCCTCTCGGCAGACGACTTCTCCCGTCTCCGTGACCTGCGCGCGTCAGCGCCGCACGAGATCGCCTCGCGACTGCGCAACCGCCGCCGCCGCGACCTGCTCGGGGTCGACGGCAAGCTGTTCATCGTCGCCGCCGACCACCCCGCCCGAGGCGCTCTCGCCGTGGGCTCCGATCCCATGGCCATGGCCGATCGGTACGACCTGCTCGATCGGCTCGCCACGGCGCTGAAGCGCCCGGGTGTCGACGGAGTGCTCGGCACTCCGGACATCATCGACGACCTGGCTGCCCTCGGACTGCTCGACGACAAGATCGTCGTCGGGTCGATGAACCGAGGCGGTCTGCGCGGCGCGACGTTCGAGATGGACGACCGCTACGGCGCCTACACCGTCGACGAGCTCGCAGCGATCGGAGCGGACTTCGCGAAGACCCTGATCCGGATCAACCTCGACGATGCGGGAACCGCACCCACGCTGCAGGCGACGGCTGACGCTGTCACAGCCGCTGCGAGAGCTCGGCTGCCGATCATGCTCGAGCCGTTCCTCAGCCGCTGGACCGACGGTCACATCGTCAACGATCTCTCGACGGATGCCGTCATCGCGTCGATAGCGATCGCGGCCGGCCTCGGTGCCTCGTCCGCATACACATGGATGAAGCTCCCGGTCGTCGAGGACATGGAGCGGGTGATGGCGGCGACCACCATGCCGACGCTTCTTCTCGGCGGTGACTCCGGGGCCGACCCCGATCAGACGTTCGCCGCGTGGGAGGACGCTCTGACACTCCCCGGCGTGCGCGGGCTCACCGTCGGCCGCACCCTCCTCTATCCACCGGACGGCGACGTCGTCGCCGCCGTCGATGCCGCGGCCGGGCTCGTCCGCGGCGCCGCCGCATCCATCCGCTGAACTGCCCTCCACGAAGGATCCACCCATGAGCACCACTGAACCTCGCGTCATCTCCCACTGGATCGACGGCGCCGACAGTCCGTCGAGCAGCGGACGTACAGCGCCCGTCTACAACCCCGCCACCGGAGCGGTGCAGGCGCAGGTGGCGTTGGCCGACCAGGCCGAGATCGATGCGGCCATCGAATCCGCCCATCGCGGGTACCAGGTCTGGAAGACCTATTCGATCGCGAAGCGGCAGACTGTCATCTTCGCGTTCCGCGAGCTGCTGAACGCCCGCAAGCGCGAGCTCGCCGAGATCATCACGGCCGAGCACGGCAAGGTCGTCTCCGACGCCATGGGCGAGATCCTCCGCGGCCAGGAGGTCGTCGAGCTCGCCACCGGATTCCCGCACCTCATCAAGGGGGCCTTCAGCGAGAACGCCTCGACCGGAGTCGATGTCTACTCGCTCAAGCAGCCCCTCGGCGTGGTCGGCATCATCAGCCCGTTCAACTTTCCCGCCATGGTGCCGATGTGGTTCTTCCCGGTCGCGATCGCCGCAGGCAACGCGGTCGTGCTCAAGCCCAGCGAGAAGGATCCATCGGCCGCCCTCTGGCTCGCACAGCTCTGGAAGGAAGCGGGTCTTCCCGACGGCGTGTTCACGGTGCTGCAGGGCGACAAGCTCGCCGTCGACGGTCTGCTGAACAGCCCGGTCGTGCAGTCGATCTCGTTCGTGGGCTCGACCCCGATCGCGCAGTACATCTACGAGACGGCGTCGAAGAACGGCAAGCGGGTGCAGGCGCTCGGCGGCGCGAAGAACCACATGCTGGTGCTGCCCGACGCCGACCTCGACCTGGTCGCCGACCAGGCCGTCAACGCCGGATACGGTGCCGCCGGCGAGCGCTGCATGGCGATCTCGGTCGTGCTGGCCGTCGAGCCCGTCGCCGATGAGCTGATCGCCAAGGTCTCGGAGCGCATCGCGAACCTGCGCATCGGCAACGGCGCGGGTGTCGACGGCGTGGAGCCCGACATGGGACCCCTGATCACCGGTGTGCACCGCGACAAGGTCGCCTCCTACGTCGACACCGCAGAAGCCGACGGCGCGAAGATCGTCGTCGACGGACGCGGCCTCACGATCGACGGACACGAAGACGGCTTCTTCTTCGGGCCGACCCTGATCGACGACATCCCGACCACGTCGCGCGCCTACACCGAGGAGATCTTCGGCCCGGTGCTCTCGGTCGTCAGGGTGCAGACCTTCCAGGAGGGTCTCGACCTGATCAACTCGGGCGAGTTCGGCAACGGCACCGCCATCTTCACCAACGACGGAGGCGCCGCCCGGCGCTTCCAGAGCGAGGTGGAGGTCGGGATGATCGGCATCAACGTGCCGATCCCCGTGCCGGTCGCGTACCACTCATTCGGCGGCTGGAAGGCCTCGCTCTTCGGCGACGCGAAGGCGTACGGTGTGCACGGGTTCGACTTCTTCACGCGGGAGAAGGCGATCACCAGCCGCTGGCTCGACCCGGCCACGCACGGCGGAATCAACCTCGGATTCCCGCAGAACAACTGACACGATCCGGATGCCGCCCGCGGGGAGCGTGGCGGCATCCATGTCTCTGAGAGCACGAAGATGAGCACTGCAGAAGAACGTTGGTTCCACCGTCGGGGCGCGCTCGCGCGCGACGGATGGCAGAGCGTGGTCGACGCCTCGCTCGCCGGGTGGCAGCACACCGGCATCCGGATCGCCGAGCTGACCGATGGCGACGAGCTCGAGCTCACAGCCCTCGACGTCGAGCGGATCATCGTGCCGCTGGCCGGATCGTTCCGCATCGCGCATCACCATCATCCGGGTGAGTGGCACACACGACTGCACGGTCGTGCGTCGGTGTTCGACGGGCCGACCGACGTGCTCTATCTGTCGATCGGCACGACGGCGACCATCAGCGGAGAAGGCCGCGTCGCGGTCACCGAAGCGCCGACCGCCGAGCGTCGCGACTGGCAGTACATCGCCGCCGAGGAGACGCCCGTGGAGCTGCGCGGGGCGGGGCGCTCGAGCCGTCAGGTGCACAACTTCGGCACTCCGCAGGCGCTGGACGCCGCTCGGCTGATCGTCTGCGAGGTCATCACCCCGGCCGAGAACTGGTCGTCGTACCCTCCGCACAAGCACGACGAGCACAAGCCCGGGCACGAGTCGCGTCTCGAGGAGATCTATTACTTCGAGAGCGCCCCGTCGCGTTCGGGTGGCGACCCGGACGCAGCCGACGGTGCCTTCGGGATGTTCAGCACCTACTCCTCGCCCGCGGGCGAGATCGAGATCAACGCGATGGTCGGCACCGGCGACATCGCACTCGTGCCCTTCGGGTACCACGGCCCTGCGGTCGCAGCCCCGGGGTACGACCTCTACTACCTCAACGTCATGGCGGGTCCCGACCCGGAACGCACGTGGCTGATCAGCGACGATCCTGCTCATGCATGGGTTCGCGACACCTGGGACGGTCAGGAGTTCGACTCCCGGCTGCCCTACGAGAACGACTCCGACAAGGAAGGCCAGCCCTGATGGCGAACACGAAGACGATGACCGTCAGCCAGGCTCTGGTCGAGTTCCTCGGACACCAGTGGACCGTCGACGGCGACACCCGCGAGCGCACGGTCGCCGGCATGTTCGGCATCTTCGGCCACGGCAACGTCGCCGGCATCGGCCAGGCGCTCAAGCAGTTCAACGTCGAGCAGCCCGACCTGATGCCCTACTACCAGGCGCGCAACGAGCAGGCGATGGTCCACCAGTCCGTCGGCTACGCCCGCATGCACCGGCGCAGGGGCACTCTCGCCTCCGCGGCCTCCGTCGGACCGGGGGCTGCGAACATGCTGACCGCGGCAGCCCTGGCGACCTCGAACCGGCTTCCCGCGCTGCTGCTGCCGAGCGACACCTTCGCCACCCGCGTGGCCGATCCGGTTCTCCAGCAGCTCGAGCATCCGCACGATCCCGGCATTCAGGTGACCGATGCCTTCCGGCCGCTGTCGGTGTTCTTCGACCGGGTTCAGCGCCCTGAGCAGCTGTACTCGATCGCGCTCGGCGCGATGCGCGCTCTCACCGACCCGGTGCAGACCGGAGCGGTCACGATCGCGCTGCCGGAGGACGTGCAGGCTGAGCGCATCGACGTGCCTCTCGAGTTCCTGCAGGATCGCGAATGGCACCTGCGCCGGCCTCTGCCCGAGCGCGCGGCGCTCGCTCGCGCCGTCGCCGTCATCCGGTCGGCGCAGCGTCCGTTCATCGTCGCCGGGGGAGGCGTGCTCTATTCCGGTGCCGAAGATCACCTGCGTACCCTCGTCGAGGCGACCGGCATCCCCGTCGGCACCTCACAGGCGGGTGGCGGCTCGCTCGTCTGGGATCACCCGCAGTATCTCGGCGGCGTCGGTGCGACGGGCACTCTGGCGGCGAACCGCATCGCGGCGGAGGCCGACGTCGTGATCGGCATCGGCACGCGCTACAGCGATTTCACGACAGCCTCCCGCACGGCGTTCCAGAACCCCGACGTCGTGTTCGTCAACATCAACATCGCATCGTTCGATGCCTACAAGCACGGTTCGCAGCTGCCGGTCGTCGCCGACGCTCGCGAGGCGCTGACCGAGCTCGCCATCGACCTCGAGGGGTGGGAGATCACGGCCGAGTACACCCAGCGCATCGCCCGCGAGAAGGCAGCGTGGGATGCGAGCGTCGACGCGGCTTTCGCCCCGTCGGGACTCGCGCTGCCCGGGCAGTCCGAGATCATCGGCGCCGTGCAGTCGGCTTCTGCCCCGGAAGACGTCATCGTGCAGGCCGCAGGCTCGCTGCCCGGAGACCTGCACAAGCTGTGGCGGGTGCGCGACGCGCTCGGATATCACGTCGAGTACGCCTTCTCGTGCATGGGCTACGAGATCGCGGGCGGCATCGGTGCGAAGCGCGGGCTGGTCGCCGACGGCGACGACCGAGACGTCATCGTCATGGTGGGCGACGGCTCGTACCTGATGCTCAACACCGAACTAGTGACGGCTGTCGCCGAGGGCATCAAGGTGATCTTCGTCCTCATCCAGAATCACGGCTACGCGTCGATCGGGCATCTATCCGAAACGGTCGGCTCCGACCGTTTCGGCACCTGGTATCGGGAGTACGACCCTCAGGCGCGCAACTTCCAGGGCGAGCAGACCCTCCCGGTCGACCTCGCCGCGAACGCCCGCAGCTACGGACTCGACGTGATCGAGATCGAACCGGGAGCGGGAGCCATCGACGCGCTGTCGGCGGCTGTCGCCGAGGCGAAGGCGTCGGCGACCTCGACCTTCATCCACATCAACAGCGACCCACTGATCTATGCGCCGGACGGCGACGGGTGGTGGGACGTGCCCGTCCCCGAGGTCTCCACGCTCGCCAGCACGCAGCAGGCGCGCACCGAGTACCTCGCACAGCAGGCGCACCAGCGTCCGCTCCTCGGCTGACTTCAACGGAGAACTGACATGACTGACACCACCACCACCGCATCCGCGGCCGCAGGCGCCAACCCGGGTCTGCGCATCGGCACCGCCCCCGATTCCTGGGGAGTCTGGTTCCCGGACGACCCGAAGCAGGTGCCCTGGCAGCGCTTCCTCGACGAGGTCGTCGCCGCCGGATACTCGTGGATCGAGCTCGGCCCCTACGGCTACCTGCCGACCGACCCGCATCAGCTCCAGGACGAACTCGGCTCACGCGGACTCAAGCTGTCTGCGGGCACCGTCTTCACCGGATTCCACAAAGGCGACGACCAGTGGCAGCGCGCCTGGGATCAGGCCCTCGCCGTCGCCGGACTCGCGTCGAAGCTCGGCGCAGAGCATCTCGTCGTCATCCCCGACCTGTGGCGCAGCGACGCGACCAGCGAGGTGCTCGAGGCGCGGTCGCTGTCGGACGAGCAGTGGAAGAAGCTCGCCGCAGGTCACGACCGCCTGGGCAAGGCTCTGCTCGAGGAGTTCGGGGTCAAGCAGCAGTTCCACTCGCACGCGGACAGCCACGTGGGCACCACCCGTGAGGTCGTGCGCTTCCTCGACGAGACCGACGAGCGCTACACCAACCTGTGCCTCGACACCGGCCACTTCGCCTACTACGGCGGCGACAACGTCAAGCTCATCCAGGAGCGTCCCGAACGCATCGGCTACCTGCATCTCAAGCAGGTCGACACCTCACTGCTCTTCGACGTGCTGAAGAACGACGTTCCCTTCGCGGATGCCGTCACCCAGGGCATCATGATCGAACCGCCTCACGGCGTGCCCGATCTCGGGCCGATCATCGACGCGGTCGCCGCGATCGATTCCGAGATCTTCGCCATCGTCGAGCAGGACATGTACGGCTGCGACGTCGACTCCCCCTTCCCCATCGCCCAGCGCACCCGTGAGCACATCTTCGGATGCACGCACCTCGCCCGCATCCACTGACAACTTCTCTTCCTGGAGCACTGAACTCATGACCACTGACCTCCGCATCGGCGTCGTCGGCGCCGGACTCATGGGCGCCGATCACATCGCCCGCATCACCCATCGCATCTCGGGCGCCGTCGTCTCGGCGATCGTCGAGCCCGATCCCGGGCGCGCGGCGGCGGCCGCGGAGAAAGCCCCGGGAGCTGCGACCTTCAGCCGTGTCGAAGACGCGATCGCCGCCGGGGCACTCGACGCCGTGCTGATCGCGACCCCGGGCCAGTTCCACGAACCGGTTCTGGTTCCCGCGCTCGAGGCCGGTCTCCCGATCCTGTGCGAGAAGCCGCTGACGCCCGACTCCGCCACGTCGTGGGACATCATCCAGCGCGAGCAGAAGCTCGACAAGCCGCACATCCAGATCGGCTTCATGCGTCGCTTCGACCCCGAGTACGCGGCCCTGCGCGAACTGATCGCCTCGGGCGACGCCGGCGATCTGGTCATGGTGCGCGGTGTGCACCGCAACCCCTCCGTGCCCGACAGCTACACGCAGACGATGCTCATCACCGACTCGGTCGTTCATGAGTTCGATGTCATCCCGTGGCTGGCCGATTCCGCCATCAAGTCCGTCGAGATCAAGTTCCCGCGGCGCAACACCCTCACTCCCGAGCACCTGCGCGAGCCGATCCTCGTGATCATGGAGCTCGAGAACGGCGTGCTCGTCGACGTCGAGATGAACGTGAGCGTGCAGTTCGGCTACCAGGTCGGCACCGAGGCGGTGTTCGAGAAGGGCATCGCCCGCATCGGCCAGCCGTCCGGCCTGCAGCAGTGGCGCGACGGGCAGTTCTCGATCAAGGACCACACGAGCTTCACGACGCGCTTCGCCGAGGCATACGACCGCCAGATCCAGCGGTGGGTGAACGCCGTCACAGACGGCCGCCTCGTCGACGGTCCGAATGCCTGGGACGGATTCCTCGTCGCGCTCGCGTGCGAGGCCGGAGTCAGGGCGCTCGACGGCGGTATCGTTCCCGTTGAGGCCGCTGAGCGTCCTGCGTTCTACGCCTGAGTCAGGGAGGAACCGATATGGTCCGCATCGCACTCGACCCCACGCCGTACCACCACGATCACGCGCTCCTCGACTTCCCGGACGTCGCCGCGCGTCTCGGGTACGAGCATCTGCACCTCACGCCGCACGCCGATTTCGCTCCGTTCTTCCGGCATCCGAAGGCCGACGACGCGCTCGCCGCCGCGCTCAAGAAGCGCGCGGCGGACGCCGGTGTGACGATCCCCGCGCTGCTTCCGGTGCAGCGCATCTCGTCTCCCATCGAGGGGGAGCGCACAGCGGCCGTGCGCAACATGCGGCGAATCATCGAGCTGGCCGTCGCTCTGGACGCCCCGGTGCTGAATACGGAGTTCTCGGGTCGACCGGAGTTCCAGGAGGAGAGTGAGGACGCGTTCTACCGCTCGATGGAAGAGCTGCTGCCCCTGCTCGAGCGTGAGGGGGTGCGGCTGAACATCGACCCGCATCCCGACGACTTCGTCGAGGACGGGCTCGAGGCCTGGCGGGTCATCCGCGGGCTGAACTCGTCGGCCGTCGGATTCGTGTACGTCGCCTCGCACACGTTCCACTACGGCGACCGGGCAGCGACCCTGCTTCCCGAGATCGGTGAGCGACTGGGCGCGGTCTACGCGGCCGACACCTTCGACCACCATCGGTCGCACGGCCTCCGTTACATCTCGAACCCGCCCGGCAACGCGGCGCGTGTGCACCAGCACCTGCGGATCGGTGACGGCGACGTGAACTGGATCGAGCTGTTCGACACGCTGCGGACGACCGGCTATCTCGATCGCCCGGATGCGCTGCTGGTCTCGAACGTCTTCGCCGAGGATGAGCGGGCGGACGAGGTCTCGCGCTTCCAGCTGCAGAGGCTGCGGGAGCTGATCGGCTGACCGAACACCTCGACGACGATGCCCCGACGGTCTTCCCGTCGGGGCATCGTCGTGTGTGGATCGCTTGCTCTGGGCACACGCGAACGCCCCTCCCGAACAGATATCCGGGAGGGGCGCCAGCGTGGATCGTGTGTCTCAGCGACGACCCGTCAGTCGATCGCGCTTGGGGATCGTGCGGATCGCCTGGGTGCGGAAGTCGGTCTCGAGCGTCTCGAGCGAGCGGCCCTTGGTCTCGGGGACCTGCGTCAGCACGAACCAGAGCGACACGGCATTGATCGCCGCGAACAGCGCGAAGGTCCAGGTTGATCCGATGCCCTCGACGATCTGCGGGAAGACGAAGGAGATGAACGCGTTCACCGTCCACAGCACGAACACGGCGAGGCCCATGGCGAGGCCCCGGATCGCGAGCGGGAAGATCTCGCTCAGCAGCAGCCAGACCACAGTGCCGATGAAGCCCTGCACGAAGGCGACGAAGAGCATCATCGCGGCGAGGATCAGGTAGCTGACCCCGTCTGACTGGGGCAGCAGGAAGACCAGGGAGAGCACGATCTGCGAGCCGACCACACCGCTGAATCCGATGGCGAGCATGCGGCGTCGCCCGATGAATCCGATCAACCAGATCCCCACGATCGTCATGATGACGCTGGTGAGTCCGACGCCGATCGTCGCGATGAGGGCGGCCTGATCGCCGAGTCCCGTCTGGGTGAGGATGCTGGGAGCGTAGTAGTTGACCGTGTTGATGCCGGTGGCCTGCTGCACCGTCGCGAGACCGAAGCCGACGTACAGGAGCCGTCGCATCCAGCGGTTGTCGCGCAGCGCTCGCCACGCGTGGCGACGCTGGTCGCCCTCGACGCTCGCGTTCTGCGCGATCTCGGCGAGTTCTGTCTCGACCTCGTCAGGCGTACGGCTCTTGCTGAGCACGAGTCGTGCCTCGT
>Ga0308166_1002332_pt1 | contig 17838 bp, 19 predicted proteins | sample PhyCR2_2_FD_202137 | JGI IMG/M metagenome (GOLD analysis project Ga0308166, IMG submission 202137) | Phyllosphere microbial communities from UC Gill Tract Community Farm, Albany, California, United States - DLSLCC.R2 | ecosystem: Host-associated > Plants > Phyllosphere > Unclassified | place... | reverse complement strand
TTTTTCCGCCAGACTGAAACCAGCAACAAAAAGCTCTTCCAGCTCATCGGCGGTGATCTCTTCAATCAGGTTAAACTGGTATTGGGGTTTTCGCAGGTCAATCAGGGCGAAAGGTTTCCCAGCATCCTCACAGGCCTTGCGGTAAAGGTGGGGTGCCCATTCATCATCCTTCGGGTCCATCACAAATACGCCTTCACCGGCCAGAATGCTTTGATATAGTAATATGCCGGTGGCAACCCCTTTACCGGCGCCGGTGGTGCCGATAATATCCGCGTGTTGTTTTTGCCAGTCTTTTAACGGCAAATACATCGGGTGAATATCTCGGTCAATGCCAATAAATAACCCTTTGTTCAGATCGATATAATCCAGCGGGTCATAATGCAGCGTTTCCGGCAGCTGTGATTTCACCGTGCGCACATCGGTGCGTAATTCCCGTTCAAGCGTAGTTTTCCTCACGAGGTGTTTCTTTATTTTGTCTAATTCAGGTGTTAATACTCTGCGCAGCAGAATATGCAAAATAAAACCCGTTACAGTAAAGGTAATCAGCACCGGCCATGCCAGAACGGGAATGCTGGCGACTACCCGCCCTTGATAAAGCCACTGGAAAATCCAGATAACAACCGGGGCCATCGAGCCGGAAAGAAAACACAGGAGGGAAAAAGCAATAATCAGTTTTTGCCAAAACGGGGCTTTTTGCCGTTCATCGCTTCTCATCGACGCGAAAAACGGCATCGTCAGCCCCGATAACAGCGCCAGCATCAGCTGATGCTGTTGCATAAAAGCAATGAAGCTCAGCGCGCCATTCACTATCGGCGACAGTGAAACGGCCAGCTTATTCAAAATCACGATGCCTCCTTTGTCAGCAGTTCGCCCCATGACATCGCCCCATCAATTCGCCCCACGGTGTCGGGCGAAAAGGCGGGGCGAGCGTCAGGGACGAAGAAGGTGGCCGCGTTGCGGCCATGTGCAGGAAAGCATGCTTTCCTGCACCAAACGGCGTGCGACAGTTCATGCGGGCTGGACGCCCTTATGATATGTCGCATGGGGGTAATGTCGCGGCTGGACGCCGCGCCAAAACCCCCAACGTCAACGGCGGCACACCGTCGCCCGCTACGCGCGACCACCCCCTTTAAGACGGTCGCTTTCGCCTTTTTATTCCCTTTGCTCGTGCCTCGCAGCGGGAATAAAAGGGAAGCTGACCTTTAAAGAGGGTGGTCGCGCCACGCTACCGGCTTTTGGCCGGAGACTTAGCCGCGACGGTGTGCGGGGCGATGCCCCCCAAATAAACCGCTGTCGTGGGCGACAGCTTTTCGCTCGCTGGGGCGGCGAAATTTATTCGGCTCCCCCCGGCCGGCAAAATCCGCGTGGGCGCGGCTGTTTGCCGGTGAGGCGCGGTGCCTGAACTATTTTCGCTCCTTAACCCGCGAAAATAATTCTGTCCGCTGCCTCTTTTTTACGGCCCGCATTTCTTCACTCCTTGATCCGCGAAAAATGTGGAGCCGTAAAAACCTGAAAACCGCCACGCCTTAAGTTTGATTTGGCTGAAATATTTTGGCGCTATAGGGGACCTGCGAATAAAATTAAGGCAGGGATTAATAGTGGCTCTCGCGGATTTCCCTGATGATGTCGGAATAACACTGACGACTTTCTTTAATGCTGGTTTCATCCAGCGTAAATCCTCGCCGGTTAGCTTCCTCTGTCAGCGTTATTCTGTCGGTGGCGTTCAGCGTTTGCAGTAACTGCAATAACCGGCAGACAACGCGATAGTGATAAATTTCATAATAAAGGCCGCATCCGTGCATTGCCTCATTTTCAATGTGCTCAATAACACGGGCTGCGCTCATGGAATCCCCGCGCTGATGTGTCCAGGGATGCTGAATAAAACCCGGTTTGGTCATAAAGGTAACCTCCGCTAATTAACCACGCATGTGGCCAAATTTACTGATTATCTGGCTGATAATTGCCGAGTCACACTCAAGTAAAAACGATTTTCTGGCATCGGCAGTATGGTCTGGCAGAAAACCGTGCTTGTTCTTTTTGACAATATTAAAGAATGCACGTTCAGCAGAATGGCATTCATTGCCGCCGCGCTTCCCAGTGGCTTTACCGTACATGCATAACACCACTTCACAGGCGTCAGCGGCCATGATGGAAGTTGAATATGACGCCATAATGCAGAGCAACAATGCGGAAGATATTTTTTTTCATTTCGGTCACCTTCATATTTAAACGAGGGTTGCGTAATTCGATAATTTATTTATTGAAGCCCTTTACTGAATACACCTCTCATGTCTTTGAGATGAAGGGGTTTAAAATAAACATCATTCATGCGGCGTATGTCACCGTGAATATCAATGCTGACTATCACATCAATGCTCTTAAGCACCTTGCGTAACAGCACGTTGAAAGGCATGTTCCGGCAGTCGGGGTTTTCATAGCAGCGGTCAATTAACCCTTCAATACATTCTTCCGGGCTGCCTGCATGAAGGGAAGTCATTAATCCCTCATGCCCGGAACCGACGATTTTCAGCGCATCCCAGGCTTCTTGTCCGCGAATTTCAGCCAGCAATATCCGGTCAGGGTTCATACGATAATTGGCGCGTATCAGCCTGCCGGGCGTGACAATGGCATTATCCCCGGCATCCGCCGGATAAAAGAGATGGACATAATTGGTGTGGTGATAGAACCGGATTTCGGGATTATCCTCGATGGTGGTCAGCCTGAGGTGCCGGGGAATAGAGTGCAGCAGCGTTTTCATATAGGTAGTTTTACCGGAGCCGGTTTCACCGACGATAAAAATCGTCTTGCCGTATTCCACCGCTTTTTCCATAAAGCGGGGGATATCCTTACTCTGATAATAGCGGGTCAGTTCAACATCTTTGCCTTCCGTTTGCTCCTTACCGCTCACCCGGTTATAAAATCCCGCATCAATCCATGACTGATGCGTTTTCTGCCCGAATGAGGGCTTACGCAGCGTAATAGACACGGTATTACGCTCACAGGCCGGGGGAATAATGGCCTGAATGCGCTCGCCTGATTCAAGCGTGGCGGAAAGGATCGGCGAGGTGTCGTCGATATTATCGTCCTGCCAGGACGCCAGCGCTCTGGCAAAGGCGTAACACTGGCGCAGCGTAATCGGGGCTTCATGTCTTCGCCATTTCCCCCGAATTTTGGTATGCAGTTCACCCGGCCGGTTAACGGCAATTTCCGTCAGGCCGTCCTGCGCAATAAAATCACCAAACAGCTGGTTTTTCATAAAATCCAGCGACAGGTTTTCAGCGTTCATACCACCTCTTTTTCAGTCGTAGCTGCCAGACGGATGAGAAATCAATGTCGGTGCCGGTCATGATGCCGATGACATCACCCTGATTCAGGTACAGGGTGGGCGGGATATTGATGCTGTTGTCCAGCGTCGTTTTCTCCATTTCCGCCGTGGCGGCGCGGGTGTTTTCGGTGTAGTCGGTATTGCGGTCTTTCCCCGGGGCAGCATCCGACGCCGCCGCAGCCACGTCCTGCACGGTACTGAGCATCAGGGCATTGCCGAAGCGCTCCCAGAAATGGTTGTCGATCCAGCCTGAGATCCCCGCCTCGCCGAGCGGGCCGCTGGCCTGCGTATCAGTTAGCGGGATTTGCAGGCTGCCGGGCTCAGGCGTACGCAGCTCCGTCCACAGCACAAACATCCGGCTGCGTCCGTGTTGCAGCGCCCCGGTGCGGTAGATGCCACGGGCGACCGTTCCCGCCGGGATCAGCGTCACATGGTTACTGGCGCTATATACATCTTCACTGATCAGGCAGGAAATATGCCCCCCGACATCGGACACGAAGCGCCACATCATCGAACACGGGATATAACGGTCCACCGGGATATAGAGATCAGGATCGAGACCCAGCCGTCTGACGCCGGTGACACGGGCGACGCCCGGATTGTCGTTATTACCCGTTTCCGGCGAGGCAGTCTCCGGGCAGCGCAGGCGGCCATCTTTACCTCTGGTCAGTACTGACGGACAGGATGTGTACGTCGTGGATGATGACGGACTGTCGGACGTTTCTGCGTTGCTGCGCGTTTCACCCGGGGACGTGCGTACATTATCGCCCTGCATTGTTCGGGCGTTGTTCAGCCCGTCTGCCAACGCAACTGCCTTGTTCAGGGCGGGTGGTGCCGGTGGCTGCGTTGGTGCGGGAGTGGCGGTCTGGCTGACAGGTGCTGTTCCGTCCTGTGTGTGCGGCCCGAACAAGCCAAACGGGTTACTGTCCATGCCCAGATTTTGACGCTCATGCAGCGTCTTCCCGGCGGAGGGCGGCAGCGCGGTGTCGGCTTCTTTCTCATTACGCCCTTTCAATGCACTGAAAATCCGATCGCCGCCGGATGCCAGGGCGATCACCAGAGTCAGACTCAGCACGGTGACGATCAGCGTGCGGCGACCGGATGTCTTACGAAAACGGGTCACTTCCGGCTGGCCGGGCGGTGTTTTCTGCTCCGGCTCCTGATACGCCATTGCCGCACGGGCGCGTTCGCGGGCTTCCGCTTCACGCTCTGCGGTGGTTTTTTCCGGTTCATCCGGGACAGGTTTATCGGTCATCTGGCCTCCAGCGTAACGGACGGTGAAACAGTGTCGCTGCGGGTTATCGGGATGCGCCCGAATCCGTCGTTTTCGATCCCCACCACCGAGGTGCCGTAACGCAACACCAGTTGTGGTGATGCCGGCACCACCATCACGGTGTAATTACCCTGCTTAACCGTCCGGGGCGTGACTGCCTGCTCCCGTCCGTTAACCACCCGGAAAACGGAAGGCAGGGTTCTGATGGGGGAAAAACCGATATAAGCAAAACGACCATCATCCCAGGCAAAATCCGGTGCGATGGAGGCCGAACCCGCGGCTACCCGTTTGGTGTAGCGCCAGTTGCGTGGAGTGCTGGCCTGTCCGAATGCCGACGCTATCTGCTGCTTCTCCTGTCTTTCCCGCTGCTGCGTCTGACGCGCGGCGCTGGCGGCGGCAGATTGCAGGCGAACCTCGGCCGGATAGTGGTAACGGATAACGAACGCCTGCGCGGGGGAATCGTGGTCCAGCACGTTCAGCTCCAGGCTGTAATCACGCTTTGAGGTCACCACGAAGAGGTTGGTCTTCCAGTCCTTCGCGGTGGGCAGGAACACCTGGCTGACGTTGTTGCCGCTGGCGTCCGTCACCGGCTGGGTGATGGGGTTCGGGCTGACGCCGACCCGGTTATCACTTTTCGTGACCGTCCAGCCTTTTGGAAAACCCGCTTGCGCATCAATCACAGCTTCATCGTCGTCAAACAGCAGTGTGGTGACGTAGCCAGGGCGGGTATTCACCACGGTGGCGTTCTGGCTGTTATACGATACGTTCTGCATCCGGCTGTCATAGCCGCTGCCACGCGGGGTGGCGGCACTCCATGCCGCGCATGATGCCAGTAAGCCCGTCAGGAGCAGGATGTTTTTCAGCATCATTCGCTCCTCAGTTCTTTATCGCGCTGGTAGCTGGTGACGATAAAGCCCAGCGGGTTCACTTCACGCTGACTGTCCGTCAGTTGCTGATGCGGGACATAACGGTAAGTGAGGCGGATATTCCAGAAGTCCGTTTTCACTGAATTATCAGAAATACGGCGAAGGGTACGCTTGATACGCAGTGTTGCCAGGCTATCAGGCCCGGTGGCAGGCGCATGCACATTAGAAATAATGTCGATATAGACGACATATTCGGCTTTATTAAAAATAACGTCCGGAGCCTGGTCGCCATTAAACCCGTCCAGATAATCCCGGTTCACGCTGTCGCTGTTAAATAACTGTACGTCGTCATAATCACGCTGGAGGGAGAAATAATTATATCCCTCACGGAGTCTGACATAGTGTGCCGCCAGTGAATGGGCCAGCGCTTTTTCAGACGCAATATCCCGCTCTTTAATGCGGGTCATATACTCATAACGACCGGTTTGTTTATCCACCGACCATAATTCAATGTCAGTGGTTTTCATCGGCAGCAGAATAATCATGGCCGTGATCGCCAGTGCAGCCAGAATCAGCCCGGCAGCGGCCACCCGCCAGGCAGTTTTGCGGGAACGCTCTTCTTTTTCCAGCAAGATGGATTCAAAAGAGCGCGAGACATTAATGATACGCTGAATATCAGACATGGTGAGTCAGCTCCTGGATCATGGCGGGGGAATTAACCGGCTGGGGATCGCCGGACACCGGCGGGAGGTCGCCCTGATGCTGCGCGCAGCCAGTAAGCGCGCACAGCACCAGAAGCAAGACGCTGAATTTCATGGAAGCCTCTTATCGGATAAATGCAGGAAGGCCGCACCGCTGGCAGAGGCCACGGCGTGACGGGTGAATGAGATTAGCGGTCGGGAGGATTAACGGTGACGCTGCTGATTCTGGCGTTTCATGCTTTCAATGGCGGAGGCACGTTTCTGCCAGGCGCTCACGGTTTTGCCCGCACCTGCGGCAATGAACCTGCCGGTTGTCGCTGCTGCTGCCATGCCACCTTTGGCGGTCAGTCGGCCCCCGGCCTTTACGCCGGGTCCGGCGACATCAGCAGATTTGCCCGCCAGTCCGCTCAGTCCGCTCATGGCTGCACCCTGTAACACGGCCTGCACGGCGGCACCGCTCAGCGCAGTGGCTATTTTCGCTGAAAAATACACCACGACGCCTGCGGCAATCCCGGCCAGCAAACATTGCGCCGCCAGGGTCACCATATTGCTTTCAGCAGACGTTGCTGTGGCGGCATCCAATATTTTATTCAGGTAATTGATGGCGATCCGGACAGACAGGGCAGAGAACATGATCGTTAAGATTGCGGTAAATATTGTTTTCAGCCAGTTATCAAACATGGGTTTAAGAAAACCGTACAGCAGGCAGAAAATAAAGAGTGGGGCGGTGGTGGTCATTAACAGAATGGTGATTTCGGCGAGCAGATTGACAAAGGTTGCAGCGAGTAACAGAACGATTGCACCGGCCCAGACCAACACCTCGGCAAAGCCGCCATTCACTTTAACGTAGGTGGAGGTATCGAGATTGAACAGCGTTTGCCCCAGCGCTTGTGCCTTTTCCCACACCGTGTCGAGCAGCGCCCAGACATTATCATCGCCACTGATGCCGTCTTTAAGCCCTTCAATGGCCGCAATGATGGCATCCAGCCAGCCATCGCGGTTTAAAACAAAGGTGGTGATCAGCAACATGCGTCCCACATCCCAGACAACATCCTCAACCGGTGTCTGGAGTTTGCCGCCAAGCGTCTGATACCCGCGATACGTAATAAACAGGGTGAAGGAACTGACGATAATCGCACTGATTAGGGTGCCGTAGGTAGAAGACTGACCTTCTAACACGGCGTTGAGTCCATCCATGATGTTTTTGTCCATACCAACAAAAATACCACCGGACATGGTGCCTCTCATTAGTCAGGAGCAGACAGGGGATAAAACAGGGAGGGATCCCTGTTTTTGTTGACGGGGATCTTACTGAGCGACGGATTTTCTTTTTCGGGCTTCCTGCTGAAACAGCGTCTCGAATTTTTCCCTGATGCCGGGTTTGCCTGTCTGGGCAAACATTAATGCTGCCCGGTGCGCAAACTCGCAGTTGTCGCTTGCCTCGCCATCCCTGAGGCATTGCGTATAGACCTTATAGGTTTCATCGGGATGTTCTTTATACCAGGCTTCTGATTTCGTCTCTTTACAACCGGATAAAACGAGAATGCCTGACATGACGCACAAGGTTAATACGGGTTTTAACATGTTAACCTCCCTATAGAGAGTTCAGATCGGCAACGGGCGCAGTTAATTGCTGTTGCTCAAAGGCTTTCTGTTTTTGCTGCTCCAGCAGCGTTGTTCGCTGTTCAGTCTGTTTGACTGACATCTCCCACTGGCTGGTCAGCGCATTCAATTGTACGCTTTTGGCCGCGATGGCGTTAGCCAGGTCCTGTGACTCTTTCGAATCCTGCGCATTAGCAATACGGTCTGATAAATCTGATATATCGCCGAGCGTGCCCGTGATCTTGTTTTCAACCTCGGACGTATTTTCTATTGCTACAGCCTGATTCAGGATCATCTGTTTGCAGCTGTCCAGATAGCGTTGTGAAGCGCTGGACGGGTTACAGGTATCGAACGTTTTATATTTGTTATACAAGCTATTCAGTTCAGAAGAATATGACCCGCTCTGGTTGCTCAGCAGGTCATCCAGTGAAATACCGTTTTGACGAAGATTATCAATATCGGTTTTCAGACTTTTGGCCTCGCGGAGAAATGCCTGAACGTCCCGCACGCCCGTCGCGGTGGCTAATTGCTGCTTGTAGGCATCCAGTTCGCTTTTGTAATGGGTGACGGTTTCCTGCCACTGCTGGAGTTTCTGGATCCACTGATTCATGGATTCGGTATTCTGTACGGCGTCGAATACCGGTATTCCGGCGCTCATCGCCTGGGTGGAAATAAAGAGCGACAACGCCAGTATGATATCTCTGAACCGCATTTTCATTACCTCCGTCATGATTATTACAGGGCTTTTTTAAGGAAGGCGGCTTTCCAGTCATCAGGCTGCAGTCCTTCCTGATACAGGGTGTCGAACAGTTTCAGGTTGTCTTCGCTCCCGCTCAGCATTTTGGTAAGTTTCCCGAGGCCCGATAAATCCATTTTCGCCATCGCCACAAAAGGCCGGTTTTCACCTGCTCGTAACGGCGTTTTCAGGACCACCATATAGCGCTCATCCGGATTGAGGTTTCTGACGATGTCGTACACGCTTTCCGGTACTTTCATCTTTTCCACGTAATCCGCCCGGCTGGCCTTCGGGTTGGCAAGAAAAATCTGCGTGCTGCACTGCTCGATAATCGTCGGGGCAATTGGATGTTTGACGATTTCGTCAGGCGACTGCGTGGCGGGGATGAAGATGCCGTTCAGCTTGCGGATTACTTTCAGCATATTGAGCGAGAAGCGGGAAAATTCGACATCGGCCAGCCATTTCCAGAACTCGTCCATGAACATCACCAGACGGCGACCATCCAGCAGGCTGGTGACGCGATACAGCAGATAAAACGTGATGGGGCCGCGAATATCTTCATCATCGAGAAATTCCGTACCGTCGATACCTACGTTATCAACGTGGCTGATGTTGAAGGTGTCCTCCTCATTGTCGAATACCCAGCCGAACTCGCCGCCCTGTGCCCACTGTTTAAGGCGAATACGTAGCCCGTTGATGCGGGCGTCGGTGGTTGGGGGTTCCGGCAGGACTTCCAGCAGCCGGGTGATACCGAACTTGCGGTATTCAGGCGGGTAGTCGAGCATAATGGTATCTACGGCGGCACTGATCCGCTCCTCATCGCGCGGATCGAGCGGCTTGCCGTTGCGGCGGCACAGCATGCGTACCAGTCGTTTGATAAAGCTGATATTCCGCCGTGTTGGGGCAAGCGAAAACGGGTTAAACCCGGTGGGAGTGCCGGTACGGATACGGAAGTAGCGTCCGCCCATCTGGCGTATTGCTATCTCCGCCGCCCGGTCCTTGTCGAAATACACCGTGGTGAACCGCTGGATTGTGGCTGAGGCGGAGAACGTCGCCGGATTGCGGTACTTCTGCATCAGTTGCTGCATGATGGTCATCAGCATCGTTTTCCCGGAGCCGGTTTTCCCGATAATCGCTGTATTACCCGGCGTTTTTTCGTTGAAGTCATCCCGCCCGCTCTGGCTGTCGTGCAGGTTCAGGTAATACCCGCTGCCGCCGGGCGATGTCAGTATCCCGATGGCGTCACCCCAGGGATTGCCGCTCCGCTTGTGGGAATGAAAGTTGTGCAGGCTCGCCAGGTCGGCAAAGTTCTGGCTGCTGACGGCCACCAGACGGGGGCGCAACGTATACACCCCCGGCAGTTGCGCCAGGTACGCGGCGGGCAGCGACAGCGTGGACAGCGTCGTCATTATGCCGAGGTCGGCGAAGGGCTGCGCCAGCGCGTTGGTGTCCCTGACTACCTGGTCGGCGCTGTCTGAGGATACCAGCAGGGAGAAGTGGTATTTTCCGCAGGAGACATGCCCGGACTGGAGCAGGTCACGCAGGACAATCAGCTCTTCGCGCTGTGAAATGGCGTCGTCATCCGCCGAAGTCAGGCGCTTTTCCGCCAGACGAATATGCTTCTGCGCCTCATCGCGGGCCATGCAGGTGAAGGACTGCGTCAGCACATACTCACTTTCGGCATACAGCAGCGCGTCCAGCAGTCCGGTCGCGGTTTCAGGCGAGTAATCTTTGATTTCCAGACTGCGAAAAAAACGTGAGCCTCTGACCGTCTGGCATTCGGCAGTGTCGGTGGTAAAAAAGACATCCGGCGTGCATAACGTTTCATTGAACGGTGCACGCGTGACCGCGACCTTTTGCCACTGGCCGGTGAGCAGGCGGTGATAAAAAGACAGCTGGGCGGAATATACCCGCCGGTTTTCTTCATACATCCCCAGCGGCGTCGCCGTATAGCGGGACAGCGCGGAAGCCAGCGCCTCCCGGTGTTCCAGCATCACTTTCAGGGCATCATCCAGCGCCGCTTTGCGTTTACCGGACGGTTGCGCCTTCATGGCCTTTTTCTCCAGCGGAGAGAAGGGCGCGTAGCAGACGGTGAAAAACAGCCGGTGCCGCCAGAACGGCTTTTCGTGGATCGGCTGGTAATACCGCCGGGTCACTTCATCAGAAAAGGGAATGCCTGAATTCGCGTCAAAGGCATCGTGGTATTTTTCCCGGATACGGTGAAGATAGAACGTGACCGGCAGACCTTCATACGCCCGAATAACGTTATTGAGATGCGTCGCCATTAACGTCAGATGATGTTCATCCTCGCATTCAAAAACGGTGCCCTCCAGCTCCCAGCTGGCAACCAAATCACCCTGGCGGTTTCTGATGACGTACGGGTGAATATGGGAGGAATACGGAATGTATTTATCCAGCGTAACGCGCTCGTTTAACTTCATTTTTTCAATAAACTCCGAGACGTCGACGGCGTCATAGCGGTTTGCCAGCAGGGCATTGGCACCAAAATGTTTATTGGTGCCAAACCGTCCACGGGTTTTAAAGGCCAGCCAGAGCAGTCCGAAATAGTGAATATCGGTTCTGGCCTTTGCCTTCATCTCCAGCCAGGCGGGAATAAGCAGTAATATCAGGTAATAGCTGACATAGACCGCCAGCAGGACGATGGCCCCGCTGACAATCACGAACGGCACGAGGGGAATACCGGCTATGGCGGCAGGTCGCGTCAGCGCTTTGTTCAGCGTAGCCATCGTTACCTCCCTTATGACGCCCAGTAGGCACCGAAACCTGACGCGCCGACGATAAGGATGGCGCCAATGATGATATTGCGCATGTCGTGCAGGCTCTTGCCGTCAAACAAGACTTTGTATCCCACCCACATGGTGGCCAGCGTGATGGTGACGGCGGCCAGTCCGAGCAGGCCGGTGGAGGTGTTACTCAGCGTCTCATTGGCTTTATTAAATCCGCTGTCTGCTGCCAGCACCGGGCTTGCCATTAACAAGGAAGAGAGGATGGGCCAGTCAGTCTGTTTTCGTTTCATCATTGTTCCTCCTGGGGGCCGGAAATGGGTAACGCGCCGCGTATCACGGCATTTGGGTAGCGTAGGGATGTCAGAACTGGCGTGGCGTTATCGGTAAGCTCGCCACGCATGACGGCAGTGGGGTAATGGATTTCCGGCACGAGCTTTTCGGCGGGAGGTCGCTGCCGGTCTTCCCGCGTTGACGGTACGGCGTAGCCGATGCGCTGGATGTAGCTGGTCTGGTTAAATGTGGATTCCGCCTGCTGGCCGGTCGTGAAATTTCCTGAGTAGTAGCAACTGAGCGCACGCTTCAGGGAACCGCCGCGGCGGTAGCAGTCGGTGAGGATGCGCTCAAAGACGGACAGGTTGGTACAGGGGTCAAGAAGGTCGCGGGCGCTCACGCCGTAATGACGGAAATTGGTGCTGGTGATTTGCATCAGCCCGACCGAATAGCGTCGGCCCTGTGCCGTCAGCTGTCTAATGATGCTTGCGGCCTCATCCCTGCTGGCGGGGAAATGTGAAGTCACGCCTTTGCCACCGGGTAGAATTTCAGCGATGGCATACGGATTCAAACCGGATTCGACCCGTGCCACATCAAGTGCCGTAGACGGGTGAACGCTGGTGGCGCACTGCATCGCCAGCGTAAGAAAGGCTGTGGTGGATAGCATGGTGGCCTCTTAACAGTCAGCCCGGCGGGTGTGTACCAAGCCCCTGCTGGAGGAAGGTCAAAAGCGGATTAAGCAGAGGCGGTATCCTGCGAAATGCTGCTATCTTCTCTGGGTTCAAGCAGCACCAGCTTGCCGGAGACAGCAATACCGGGTGTCAGCATGATATTCAGGCCAGACTTACCGTTATGAGCGAACGCCACGCCAACCCTGGTCCAATACGTGTTTATTTCGCCCTGTGCATCGGGTTGACTTTCCTGAGTGACAAATACGTGGTAAATGGGTTTTCGCATGACGCCTCCTCTAATAAAAACAACAATGAGTTAAATGAATGTCACATCCCAATTCTGCATTCCGGTTTTAACGGGTCAGCGAGAACATTCAGCGGCACCCTGAATTGTGGTTTCGTGACAGCCCGAACCTTATTTTTAAAGAGCAATACCCGACCTGGGGAAATTAACGACCATTCGGGCAACTATTATGTAATGAGGTTTTCAGGATCAGATATCCGGGGCGGTATATAAACGATAAATTCAAAGCTAAAATGAGAGAGATAAATTAGTGGTGGATGGGGTAAGCTCTGCGAAAAATAAAAGTAAGTGAAATATATAATAAAGACGACTGTATATTCATAGTTAATGATAGAGACATGCAGGGGAAATATTCCTGCATGTCTCTTTGACCATTATTAACGTGTTCGACGTTCAAGTTTTTCCTGGCATTCTGTGCAGGTGGTTATGCCCCGGAGTGCCTGCCGTCGCTTTTCAGGAATGGGCTTACCGCATAGACGACAATGGAATAATGATGGCGTAGACCCTGGCTTAAAACGACTCTGTTCAATCATATCCTCCAGTCGTTGCTCATTAAATTCCTGATCGCGGTCGATCTCATCTGGCATGTGCGGCCCTCCGGTCTGACGCCTCCTGTTCACAAAGTGCGATACGCTTCCAAACGATGGTCAGTGACAACCCTTCGACTTTCGGCAGCAGGGTTTGCGTTACCTGCATCATGGCGGCCAGCGCATCGGCCGATTCCAGGTTGGCCACCCGGCATTGTTGCCATTGCCGCCAGATGGCCGCATCCGTCTCTTCGTCCGGCTCTGGCGTCCGGCCATAAGGCACACGGACGCCCAGCAACCGGCGGCGAAGGCAAACTTCGTTGGAGGTGAGGCCAAAATACTTGTTGAGTAGCGCAATTGACCCGCCGAGCCGGATGGCATGATTGATACGTTGCTGCTGCAGAACCTCCTCACGGGATTTAGCCAGAAGCAGGTGTAATGCGTCGTGATGAACCGTCACAGCCAAAAACTGCGCAGACTCCCGACTGATGATAAACAGTTCGTCTAGTGATAATTGGTTGAGGGCATTCATTTCGTCGAAAGTGAATCCGAGCGATTCACAGTAGCGAATGTTGCCATCCTTCAATGCATGCAAGGCATCGGTTAAAACGGCGTAATTCAGTGACGGGATATTCATGGTGTTTTCTCCCTTCAGCTTATTGAGCGGCGGGCTAATTTAATATTGATCCATTCGTCAATTTCCGATTCGAGCCAGGCGACACTGGCCGGGCCAATCTTGATTGAGCGAGGGAAGGTGCCCTCTTTCATATACAGATAGATTTGAGAGCGCTTCAGGCCCGTTTTTTCTTCAACCTGTTTCAGGCGTAGTAACTGATGAGATATCATAACGTCCTCCAATGTAAGGGAAACTTTTGGAAGCCACAAAAAAACATAGAATATGCTTAAAGGTAAAGATGATTAGGTCGTAACTAGGGATGAGTATCCGTAATAAGGATTTTGAGATGATTAAACATCTTCTTTTGAAGGTTTCTTGACACTTTTAATATTACAAGTGAAAAAGAAAGCGGCCCTATGAAATACTTATAATCAAGTGATTGTTTTTTACGAAATGGCTATTTTTTATCAATTCATATTACTCAGTATGTATGAAATGTTAATTGGTGAAACTGAACTATCTCAAGCGAAAAATGAAAGTCTAAGAAGTCAATGTGTTATAAATTTGAAGAGTTAATTTCAGATTTAACAAGCAACGCTTTAAAGGGATGTGTGGGAAACTCCTTAGCCAGTGAGATCTCTGTTCTGTCTGGATATCGAAACAAAAATGATCTTGATGGTAGAGCATGATGATGTGAGATACATTAAAGCCTTGAATTCACTTATTAAACAATGAGTTGATTGATTTTACTTATATGCCCACACATTCCCAGCATTGGTATAGACCATCATGCAGAGGGCACTTTTAACTTAGCTGGGTTGCTGGGTATGTTTTAGCTTGTGTGTACATTTTCCTTTCTGAGCACAAGTATGAACATTAATTATAAGGGCTGTCTTACTCTGGCATTTTTTGCATCATCAGGACTTTATACTCCCCTGGTTCTTGCTGATGAATCGAAATCACCAGATCATGTGAGTGTGGGAGCGTCAGTTATAAATACGCCTAGATATAGTGGTGCTGATGATACCACTACTATCTTTGCTCCAGTTATCGACATTCGTGAAGGCTTTATTTTTGCTAATTTCGAAAAAGGGATTGGTTATGAAATTGACCTTCCTGCTGGTCTTTATTTCCAAAATGCATTTGGTTATAGCGCAGGCAGGAAAGATGAAGACAAAGATATGCAATATGGTTCAGATAAACTCAAAGGAATGGGGGATATTAAGGGTACGATGAATACGTCATTTGCATTTGGATGGCACCTTAACGATCGCCTTTCTGCGGAGATAAATGCAACCATGCCTCTCGGTGAAAGTTACGGGGTAAAATATAGTGGTTCATTGACAGGTATACTGTTGCAAACTGATGAAGATAATATCACATTACGTCTTTCGGCACTTTTCGGGGACGAAAGATATAATGATACCTATTATGGTGTTAATAGAAAGCAAAGTGATGATTCAGGATACGCCCAGTTCAAACCTGGTGGTGGTATGTATGGTCAGGCGGCGGCTTTAAGCTGGACACACTCATTTTCTGACCATTGGAGTACCACACTTGCTGGAAATTATACGCATTTGAATAATAAAGTTTCTGATAGCCCAATAGTCTTCAAGGATGGTGGTTTTGATGCTATTGCTGCCGTTTCTTACACATTTTGATGATGTGAATATTTTATTTTAATAATTTAAAAACATGTTCCGACCTGCTTTTTTCATGGAGGTCGGGATTATTTAAATTATATTTTAACAGGTATTAAATAACGGATGTTATATAATTTGTTGTTTGGATTTTGATTGTTTCCAGCAGCGATGTATTCTAAGTCAAAGCCTTCGCGACGCGTAAGGTTGTACTTTGTTAAGGTATAGGTATAATTAAATACCACCCAGTCATGTATCTGACTTAGTGCAATAGATGTAGTTAATTCAAGATATAACCCACCATTGATTGTTCTGGTTTCTTTTCGTTCTTCGTTTACTATATTGTTACCTTCGTATGCTGAAAACATTTCTACATTTAGTGCTTGAATAGAGTCTGCATGCTTAGGAGGAGAGATGAGAATTAGTCTCTCATGGTCGGCGATCTCAATGCCTAAAGCAGGGTATATATTTCTTCGGTCGAAATCATTATCCGGATTTTGTTGTTCAAGATCAGAATGCACCATGTGTGCATGACCACATACTACAAATGTTTCCAATATCTTTATATCAGGGCTATAGGACATGCTAAATTGGTTTTGGATATCAGGTATAGGTATCTTGGCTGGCCAATCCCCCGTTCTTCTATATTCAGCAGGTGTTACACCAAAGAATCGGAAGAAGCTTTTATGAAATGTTTGATGAGAATCGAACCCAAGCATATCGGCAATTTGGTAAATATGAAGATTTGTGAGATGTAGAAGGGCTGTGGCTTTATTTAATTTTCTATAGCGAATATATTCAGCAATTCTTATACCACTATGTTTTTTGAAAAGTCTTTGAAGATACCATTTCGAGTAACCTGAGGTTTCTGAAAGTCGATCAATACTTATACGTTCATTGATATTATCCTCTATCCAAACAGCGATATCGCGGATCACTGCTTCCTGAAAACTTTTATGTACCGGCATAATACCCTCAAAATTTTTTGTAAGAGTGTACGTAACTTTAGAATGTACATAAGATAATATATCTTGCCGAGCAAATCAAACATAAACATCATTAGAATATAAGTATTACAATGTAAATTAATCATAATTTGGAATTCATAACGATTTTGCGGCTAAATTTATTTGTTTTCTCTATAATCATAGAGTTCTATATTTTAATAATCACCTAAAAGTAAGTTGTTTTATTTATTGTGGTGGGCATGTAATGCATTTTTAAAATATCAAATGCAATAAGCTCTCAATTTTAATGTCAATTAACTATTCTATAAGTGTTAAGTTCTTTTGGTTTTTATTTTATGGAAATAAGCGAAGCAAAACATGTTAGAGTAAAAACTGTTTTAGTTTGAACTAATAATACGAAATAGAATGTCGATTCAGACATTTTTTTAAATTTCAATTACACATAAACTTTATTGACCAATTTAGCCAATGCCTCCTCTTTCGAGAGCCGTTTTTAACGTATCTCCACTTAAGTGATCTGTGATACCCTCGGCAGTAGCCCATTCTTCGAATATAGATAGTAGTTTGTAGGGTTGATTTATAAGAGGACTAATGGTTTCGTTGTTTTTGCATGCTAACCAAAATAGGCGGGATAGAGGAGTAGATATTCGAGTCGAAGAAGTTGTTTTGTATTCTTTATCGGATTTTATATTAAGAAGTTTTTCGAATTCCGATTTCCTAATAACTAAGCATGCATCATTGGGTAGAGAATAAATAGGGAACTGATGTATATATGGTTTGCTTTCAAAATTACAACTTGAAATATTATTCTGTATGTCTTCCGAATTTGAAAGGTGTAAATTACTAATTTGTACTTTAAATCTTTTCTCCCAAGGGGTTTCTTCATATAGTATGAAGTTCTGGTTTTGAAAACAAACCGTAATCCCACTGTGGAAAAAACAGGTGTCTGTTATTGGCGCTGGCATTTTTAGATATTCAGCCAAAAACCGTTGAACAATAACATATTCTATTCCAATTAAATTGGTGTCTATAATGCTCCCAGGCATAGATAAAAACCTACCCTCCGTACTTGTGATTAAGTTTGATTTTGAAAGGAAACTAGATCTACTGAGCAGACAAAGTCGTTCCACTAAATCACCGTTTAATACTCTGACCATAATTTTATTATTTTTGATGATGACTTTTTTGAATATGGCAGTTGATTGGAAGTAGATTGAAAGGCGTATATTTCCCAACAACGCTTGTCGATATATATCTCCTGTGCTTAATTCATCATTCAGATTTTTATGTGATCTTCTGGTCGCCTCATTGATTGTGAGCCAATCTGAGTTTTTGACCGTGGTAATGATTCCATTTGTGATTCTATGCATAGGTTATCTCCATGAGATTGGATGATTCCTTTTATATAGAGTTATTATTATTATTTTATAAATGCAAAAGTTAATGGATGATTGAGGGTTACTTTGATGCTTTATCGCTCTCTATTTTATTTCATTATAAATCATGGTCTTAGTGTTTTTAGTTTTTTGGGGGGAGTATTGGTAAGGATTAGCTGAGAGGTCGTATTTGAAATAATATTTCATAATTCCTCT
>Ga0308166_1002331_pt1 | contig 17838 bp, 20 predicted proteins | sample PhyCR2_2_FD_202137 | JGI IMG/M metagenome (GOLD analysis project Ga0308166, IMG submission 202137) | Phyllosphere microbial communities from UC Gill Tract Community Farm, Albany, California, United States - DLSLCC.R2 | ecosystem: Host-associated > Plants > Phyllosphere > Unclassified | place... | reverse complement strand
GACAAAACGCCGCTTGCAGCAGCGAGTTTTGCCGCTTCTCCCAAACGAAGGTATTCGATAATCCCATCAGCCGTCTTTCCAGACAAAGTTGTCAGCGTGCTATCAAGAGGCTGCTTGCCTGCCAGCGCATTTGTCATGGTGGTTGCAAAGTTAGGATCGTTTCCTAACGCCGCCGCCAGCTCATTTAGGGTATCAAGCGCCGCAGGTGATGAGCCGACAAGCGCAGCCAGAGCTGATTTAACGAAAGCAGTGGTGGCAATTTGCGTATTGTTGACAGTCTGCGCAGCTGTAGGCGCCGTCGGCGTTCCGGTCAGGGCCGGGCTTGCCAGTGGGGCTTTGAGTGCAAGCGCGTTATTCATGGTGGTACTGAAATTTGGATCGTTGTTGATAGCCGCAGCAATTTCTTTCAGCGTGTCCAGCGTAGCCGGGGCACCATTCACCAGGGCGATCAGAGCCGCCTGCACAAACGCAGTTGTGGCAAGCTGAGTGGTATTGTTACCTGCAGCAGCAGTCGGGGCTTTTGGGGTGCCGGTAAACGTCGGGCTGGCTTTTGGCGCATATTGCGTATGCGGATCAGTTGCTGCAAGATGCGCCGCCATCAGCTCATCTACATACACCTTTAATTCCAGCACCTTGTCATCCACATATTTTCGGGTAGCCAGCACTACGGACGGATCAATTTTCAGCGTAATGTTATCGGTGCTGCTGGTAATCAGTACCATGCGCACTGTCTGCGTGCGGCCGCTTCCCTCTGCCAGCTGCGGCTTATAGCTCTCCGGGCAGTTCCCCACTGCGATCAGCGCGCCCGTTTCATCAAACAGCCCAACCTCACGAATCCACCAACCGCCCTCAGTTTCAGGAATCACCTGCTCAGCAATAATCTGGCTGCTGTTCTGCGGATCGATGTAAAGCATGTTCAGGTCAGCGCGCCGCTTTTCGGAAACCAGCGTCGTCTGTTGTGCGCTGGGAGTTGGAAGCACGCCGCCGCCATCCCCCACCGCCATCTGGGTAATTTTCAGCGGCACACCGAGCGCGGCAGCGCTTGCCAGTTTCGCCGCGCCAATATCCGTCAGCAGGGTATAAAATTTTGCGCTCATGGGTTCACTCTCATTGTGTCAATAACATGGACGGCGCCGCCCTCGTAGGCAGTGCCACCGGAAATGATGGTTTCGTTGATATACGGGTAAATCGTGATTTCTTCGCCGGTGTAAGTGGCGGCCCCTACAAAATATGGTCCGCTCGTCTGCAGGTTTATGGACATGCCGATCAGATGCCGGCTGCAGGGTTTGGCGTCACCGATCAGACGCTCTAGCTCCAGATAGGTTTCCTCTGTTATGCCCTGGTCCTGTACCCCAATATCCAGGCGAAACGTGCCCGGTGCCTCGCCGGTCTGCCACCATTCAATGATGCGGATCAGAAAGCCGAACGGCTCCACCACACGCCGCACAGCGCTGGTTGTGCCCTTGTGCTGATGGATATAGAAAGCATCCTGCACCACACGGCGCTTCACGCTCTCCGCCCATCCTTCGTCCCAGCGATCAACCGAAAAGGCCCACGCCAGATACGGCAGAAACTTGACCGGGCATGTTGCCGGGTTCCATAAATCCCGCAGCGGCACCTGCAGATCGGAAATGCCGCTGCAGGTCTGAGCGAGACGGCGCTCAAGCGGCGATGAGCCAGGAGGAAGCAAACTATTCATCCGTTCCCCCGTTTGTTACGCTCCATTCAGTACATGAAGCGGCTTGTGTCTTATCCAGCACCACATCAGCGAGCGGGGAGGCCAGCTCAACACGCTGTACACCTTCAACATGCAGCGCGGCATAAATAGCACTGCGGCGAATATCACGCCCCAGCCTCGTCTGGCTGGCGATATATTTCTGCAGGCTGGCTTTTGCCGCCTCCATCACCGGCTCAGCTTCTGGCCCAGGGTAAAGAAAGATCGTCGCATCCACGCTGTACGGAATAATTTCAGCGCTGCGCACCGTCAGACGGTCAGCAACCGGCCGCACGTTCTCACTGTTAAGCGCCTGTTCAACCACTGCCAGCAGATCCGCCGCTGCCGTTCCGTCGCCCTCACGGCTCAGCACGGTAAGCACCACCTCCGCCGGTGCCGGGCTGGTTGCGCTGGCGTCAGCCACTCGCCCGTCAGCGCTTTTAGCGTGAAACTCGTAGGCCGCCGTCGGCCCCGCAACGGACAGCCCCTCAAATGCAGCAGGAACACGCAGGCGCAGCGCCTCATCACTTTCCATTACCGCTGCGACCGGCGGCACCGCGTCGTTATCCGCAGGTGTAACCGTCAGCCGCTTCACGTTGTAGTTGGCCGCCATCTGATCGAGATCACCGCCAATGGCATAAGCCACCATGACCGCCTGCGCCGCCTCGTTAATGCGCTGGCGCAGGAGGATTTCACGATATGCATTTTCCTGCAGGAGCTTGGTCACGGGTTCAGACTCCAGCTCAAGCGTGCGCCTTACCGCGTCCTGCTGGTCTGGCGGATAAAGGGCCATAAACGCGGCTTTCCGTTCGTTTAGCAGCGTTTCAAAATCCGGCACATCCACAATCTGCGGGGCGGGCAGCTGGGAAAGGTCAATGACTGCCATTGTCTGCTCCTGTTGATACCGAAAGTGAAACCGGCGCGCCGTTATCACGCTGCCCGGTAAGTTCAACCACCATCGAACCATCAAAACTGCTGGTTATGGTGATGGAATCCAGCGTAAGCCGTGGCTCCCAGCGACTCAGGGCCACATAGACCGCAGACATAACCTGCAGGCGCAGCGCCGGGTTCTGGGGCTGGTCTATCAGTTCAGACAGAAGCGAGCCGTATTCCCGCCGGGCAATGCGGCTCCCCTGCGGAGTCAGCAGAATATCCCGGACCGACTGGCGCAGGTGGTCCGTGTCGGTAATGGCCCTGCCGTTGCCCTGACTCATGCCGATATACAGCGTCATACCGGGCCTCCCGATGTATCACCGCCGGACTTAACGCCGGTATGACCGTGTTTATCGACTACGATCCCGTTGGAACTCATGGCGCCGCCGCCCTGGGTGACGCCACCATTGATCACCACCTCGCTGTTTATGCGCGTGTTACTTGCTTCCACCACAAACTCCCCCGTTTTCAGGGTTATGTTATCTGCAGCCTCGATCACCATGGATTTGATGCCCCGCACATGCCAGCGGCCGGTCGCAGGTTCATATTCAAACCAGCCACCGTCCGGGTATTCCGTTACGCAGCCGTCTACTGAGTCCGACGGCGGCGCGAACTGGTTGGAATAGATCGCAGGTAAGGCAAAAGCAGTTTCCAGATTGCCGCCCATACTCAGCACCACCACCTGCTCATCCGGCGACGGGCACCACCATGTACGGGCACCACCTGCGCGCAGTGTCAGCCAGTTAATCCAGTTAGTTTCAAGCTCGCCCACTTTCACCCGGCACAGCCAGTTTTCCCGGTCCACTTCGGTTACGATGCCGGTGCGGATCAGGTTGGTGATAAGGCGCATGATTTCGGTTAGTTGTGCGTTCATAACGAAAGGTTGCCATCAGAGGGAAAAGGGAGGCAGCGTTGGGTTTTGTGCCGTCCGTGACACAAATCTCACTCCGACAGCCAGCGCAACAGCGTGTCACGGGTGATGGTTTCCACCTCATCATTCACGCCCAAAAGACGGCGTGCCGGGTACCGGGCCTCCGGGCCGTTGCGTCTGACTCGATCACGCAGACCATAATGGTGAACACGGGCGATGCGCTGGACTTTCCCATCAAACTGCACGCTGGCAGAGTCCGCAGTGGCTGCGGTTTTCAGGTATTTAGTGGTGCGCAATTTGGCGAACATCTGGCGCTTGATGCGACCCTTTTTACTTCTGGCCGTCACCCGGCGTGCCTCAAAGGCGGTGCCGTCTGGATTGCGCTGCAGCCTGATGTTTTGCTGTTGCGACCGGCGCAGCTCCTGCGCCAGTTGTCGCATCATACGGTTGCGGGCTGCCGGTTCCAGATTCGCCAGCAGGGCCGCCAGCCAGTCATCCACCCTCTGCAGGTCATCCACGTTTCACCGTCCACATTTCTTCGGGTACGTCGGGTTCCGGCACCGCTTCTACGCTCGATACGGTGCCGTCTGTGCTGACAATCACGCGCTCCGTGAGCTGCAGATTAAGACTGAGATCACACAGATCGTTGCTCAGGATATCGACGTCAAAGGTAAAAAGTTTTTCGCGCAGTTCCGGGTTGTTGATGGCGTCCGGTTGATTGGTCATTAACCAGAGCAGCACGGGCGCCATCACTAAATTCTGGTTGCCGCTAAAATCTTCAATCACCACGTTCAGGGTGTAGCGATATTCCCATGACATTGAACGGGCGCCGGTTGCAACCAGCGAACCGTTATCAACAAAAAGGTGCAGTTTGTCCGGGTTGTCACGGACATACGCCACCGATTTATTCAGGGCGTTGCGTAAGGACTGCGGCTTGTTCACTGTCTCGCTCCTGACACGCAATGATCGTGTCCACTTTGTCGGCACATGCCGCCCAGGCGGCCTCAGTCTCATCCAGCACCTGATTCAGATCCCCATTACTGCGCGGTGCTGACCTGTCCAGACGGCACTGCGTCACTTTTGGACAACCACTCACGGTAAGCTGCACCTCCGGCGATGGCCGGGCGGTCCCGCAGCCGGATAATGTCTGCAGGCAAAGGAGTGTCAGCCCAGCGGCGTAAATCCTCGTTTTCACGTTTTAGCTCCTCGATCCGGCGCTGGCGACTCCGCAACAGCGCGGAAGTCTCCTCCGCTGCAGCATAAAGTTGCGTCTGCGCCCGGCTGTTGGCTTCGGTAAGAATGGACAGGCTGATGAGCTGACTGTTTTTCTTCGCCAGCTCCTGCTTGTTTTTTTTAAGCGCCTCAGCCTGCGTCCCGATGGTGTGACCGGCATTGTTGAGCCGCCATGACTGCCAGCCCAGCAGTGCCAGCACCAGAGCCAGGCTCACCGCCAGCGCGCGCGTCATGCCCCTGCCCCTTTAAGACACCAGGCAAGCTCACGGGCGCGCCGATTTTCCAGCCCTTTATTCCGTTGACCATTTACATAAATCCAGCGTGGGAGCTGGTTGCACGCCTGCCACCATTGCTGGCGATTGATGTAAGAAACCATTGTTGATCGGCAGATTGCCCCCGTTCCTACATTAAAGCCGATACTGATCAGGGCATCGTAAACATGCTGAGGTGGCTTAACCTGCAGGCAGGCTTCAATCCTTTTTTCCGTCAGCAACACGTTATTAATCAGCCCCTGCGCGGCCTGTCGCTCCGTTATGGTTTTGCCCGGCACTACCCCGGACGTATTGCCGATCCCGTCAGTCCAGACCCCGGCGCTGCACTGGTATGGCTGCAGGCGGCACCCTTCGAAATCAGCAATCAGTTTCAGCCCCTCGACGGAGGTATGAAGCGACTGAAAGCCCGGCAGCGTGGCGGCAATCGCCAGCACCGCGCCGACTAGGCAACGCTTAACGATTGAAGGATTCATATTCCCCCCTGGATATTCTGCCGTCCCGCAGCAGCTGGTAGGCTTTCCAGCGTAAATAACAGGTCACCGCTGCAGTAATAATCCCCAGCGCAAGACCGGTAATAGTGGATACATCTTTAAGAGACAAATCGCCGAGCCATGCCAGAAGCAGGGCAACGCAGTAAGTGATAAAGGCGCTGATTCGTTCGAGCGTCATAGTTCAGTCCCATAACTGGACAGTCTGCGCAGTGGTTGACGCCGTAATGTCCGGCAGCTCCACCTGCAGCCCGTGCGGTAAAAAGGGGCCATATTCAGCCAGCCCCGGATTCGCCTGCAGCAGCTGTTCAGTGACTCCCTGCGTGCGCCCGTAATGGCGCCAGCAGAGTGCGTCCACCGTGTCATACTGATGCGCACGCACTTTCATCAAATCAGCTCCACCGTCATATGCGGCATATCGCGCAGGCGGGACTCCGCCCAGCGCACATCGCGCCACAGCTCGCCTAAGGTTGTTTCGATATCTTCGGCTTTCTTGCTCCCGTCGCCGGTTGCGTCAAAATCGCGATAGCGCTCAACCAGGTTTGCTTTTGCCCAGCAAAACACCGCACGGCGATACAGCATGAGCCGCTGGCTTTCGCCGTCGATCACATCAGCAGGGACGTCGGCCAGGCTCGCATACCCCTGCGCCCGTTGTTTCTCGCGGAACTCATAAAGATCGGCGTTAACTTCAGCAATCGCTGTCAGCAACGCCAGACGCAGGCGTGGATCGGTGACACTCCCATCCATGCGCATATCACGGCGGAACTCTGAAACCCTGACATCAGGCCAGAAACTGGTGTTTTTAATAACGTCCTGGGTACTTTCCCCGGCCTGTTCCGGCGAAACGAATTGCATATTTCTGGCACTCCCAAATAGTTGGGCGGTGGACGGGGTTTTGACGCGGCATAAAGCCTGTCGCCACCCCGTGCCGCCCCGCGCGTTGGCACGATTCGTTAAGCCGACATTGCCTGTCGCAATCGGCTCTCAAGCTTGTTGATTTCGGTTTTGACGCCAGAACTGTTATCCAGCTGCAGGGCACGCTTCAGATGGTTAAGTGCCGCCACTGCCTGATCGTTATCCCGCAGCGCGTAGCCCATCGCCTTATGAAGTCGGGCGCGGGACTGATCCGGCATATCCTGACTTTCAACGATATCGAGCACCTGGGTAAGAATGGCGGCACTGAATGATTCACCGGCAGAAAAAGCGCGCATTGCCGCATCGGCAAACTCTTCGGCAACAGCGGTCCCGCAGGTCCGGTTGAAGCGCTGCGGCAGGACCCAGCCGTGTTTAATGGCATGACGGGCAATATCCAGCGCACCGGTATAGTCTCCGGCATCAATGCGCCAGATCATGATGTACATCGCCACGTCGTCCTGGCCCGACGCGTCAGCATCCAGCAAACCGGCAATCCATGAGGCATAAGCGGGAAGAAACTCACGTTTGAGCTGAGCTTTGCGCTCATTTGACTGGACGGTTTTAAGGCGCCTGCGGTGTTCTGTCAGCTGTAACAGCATCTGGTTATAACCCGTCATACTGGCATGACTGCCGCCCTGCCGGGCGGCATCCTGTGCCTGTACATACTGAGTGTGAGCACGGAACGGATTCATTTATCACGCTCCGGCGCCAGCACCGCCAGCTGCCTGCGCATCAAGCGCGCCTTTCACCGCTGCCGTGACGATTTCCTGGATGGTTTCAGTTGTCAGCGCTGGGCTGGCATTGCCACCTGCCTGCACGGGCAACAGTTCGATGTTCTCAACCAGGCAAACGCCGTCGTAATCTTCGACAACATACGCCTCGTTAACGGACTCGAAGTTCTCCACGCGGTCACGCTTCGGATTGTCGATGACCGAACGACGGCGGGAGCCTGATTGCCAGTAAATAGACAGGTTATCCAGACGGGTGATCAGCATGGCATTCGCCGGGAAGAACGGCGCGCGAACGGCCGGGAGGTTGCCGATACGCTTCTGGCTGATGATGAGATCTGCCGCCAGCGCTTCGCTGTTTGGCTGGTCACGGTTGACGATCGGGAAATATTTATCCGCCAGTAACTGGCGCCCGACGATAACCACAAGCTCCGTGTCTTCCTGATACCACGGCGCAATTTTCTCATTCACAGCGCCCATAACCAGCGCGTCCAGATTCAGGAAATCGCCGCCTTTGCCGACACGGATAGTCTGAGAAATCACCTCGCCTTCGGACACGATTTTGTCCATAACCTGAACGGGCTTCTCCTGGCGGATTTTTTCCAGCCAGCCGATATTCACATCCTGCAGCAGCGGATAGGTCTTGCGGTCTGACGTTTTCTCACGCTTCACGCCGTTGAAGCCGATCATGATACGGTCAAGCGCCTGGCGAATAATGATGGCGTCACGGATGCGCGTCTGGAAGTCCTGGAACTTAGCCCATAAATCCAGCTTCGCATAAGGCAACGCCGTATCAGAGTTGGTCTGGGTACACTTGTACCCTTCACCGTCGATGTAGGTCGGATCAACGGGTTCACGGTCTTTCTGGGTGGTATCAGTATTTCCGGCAATACTGGAACCAATACCCAGCCCCAGACGTTCGCCGGACTGCTCATCAACCGGGACAATGTTGATTTTCTGCAGGAACGAGGAAGACTCCTGGATTTTCGTTTCCAGCGTCTGCGCCACTGACGGCTCAGCCGTATATTTCGAGGCGATATCGCTCACAGATACGCCGTTGAGTTTGGCGAGCTGCGTCAGATAACCGTTAAATTTAAAGCGTGTCTCTTTTTTCATTGTGCTTTTGCTCCGTCAGCAATCAGTGGTTTGTTCTGCGCCGTTATTGCCGGTCGCATTAGGGCGGCGCTCGCTGCGGCTGTCCTGAGTGGAAAGCTGCTCACGCAGGGTGGAGAGTGCGCTGGTTGTCTCATCAACAACCTTTTGCATATCGCTCAGCTTGTTGCTGAAATCGGTTTGATGGGTGCTGACCTGCTCCGCCAGCGTCTGATGCTCACGCGCGATGGTTTCAACAGCCTGATTCACATCAGCAAAGCGGGCGTTATCATCGGCGCCTTTGCGGGACAGCAGCTCTTTCACGCGGGTAAACAGGCTGGTTTTTTCCGGCACGTCCTCAAACTCGATCAGCGTTTCAACAGCAGCGGTAAACAGGTTGTCTTTGTCCAGCTTGCGGCTCGCCAGGGGGTTATGTTCTGCGCTGGCGCTGAACTGCAGCATTTCAGTGCCGAGGCTTGCAGGATCGTCAGTAATCGCCAGGCCAACCAGATAAGCGGAGCCGGTATCGGCAAAGCTGGTGTTAACTTCCATTGAGGTGAAAAGCTTCTGCCAGTTGCTGGTCATCGTGACCAGATCGTCCGTCGGGGCAATCCAGCCATACAGCGCCATTTTCCCGGATAATGCCCCTTCGGTGATTTCTTCCGCTTCCAGCTTTTCCACCATGCCAAAACGACGGAAAGGCCCATCAGGGGTGAAACCCTTGATGTGTTCCATATTGATCAGCGCGGTGTATACCTGCGGGTTATAGCTCGCTGCCATCTGGGTGAGCCATTCACGCTCAATAACGCGCCCGTCAGTAGTGGCCCCTTCGACCCCAATACGAAAACGCTTAGATTTTTTTGCCATCGGTCCGGCTCCGGTTAGTTAGTTCGTAACACGTTCAGAGCCTTATGTTTGCGGTGATGGGAGCGTGTAAACAACGCGTTGGGCTTGTGCGAACGCCCACACAATGCGAAGCCGGGGAAAGTGCTGATTTGAGGCCGTATGTTTGTGCCATGACAACACTGACCCCCGCAGACCTCGATCCCCGTCGTCAGGCAATGCTGATGTACTTTCAGGGATACCGCGTAGCCCGCATTGCTGAAATGCTGGGCGAGAAAGTTGCAACCGTTCACAGCTGGAAAAAACGCGATAAGTGGGGCGAATATGGCCCACTGGATCAGATGCAGCTCACCACCGCCGCACGTTACTGCCAGCTCGTCATGAAGGAGCAGAAGGAAGGAAAGGATTTTAAAGAAATTGACCTGCTGGCTCGTCAGTCCGAACGACAGGCCAGGATCGGCAAATTTAACAATGGCGGAAATGAAGCAGACCTGAATCCGAACGTGGCGAACCGCAATAAAGGCCCGCGCAAGCCACCGGAAAAAAACCTGTTTACCGACGAGCAGATCGAAAAGCTGGAAGAGATTTTCCGCGCCGGTATGTTCGAGTACCAGCGCCACTGGTGGGACGCTGGCATCAAGCACCGTATTCGCAACCTCTTAAAGTCACGCCAGATCGGTGCAACCTACTATTTCGCCCGTGAAGCGTTGATAGACGCGCTCACCACGGGGCGAAATCAAATCTTTCTGTCAGCGAGTAAAGCTCAGGCGCACGTTTTTAAACAGTACATCATCGACTTCGCAAAAGAGGTGGACGTTGAGCTGAAAGGCGATCCGATGGTGCTGCCTAACGGCGCCTGTCTTTACTTCCTTGGTACAAATGCCCGTACCGCGCAGAGCTATCACGGCAATCTGTATCTTGATGAGTATTTCTGGATACCGAAATTCCAGGAACTGCGCAAAGTGGCCTCCGGTATGGCGCTGCACAAAAAATGGCGCCAGACCTATTTTTCTACACCTTCCAGCCTGACGCACAGCGCCTACCCGTTCTGGTCTGGCGCCCTGTTCAATAAAGGGCGCCCGAAAGCCGACAGGGTAGAGTTTGACCTTTCTCACAGTAGCCTGGCGCACGGCGTTTTATGCCCGGACGGCCAGTACCGCCAGATAGTCACCATTGAAGATGCCGTTAACGGCGGTTGTAACCTTTTCGACCTGGACCAGCTGCGCCTGGAGTACAGCCCGGACGAATACAACAACCTGCTGATGTGTCAGTTTGTTGACGACCTGGCCTCCGTGTTCCCGCTGGCGTTGCTGCAGTCCTGCATGGTTGACAGCTGGGATGTGTGGGACGATTTCGAACCGCTTTTACTGCGTCCGTTTGCATACCACCCTGTCTGGATCGGCTATGACCCGGCAAAAGGAACGCAGAACGGTGACAGCGCTGGTTGCGTGGTCATTGCGCCTCCCGTCGTCCCCGGCGGTAAATTCCGCATCCTTGAGCGTCACCAGTGGCGAGGGATGGACTTTCGCGCCCAGGCCTCAGCGATTGAGGAAATCACCAGACGCTACAACGTGACCTACATCGGCATTGACTCGACCGGCGTTGGCGATGGCGTTTACAAAACGGTTAAGCAGTTCTTCCCTGCCGCGCGTGAGTTTGTCTACAACCCGACCGTTAAAAATGCCCTCGTGCTGAAAGCCTACGACATCATCAGCGGGCGCCGTCTGGAATTTGACGCGGGGATGCTGGATATCGCGCAGTCCTTTATGTCCATTCGCCGTTCAACCACCGCCAGCGGCAACCGGCCAACCTACGAAGCATCCCGCACAGAGGAAGCCAGCCACGCGGATTTAGCCTGGGCAACCATGCACGCACTTTATAACGAACCACTGGCAGGAGCTTCCGCCAGTACCAGCAACATCGTGGAGATTTTTTAATGGCTAACCGCAAAAACCGCAGCAAGGCACCGCGCGGCCAGACCGCCACCGATACGGCCAACATGGTCAGTAATGCACATGCGGAGGCGTTTACGTTTGGCGATCCGATCCCCGTGATGGACCGCCGGGAGTTATTTGATTACCTGGAGTGCGTGCAGGTAGACCGCTGGTACGAACCACCGATCAGCATGGATGGCCTGGCGCGAACTTACCGCGCCGCCGTGCATCACTCCAGCGCAATTCAGGTAAAACGCAATATTCTTACCAGTACCTTCATCCCTCACCGCTGGCTGTCTAAACAAGCCTTTTCCCGGTTCGCCCAGGACTTTCTGGTATTCGGTAATGCCTACCTTGAAAAACGCATGAACCGGTTAGGGCAGATCATGGAGCTGCGCGCCTCGCTTGCCAAATATACCCGTCGTGGCATTGACCCGGACACCTACTGGTTTGCACAGTATGGCTACAACTCACAGCCCTATCAGTTCGATGAGGGTAGCGTGTTTCACCTGATGGAACCCGACGTTAACCAGGAGCTTTACGGGATGCCGGAATACCTCTCCGCCATTCCCTCCGCCCTGCTGAATGAATCGGCCACGCTGTTTCGCCGTAAGTATTACCTAAACGGTAGCCATGCTGGTTTTATCATGTACATGAGCGACCCCGCCGCCGATCAGAAAGACGTGGACAACATACGCGAAGCGCTGAAAAAATCGAAAGGGCCAGGCAACTTCCGCAACCTGTTTATGTACAGCCCGAACGGCAAGAAAGACGGCATTCAGATCATCCCGCTGTCAGAAGTCGCAGCGAAAGATGAGTTTCTTAACATCAAGAATGTGAGCCGTGATGACATGCTGGCAGCTCACCGCGTGCCGCCGCAGCTGATGGGGATTATTCCAACGAATACCGGCGGGTTTGGCGATGTGGAAAAAGCAGCGCGCGTTTTCGTTCGCAACGAACTTACCCCCCTGCAGGGCCGTATCACAGAAGTTAACGAGTGGCTGGGTGATGAGGTGATACGCTTTGACCCCTACCTGACCGATGAAGACTGACGCTCAGCCGACCAACCTTTAATATTAACCGCCCTTCTCCGGGCGGTTTTTTATTCCCTTACGCCCTGCCCCACCATCAGAGCACCTCAGCGCCTCGCTGAGCGCTCCTACGCTTTCGCCACCTGGCAGCTCACGACGAAACGCAGCACCTCACCACGACGCAGGCGCGCACGACCAGCCCCAAAAAATGACCATGCCCGCCAGACATTGAGGCCCCAAAACCGCGATTAACCCCAAAACCGCGCGCTCGTAGCCCCGCCACGCCTGCCCGCTTTACGCATTGGTTTTCATGCACCTGCACGATATAAGCAAAACCCCGTCAGAACTGGCGAGTTTGGCCATAAACGATCCTCTAACGATCATGCATTTTCATGCACAACATTGCAGTTCTAGCCTATGGTTAGTTCCAGTGTTAATCTTTGCCTAAAATCGTTTTTAATGAGAGTAAAATCATGACAGAAAGTCTCGATTACATCGATCTCAAAAAGTTAGAGCTTGATACGAAGAACCCACGACTACCAGAAGGCGTTGAGCGCACCCCAGAAGCAATGCTAAACCACATAGCACTCACCACTTCGATCGAAGATTTAATGAATGCTATAGCAGAGAATGGTTTCTTTCCCGGAGAACCCCTTATTGCGGTTAAAGAGGGCGACAAATATATTGTCGTTGAAGGAAACCGTCGTTTAACAGCAGTAAAACTTATTCATAATCCATATGAATGCGAGAGACCAAGCACTAGAATGCTTGAGATTGCTGATAATGCTGCAAGTAAACTTAACGAGCTGGCTACATTACCTGTTATTGTTCGTGATACAAGGGCAGAAATTTTACCTTATTTAGGTTTCAGACACATTACTGGCGTCAAGCAATGGGAACCTCTCGCGAAGGCTCGTTATATAGAGCAACTTTTTGAGCTAACGTCTAATGCTTTACCAACTAGTGATCGTTATCACCAAGTTGCTCGCGCAATTGGCAGCAGAAAAGATCATATCAAACGAAGTCTTGATGCTTTAGCCGTTTACAAAATAATGGAAGATAATAACTTCTATGATATAGAAGGTTTAGATGAGGAGTCCATTAAATTTTCTATTTTATCAACCGCATTAGCGGATGAGAAAATTGGATTCTTTGTTGGTGTTTCTGAAAAAGATGAAGATGATGATATTTCATCCAACGACGTAATAATTCACCCACAACACATCAACAGAGAAAATACAAAAGAGCTTACCATATGGCTTTATAAAAAAGATGAATCAGGTAAGACAAAAGTAGGTGAGTCTCGTAATTTAAGAATGCTTTCATCTGTCATAGATGATCCTAAAGCTCTCACATCTTTTAGAAATGGAGCTGAGTTAAAAGTTGCTTATCAGTTAACCGAAAATCTAAAACAAGATTTCATGTCATTACTCTATAAAGCAGAATCAGCATTAATTGAAGCCGCCGGAATTGTTGCTACTGTTGATTACAACCCTGAGGCTTTAGAGGTCGCAAGACGCTTGAGTCAAAATGTCAAACTTATTGGTAATACTATTAAAACCAAAAAGGTTTCTGACGATGAAGATTTTTAAAATTGGAGACATTCACCCTAGCGTACCTCATTTATTTGCAGACCTTGCGGAGTTAGCTGCGGTTATAAACTATACCGGCCGCCATGACTTACATAAAAATGATCTTATAACCATCAAAAGTCAAAGTAATACGAGCGTAGATGACGTCGATCAAGAAGAGCAAGAGGACGAGAACGAAGGCAGTGATGCAGAACGTAATGACCGTTTAGAAAGGCAAGTCGAAGATGTATGGACTCAGCTAGATTTTCGGCAAAACTTCCTCAAAGATATTTATCCATTTGTTGTGGATGGCGATTTTATAACTTTAAAAAAGGATCTTACAGATATACAAAGAGTATATTTGTTTTTACTCGCATGTTCTAGGCTACGATCATTTAAGAAAGCCCAGAAAGGTATAATTCAATTATGGGCTAAATATTTTGCAATTGTTAGTAAGTTCTGTACTACGGCTTTACTTCCACCGCATTCTACGGTGAGAATTTTTGATGCTAACTCAGATGACCGTAAAACTTACTACGGCACTGATTTAAGAAAAGCACTTAAAATAATGGGCAAGGATTTAGCTGTTCCTTTCATCAATGAACAGGAATGCGAAAGAGCAAGTTCATCCGGAGATGCTGGTTTTGATATAATCGCAACTGTTGAATTTGATGATAAACTCAGCAGCAATTATGCATTGCTAGGTCAATGTGGTGCACAAGAAACGGAATGGCCTAAAAAAACTTTAGAAGCACACTCTCTTAAGTTAAGGACATATTTTCAGGTACACTTTGATATTCCAACTCTCATGTTCACTCCTGTTTTTTATCGAAATTCTGATGGCGAATGGGTAGATAACAGCCCTTGTGCTGGGGTCTTAGTCATTGACAGAGCAAGAATATTGCAACTACTACAAAAGACAAACCATTGCCCTACAATCGTGAAAGAGCAATGGTTTGTTGAATTTGAAGGTTTAATTAACGAGCTTAAAGTCGATTGATTAACTAATCCCAAATATCGGGTAAGCCTTTTGCAACCGCCTCAAATAAAGGAGGCGGTACCGCGTTACCTACCACTGTATATTTCATGTTCATCGACGCCCGCTCTGTTTCAGGAAAAACCAAATCTCCAAATCCTTGTAAGCGCGCGGCCTCACGAAAGCTAAATCGACGAGCTGGTGATTCTGAGGTAAACCGCCACTTATCAGGCCCGAGTTTTTCTAAAACAGGGCTAATTGGATGAAGAGGCATGTGCCTTGGATTAGCTACTATAGTTTTCGATACCTGTTCCCAGTCCTGACGACGATTTCTTGATAGGTAATACCAATGGAAGTCAGCTTCATAAAACTCACCGGTCGGCCATTCTGGCATTGCTCCGATGGCATCTCTAATCGTAGTGAACGGTTTTAAACCCTCACCATGTGTAGGCTCGGGGAATAGATAATCAGTACCGAATCTTTCATGAACACCAACTATAAAAATGCGTTTGCGGTCCTGGGCAACACCATAATGGGAAGCGTTGAGGATTTGTGACTTAACTCTATAGCCTGCCTCTTTGAAGACTTTAAACTGATCCTGAAGAAGATGCTCAAAGTTGCTTCGGACCATGCCAGAAACATTTTCTACTATAAAAGCTTTAGGCTGGATAATCCTTAAAGCCCTGGCAAACTCTAGGTAAAGAGTATTGATTTTACGATCAGCTTTCCGTACCCCACCTTGACTGAATCCTTGACAGGGGTAACAACCGACTAGCAGTTCGGCAGCAGGAAACGATTCGATAGCAGACACATCCCCTAAAACGTAATCGGTTTCTGGGTGGTTAGCCAAGTAAACATCACGGGCGTAAGGAAGTATGTCATTAGCCATTAGCACTTCAAAACCAGCGCTCAAGACTCCTGCATCAGAACCACCACACCCAGAAAAAAGCGACACTACAGTTGGCATTGACCCCTCCTAAAAACCGACCGCGTATTATAGCGAAAGCCGATCTGGAATAAAGCATCATTTCGCTAAGGTTTGATGATCTCACTTTTCAAAGGTAGTGGCCATAGCCGATGCAAAAAAAATCAAAAAATATTTTTTGATTTTTTTCAATAAGATGCACTAAAAATCTTAGAAAACGAGTCATTTTACTTCTAGAGCACTTTGTACGTTCAGCCCCCCAATCCAAGAAGCAGGCCAAATTAAGGCAACTCCTAACGCCTCACAAGGTTCGTTGTTCAACCTTGCGGATAGTAAAAACCATTTTTACCATCCGCAACGTTCTCTAATGCAACCAGCTGTCATCCTCCCAGACCTGCTGCAAAATCTCCATTACCCGCTTTTTATCTTCGTCCAGTTTTAAGCCGCTCAGCTCCAGGCCTTTAGCGCTTCCCTTACGTATGCGGATTGCCATTTTTGGATAGAGAGGGCGCAAATTTCGGTAAAGCTCGGATTCAAGGGCTTCCAGTGTTGCCTGGCTTATCTTCTGCTCTTTATCGATCATTATTTCAATGCGCATAGATTCCCCCTAACTGGTAGCGTCCATTGTGCGGCTGTACTCATGACTACGTATTTTTGCCATCAACTCGTCAGTCAGCTCTGAAACCCACTGGATTGCCAGCCGCTTTTCTTCGTCGCTGCAATCGCTTGCCGCCAGCAGTTTTAAGAAAAAATCAATGCGCTGAAGTTTCAATGACTCCAAAAGATAATCCTGCATTTTCCCTCCTTTTACGACCACTTACATGACATAACTGTATGTATATACACTGTTTATATATACAGTATAATACCGATTTCTAAATGTAAAACGCTTTTTTGGCCTTCAATAAGAAAGACCTGATATGAGTCAAAAAGAGAAAAAATTCCGACGTGTCAGTAATACTGACGCCATTTGTCATCCTCACGCAGCCGCCCGTTCTGGTAAAAAATGCGCAGCCCTCCCCCAGACGGAAGGCTGCCGCCGCGTAGGAGTAAAGTCACCTCATACTCACTACCATTGAAGCCTCTTGAATGCAGCTCATACTCCAGCTGCAGGCGCTGCTGCTCAGAAATATCCTGCTTGTAAGCCTTTTTTCGCTTCGGTTTTACCAGCCTGAGCCGGGCAACCAACTCCCGCCGTTCCTTTTTTCCCATTCCATACAGGTAATCCTGCAGCGCCTTTTCATCCATGGAAGAAATATCCGGTACTTCACCCCCTGATTGGTTCAAATTTTCAACAGGGGGACAGTTATTGCCACGAGTCCAAGGGGCGCAAGCGCCCTGGTCGGCTGTCGCCTCCTGAAGGTCAACGGCTTTACGAACCATTTTCCACTTCACTGCATGAGTGCAGATCCGGCCCTCAATGATCGGGGACCAGATGCCATAAATACGAACACCGTGATCGCCGTAGGTGCTCGGTTCGTCGTTAAGCTCATAGGCAGTTCTGACAAGGTGATGTTTACGGGGAACCAGGACGCCGCCCTGTTTCATGATGTAGGTGGCAAAACAACCAGCATCCGCTGCGGCCAATACAGCATCCAGACGCGGGTTTTCCAGTACCGGCGCACCTGCCTTCTTGTCACCCTGCGCCCTGGCAGCCTGACCGGCCAGCAGGCGCAGTTCACGGTATGCCTGGCGGCCAGGAATACCAAAGAAGCGGAATTGCTGTACACGATGCAGCGAAGCCCAGGCGTTTACGTTCTCAGCGTTATCGCGCAGCGATCTGCCCGTTTCTTTACTGATTTCCTGCGCCAGTCCGCGCCCGTCAATGTTTTTACTGATGTATTTGGCGATATAGCTGGTCGGTGTCCCCTTGCGCGGGTTAATAAGCTCAGACTTGAATCGCGGCCCGGTATTGGTGCCCAGCTCCTCCCGGTCCTCACGAATGGCGAATTTACGCAGCAGCGCGGTGATGGATTTGCGGTCCTTTTTGCGCATGAAGCAAAGCAGGTGCCAGTGCACGGTGCCGTCATGGTGTGGCTCAGCAACGCGAACGCCATACCAGCGCAGCCCGGCTTTGTGCATAGCCTTACGGAAGGCGGCAAACATATTCACCAGGTAATCGCTGCTCTGGCGGACCGTGGCACTGTTCCATTTCGGGTTCGGCCTGCCGTTATTGAGCGTTGCATGAAAGCGTGACGGGCAGGTGATGGTATAGAACACGGCGCATTCACCACGCATTTCTGCGATCAGCTCCAGCCCCTTAACGCAGGCCATCATTTCGTTGCGCCGGTGCGCCGGATTGCTGCTGCTGG
>Ga0308166_1002330_pt1 | contig 17842 bp, 11 predicted proteins | sample PhyCR2_2_FD_202137 | JGI IMG/M metagenome (GOLD analysis project Ga0308166, IMG submission 202137) | Phyllosphere microbial communities from UC Gill Tract Community Farm, Albany, California, United States - DLSLCC.R2 | ecosystem: Host-associated > Plants > Phyllosphere > Unclassified | place... | reverse complement strand
CTTCGACGCTGCGCCGCACTTTCCAGATGAACTCGCCCGGCGAGATGCGCGACGGATTGATGCGCTCGAGATGGAAGCGCCGCTCTTCATCGGGCTGGGATTCCTGGTGCATGTGCGCGACCAGGCGCGAGCGCAGCGTGCTTTCGGACTCGTCGAAGCTGAAGTAGCCGACATGGCAGCCGCTCTCCACCGCCGACAAGGCGTACTGCAGCGCCACCGTGGACTTGCCGGAGCCGGAAGGGCCGACGATCATGGTGGAGCTGCCGGCCGTCAGCGGCCCGCCGACGAGCTGGTCGAGCTGCGCGATGTTGCTGGACACGGGACGCACGTCGTCCTCCCGCTGGTGCTCCTGGGCGATCAGGCTGGGGAAGACCAGGATCTCGCTCTTCTGGATCGCGTAGTCGTGCCAGCCGCTCTGGAAGTCGCCGCCGCGCAGCTTGACCACGCGCAGGCGCCGCCGCGCCGCGCCGAAGCTGCGTTCCAGCTGTTCCAGCGTCACCACGCCGTGCACGGCGCTCTGCAGTTCGTACTCGCGGCCGTCGGCCGTCAGGTCGTCGAGCAGCAGGACCGTGGCGTCCAGCCCGGCCAGGCGCTGGCGCAGGTCGATGATCTGGCGCCGGTAGTGCGGGCTGTCGCGCGCCAGCAGGCGCACCTCGACCATCGAGTCGATGACCACGCGTTCGGCGCCGCTCGCGGCAATCGCTTCGGCGATGCGCCCCACCAGCGCCGACAGTTCGGTATCGGTCGGCAGCAGGATGGTCTGGGCCGAGGCGGTCTCCGGCGGCAGGGGCATGATTTCCTGGACGTCGATCCCGTCCAGCGACCAGCCGTGGCTGCGCGCGGTGGCCAGCAGTTCCTCGCGGCTTTCCGACAGGGTCAGGTAGAGGCAGCGCCGGCCGGTCTCGACGCCGTGGATCAGGTAGCGCAGGCCGAGCGTGGTCTTGCCGGTGCCGGGCCGGCCTTCGATCAGGTGTACGCGCTGGCGGATCAGGCCGCCGCGCAGGACGGCATCCAGCTCCGGGATGCCGGTCGGGATTCGTTGGATATCGAGATGCATGGCTATCTTTACTCAAAGAAACTGCTGCAGCGCGAAATTAACACTGTCTCAATATTCTAGAACAAGCAGCTCAAGAATTGTAATTACTACAACTATGGCGTGCGGCAACTTTTCCCCGCGCCAGGCGCTGCCGCTTCGAACGCTGCCGCTTCGAACGCTGCCGTCTCTAGCGCAGGCGGATTTCCGCCACCATTTCGTGGTTGCAGTCGATCCCGATCTCGACGAAGCCGAAGCTGTTGTAGAACGCACTCGCACGTTCGTTGCGCGGGTGGTAGCAGATGTTGATGAGCTGCACATCCGGCTGGGCCTTGATCTCCGCGATCAGCAGTTCCATCGCGCGCCGCCCGATCCCCTGCGATTGCAGCGGATAGTCGACCATGAAGCGGTAGATGCCGTAGCAGCCGGGCCGGCCGTCGTCCTCGCGGTTGTACAGCGCGAAGCCGACCGGGCGCTCGTCCTGGTAGATCGCGCGCGGCACGAACACGTCGTAGAACCCGGCCTGGGCGATCGAATAGGCGTTGCTGTGCAGCAGGTCGCGCTGGTGCGCGGGCAGCTCCATGTCCATCAGCGCCTCGAAGTTGTCTTCGGTGACCTCGCGCAGGGTGATCGTCATGCTCACACGTCCAGGTGCGAAATGAGCAGCTTGCGCTTCTCGATGTCGCCGTTCTCGCCGGCCTGGTCGCCCAGCGAAATCCCGACCGCCATGATGTCGATGAGGAGCAGTTGCAGAATGCGCGAGATCATCGACAGGAAGGTCGTGCTGTCCTCGGTGTGGTCGACCGCCAGGCAGACGCTCGCCTTTTTCGCCAGCGCCGACTTGCTGCTGGTAATGGCGATCACGCTGGCGCCGGCGGCGCGCGCGGCGTCCACCGCCGACAGCAGCTCGGGCGCCTGGCCGGCCGTGGAAATGGCCACCACCACGTCGCCCGGCTGCAGCAGCTCGGCCGCCAGCTGGAACAGGTGGGCGTCGCCGTGCGCCGTGGTCGGGATGCGGAAGCGGAAGAACTTATGCTGGCCGTCGAGCGCCACCACGCGCGCATTGCCCATCGCGTAGAACTCGACCTTGTTGGCGCGGCGCAGCAGCTCGATGGCGCGGTCGATCGCGTGCACGTCCAGCCCGTCGCGGAATTTCAGGATGGCCGACACCGTGTTGTCGATCACCTTGGCCGACAGATCGTGGGTACTGTCGCTCATGCGCACCTGGCTGTGGCGCACCGGGATCGAACCGGTCAGGCTGCCGGCGAACTTCAGCTTGAATTCGGCCAGGCCCTGGAAGCCGAGCGAGCGGCAGAAGCGGATCACGGTCGGCTGGCTCACGTCCGCCAGGCGCGCGATCTCGGCGATCGGCTCGGACAGGACCTTGCGCGGATGCTCCAGCACCAGGCTTGCTACGCGCTGCTCGGCCGGCGAGAGTTCGTGCTGCAGGTGCTGAACGCGCTCCATCAGCGTGTTGGCGCCGCTGCGCCCGCGCAGGTGCTCCGAGAGGATGGTCGACACGCCGCGCAGGGCCGGGTTCGGCGTCATGATGACGTAGGTCGGGATCTGGGCCAGGTAGCCGGTGAAGCGCCCTTTCGCTTCGAAGCGCGCGCGGAACGGCGAGGTCGCGAACCAGGGTGCGATGCGCGGCACGATGCCGCCGCCGATGAAGATGCCGCCGAATGCGCCCAGCGTCACGGCCAGGTTGGCCGCCGCCCCGCCCAGCATGCCGGCGAAGCATTCCAGCACTTCGAGGCAGAGCGCATCGTTGTCTTCCAGCGCGCAGCTGACGATCTCCGCCGCCGTGCGGGCCGGCGCCTGCACGCCATTGCGCTCGGCCAGCGCGCGGTACACCAGTTCCATGCCGGGGCCGGACAGGATGCGCTCGTTCGAGACGTGCGGCCACTCGCGCCAGGCGTACTGCAGGATCGCGAACTCGCGCTCGTCGGCTGGGGCGAAGTTCACGTGGCCGCCTTCGCTGCCCAGGGTGATGAAGCCGTCGGCGGTCGGGATCACGCCCGACACGCCCAGGCCGGTGCCGGCGCCGAGCACGCCCGCCACCGCATGCGGCGCGGGTTTACCGCCGCCGACCTGCAGCACGTCGCCGGCCTGCAGGCCCGGCAGCGCCATCGCCAGCGCGGTGAAGTCGTTGACGATCAGGAGGGTCGACCAACCCATGGTCCTGCGCACCTCGTCGGTGGAGAACTGCCAGTCGCGGTTGGTCATGCGCACCAGGTCGCCGCTGATCGGGTTGGCCATCGCAAAGGCCGCGTGCGCGATGCGTTCGCCGCCGTGTTCGGCCAGGTAGGCGTTCAGCAGCGGCACGATGCCGCTGTACTCGTCGCAGCGCAGGACCGCGGTCTGGCGCAGCACGCCGGGCGCCGTCTCGAGCGCAAAGCGGGCATGGGTGGCGCCGATGTCGGCCAACAGGCGCGGACCATCGGCGTAGGAAGCACGGCTGGATTTATTGTCGTTGTCTGGTACGGTGCTCATTTTCTCTACGGCTGGGATACCTCTGGAGCCGCACAGGATAGCATTGTTTGATTGCTACCAGCGGCCATCCCGTCAACGCTTCTGCGTGCAGGCATGGGTGGCCTCGGTCTGGTTGCGCGCGTTCGCATGGGTCAGCGTCCCCGCGCCATCGTACATGAGCATGGCCGTGCTCTGGTCCGGCATGATCACGCTCAGCGACATGCTCTCGCCGGCTTCGTCGAAGCCCAGCATCTCGGTGGCGGCAAGCTTCATGTCGTACGACGCGTCGCCGATCCTGATGACGGTACCATCGATCTCGACATCGACATCGCGCGACACCATGATGTTCTTGAGGTCGGTGCAGCCGAGGGTCTGCTTCTTTCCGTTGATCAGGCTGGCAAGCGCCTGGTGCAGCGGCTGGCTGTTCAGTTTATCGGTGCCGCCGACCTTGCTGCACATGAGTCCCTTGTCTTCGCGATCGATGCTCACGGTGCCGCCGCCGAGCGAGGACACGTTCAGGAACCCGTCCTTTTCAGGACGCATGGAGAACGTCGCGCTCGTGCCATATGCCCCCTGGTCGTCGCGCACCCGCATCAGCGAGACTTTCGGCGCTTCGCTGAAATCGAGGTCGAGACCGTTCGACGATGCCTTGCCGCCGGCGCCGACGGTAATGGTGGCGTCCACCTTGCCCAGGTCCGGCTTGCGCATGCACGAACCGCTGTAGCTGCCGGCCACCAGCGGGCCGAGGACCGGCCAGTACTTCATCCGGGGCGGCGGGGGCGCCGGCGCGTCGTCGGCCGGCGCGCTCCCGCCCTCGCCCTCCGCTGCGGCTTCGGCCTGGGCCTGCGCATCCTCGGAGGCGGTTTCGTCCCTGTCCTTGCCGCAGGCGGCCAGCAGTAGAGACAGGGTCAGGGCGGACAACAAGGCGGTGCGACGGATCATGACATCTCCAATGAAAAAGATCCGTACGCTAGCACGAGGATTGATTTTTTCGCAACTAGCAATCCTGGCAGGACAGATCCGGGCCGGCTGCCCCGCCTCAACGCGGATAGGTGAACCCGGTTCGGATGTCCATCGGCACCAGCCTGCCGCCCTCGCGCACCGCCAAGCGCTGCGGCGGTTCCTCGCCGGCCAGCGCGCGCCACACGACGGGCAGGCCCTCGCCCTTGCGCAGCAGCTCGTCGCTGCGTTCGTACACGTTGCCGCAGCCGGTGGCCTTGACCAGGGCCTGCACGATCGCCACGCGCCACAGATCGACGGCGCCGGCGTTGAACTGGCACACCAGGTAACCCTGCGCTGCGCCATAACCGTGCACCAGCAGGCCCGGCAAGCCATCCTTGTCGCCATCGATGAGTTGCACCAGCGCCTGCGGATCGGCCGTGCGCCAGGCCGTCAGGCGGCGCTCGACGGCCGCCTGGACGCGGCGCTTGATCAGCGCGTGGTCGACCGGCTCGTCTTCGCGCAGGGTCCAGACGCGGGCGGCGATCTGCGACTTGCCGTTGTAGGCGGCGCGCGCCAGGAACTGGCGCGACGAGGATTGCACGATGGCGGTGGCGCCCGGCTTGTTGCGTTCCTGCGGCCGGCCGTCGACTTTCTCGATGGCGGAGACGTAGATCCAGGGGTCGCCGGCAAGGATGGCTTTTTCCTTGCCTTGTTTGATGGTGATGATGAGCATGTGCGGCTTTCGTTTGCAGGGACGGGATGATACACGCATCCGCCCCTGCACCATGCTTGCCTGAGCAGCTTGCTTCAGCGCGCCAGCCCCTTCAGCAGCGCTTCGTGGAAAGCCTTCGGATCCTGCATCTGCGGCGCGTGGCCCATGTCCGGGAAGCTCACCAGGGTCGCCTTCGGGATCGCCTTTGCCGTCTTCCGCGCCAGCTCCGGATAGTTGCCCAGCTTCGGCCGCAGGGCTTCCGGCGCCGCATCCTTGCCGATGGCGGTGGTGTCCTTCAGCCCGATCAGGAGCAGGGTCGGCATGGTCAACAGCGGGAATTCGTAGACCACCGGCTGGGTGTAGATCATGTCGTACAGCAGGGCCGAATTCCAGGCCACGATCTCCTTGCCCTTGCCGCGGTACATCCCGGCCAGCATCTGCACCCAGGGTTCGTACTCCGGCTTCCAGGTGTTCACGTAATAGGTCGACTTCTCGTAGTTGCGGATCTTCTCGGCCGTGGTCTGCAGCTCGCGCTGGTACCATGTATCGACGCCGAGCGAGGGCACGCCGAGCGCCTTCCAGTCTTCCAGCCCGATCGGATTGACCAGCACCAGCTGCTCGGTCAGTTGCGGGAACATCAGGCCGTAGCGCGCGGCCAGCATGCCGCCGGTGGAGTGGCCGAGGATGGTGGCGCCCTTCACGCCGATCGATTCCAGCAGCGCGCGCGTGTTCTCGGCCAGCTGCTGGAAGCTGTACTGGTAGTGCCGGGGTTTGCTCGACTTGCAGAAGCCGACCTGGTCCGGCACCACCACGCGGTAGCCGGCGCCGCTGAGCGCGTCCATGCTGGCTTTCCAGGTCGCGCCGCAGAAGTTCTTGCCGTGCATGAGGACGACGGTGCGGCCGTTCGCCCTGGCTGTCGGCGCGATGTCCATGTAGGCCATGTGCAGCTTCACGCCCTGCGAGGTGAAGTCGAAACGCTTGACCGGCGCCGGGTAGTCGAAGCCTTCGAGTTCCGGGCCATAGCTTGGCTCGCCGGCCGATGCGTCGGCCGCCTGGGCGCCGAGGGCGAACATGGACAGCGCGGCGGCGCAGCCGAGGTAGGCAATGTGATGGGCAATGCGGTGGGCAACATGGTGGGCAACACGGCAGGCGAACACAGGCTTCATGGCGGTCCTTCAAATGATCGAATGGGCAAAGTCTAGTCGAGTTTCCCGATGCGCGCGTGCCCCGCGCCCTAGCGTGCCGGGCCTGTCATGCGGGCGTCACATGCTGTCATTACGATAACCGGCCGTCCACTTTTCCGACCAGCCGATGCCTACCCTGCCCATCTTCGCCAGACGCCTGCTGGCCTTTTCCGTCTTCGCGGCCACCCTCGTCCACGCCGCGTCCGCCGCCGAGAAAGCGGCGCCTAAGGCGGCACCTAAGCTGGTGCTGGTGCTGGCCGTCGACGGCCTGCCGGCCGAGCAGCTGCAGCGCTACCGCGGCCAGTTCGGCCAGGGCGGCCTGCGCCGCCTGATGGACGAGGGCGCCGTGTTCGGCAATGCGCACCAGGCCCACGGCGTCACCGTCACCGCGGTCGGCCACGCCGCCATCCTGTCCGGCGCCTATCCCTACCAGCACGGCATCATCGGCAACAACTGGATCGACCCGGTCACCAGGGCCGCGGTCTACTGCACCGACGACACGGCCCACACCTACATCGGCGAAGATACCAGGCCGAACGACGGCACCTCGCCCGCACGCCTGCGCGTGGACACGCTGGGAGACCAGCTGCGCTACGCCAGCGGCAACCGCGCCAAGGTGATCGCCGTGTCGGGCAAGGACCGCGGCGCCATCCTGCTGGCCGGGAAGACCGGCACCGCCTACATGTACATGGACAAGACCGGCAACTTCGCCTCGAGCAGCTACTACATGGCGGCGCACCCGCAATGGGTGCGGCAATACCAGGCGCGCCGGCCGCAGGACCGCTACTACGGCAAGACCTGGAAGCCGCTGCTGGCCGACAGCGCCTATGCCGGCGATGCGCCGGACGAGCTGTTCCCGGCCACGCCAAGCTCGCCGAACCGCTTTCCCTTCTCCTTCTACAGCGACAGCGGCAACCTCGATGCCGACTACTACAACCGCCTGAAGACCAGCCCCTTCCTCGACGAACTGACGCTGGAGTTCGCGCGCGCGGCGGTCGAGGGCGAGCGCCTGGGCGGCACCGCGGGCATCACCGACCTGCTGGGCGTGAGCCTGTCGGCGCACGATTACATCAACCACAACTATGGTCCGGAAAGCAGGATGTCGCACGACCACCTGCAGCGCCTGGACCGCATGCTGGCCGATTTCCTGACTTACCTCGACCGCAAGCTCGGCGCCGGCAACGTGCTGGTGGTGCTCACCGCCGACCACGGTTTCCCGAACACGCCGGAATTCGTAAAGGCGGCCAAGGGCGATGCCGGGCGCGTGAACGCGGGCGCGCTGGTGGCGTCCCTGAACATGGCGCTGGCCGCGAAGTACGGTGCCGAAAAACTGGTCGTCGCCCAGTCGGCGCCGAACTTCCACCTCGATTACGCGGCCATCGACAAGCTGGGCGTGGCGCGCGCCGAGGTCGAGAACACGGCGGCCGCCTTTTTGCGTACGCAGGAGGGCGTGGCCGAGGCGTACACGCGCAGCCAGTTCGAGGCGAATGCCGCCGGCAGCACCCGCATCGGCACGCTGATGCGCCGCGCCTGGCACCGCGAGCTGTCGGGCGACCTGGTGGTGGTGACGAAGCCGAACTGGTATTTCAGCAACGGCAGCAGTGGCACCTCGCACGGTTCGCCGTATGCCTACGACACCAACGTGCCGCTGCTGCTCAGTGGGCGCAAGTGGATCAAGCCGGGCTACTACGGCCAGTATGCGGAGACGGTGGACATCGCGCCGACGCTGGCGAACGTGCTGCGCTTGCGTCCGCCGGCGGCGAGCGAAGGCAGGGTGCTGGTGGAAGCGCTGCAGACGCCCTGAGCGCCATGCGGGGCGCAGCGCCCTACCCGATCGCCCTGCGCGCCAGCGCGACGTCGTCCGAGAACAGGCCGTCGATCCCGGTCTCCAGGTAGCGCCGGATCTCGGCGATCGAACCGGCCTCGTTACGCGCGTCCGGCCCCTCGCCGTTGCGGAAGTCGGCCGCCAGGAATGCGTTCTCGGGGCGGAAGGTCCACGCCACCACATCCAGGCCGGCGCGGTGCGCGTCCGCCACCAGCGCCGACGGCCTGTCCAGGCGCTCGTCGGCCCTGAGCGGAATCACCGCGCGGTGCACCGGCGCCACCACGTCGGCATACTGCGCCACCTCGCGCAGGCCGCGCGCCGAGAGCATCTCGCCATAGGTCAGGCTGCCGCCGGCCAGCGCCACGTCGGCCGGCCTGAGCGCATCGAGGCGTCCGCCCGCCACCGCCAGCTGGGCCAGGCGCACGTTCGACGTGCGGCCCAGGGTCTTCCTCAGCGCCTTCAGGTTGGCCGTCTCGAAGGACTGCACCGTCACCGGCGCGCTGCGCGTGTAGGCGTGCGCATTCAGGGTCGACACCAGCCGCTCCTCGAGCGCCAGGCCGGCGGCGGCGAACCAGGTCGAGTGCTTCAGCTCGGGGACCAGGCCGATGCTGCGTCCGCGCGCGGCCGCTTCGGCCGCCACGAAGTCGATGATCTCTTCCAGGCTGAGCACCTGGAAGCGGCCGTCGCCGGCGGTGCCGCGCATCTTCGGCAGGCGCTCCACGGCGCGCAGCGTCTTCAGCTCGGCCAGCGTGAAGTCGGACACGAACCAGCCCTCATGGGCCTGGCCGTCGATGGTCTTGCGCGTCTTGCGGTCCGCAAATGCGGGGCGGGTGGCGACGTCGGTGGTGTCGGTGATCGCGTTCTCGTGGCGCGCGACCAGCACGCCGTCCCTGGTGCAGACCAGGTCCGGCTCGACGAAGTCGGCGCCGTCCAGGATCGCGCGCGCATAGGCGGCCAGCGTGTGCTCGGGGAACACGGCGCTGGCGCCGCGGTGGGCGTACAGTAGCGGCGCCGCCTTCGGGTCACGCCGCGCCGCAGGCTGGGCCAGGGCCGGCAGCGCCGCCAGCGCCAGCGCGCCGCCCAGGCCGCGCACCAGCTGGCGCCGGGCCGGGCTGAACGCCGGGCCGGACCTCGGGCCGGCAGCCAGGACGCGCGCCATCAGATGTCCGCCTTCAGGGTGATGAAGCCCATGCGTGGCGGGATCGGGTAGGTGGCGTAGCTGCCGCTGGCCTGGCCCACGTTCGGCTGCAGCACGCCCTTGCGGTCGGCGATGTTGGTCACGTTCACGCTCCAGCGCAGGTTCTTCAGGAATCCGGTCTCGAACGGCACTTTACCAGACACGTTCAGGCCGAGCAGGAAATAGCTGGCCACGTCCAGGTCGTTGGTATAGGTGGCGTAGCGGCGGCCGACGTAGTCGCCCTGCAGCTGGATCTCGACGCCGGCGCCCGGCTTGACGGTGGCAATGAACTTGTTCATCCACTTGGGCGTGTTCGGCACGGTCTTGCCCGCGGTCGGCACCACGGTGCTGCCGGAAGAATAGCTGTCCTGGTAGGTCGAGCGGTTGTACGACAGCGCGTCGTAGAACGAGAAGGCGCGCCCGAAGTGGAAGGTGGCGCCGAGGTCGACGCCGTCGGTCTTCACGCCGCCGACGTTCGACAGGATGGTGGTGCCGCCGGCGAACGAGGTGATGATCGGGTTCGAGCTGATCGCCAGCTGGCGGTCCTTGAAGTCCACGTGATACAGGGTCACCTGGCCGTCGAAGCCGCTCAGGGGGCCGAGGCCGAGCTGGCGCGAGGTACGCAGGCCCAGTTCGTAGGTCAGCGCGGTCTCCGGCTTCGCGGTGTCCTTGAAATAGTCGAAGGCGGCCTGCGAGGACAGGCTCCACGGCGAGTTGCCGCCGCCGCCGTAGGTCACGAACTGGCGCATGTTCTTCTGCACGTTGGCGAAGGCCTGGTCGGTGCCGGAGATGTCCCAGCGCGCGCCGACCTGCGGCAGGAACCATTTTTTGGTGGTGATCTTCCCTTCCGGCAGGCCGCGCGAGCCGCCGGTCAGCGTGGCCGCCAGCTGCTGCACCGGGAACAGCCCTTGCGCGAACTGCAGGCTGGACTTGAAGCCGCCCTGCAGCGTGAGGTCCGGGCGCAGCTTCCATTCGTCCTGCAGGTGGAGCTGGACCACCTTGTTGTCGATGTCGCTGCCGTACTGCGTGATCAGGGGATTCGACGGGCGCTGGTAAGGCGTGCTGGGCTTGTTCACGTCCAGCGCATACCAGCGGCGGTAGGCGCCCGAGTTGTTGTGCTCGAACCACAGCCCGGCCTGGAGGCGGTGCTCGCCCAGGTCCCAGCGCAAGGTGGACGTCAGGCCCTGGCGGTTGATCTTGTACTCGGTGGTGCGGGTGGCGTAGCCGGAGTTGCCGAACACCGTCTTCAGATCCTGGTTCGGATAGTAGGCGCGGAACAGCGCCGGCAGGCCGGCCTGGTTGATCGGGCCCGCCACCACGCCGACGCCGTCGTTGTGGTGGAAGTAGTACTGGTTGGTCCAGGTGGCGTCGTCGTTCAGGTAGGCCTCGTACTTCACGTAGGCCAGCTTGTCGGTGCGCTGGGCGTCGCTGTAGTAGTTGCGGAAGTTGGCGCCGACGGCGGCCGGCGGGGCGCCGTTCGCATCCAGGTAGGCCAGCGCCGCGGCAAAGTCCGGGTACAGGAAGGGACGCGTGTACGGCGCCGCCAGGCCGGCCTGGTGCAGGGTCGAGTCCTCGTTCGGCTCGGTCTTGTCGGACCAGTCGGCGAACACGGTCAGCTTGCCGTTCTCGCCCTGGTGCACGAATTTGGCGTTGAACTGGTCGTTGCTCTGCTTGCCGTTGAAATCCCAGGCCTTTGCTTCGTGGTGCAGGCCGGACAGGTAGAAGCTGTTGCCGCCGCCCAGGTCGCCGGAATCGAAGCGCACGAAGCTGCGGCTGGCCTTGTGGCTGCCCAGGGTTTGCTGCAGGTTGATGTTGCGGCGGCCCAGCGGGTCGCTGGAATAGGTTTCGATGGTGCCGCCCAGGTTGCTGGTCGATGGCGTGCCGAGGTCGCCGGCGCCGGTGGACAGCACCACGCTGCGCACGTTCTCGCTGGTGAGGGCGCGCTGCGGCGCCAGGCCGTTGTAGTTGCCGTATTGCTGGTCGCCGAGCGGCACACCATCCATCGTGTAGCCGAGCTGCTGGCCATTGAAGCCGTGCACGAATAGCGACAGGTTCTGCTCGTTGTTGCCCCAGGGGTCGGCGGTCTGGAAGCTCACGCCGGGCAGCGCCTGCAGCGCCTTGAGCGGATTCACGCCCGGCATCACCTTCTGGATCTCGGTGCCCGACATGGCCACCGTGGAACGCGTCTTGCGGGTCGAGATCTCGACGGTGGCCAGCGCGCCGGGCGGGGTGGTGTCCTGCACGGCCGGCGTATCGGCAACGGCCGCCGGCGTATCCTCGGCGGGAGCGGCGTGGGCCAGCGAGGCGCACAGGGCGGCGGCGGCAAAGGCAAACAGGGTCGGACGCAGGGAGGCGGCGCGGTGCGGCGTGGTCGTGGGTTTCATCGAGCAAGGTCAAGGACGGTTGAGGTGACCGAACATTAACCTTGCAAAATGACTAAGACGTGACGCCTGTATGACGGCTCGATGACGACTGTTTCAGTTCTGCCCGATCAGCACCACCGGATTGCGCGCATCGAACTGCACCTTCCCGCCCTTCACCACGGCGGTCTTGCCCGAGTACCAGTCGCGCACCGTCTGGCCGTCCATGAACACGCCGGTCACCGGCACGGCGGTCGGCTTGTCCGTCGGCAGGCCGAGCGCCACCACCACGCGGTCGGTCACCTCCTTTGTTTCGTAGGTGCGCTTGAAGGTGTAGGGATAGTGCTGGATCATCTGGTGCACGCCCGCGCCCACGGCCGGGTGGGCCTGGCGGAAGCGGCCCAGTCTTGCCCAGTGCTCGCGCACGTCGCGCACGCGGTTCAGGCCGCGCTGGGCGTTCGAGGCCAGCTCGTCCCAGTTCATGAAGGAGCGCAGCGTGGCGTCGCCCTCGGCGCCTTCCACCTTCAACAGGCGCGCGGTTTCGTCGCCGTAGTAGATCTGCGCCGCGCCCGGCGCCAGCAGCAGCTTGTTGGCGCTTTCGTAGGGGCGCTCGCGCATCGCGTCATACGGGTCGCCGTCGTCGTGCGAACTCAGATAGTTCAGTACCGACGAATCCTTCATCGGGCCATGCAGGGCCTGCGAATAGGTGCTGAACAGCTTTTCGTAGCTCTCCTTCGCGTCGGTCTTCATCGCGAAGTTGATCAGGCTGTCGAAGCCCTGGGCCGGGTAGTCGGCCGTCATGCCGCCCAGGTCGTAGCTGTGGCCGTGCTGCAGCGCGTAGCCATACACCTCGGCCGTCATGTAGAACGGCGTGTCGTCCAGCTTCTTGCCTGGATTGGCGCGCTTCCAGTCCTCGAAGGCCGCGCCGGCCACCTGCTTGAGTTCCTTCCACAGGCCCGGCTCGGTGTGCTTCACGGTGTCGGCGCGGAAGCCGTCGAAGCCGTACTTGCGCACCCAGTCGGCATGCCATTTCATCAGGTAGTAGCGCGGCGCGCGCGGGTAGCCGGTGCGCTTGAAGAAGTCGTCCAGCTCCTTGACCTCGCGCTCGTAGCGGCCTTCCTTCTTCCACTTTGCTGCAAGCATCGGCGGCAGGGCAACCGCCTTGTCGCTGCCGGTGAGGATATCGGGCAGGTTCTTTACCAGCGTGCAGTCCATGGTCGTGCGCGCATCCTTGTAGGTGCAGGTCGGGCCGGTGCGCACCCAGTCGGCCGGCCACACCGGGTCGGCGCTTGTGACCGGGCCGGTGTGGTTCATCACCACGTCGAGCAGCACGCGGATACCGGCGGCGTGCGCGGTATCGACCAGGGTGCGCACGTCGTCCTCGGTGCCGAGGTTGGCGTCCACGGCGGTGAAGTCGCGCGCCCAGTAGCCGTGGAAGCCATAGCTTTTCCCCGTCCCCTCGTCGGTGGCGGCGTGGATCTGCTCGACCGGCGGCGTGATCCAGATCGCGGTCACGCCCAAGTCGGTGAAGTAACCCTCCCTGATCTTGGCCGTGATGCCCGCCAGGTCGCCCCCCATGTAACCGCGCAGCACCGCCGCATCCTTCTTGCGGCCATAGGCCAGGTCGTTGGCCGGGTTGGCGTTGTTGAAGCGGTCCGTCAGCAGGAAGTAGACGGTCGCGTTCTCCCAGACGAAAGGCTTGGCCGGCGCCGCCCAGGGTGCGGCGATCCCGGTCCGGGCTTCGGCCTGGGCCTGAACCTGTGGTGCGAACGCGATCATCAAGGAGGCGGCAAGTGCGGGTAGTTTCATGCAGGGTTCCTGTGGTGGGGTTGGATCAGGTGATCACGCTCGGCTGCCGGCGGCCGGTACGTTGGCGCAGTCCGGACACGTCGTCGGCGATCGCGATCAGGTTGGACAAGGCATCCTGGGTTTCGAGGTCGTGGCGGCCTGGGTCGGCTTCGTAGCGCTCGAGGTAGACACGGACGGTGGCGCCTTCGGTGCCGGTGCCGGACAGGCGGAACACGATGCGCGAACCGTCCTCCATGACGATGCGCACGCCCTGCTTCGTCGCCACCGAATGGTCGACCGGGTCGGTGTAGACGAAGTCGTCGGCGACGGACACGCGATAGTCGCCCAGCGCCTGGCCTTCGAGGGCCGGCAGCTTCTCGCGCAGCGCCTTCATCATGGCGTCGGCGGCGCCGGCATCCACCGCTTCGTAGTCGTGGCGCGAATAATAGTTGCGGCCGAAGCGGGCCCAGTGCTCGCTCACCAGCTGGTTGACCGACTTGCCGCTGGCGGCGACGATGTTCAGCCAGAACAGCACGGCCCACAGGCCGTCCTTTTCGCGCACGTGGCTGGAGCCCGTACCGTAGCTCTCTTCCCCGCACAGGGTCACCATGCCGGCGTCCATCAGGTTGCCGAAGTACTTCCAGCCGGTCGGGGTCTCGAAACAGGGGATGCCGAGCGCCTGGGCCACGCGGTCGGCGGCGGTCGACGTCGGCATCGAGCGCGCGATGCCCTGGATGCCGGCGGCGTAGCCCGGCGCCAGCGTCGCGTTCGCGGCGATGATGGCCAGGCTGTCCGATGGCGTGACGGCGATGCCGCGGCCGACGATCATGTTGCGGTCGCCGTCGCCGTCCGAGGCGGCGCCGAATTCCGGCGCGTCGGGGCCGTTCATCAGCGCGATCAGTTCGGCGGCGTTGACCGGGTTCGGGTCGGGATGGTGGCCGCCGAAGTCTTCCAGCGGCGCGGCGTTGATGACGGTGCCGGCGGGTGCGCCCAGCATGCCTTCGATGATCGCCCTGGCATACGGGCCGGAGACGGCGCTCATGCCGTCGAAGCGCATCGTGAAGCCGCGCGCGAACAGGGCGCGGATGGCGTCGAAGTCGAACAGGCTTTCCATCAGCTCGGCGTAGTCGGCCACCGGATCGATCACCTCGACCTGCATGTCTTCCAGCCGGGTGCTGCCGATGGTATCCAGGTTGACCGGCGGCGCATCGCTGATGCGGTAGCCGAGCAGGCCCTCGGTCTGCGAAAAGATCGCCTCGGTGATCTTTTCCGGCGCCGGGCCGCCGTTGCCGATGTTGTACTTGATGCCGAAGTCGCCGTCCGGCCCGCCCGGGTTGTGGCTGGCCGAGAGCACGATGCCGCCGAAGGCGCCGTGCTTGCGGATCACGCAGCTGACGGCCGGCGTCGACAGGATGCCGCCCTGCCCCACCAGGATGCGGCCCACGCCGTGGGCGGCGGCCATGTGCAAAATCGTCTGGATGGCGCTGCGGTTGAAGTAGCGGCCGTCGCCGCCCAGCACCAGGGTCTGGCCGCCAAGGTCGCCCAGGGTCAGGAAGATCGCTTCGACAAAGTTCTCGAGGTAGCCCGGCTGCTGGAATTCGGTCACCTTCTTGCGCAGGCCCGAGGTGCCGGGGCGCTGCCCGGCGAACGGCGTGGTCGCCACGGTGTGGATCGTCATGCTTGGCTCCTGTGTATGAATGCGGTGCTCAACGTTTTGTTGATAAAACGTTACGATACGACAGGAGCCGAAATTGTGGCGCAGGGTATTCGTTCGTTACCGTACGGGAGGCGCCGCAGGCCAATTGTCAAGCCTGGTTCGGCGCCTTGTCCGTCACCAGCAGCGTCAGCAGCGCCGCCACCAGCATGCAGCCGCCGCCCAGCACCAACGTCTGCACGGTATGCCCATCGAAGAACTCGCGCGTCACGAAGCCCAGCAGCAGCCCGCTGACGATCTGCGGGATCACGACGAAGAAGTTGAACAGCCCCATGAAGTAACCCATGCGCTTGGCCGGCAGCGAGCCCGCCAGAATCGCATACGGCATGGTCAGGATGGAGGCCCAGGCGATGCCGACGCCGACCATCGGCAGCATCAGCATCTCCTTGGTATCGATCAGCGCGATGCTGGCCAGGCTCAGGCCGCCGATGGCCAGGCACACGAAGTGCACGGTCTTGCGGCTGGTGGCGCGCGCGAACACCGGCAGGATGAAGGCGGCCAGCGCCGACACGCCGCTGTACACCGCGAACATGATGCCGACCTGGTTGCCGGCTTCCTGGAAGGCGGCCGACTGGGCGTCGCGCGTGCCCCACACGGCGTCGGCGATCGCGCTGCCGGTGTAGATCCACATCGCGAACAATGCGATCCAGGTGAAGAACTGCACGAAGGCGAGTTGCACCATGGTCTTCGGCATCTTGCCGAAGCCGCCGACGATCTCGGCCAGCGCGGTGCCGATGTGGCGCGATTGCTGGCGCTGCTGCTGGAAGCTGGCCAGGTCGGGCGGCGGCAGTTCGTCGGCCGTGAACACGGTCCAGCTCACAGCCACCATGAAGACCACCGCACCGGCGTAGAAGGAATAGCGCACGGTGTCCGGGATCATGCCGTCGACCGGCACGTTCGATACGCCGAAGTGGGTGAAGATCGCCGGCAGCAGCGAGGCGATCACCGCGCCGCAGCCGATGAAGAAGGTCTGCATCGCGTAGCCCGCGGTCTGCTGGGTGGGGTCGAGCTTGTCGCCGACAAAGGCGCGGAACGGTTCCATCGACACGTTGATCGCGGCATCCATCATCCACAGCACGGCCACCGCCATCCACAGCGCCGAGGAATTCGGCATCAGGAACAGGGCGATCGCCGCCAGGAAGGCGCCCACGAAGAAGAACGGGCGGCGCCGGCCCCATTTCGGGTGCCAGGTGTTGTCGCTCATGTAGCCGATCACCGGCTGCACCAGCAGGCCGGTGACGGGAGCGGCCAGCCAGAACAGCGCCAGGTCGTCGGGGTTCGCGCCCAGGGTCGAAAAGATGCGGCTGGTGTTCGAGTTCTGCAGCGCGAAGCCGAACTGGATGCCGAAGAAGCCGAAGCTCATGTTCCACAGCTGCCAGAACGACAGGCGCGGCTTCGTGAGCGCGTTGGTGTGCATGTCCATCGATGTCCCCAAGCGGCCCGGCGTATACCGGACTCTCTGTATGTGGCAAACGTCTCGCCATGCGCTTGCGCCGGCTGGTCAGCGCGGTGGGTAGCTGGTGGCGGGGAGCGTTCCCGTCCGGGAGGCCAGGAGGACGGGCTGGTTGCAGGATAATTTGTAGCAAAATAACATGGTGTTTTCCGAGTGTCAATCAGACATCGACATAGTAGAATCAGCATGTCTGCCCGGTCGCAGCGGGCTTTTGTAGTCAAATAACACAATCGATAACAACGTTCGATAACAGGCGGGAGACACCATGCTCGATATGCAGCGTCGGCTGAGCAATTCATTTTACGCACTGACCAGCTTGCCGGCCACGGCCATGGGCTTTGCCCTGTGCATCCAGATTTCCGCGCTCAGCTGGCTGCTGAGCACCAAGTACCACCTCGACATCCACGAGATCGGCATCGTCTGGGCCGCCGGGCCGCTGGCCGGCATCCTGGGCCAGGTGATCATCGGCTTCATCAGCGACAAGACCTGGTTCTGGGGCGGCCGGCGCCGGCCCTTCATCCTGATCGGCGGCACCCTCGCCGCCGTGTCGGTGTTCCTGCTGCCGCGCATCGAAGTCGTGGCCGATTTGCTGGGCGTGACCAATCTGCTGGTGATCGCCGTGATCGTCGCCCTGACGCTGGACTTGTCGATCAACATCAGCTTCAACCCGACCCGTTCGATCATCGCCGACGTCACGCCGGAAGGCCAGGCGCGCACCCGCGGCTATACCTGGATGCAGACGATTTCCGGTTTCTGGGGCGTGACGGCCTACCTGATCGGCGCCTACATCGACAACTACGCGCTCATTTCGGTGGGCGTGGTGATCGTGCTGCTGTTCTCGATCGTGCCGGTATTCCTGATCAAGGAACCGCGCGAACTGGCGCCCGAGACCAAGGCGTCGCTTGCCGCCGACACCACCGCATCGACCACGACCGACTGGCCGCAGTTGTGGAAGCTGTGGACCGCGCACGCCTTCAGCTGGTTCGGCGTGCAGGCCATGTTCGTCTACATCATCTCCTTCATCCAGCAGCACGTGGTCGCCGCTGGCGCCGGCGCCGCCGAATCGGCGGCGCAGTCAGGCCACCTGATCGCGATTTCGTTCGCCATCATGAACGTGGTCGGCTTCGTGCTGCCGGCCCTGGTGCTGGCGCCGCTCGGCGCGCGCATCGGCCGCGTCCGCAC
>Ga0308166_1002326_pt1 | contig 17858 bp, 13 predicted proteins | sample PhyCR2_2_FD_202137 | JGI IMG/M metagenome (GOLD analysis project Ga0308166, IMG submission 202137) | Phyllosphere microbial communities from UC Gill Tract Community Farm, Albany, California, United States - DLSLCC.R2 | ecosystem: Host-associated > Plants > Phyllosphere > Unclassified | place... | reverse complement strand
CATACGCCACCGGTGAACTGGTGCGCGCGTTGAAAGCCGAGCAGTCGCTGCCGGTGTTCATCCATTCCCACGACACCGCTGGCCTGGCCGCCATGTGCCAGCTCAAGGCGATCGAAAACGGTGCCGATCACATCGATACCGCAATCTCTAGCTTCGCCTCGGGCACCAGCCATCCGGGCACCGAGTCGATGGTCGCCGCGCTCAAAGGCACCGAATATGACACCGGCCTGAATCTGGAGCTGCTCCAGGAAATCGGCCTGTACTTCTATGCCGTGCGCAAGAAGTACCACCAGTTCGAAAGCGAATTCACCGCCGTCGACACCCGTGTGCAGGTCAACCAGGTGCCGGGCGGGATGATTTCCAACCTCGCCAACCAGTTGAAAGAGCAGGGCGCTCTGAACCGCATGAGCGAAGTGCTCGCGGAAATCCCACGCGTACGGGAAGACCTTGGCTTCCCGCCGCTGGTGACGCCGACTTCGCAGATCGTCGGCACCCAGGCATTTTTCAACGTACTGGCCGGCGAGCGCTACAAGACCATCACCAACGAAGTGAAGCTGTATCTGCAGGGCGGCTATGGCAAGGCGCCGGGCGTGGTCAATGAAAAACTGCGCCGTCAGGCGATCGGCAGCGAAGACGTCATCGACGTGCGCCCGGCCGATCTGCTCAAACCGGAAATGACCAAGCTGCGTGCCGATATCGGCGCACTGGCCAAGTCCGAAGAGGACGTACTGACCTTCGCCATGTTCCCCGACATCGGCCGCAAGTTCCTCGAAGAACGCGCCGCCGGCACTCTTACGCCGGAAGTGCTGTTGCCGATCCCGGAAGCAGGTGCCGTTGCTTCGGCAGGCGGCGAGGGCGTGCCGACCGAGTTCGTCATCGACGTCCACGGCGAAACCTACCGCGTCGATATCACCGGTGTCGGCGTCAAGGCCGAAGGCAAGCGCCACTTCTATCTGTCCATCGATGGCATGCCCGAAGAAGTGGTGTTCGAACCGCTCAACGAGTTCGTCGGCGGTGGCAGCAGCAAACGCAAACAGGCCTCGGCGCCGGGCCACGTCAGCACCACCATGCCCGGCAACATCGTCGATGTGCTGGTCAAGGAGGGCGACACCGTCAAGGCGGGCCAGGCGGTACTGATCACCGAAGCGATGAAGATGGAAACCGAAGTCCAGGCCGCCATTGCCGGCAAGGTCACCGCGATTCATGTGGCCAAGGGCGACCGGGTCAACCCGGGCGAAATCCTCGTCGAGATCGAAGGCTGAGATAACAGTCGCGATCCAACGCTTTAAACCTCGGGGGAGCAGGTGCTCCCCTTTTTTTTGCGTGTGATTTTCGATATTTCTCAGCTCGCTTGAGGAGCCGATGTGGGAGCGAGCCTGCTCGCGAATGCGTCGGACCAGCCAACATCATCTGCAAGTGATCCACCGCTATCGCGAGCAGGCTCACTCCTACATCGGGAGCGTGCTTAATCCATCAGAACGCCATGCGCCATTGACCCGCTACGCCATACGTTCGGCTGTCGTTGCCCAGCTCACCCGTCAAGCCCACGCCCAGCGTGTGCGCCGCTGAAATACCAAGATCAACCCCCGCATCCACCGACAGAGCGTTCCTATCCAGTGCCGCGCCGGCCACTTCGAAACGCTTGCCCCCCTTGAGCAGTTGTTGGCGAGTGTCGCTGTCGATCTCGCCGAAGGTATGTTTCCAGCCGACGCTCAATCGCGGGGTCAAATGCATGCCGTTATCCAGCGTGTTGACCTGCGCAACCCGCAGACCGAAGGTGCTGCTGAAGTTGTCGCGGGTCTGGCCGTAGACTTTCAATGCCGCGTCGCCTCCTTTTTCGTTGTAGCTGTCGCGCTGATAACGCTGATAGCCGAGGCTGGCGAAGGGTTCGAGGGTCACGTTGTTGCGGCCCAGGTTGAACCCGGCCTCGGCAAATGCTTGCTGAGTATTGGCGTCGTAATTGCCCTTGAGACGATCGCTGAAACCCTTGAACGCTACCCGCCGTGTGCTGCTGCCGTCATGGCTGGCGTAGGTAGCGCCGAGACGCAGCGATAGCGGGCCATCCTGACGCACGGCGTAGGCGCCGAGGTGCCAGCTGTCGAGGTCGCCGTCGTACTGGCGGGCATCGAGTTTCGTCTGCGATTTGCCGCCGAGCAGGCCGACATGCCAGTGCTCGTCGAGTCGCCAGTCAGCGCCCATGACCAGCCCTTGAGTGGCATGTTGAAGGATGCCGTCGGCGTCGCGGTCAATCTTGCCGCCGTGGCCCAATGCCTGAAACCACACCCGCCCGGAGTCTTCGCTGCCCGAGGCCTGATGAGTTGAACTGCGCGAGCCGTCAGTAGAGCCGGAACGGTTGTCCAGTTGGCGCATCGCCGAGAGCATGCTCGCACTGACCGGCGTGACACTGCTCAGTGTGGCTTTGGCGAGATTGGCATTGCTGCCGGCGGCGAGTTGATCGAGCGCGATCGGAGCCGTGGCTTTGTCACTGATCAGCAGCGCGGCGACGGCGGTGTTGATGGGCTTTGCAGGCTCGGACGTGGGCTGTGCGGTGGTTTGTGCAGTTACGATTTCGTTGGGTATCGATGATTCCACCGATGCGGAGTCTTCAATCAAGGTCGCAACTGAGGTCAGGGCAGGGGCTGGAGCTGCGATCACCGCTGTCATTGAAGCTGGAGCGGGCGTTGTCGCGATCGGTACAGTAGGAGAAGTCGGCTGCTCTGGCTCGATAATACTGCCTGCAAGTTCGCCTGCATTTTCTGTAAGAGCGAGGCTTTGAAGCGGTTCACCATTGCGAGCGTAAGTCAGTCCAACCGACTTCTTGTTGTATTGAGCTGTGGCGGTCATATAGGCCAGATCGTTCTCTATCCTGCCGAATTCGCCTTTTACCTCTCGGGCCTCAATGATTTTGTATTGGCTGCTCTGCGGATATTCACCGGGAGCCGAAACAATCTTCAGGGTGGCACCTTCGAGTTGGGCTGTACCATCGACCTTGATCGTCTGACCACCAGCGGGAGTGACCTCGTAAGCCAAATCGGCACCAGGCGCCAAGTGCAAATTACCTTTCACTCGCGGTGCGCCAAGCGCTGCATTGACGGTGAGCAGCCCACCCACCTCAAGATTTCCCACCGTGCCTTTACCGGCGAAACTGCCGCCATTCTGGACATACACATCGCCCTTGATGCTGCCGAGGTTGGTCAACGCTCCACCGCTGTTGACCAGAACACCTTCATGGAAATCGCCTTTGGAGCCCAGCGTCCAGTTGCCTTGGGCGACGAATAACCCATTGAAGTTGCGCGTGTCGTTCAACGTGCCGCCATCCGCAGCATTAAGGAACAACACATTATCGCCCTTGCCGCCATCCAGCCGACCCGTGAAGCTTGCGCCGTCGGTTAGGGTAATCAGGTCGTTGACGTCAGTCCCTTTGAACAAGGTTTCCGGTGTCGTAAAGGTTATCGGTACCGTGCTCGCGTCGGTGAGAAAACCCTGTAGCCGTTCCATCGCCTGTTGCCTGGGGTTGGTTTCGGGCTGCTCCGTCGTTTCCATGCTTGGGGGCTGCTCTATTGCTTCAGTGGATTGCTCGGCGTTAGCCAGCGCTACGCCACCCATTGCCAATGAAATAGCCAGAGCCAAGTGTTTTGGTGCGAATAGGTGTTGAGTGGGCATCAAGTTCGACCTCCTTATCGAGAAGACCCAACTCTATTGCTGCCAGAAAAAAACCGATGTCGGCCGCTTCCCACATTCGCGCAGGCGACATCGGATCGTTGTGTAGAAAATCCTCACTGGTTTTCACAAAACAGAGCTTTTGCGCAGTGGTGGCTGTTCTTTTTCCTACGGCTTTCTCCCGTTGAAGAACCTTCACCGGTGGCACGTCAGACGCTTAACTGCATTAATTTGCGTTCAGCCAGCCACATGGGAATGCTAATCTGCATTTTGTTGCAGATATTCCTGCGCACAAGACTGCTTGGATGCACTATATTGCATGTTATGGGAATTTTTCCTCGTTTAACTGCATTAAAATGCACAGCCTGACACTCCAGATCTTCACCGCCGGGCAATGGCACGACGTGATGATTCTTGACTTCGATAATCCGGAAAAAGGCTTCGAAAGCCGCTGCAGTTTTGGCTATGAAGCGGACTATCTGGTGGAAAACGTTGAGTTGATCGGGTCGCCTTTTTCCCACGCCGTGAGTGCCCTGTATCCGCTGGATTGGGAAGGCCGGCGCGCGAAGACGCCAGCCTTTGTCCACGACATCGCACCGGCAGGCGCAGCCAAGCGGTTTCTACTCGCCCGCCTGGGTCAGGAAAGACCCGCCGAGATCAGCGCCGATCTGTTTCTGCTGGGCCGCAGTACACCGGCCCCCATTGGCAACATGCGAATAAAGGAATCGGCGGAAGCAGTCGATGAAAGGAAGCCGATCGGATTCAAGCGCGAGGAGGTCATTAGCCGCGACAACCGCTTTCTTGAATATGCCTACGAGCTGGGCGCGGCCATCGATGGCGCGACGGGGGCAGGTGGTGAAGCGCCAAAGCTATTACTGGCAGAGAACAGCGCCGGGCTTCTGTATCCCGATGCGGTATTGGGCGATGAAGAAGTGCGACAGCACTGGTTCGTGAAATTCGCCAGAAACAGGGGCGGGCAGACCGACCAGGACATCCTGCGCAGCGAATTCCATTACTACAAAGCGCTGCAGACGTTGGGCATCGAAACGGTCGCGGCAGAAGGCCTGGCCTTGGAAGAGGCGAACAGACCGAGTGTGTGGATGCGGCGTTTTGATCGACAAGTGAAAGATGGGGCGGTGTCGCGTTTCGCCGTCGAATCGGTTTATTCGCTGGCTGGAGTGACGACGCCAGGCAGTGCCATGAATCATCTGGAAGTGATCCGCATGCTCGCCGGGCTCTGGCGCAAAGCGGGTCAGGCCAGCCAGATTCCCAGCCTCGTCGCCGATTATCTGCGTCGCGACCTGATCAATAAAATCCTCGGAAACTCCGATAACCACGGTCGTAACACGGCGATTATCCGGCAAGAGAACGCTTTCCAGCTCGGGCCTATTTATGACCTCGCCCCGATGGTCATGGATGACGAAGGCGTGACTCGTACGACCAAGTGGCCAAAAGAGTTGGAGCGGGCGGGAGATGTCGATTGGCGAGGTGTCTGCCGCGTATTGGCCGATAGCGCGGATCCGCACGAATCGTTGACGGGGCTGGATGCCTCAGCGCTGTTCGAAGGCCTGCGCGCGGATGCCCGCCGTCTGGCCGCACTGCCGGATATTCTTGCAGCCAGCGGTTTGCCCGCCAGAACCATGAATCACCCGAGCGTTCACCTGAAGAACCTCGAGCAACGTTTGAAAGAGTGGAACCTGCAATGAGTCTGACCGTCCTCGAGCGCACGGCGCTCATCGAAAGCATTCAGCAAGCGCTGGCCGAAGGCACTCTGGAAATCGGTGACGCCGTGCGCCGTTTACGGGTCGAAGTCACCGGTCTGCATCAGACTCAGTTCGCGAAGATGTGCAAGATTTCAGTGCGCACGCTGGTGCATATCGAACATGGAGAAGGCAATCAGACCCTGAAGTCGCTGAACGCGGTGTTCCGCCCCTTCGGCATGAAAATGGGCGTTGTGCGAATACGCCGGGACACCATTTGAATGCACCTCAACTACGCCGCACATACGCCTTGCCGTAATGCCGCTCCATCCGTGCCTGAATCAGCTCCAGCCCGATCGACATCAGCCAGTAGATGATCGCCGCCGTGGTGAGCATTTCGATGTAGCGATAACTTGAGCGCCCATACGACTGGGCGAGAAACATCACTTCCCAGACGCCCATCACCGAGATCAGCGACGAGTCCTTGAGCATCGAGATGAACTGGTTGGTGGTCGGCGGGATGATGGTGCGCATGGCCTGGGGCAGGGTGATGCGCCAGAAGATCACGCTTTCGCGCAGACCCAGCGCCAGGGAGGCTTCGCGTTGGCCGTGATCGACGCCGAGGATCCCGGCGCGGAAGATTTCGCTCAGGTAGGCGCCGTAATTCAGCGACAGGGCAATGATGCCGGCGACGATGGCGCCGGGGACGATGCCCAGTTGCGGCAGGCCGAGGTAGATCAGCAGGATCTGGATCAGCAGCGGCGTGCCGCGAAAGAACGAGGTGTAGAAACTGGCGATGCCGAACGCCACGGCGCTGTTCGACAGGCGCGCCAGCGCGGTGATGAAACCCAGCAGCGAGGAGGCGATGATCGAGCAGGCGCAGAGGAACAGCGTCAGCGCTGCGCCTTGCAGAAATCCGTTCGGCGCCAGCTTCAGGCCGACCAGGTTGGGCAACTTGTCGAGGATGATCGCGAACTTCAGGTCGAAGCTGAGAAAGAATCCGGCGAACAGGCAGAACAGCGCAGCCCAGGTCAGATAAAGGCGCGTACGGAAACCGAAGAGCTTTTGCAGGCGTGTCTCAGCCACCGGTTGCGGTGGCTGTGGCGGGGTCGGAAAGGAAGTCATTGGCTGATATCGGCGCCGATCCATTTCTGCGACAGCTTGCTCAGGGTGCCGTCCTGTTTCAGCTGGGCAAACACCTCGCGTACCTTGGCATCCCACTGCGGGTCACCCTTTTCGATGGCCACCGAGTTGGGTTCCGAGTAGAGCGGTTCGCCGGCCAGTTTGAAACGCTGGTCCTGGTTCAGGCGCGGCTGCGCGGTGACCAGATTGGTGAGGATCGCATCCAGGCGCACGCCGGCGCCCAGGCCCAGATCCTGGAAGGCGACGTTGTCGGTATCGTACGGAGCGATCTGCACATCCTCGAACGGATACTCCAACTGGGTATCCTCGGCGCCTTCGATGACCAGGTTCTTGTTCAGATAGCTTTCGTAGCTGGAGGCGCTGGTCAGGCCGACCTTTTTGCCGCTCAGGTCCTTGGCGCTGTGGATGCGATCGTCCTTGGCATTGACCACAATCACCGCTGGCGAAGCGTAGTACTCGACCGGGAAGTCGAATACTTCGGCGCGGGCCTTGCTCGGGGTCATCGAGCAGATGCAGATGTCGTAGCGCCCGCTCCAGCGGCCGGCGGCGATCACATCCCAGGACGGCGTTTCCAGACGCAGTTTGACGCCAAGCTTGTCCGCCACCGCTTTGGCAACGTCGACATCGAAACCGTCGAGTTGATTCTGCTCATTGAGAAACGAGAAGGGCGGATAACTCTCCATCAGCACACCGACCAGCTCTTTTTTCTGCTCGACACGGTCCAGCGTCGCGCCGCCGAAGGCTTGGGTGGAGGCCAGAATGGTCAGGCCCAGGGCCAATAGCGGTTGGAATTTCACAGTCGCTTCCTGTTGAAAAAAGTGGTTGTCATTAACCGAATGGTGCGTATTAAATAGTTATAAGAACGACTCTGGTAGTGAGTTATTTTCATAAGCATATGAGTGAATCGCATATGAGCGCAGCAGCAACGGTCATTCTCGATGGCGGCATGGGCCGTGAACTGCAACGCGCCGGCGCGCCGTTTCGCCAACCGGAGTGGTCGGCACTGGCGCTGAGTGAAGCGCCGCAGGCGGTCGAGGCGGTGCATGCCGCTTACATCAACAGCGGCGCGGACGTGATCACCAGCAACAGTTACGCGGTGGTGCCGTTTCACATTGGCGAGGCGCGCTTTGCGGCTGAAGGCCAGGCGCTTGCGGCACTGGCTGGGGAGTTGGCGCGGCGGGCCGTGCAGGCATCGGGCAAGCCAGTGCGTGTTGCCGGTTCGTTGCCGCCGCTGTTCGGCTCGTACCGTCCGGACCTGTTCGAAGCGGATCGGGTAAGCGAATTGCTGACGCCGCTGATCAAGGGGCTGGCCCCGCACGTTGATCTATGGCTGGCCGAAACCCAGAGTTCGATTGTCGAGGCGCGGGCCATTCACGCCGGGTTGCCGAAGGACGGCAAACCGTTCTGGCTGTCGTTCACCCTCAAAGATGAAGACACCGATGCAGTGCCGCGCCTGCGCTCCGGTGAGCCGGTAGCCGAAGCGGCTGCGGTGGCGGCTGAACTCGGCGTCGAAACCCTGCTGTTCAATTGCAGTCAGCCGGAAGTGATTGGCGCGGCCATCGACGCAGCGCGCGCAACGTTCGAGCGTCTCGGTGTGAAGATCAACATCGGCGCGTATGCCAACGCGTTTCCTCCGCAACCGAAAGAAGCCACGGCCAACGACGGGCTCGACCCGTTGCGTGACGATCTCGATCCGCCGGGGTATCTGCACTGGGCGCTGGACTGGCAACAGCGCGGCGCCAGTCATCTGGGTGGCTGCTGCGGGATCGGCCCGGAGCATATTGCGGTGCTGGCGCAGGAGCTGCGTCGTTAAGCCAGACCCCGCCAATTGTGGGAGCGAGCCTGCTCGCGAAAGCGGTCAGTCAGTCAATATTTGCGGTGACTGACACAGCGCCTTCGCGAGCAGGCTCGCTCCCACAGGGGCTTTGTGACGATCAGCTACGGCACTCGGCCAAGCCTTTCACTTGGCCATCAGGCGTCTGGTTTTCATCGCTCAGCCAGCGCTCGAACCCGGCACCAATCGCCGGCCATTCCGCATCCAGAATCGAATACCACGCGGTGTCGCGGTTCTGCCCCTTGACCACCATGTGCTGGCGGAACACGCCTTCGAAGCTGAAGCCCAGACGTTCGGCCGCGTATTTGGAGCGGGCGTTGCCGTTGTTGCACTTCCATTCCAGGCGCCGGTAACCCAGCTCGAACGAATACTTGGCCAGCAGGTACACCGCCTCGGTGCTTTTCGGTGAGCGTTGCATTGGCGCACCGAAAGTGACGTGGCCGATTTCGATGCGGCCCTGGGCCGGGACGATCGACATCAGGCTGAGGATGCCTTGCACCTGACCCGTCGCACGGTCGACGACGCTGAAAAAATAAGGGTCGCTGTTGGCCGCATGATTGTTCAGCCAATCGTTGAACGCGCTGCGCTCGGGAAACGGACCGTAAGGCAAGTAATCCCAGAGCTTCGGATCAGCACCCGGCCCTTCGAGGGCGGCGTAAAGCTGCTCGGCATGGCGCGCCGGGTCGAGTTTTTCCAGGCGAATGAAGCGGCCTTCGAGCAGCGTGGCGGAGGGGGCGGGGACGCCTTTCCAGTCAGCGAGTGAAGCGGTCATGTGCGCGTCTCCTTACAGGGCCTTGCGAAATTGGATGAAGCCCGGGCGTTCAGCGATGCGCTCGTAGAGCTGGATCGCCGTTGCATTGGTTTCGTGGGTCAGCCAGTGGACTTTGCAGCAGCCATCGGCCTTGGCGGTAGCGTAGACATGCTCGATCAACAGCCGGCCGACGCCAGTGCCACGGGACTCGGGTACTACCAGCAGATCCTGTAGATAGCAGGAATTTTCGACGCTCCAGTTCGAGCGGTGATAAATGTAGTGCACCATGCCCAGCGCTTTGCCCTCGGCCCAGGCGAGGGCGGCGTGGGTCGGTTCATTCGGGTCGAGAAAGCGCTGCCAGGTGCTTTGGGTGACGGCGTCTGGCAGCTCGGTATTGTAGAAGCGCAGGTAGGCTTGCCACAGGGGCAGCCAGGTGGCGTGGTCATTGGCGCTGACCGGGCGAATGTCGATCTGGGTCATGCGGGTTTCCTTAGCGCATCAAGCGGGCGAGGGTCTGGTCGTTGGCGTCGGGGCTGGCGGCAAGGCCGTCGCGCACGCCGGCGATATCTTCGGCGCTGCGGTTCTGGCTGAGCTTGCGTTTGCCCTCGAGGCGCTCGATGGGAATGGCAAAACCGACAATGGCCTTGAGCATGCCATCAATGTAATCGGCCGGTGCATCATCGACCGACCATGGCTGGGCACGGCCCGCTTCGTGACGGTCAGTGAGGGTGCTGACGATATCGAGCAGGCGCCCGCCATCGCTGAAGGTTTCGGCATGGCCGTAGGCGTGCACGGCGATATAGTTCCAGGTCGGCACGACCTTGCCGTGCTCGGCTTTGCTCGGGTAGAAGCTCGGGCTGACGTAGGCGTCTGGTCCGGCAAAGATCAGCATCGCCTCGGCGCCGTCCCGCAGGTCCTTCCACTGCGGATTGGCCTTGGCCAGATGGCCATAGAGCGTGCCGTACTCACCCTGTTCGCGATGCAGCAGCACCGGCACGTGGCTGGCTTGCAGGCCGCTCGCACCGTGGCTGACCAGAATGGCCAGGCGCGTGGCGAGTATCAGTTCGTGCAGTTGGGACAAGTCTTCGATGGCAAAGGCGCTTGGCGTGTACATGGACAGATTTTCCTTGGCGAATGCCTGCATCCTAGGCAGGCTATTGGTCCGTTGTAAGAGCCATTGATGAGCCATTTCATAGGTCCATTGCCATGCCTGAACTACCGCCGCTGTCGATGCCTTTCAATCCGGCCGGAATCGAACTCGATCGCCGTCAGGGCCTGAGCCGCCAGCTCTATCAGGCCTTGCGCCAGCGGGTGCTTGATAGGCGCCTCGTTAGCGGCACGCGATTGCCGGCCAGCCGTGACCTGGCCGCGGCGCTGGGCATTTCCCGCAACAGTGTGGTGCGCGCCTACGATCAGTTGTATGCCGAAGGCTTTATCGAAGGACGCGTCGGCGACGGTACTTACGTGGCGCAATTGGTGCAGGCATCCACGCCGAAGAAAAAACTATCCACAAATTCATCCACAGGCTTGTCAACAGGCTTACCCACAGCCTTATCCACAAATTGGCTGGATTTACCTGTGAATCCATCCAGCAAAGTTATCCACAGCGACGGATTTTCCCGCATCGAAAAGCATCATTTGCCGCGACCACCGAGCGGTCCGCCGCGCGCTTTTCGGGTGGGCGTGCCGGCATTCGATCTGTTTCCGTTCGAGGTCTGGGCCAAACTGAACGCGGCTTTCTGGCGTAAACCGGATCTGCAGCAACTGTGTTACGGCGATCCGGCCGGCGATGCACGACTGCGCGGCATGATCGCCGCTTATTTGCGCAGTTCCCGCGGCATGCAGTGCACGGCTGAGCAAATTGTGATCACCAGTGGCGCGCAGCAGGGCATCAGCCTTTGTGCACAGTTGCTGGTCGAGCCTGGGGACGGCGTGGCGATCGAGAATCCGGGCTATCGCGCCGCCGGGCATGCCTTCGCCGTAGCCGGGGCGAAATTGCATGGCGTGGCGGTAGACAGCGATGGCATCGACTGCAGCGCTATGGCTCAGCTCAGCGATTGTCGGGTGGCTTACGTCACGCCGTCCCATCAGTACCCGACCGGCGTGGTGATGAGCCTGGCCCGGCGTCTGGAGTTGCTCGCCTGGGCCGAGCGTGTCGGTGGCTGGATCGTCGAGGATGATTACGATGGCGAGTACCGCTACACCGGCGCACCGCTGGCGCCGTTGGCGGCACTTGATCGTCAGGGTCGTGTGCTCTACGTCGGCACGTTTGGCAAAGTCGCTTTTCCGGCTTTGCGCCTTGGTTATCTGGTGCTGCCGCCCGCGCTGGTCGACGCGTTCGCGCAACGCCGCGCCGTCGATGTTCGGCACTCGGAGGTCAGCACCCAAGCGGTGATGGCCGAGTTCATGGCTGCCGGACACTTCCAGCGGCATATCCGCCGCATGCGCCGGGCTGCGCTGAGCCGGCGCAACTGCCTGCTCGAAGGCTGGCCGACGGTCGCCGGCGTCGGTCAACTGCCCGCCGTGCCGGCCGGGCTGCACCTGACCGTCGCTGTCGACAGCATTGAGCGCGAGCAACAATTGATCGCCCAGGCCGCTGAGGTCGATGTCGAAATCAACGACTTGAGCAGTTACTGGTTGCCGGACTCGACTACACCGATGGCCCAGCGCGCCGGCCTGGTGCTGGGTTTTGCCGCTGTGCCGGAGTCTGCGATCACAGCGGCACTGGCGCGCTTGCGACAGGTTTGGCGAGGTTGAAGAACAACGCTTCGGCGGAGCGACTGGAAATTTCGCTGCGATGGATTTCAATCAGTTGCTGGTTGCTTTGCTGGCTGGGCTCGTAGGCGCCGCCCATCCGTTGTTGGGCGACGGTTTTCATGTGCCCGCGAATGAACGATGGATCAGGCGCGTCGGCGCTGCTGTAGTGAAAATGGGCGTAGCACAGGACCTTGTCATTGTGAGCATCACGAATTCGGTACTCGTCGAGGAAATCATGCTGGCGGTGTCGGATGGGCCGCCGGGTCACGGTTTTATCGATGGTTATTTCCCCCTTTTCCTTCAGCCACTGCACGCCCGCCGCCGTAGGTAGCTGCTGTTTGACCAGACGAATGCGCGTGCTGGTGCCTTTCTCTTCCAGGTTTTTCGCCGCCTTGTCGAGCGCGTGATTGAGCGTTTCGGAGGGTTCATGCTGGCCGGCGGTAAGGTTCTTGGCGGTCAGGGCTTCGTCGATCGCCGCAATGGCCGTGCGTAGAAGTGCGGCGTGCTGGTGGTATTCCTCCTCGACCTCCACCGGGATCCGCGCGCCGCGTTTGAGGCGCGCCTCGATGCGCCGATGGAATGCCGCCAGACCATCGATCAGCGTCTGGCCGTCGCGAACGCTTTTTTTCAAGTCGGCTGCGGATGTTGGTGTCGGTGCAGGCAGCGTTCGCTGTTCGACCCAGACACCGGGCGACTCTTCGTGAAAAGTGGCAATGACACCCGTCAGAGGAGCGCGAACTTCCATCAGGTCGGTCGTGTTATCACCGACGCTTTTTTTGCGTTCGCCGACCACGGTGCCTTTTGATCGTGTCTGGAAAATCTGTCGATTGGAGGCAGACGCGGATGACCTTGACGTTCCGGCCTGCGGCACCAGCAAATGCCGGTAGCGCAGCAGGTCGGCGAGGCGATTGTCGGCGGCCGCTTTGAATGCAATCACCCGCGTTTGTACATGTTTGAGTCGGTCAGTGTGGAGCTGGTCGGAGTATTCGCTGGCCAGATCGTTGAAGCGCTGGTCTACCGAGTCGAACTGCTGTGCAACGTTGCTCAAGGCGTCAATGCGTCCGCGCAGATCGCCCAGGCCTTCATCGGCGCTCAGGTCCAGCGAGCTCTGGATATTCAGCGCAGCGTCTTCGACCAGATCGGCCAACGCCTGTTGAGCGCCGGCATGATCCGCGGTGTCGCCAGGCTTGATACATATTCGCTCGGCGAGGCTGATTTGCAGCACTTTGAGGTCATCCAACTGGTAATCCGGCAGGGCGTTCTGATACACACGCATTGCCTCCACAGCGTCTTTTCCCAACAGCTTCATTTCTTCGAAGCAGGCTTGTGCGGCCTCCATTTTCTCGATGATGCTTTGAGTGACGTCATTCAGGCTCACGGCCGCCAGACTGAATGCCTCTGGATCGGCGTTCGCCCCATCCGCGATCATCGTCTGCATACCCTCGACACTCTGTTGAAACTGAGAAGAGTGCTCGCTGAGCCACTCCTGGCCCAAAAACAACTGCATCTGCAAGCGCTCGGTCATGACGGTGCGGTAATTGGGAATAGTCTGGTTGAGGTTCAACTCTTTGATCTGTTGAATGTTCGCCGCGTACTCCTGATGTTGTGCATCCAGTGTGGCGAGATATTCGGTGCGTGCCTGTGCACGGGCCTGCGGCAGAGCATCGCGCAAGGCATCTCGGTCGGCGTTCAGGCGGGTCTCCTTGGTATGCAGTGTTGTATCGAACTTGGCAATTTTCTCGCAGAGCGCTTTCGCGACGGCCTGCCTGCTGTCCCGGGATTTTTGCAGTGCCGAGTCCAGGCCGCCGCCGCGCAGACGCAGGCGCAAATCGATCACCCACTCGCCCCTGGCGGAATAGGCCAGCGTCGGACCGATGCGGTGTGGTTGTTGGCGCGAGTCGATAATCTGTACGTTGCCGAGCGCGTTGCGCATCACTTCGAACCAGCGCCGACCGACCTGGGCGTACCAGGTCTTACCGTGGGCGTAGAGGCCTTGGTGCGTGCCTTTGCTTGCAGCGGCGCCGAGACCTTTGGGAGGGTCGACGGTGAATCCGTCGAGGAGCTTGGCCAGTGCCTGCGGCGACCGTTTCAGTGCGGTGATGATGTCGATGGAGGTAGTGTGGGCGCCGGGCAGTTCAGCGCTGGTGATATCTGGAAGTTGCAGTGCTTTGGCGACTTTGGCGGCCGCTTTGATGGGCTTTGTTTCTTCTTCTGCCTGGGCCACCCGTTCACGTGGCGGTGCTTCGCCAACGGCCGCTCGATGTGCGAGCACCATGCCCAAGGCCAGGAGGATGTCGGCAATTGCGGTCCATGCGACCTTGCCCGATTGCTGGTTGGCGACATCGGTAACCTCTTGCAGACCGTCCATGATTTGCCAGATCCATGCCGCCGTGCCGACGCTGCGTCCCAGGAACGGCAGAGCGGCATTGAACATCAGCCAGCCGCCCTGTTTCAGGGTGGCCCAGCGTGCCTCGGCGTTGGACACCGATTGGCGGTCGGCTTGGGTGAGCAGGGCCTTCACGTTGCGCTCATGCAGCGTGTCCAGCACATTGCCGGTCAGCGCTTGTGTGCCCAATGCGACCGGGCCGGACATGTCCAGAGCCGTCGTCGGATTGACCAGCATCTGCGGGATTGTCCATATCGATGGCAGCCTGGCGGTAAAGACGAACTGGCTGTAGTTGAAACGTACATCATCGGCCAGCCACGCCAGCACCGAATCGCGCAGATGTCGCGAATGCTGGATCGCGTAGAGGAGGTTGGCGTATCCGGGGAATTGCATCAACGTCATCTCGAAGAGCGGACGGTAAAGCAGGCAGGGACCTTTGTTCGCCTCGCGCGGGCCGATGACGTACATATTGGCCACGCTGTCGGCTGCGCAGCTGCTGCGGTGTGCAACGAAGGCCAGTGGACGGACCACGATTTCCTGACCATCGACGTATCGTTCTGCGTCGGTCGCCGCCAGTGCTGCTGCAACGTAGCGATACCCCGCATCATCAATGTCTGCTCTGCCCTGGATCTTGTGTTGCAACGCCAGCAATGGCAGCTCGATGCGTAGCTGGCCGGTGTATAACGCTTTCAAGGCTGACGCCTGATCGGCGTCGTCTGTCAGGCGCGCCTTCAGGTACGCCGGATAGGTCTTGCCGATATTCACGGCGCTGACCAGTTTTTCCAGATAGGCCACAGTCATCCAGTCAGGCGCTGAGCGGGCAGCTTTGTAGTTCACGGTCTTGTTGCCCAATGGCAGGCCGGCAAGGTTCTGCAGCGCCAGTTCCGGCAACGTCAGGGTCTGGGTGCTGTTATTGCCGGGCAATACGAACGTTCCCCAGACCACGAGGCTGGTGATCGTAATCTCGATGTCATCGAGCTTGATGTCCTTGGCACTCGGCTGGTCCTTCGACATCTGCTCCATCAGGGCATCACGAGTGTATGCGTGCAGGCCGATGACCTCGCTTTGAAACGTTTTGCCGTTGTGTTCATGTTGCACCGTGGTCAGGTCCAGCAGATGCCGGCTGTAGCGCGCCTGATCGACGGCCGACGCATCGTTCAGCCACGGCGGCAGCATCGGTCGCAGACGTTCGAAATGTTCCTCAAGGCGCGGGGTTGGTTCGGCGCTCTGGCCCTGGGTACCGGTGTGCGGATAGGCGCGGTTGAGCGGCCGGTCAGCAAAAAAATTGATTCTGCCCAGGGCGTCGGCCTCGAGCGAAATCAAGGTGCAGGCCTGATGGTCAAAAAAGTTGCCCTGCGGTTCGACCAGCCGCCACGTGAGTTTCGGATCTGCGGGGGTTGCGCCGAAGCGTTGCTGCAGATCTTCGCCAAGCGCTTGCAGCGAATCGAAGGACTGGAAACCCCGGGTGACCGCGTGGGTGAGAACCACGGTACGTTGTGCATCCGTACCAATCAGCACCGCCATATCGAGCAGGGTCATGTGTGCGTTCTGTCCGGCGCCCTCCCGGTCGAGGTCGATCAGGCAGGCGCGGGTGGTGTATTTGTCGGTGGCCATGCGCTGCAGTCTGTCGGGCTCCCGGAAAACCGCCTCGGCGACGGCGGTTTGAGTGGCATCCCGGCCAAGGCTGGCATCGGCTTTCCATAAATTGCACAACGCTTGCGACAATTGCTGCCAGCGCGGCTGCCCGGGGTAGGTGAACTCATCCCAGTATTTGACGTGCTGTTCTTTGTAAGCGATGAACAACAGGGGGGCGAGTTCATTGAGCAGCAGGCTGATCGCTTCGATTTTAACTGGCAGTTGAACGGGGGCAGGCCACGCGGGCTGCTGGGTCAGATAGTGCTCGCCGTCCAGGTACGTCACGGTTTTGCCGGTCATGCCGAGGCGTACGAGCGCATCCGTCAGCGTTTCAACATTGGGCTGACCGGCGAAGACCTGATCATTGTCGATCTCCCACGTCGGCTCTACGACCATGGCCAGTTGCGGATCGATCTCGAGGTCGGGATACAGCGTCTTCAGTGCCGGGGCCAGCGTTTTCGCGGCCACTTCGTGGAGTGAAGGGCCGGTGACCAGTTGGGTCACGATATCGACGGCACTGGGTGTGGGGAGTTCGGGCATCAGTGATTCCTGCTCTGTCGGGCGCCGAAAGCCGGCGGATCAGGGCAAGGTAAAAGGCGCTACGTTCGCGCGTGCGGTACATAGATCTGCCAGGCAAAAAAAGACCCGCGTGTGCGGGTCCTGGATGCGGCGCGGGAATCAGGTCCCGGATTTTATTTTGGTCCACGCCCGCGTCCGCGCGCGTTCGGCATCCCGAGGCAGCGGTTGCAAGGTGTACAGCGTGTTCATGGCAGCGTCGGTCGGGTACAGGTTCGGGTTGTTGCGTATCGCCGGATCGACCAGGCCAGTGGCGTCCTTGTTCGGGTTTGGATAGCCGACAAAATCGCTGATCGGGGCAATCACCGCCGGTTGCAGCAGATAGTTGATGAAGGTGTAAGCGTCCTCGGTGTTCTTCGCGCCTTTGGGAATGGCGAGCATGTCGAACCAGATCGGCGCACCCTCTTTGGGCAAGCGCATGTCGACCACCACGCCGTTTTTCGCTTCCTTGGCGCGGTTGGCTGCTTGCGAGAAGCTGCCGGAATAACCGACGGCCACGCAGATGTCGCCGTTGGCGATATCAGCCATGTATTTGGACGAATGGAAGTAGGTCACGTAAGGGCGAATCTTCATCAGCAGCGCTTCGGCCCTGGCGTAATCCGCCGGCTTCTTGCTATTGGGGTCGAGGCCGAGGTGTTGCAGGGCCAGCGGCAGAATCTCCGACGGCGAGTCGAGCAGGGCGACGCCGCACTGCTTGAGCTTGCTGATGTTCTCCTCCTTGAAGATCAGGTCCCAACTGTCCACGGGCGCGTTGTCACCCAGCGCTGCCTTGATCTTGGCCGGGTTGAAACCAATGAGGATGGTGCCGTACATGTACGGCACGGCAAATTTGTTTCCCGGATCATTGGCTTCGATCAGCTTCATCAGTTTCGGATCAAGATGATTCCAGTTCGGTAGCTTGCTGCGGTCCAGCGGCTGGAACACCCCGGCCTCGATCTGCTTGGCGAGAAACACGTTGGACGGCACCACCACGTCATAGCCAGAATTGCCGGTGAGCAACTTGGCCTCGAGTGCTTCGTTGGTGTCAAAGATGTCGTAGATCAGTTTGGTCTGGCTGTTCTGTGCCTTGAAGTCGTCCAGCGCCTTGGGCGTGATGTAATCGAACCAGTTATAGACGCGCAGTGTGCGTTCTTCGGCGTGGGTGCCAGCACTCAGCAGGGCCGCGCACAGCGCCGAGGCGATCAGTCGCTTTCTCATTGTTCAAAACCTTCCAGCACGTTCACTGCGTTGATGCCGATTTCTTCTACCGCGTAGCCACCTTCCATGACGAACAGGGTCGGCTTGCCGAGGGCGGCGATGCGTTTGCCCATGGCCAGGTAATCCGGGCTGTCGAGTTTGAACTGCGAGATCGGGTCGTCCTTGAACGTGTCGACGCCGAGGGAGACGACGATGATGTCCGCGCCATAGCGATCGATC
>Ga0308166_1002324_pt1 | contig 17868 bp, 19 predicted proteins | sample PhyCR2_2_FD_202137 | JGI IMG/M metagenome (GOLD analysis project Ga0308166, IMG submission 202137) | Phyllosphere microbial communities from UC Gill Tract Community Farm, Albany, California, United States - DLSLCC.R2 | ecosystem: Host-associated > Plants > Phyllosphere > Unclassified | place... | reverse complement strand
TAAAAACTGACCTGTCTGGTATTCAGCGTCACAACCTCTCCCTGGAAAGAAGAAACAGGACGCTCAGATTACAAACAGGCCAGAGTAATTGTCGCGATGCGGACGGGGTAATTGTCGCCTAATAGTTTCGCCTCTTCTGGCGAGGGTTTCCCGACCCAGCGAGCCTGACCGTCAACGTAGAAGCCAAGAACCTGATGCGTACCCGGTGAATACAAAAAGCGCAGGTAATGGTCGCCACAGTTTCCCTGCTCACACAGCGAGCCCTGAAGCCATTGCTTACCCCCGACGGTGACAGGCTCCAGCGGCTCTTCCGGCCCGTTCAGACTGCCATCAGGCCCCAGCACGTTGCGGACCCCCGCCTGTTGTAAGGCTGACTCCATATCTTTTTTCCAGACGGGGTCGGCGTGGTAAAGGTCAGCAGGATACGGACAGGTCCCGTTATAGCCGTTTTCCTGCGTATCCGGCTGACACTGAGCGGCCTGAGCCGCTGTTGTCACCCGGGAGGCGGCATAACTGCTGCTGACCACAACAAGCAGACCGAGGGCCAGCCATCTTACACAGCCGGCGTGTTTTACCCTTTTCATCATTTTTGTTTCCTGAAATAAAAACAGGGCCCGTTCCGGCCCTGTGATGTGATTAACGGTCATTCCGGTCACGCAGAACGCGGTGTGCCAGGAGCCCATCAGTTTCTTCTACAGGTAGCCATTATCCTTACCCCACTCACAGCCGCAGTCGCGGCACATCCAGCCGTCAGACCAGGGGATGGTGTCGTGAGAGCCACAGTCCGGGCAGCGTTTGCCGGAAGTCGGGTTGCCGGGTGTGATACGTCTTATTTTCATCATGTTATCCTTCGGTTGCGGGTTGATGTGGTTCAGGGCCGAAGCCGGACAGCACTTCACCGATGAACCGGAAATGAGGTAACGCCTGTAAAAAGTCTGTGCGTGACAGGATGTCGCGTACGGTTACGTCGGGGATGAAACTGCCGGGATGGAGCATGACGACGCGGATATCGGTCAACGGCAGCGCGATGATGCGGGTCTGGTGTGTTCCTGTCAGATACCAGCCGCCGTCATTCAGGACCAGCCGGTAAGGGGCGATATCGGTATGGCAGCACCCGTTACCGCGCAGGGTCACCTTTTTGCATTCCGAGACGGCATTCACCAGCCGGGTAAAGACCTCACTGTCAGTGGTGGTCTGTGCAGAATGCCCCTGCCAGATAAGGCAGGGGGACTCGCCGGGGCCACGGAGCAGGGTTCTGACCAGATGGCTGTCCAGCCCCGGAAATAGCGTCTCAACGCCCGACTGGCGGGCAAAGGTTATTACCGCCAGCTCCCGTTGGCGGCTGCCGGAAAGCAGGCGACACCGGCCCTGGCGGTACTCCAGGTCGAGATACATCAGCCGTTCACGAAAATCCCGCCGCAAGGTGCGGATCGACACACCAAACTCGGCGGCCAGTTTGCGCATATCCAGCGTTTCGCCTGCCACCAGACGGCCAATAATCATCGACAGCCTGACGGCAAGCCGGTCATGGCGACGTTCAGCCTGAGTCATAAGACTTCGTTCTCCGGTAAGCTAATTCACTGAAAAGATGTGGGTTAGTGTAACAAGGGGGTGTGGCAGGGTATGGACACTGAAAGACGATTTTTTAAATTGGTGGATTTCAGGAAGGATGCGACCTGGCGGGTAACTCCGCTCTTTTTTTAGGGGTGATATTACCCAAAACGGACAGGGTGTGTCCTCCCCGTGTGGTCGGGCCAGCGACGAGTCAGAAGAATATCCAGTCCCAGACGGCCCGCGCCACCGACACCACGGTGTCGCGTACGGCACGCATCACCGTTTTCAGCGGCGCGGGAATGAGCGATGACGACGCTGCCGTATCGAACGCGCTGCCTACCGCGTCACCAAAGCCGTCACGTGCCCGCTGTTTTACCGGCTCCGTGCAGAGCCTCCCGTGCACTTGTGTCGCTACCGGACTGGTGGCCCGGTCCGGCAGACAGCGCATCATGGTTGCCACCATCTCTTCAGTGCCCCAGCCACTGCAGGCAGACACCGCGCAGACCGGATGACGAGGACTGAACATCGCGGTAATGGCGGCCTGTTTCGCCTTCAGGTTTACCTGCTGTTGTGGTGAAGGCTTACTGGTCACGGTATCCCATTCGTGGCAGGGTTCGATTTTATCGGCCTGATTCAGCACGAACAGTACCTGCTGCTGGTAAGGCTGCATCACACCGCGCCAGAGTTGCTCATCCACCGACAGCGCCCGGTCATCCGCCTTGATAACCCACAGCACCAGGTCCAGCTCCGGCAACACACGGCGGTACAGGGCACGGTATTCCTGGTCCCGCAACCCGTTTTCTCCCACGCCCGGCAAATCAACAATCACCAGACTGTGACGACCACTGCGCAGCCGAAAACGCAGTACGTCACGGGTACAGGCGTTCACATCACTGACGGGGGAGACCTCGCCGTGAAACAATGCGTTGCACAGACTGCTCTTACCCGAGCCACTTTTGCCCATGATGCCAATCACCGGCTCGTAGTGGGTGAGGTTCTGAATACGTTCAAAAATAAGCTGGCGAAGCGTATCGGGAAGCGACGCCAGCGGTTGTTCAAGGGCCTGAAGGCCGCGAGGTTTAGTCATACAGGGTTCTCAGCGTGAATAATAAAAATCCCCGCGCTCCGGTCAGGGAGGCGGGGGATTCACGGAGATAATATCTGTCTGAAATTATTTGGATTGTAACCGGGGTTAAGCCTGAAGGTTCTCTCATTACCGGGCGAACGGATTGATATGGGGCAGTTGGTTAACAGCACATCTGTGGCATGAGATGCCAGCACGCTACTTCAACGTTCATCCAGTAAATTAAAGAGAGAGCCTTTATGAATCTTTATCCACCTGCTGCAAACGCCAGCAACCCGACAGCGCCGGTAAATATACTCACCTTTCTGCAACAGGCTGTGGACCATTATCCACGGCTGGCGGCGTTTAGCTTTACGCTGGCACTGCAATACCGCGACAGCATGGCCGATTACCGGTCTTTAATTCTGCGTTTTCACACTGAGGTCTGGCAGCGGACAGGTGAATACTCTCAGGAACGTCAGCAGGCGCGTAAGAATTCACCGCCGACGCTGTTACGCTGGATATGGGAAGCGGCCCGCGCACCGGAATGCAAAATGGTGCTGATGCTCAATCTCGATACGCTGGGGACAGAACGAAACCCGCAGTTGGCCGACAGTGCGCTACAGGTGCTGAACACGATTATTGCTGAAGCCTGGCAAACGGTCACCGGTACTGCCAGCGCTGGCGTAACGGCTATCACTCCGCTCGTTATCAGTCGCACTGGTCGGGGAACCTTCACGGCGCCATTTAACCAGCTGAAAGCACAGGTACAGACAATGCTGGAATTTGTCGCGACAGCAAGATCTGGTGTTACGGGTTAATAATCCAGGCACTGCAGGCTCAGAAAAGACAATGCATAATGGCAAAAAAGCCCTTCCGGGCTTTAAATGATAGCTTCGAGAGCAGACTCCAGCTCCCTGACCTCCATTGCCCTGAGGCGTGGGGCTAAAGATTGTCGGCCATTTAAGTAATCGATAGCCCTTGTCACCAGCTTACCTCCACCACAGACAACAAAATAGTGTTGATGTTGTGTGTTCTGCGCATCAAGGGCGGTATGGCCTAATTTCTCTATTGCCGTACCGTTCACTTCCTGCCATTTGGCGGTTATTTGAATCGTTCCGCTGTTAGTGAATAACAAAAAATGTGCTATTTCATTTTTACCGGCAATCAACCCTGAATAACTGACATTTTTCTTAAATGTCATCGGGGTTTCTGAGTTATTCAACTCAAAGCCTGCTCCTGATACAATTGCTTCAATATCACGTAATAATTCTGCTCTGGACATTCCTCTCTCCCTGTTTTTTATTCATTTGTCTCTGTTTTGCTCCTGGGGCTGACATTCAGTTTTCAGGAGCAGAATGAAGTTTAAAACAGGGTTATTGTATTGGACTACAAGAACTGCAAATAATTTCGATGCGACTCTTAATGAGGATTAAGTTATGTAACTTTATGATAATAACCGTATCGCCAGATATTTTTTTATTTCAGAAATGTATTTCCCGTCCCTGTCGTGCACGGCACATTAAGCAATGAATCTGAATAGTCCAGGCGTTAAGCACGTAATCTCCCCCCTCTATGTTTCCCGGCAACAGTACAACCGCCAGCCTCAAATAATGACAATCATCACGAAAAAATCGCTGAAGTTGTCCCCGCTTCATGCCCGTATGTGGGCGGGTGATTTTTGCCTGGTATCTGACTATCAGCAGCATCAGCATTCAGTGTCTGACAGGATGTAACACTATTAACATGCTGAATGATAACGACACGGAATGTTAACATTTAGTAATTGTGTGGTTAATGCCGGGTATTTAGTATACGCGTCTGCTCTCTGGTTCAGGGCAGATACGGCGACAGCTTTTCTGCCTGCGATGAATAAGGAAGGCCTCACGTGACCGGAGAACACATTCGCATGAGCACTGAAAATCCTTCTGCCTGGCGCAGGGTAAATGACAACCAGGGCAGTGCTCAGCCGAATGCAGATGCCTTAACCGATAAACGTATACCGCCGGGGAAAGCCAGTCGTGCGGTACTGACCGTGCAGGTGTGCGCTACAACAGCATGATACCCCGTCCGGAGGCTGAGTTTAACAACGTGCGCAAGCCGCGGTGGCTTACTGAGTGGCACTCAGCAGCGCAACACGTCAGTTTCAGTCTGTAGAAAAAGCCATATTCAGGGATGCGGATCCAGGAGCAACGATGGAAATCGACTTATCACAGACCACAGAAACCGCCAGCACCCTTCTTAATACTTCCCCGCCCTCAGCAGAACACATCCCCGAAGAAAACACACCGGGTAGCGCGACCAGTGCCTCCGCGCCGAAAGACAAATATGACGGTTTTTTCAGTTATCCCCCCCATCCCGATGATAATGACCCGGATTACCGTTTTGCGTTGCGTGGTAACAGCCTGAACCCCATTATCGACGCCACCACGCCCCTGTTCGGCATGGTGATACGCATCCGCACGCTGAGCGTGTATGAAGATGTCGCCTCACTCTGGCGGCAGGTATCGAATGAGATTAAGGCCATTGAACAGGAACTGAAGCAACAGGGTTACGGGCATGAGGTGCTGCTGCCGTTCCGGTACATGCTGTGCACGTATATCGATGAAGCCGTAATGGCGCATGAATGGGGAAGCCAGAGCGGGTGGGCGGAAAACTCCCTGTTGTCACAGTTTCATGGGGAGACCTGGGGCGGCGAGAAAGTCTTCGCCGTCCTCGATAAGCTGCAGAGCGAACCACAGCGTTACCGTGACATTCTGGAATTTATGCTGCAGTGCCTGATGCTGGGCTTTAAAGGGCGGTATGCCGTCAGCCCGCAGGGCGACAGCGAACTTCACGCCATCACACAGCGCCTTCATCATCTTCTGTACCCGAAACCTGCATCCTGTCACCCTGTCCGCTTTGTTGACGGGGGGCAGCCGCCTCCCGGTGCCTGGCCTCTGCCGCGACAAACGTCGCTGTGGGTCATCCCGGGCGCGGGTCTGTTGCTGGTGGCGGTCGTGTTCGGCATCTTTCACCATCTCCTTCATCAGCAGACGCTTGATGTACTCCATCAGTTAGGGGAGTTACTGAAATGATCCGCATGATATCCATACTGAAAAAAAACGTGGCCCGGGCGTTCAGGCCGTCATGGTGGCTTGCCGCTATGGTGCCCTGGAGTCTGGTTCTGGTCGCAGCATGGTGGGCCGGACCCTGTCTGGTCATTCAGGAAACGTCTCCCCTCGCGGGTCTCTGGTCCCGCCTGCTTTTCACCCTGTTCTGGCTATGGGGGCTTTGCGTCGTGGCCCTCTGCCGCTTCTGGTTCAGAATACGCCTGCAGCAGAAACCGGCATCGCAGCCGAATGCCGTTGAAAAACAACAGCGCTTCCTGAATGCCTGGCTGGCTGCTCAGGACCGGCAGTCTGCTTCCCGTGACAATACGCCGTGGTTTCTGATGCTGGGGCTGCCCCGCAGCGGTAAAAGTAGTCTGCTGCAACGAGCCTGCCCGGCAGGTAAACTCAACCCCCGTCTGGACCATGAGTTAGCGACGCTGCATAAAGGCCAGAAGGTCGATTGCTGGCTGGGGGATGAGGCAGTGGTTGTCGATCCTGACGGGGATTTGCTGTTTCAGCCACAGATGAGCGGGGAAGAAGGCAGTCCTCCGGATGCCCGGCTCTGGCATCATCTGCTGGGCTGGCTGACGACCCGCTGCCGCCGACAGCCGCTCAACGGACTGGTGCTGACGCTGGATGTGGCGTGGCTGTCCACCGCTGGCATCACCCGCCGGCGCCACTGTGCGCAGCTGCTGCGTGAGCGCCTGCGGGAGATCGCTTCAGCCATGCATACCCGCCTGCCGGTGTATGTCGTGCTGACGCATGTGGATAACCTGGACGGCTTCAGCGCATTCAGTCAGCAGCTGGATCCTGCCGCCCGACAGTCACTGCTGGGCGTTCGTTTCAGTACGGAACCCCGGCAGGCCGGGGGCTGCGCTGATGATATTGCTGCCTTTATTGACCTCTGGCTGAATGACCTGACCGCATTTCTGCGCGACACCGCCCGGACGCATACCGGCAAAGACTCAGCGGCCGGCGCCTTTCTGTTTATCCGGCAACTGGCGGGGCTGAAACCGTTTATTCAGACGCTCATCGACGACATCATACAGGACGACGGGACCACCTCATTTCCACTACAGGGGCTGTGGCTGAGTTCGGTGTATCAGCAGGGCGTGCCGTCAGATGCCTTTGCCGATGCGGTATCCCGCCGCTACGCCCTTCCGGCCCCGCTTCATGCCGCCGGGCAGGGTGACTCCACCACCTTTTTTGTCCGCGATTTCTTTACCCGGATTGTATTTCCGGGGGCCAGCCTGGCCGGAGAGAACCGACAGTATCTGCGTGCCCGCCGTCGGCGTATGGCGATGCTGTCCGGGGCAACCCTTCTGGCGGTCGTGCTGTCGGTTCTGTCGCTGCACCATTTCTACCGGCTGAACGCGTCAGCAGGTCATCAGGTACTGACCCGCGTACAACAATTCAGCACCGCCCGCGAACAGGCCACGCTGCAGACGTCAATTGTCAGCCAGCTTCCCCGACTGGATCTTATTCGTGAAGCCACTCTCTCTTACGGTGATTACCGCAGCAAAAATCCCCTGTTTGCTGATATGGGCCTGTATCAGGGGGGCCGTATCGGCCCCTGTGTGGAAACATCTTATCTGGCATTACTGCAGCAGCAGTTTCTGCCGTCTGTGCTGGCGGGGCTGGCACAGGACCTGCAGCAGGCCCCTCCCGCCAGCGAAGAAAAAATGTCGATACTGCGCGTGATACGCATGACGGAAGATGCCTCCGGGCGCAGCATTCCGCTGGTGGAGCAGTATATGGCCTGGCGCTGGCAAAAGGCGTTTCCGGAACAGGGGCAAATCCAGCAACAGCTGATGCAGCACCTGGATTATGCCCTCAGGCACACCGACTGGCATAAAGCACGGATACAAAAAAATCCTGACGCCATGGCTGCCTGGAAGCCCTTTGCACAGCCTGTCGCCGACGCACAGCAGGAACTGGGCCGTCAGCCACTCTATCAGCGGGTGTATCAGGGGCTGATGGTGCGGGCCACCGCGACGCTGCCACCGGATTTGCGGGTACGGGATGAAACCGGGCAAAGTTTTGACAGCGTGTTTGTGCTGCGTGATGCGCATGCCGGTACGGTGCCGCGTTTGTTCACCTGGTCCGGCTACAGCGATTTTTTCCGGGGCCAGCATAACACGCTGTTTGATTTGACCGGGCTGGATGCGTGGGTGCTGGGACAACATGAACAGGTTCAGCTCAGCGAGGCGGATCGCAGTGAAATTCAGCGACAGGTGAGCGATCGTTATATCAGCGACTATACCGGTCACTGGCAAAAACTGTTATCCGCGCTGGATATTCAGCCCTTTGATTCACCGGAGCAGGCGCTGTCGGTGCTGAACATCATTACCGGCGATGAGCAGCCCTTCCGGCATATTGTCTCCCTGCTCGGCGATAACACCGCCGTTCGTCCACTGACCGGAAAAGGGGCAGCACAGCAGCGGGATACCCTCAGCCGGATAGCGCGTCCCTTTACCCGGCTGGACGACACCCTGAAAGGCCACGGGGATAATGCGCCCCTGATCCAGGGCGTAAACCAGCGGCTCATCGCGCTGGCGCAGTGGCTGGATCAGATAAACAGTGCCGGCGATCCGGGGGCTGCTGCCTTTAAGGCCCTGCAGTTACGGCAGAGCGATCCGTATAAGGATCCGGCTTTCAGTCTGCAACAGTATGCACGGGGACTGCCCGCGCCACTGGATCGCTGGGTCGGTCAGATTGCAACGCAGGTCGCCGGTGTGACGACCTCGCTTGCCCTGTCATCCCTGAATCAGACCTGGACTGAGCAGGTGCTGACCCCGTTTAACGACACCCTGGCTGACCGCTATCCCTTCAACCCGGCCTCTGCGCAGGATGCATCCCTGTCTGAAGTGACCCGCTTTTTTGCCCCCGGCGGTACGCTGGACAGCTTTTACCAGACGCAACTCAAACCGCTGCTGGACAGCGGCATCCTGAAACAGGGGGCGGGCAATGCCAGCCTGCAGGAACTGATACGCCAGCTTGCACAGGCGCAGTTGATACGGGATGCGTTATTCAACGCGCAGGGGCAGCCTGAGGTGCATTTTGTGGTTGAGCCGGTTGAGCTGACCGCGAATAAACGCCGTGGCGTGCTGAACCTTGACGGTCAGCGGATGGAGTACAGCCACGGACAGCGGCAGCAAGTCCCGCTGCACTGGCCGAGCGTCCTGCGTGACGGCGCAGAGAGCAAGCTGACGCTGGTACCGGATGACGATGCCCGCTCACCGCGAAGCCTGGGCTTTACCGGTCCCTGGGCGATGTTCCGCCTGCTGGATGCCGGCAACCGGACGCAGGCCAGCCGGGGTTCATTTGATGTACGTTTCAGCGTGGATGGCGGGACGATGACCTGGAGAGTCTACAGCGATGCCGACCACAGCCCGTTTACGACAGGTCTTTTCAGCCGGTTCCGGCTGCCGGAGACGCTTTATTAATACAGGGCCGCGTTGAGACGACCCTATCCGGCGGACAAACAACACAACAGACAGAACAGGAGCGTTATGTGACAGAGAGCAACGGATTACGCTTTACCGTTAATGTGGGGACGTTACCGGGAAGCACCTTTGGCGTGGTGGATTTCACGCTGGAAGAACGGCTGAGCGAACCCTTTGCCCTGAAGCTGAGGCTGGCAAGCCCGCAGCCCGGCATTGATTTTGGGGAGGTGCTGGACCAGCCGTGCGAGATGATGATCTGGTACAACGGCGAACTGCAGCGGCGGGTGAGCGGTATAATCAGCGATTTTGCGCAGGGCGATACCGGGTTTCAGCGTACCCGCTATGAGGCCGTCGTGCGACCGGCCCTGTGGCGTATCGGGCTGCGTACAAACTGCCGGATTTTCCAGGTGAAAAAGCCGCAGGACATCATCGGTGAACTCCTGGAGGAAGCGGGCATTCTGGACTATGCCTTCTCGCTGCGTCAGAACCATGCCGCCCGCGAATACTGCGTACAGTACCGGGAAAGCGATCTGGATTTTATCACCCGTCTGGTAGCCGAAGAGGGGATGTATTTCTTCCACGAATTTGAAGCGGGTAAGCACCGGGTGGTGTTTGCCGATCATGCGGGTGCCGTGGTGAAGAAAACCGATCCGCTGTTCTTTAATCTGGCCAATCAGGGGCTTGAACAGGGGGCGTATGTCCGCCAGTTCAGCTACCGTGAAGCGGTAAAGACCTCATCCGTGGAGCTGCGGGACTACAGCTTTAAAAATCCGGCTTATAACCAGTCGAATAAAAAAAGCAGCAACGACCTGGCGCATCAGCGCCAGGCCTATGAGCACTACGACTATCCGGGGCGTTACAAGAGCGGGGAAAACGGTAAGGCGTTCAGCGCATACCGGCTGGATGCACGACGGGCCGGCGCCATGATCGGTCAGGGGAAGTCAAACTGCGCGGATCTGCGTCCGGGTCTGCAGTTTTTGTTGTCAGAGCACCTGAACGACGCATTTAACGCCTGGTGGCAGGTGGTGTATGCGAAGCATGAAGGTAAACAACCGCAGGCGCTGGAAGAGGAAGCCGGTGACCAGGCCACCACCCTGACCAACGTCTTTGATGTGATGAAAAGCGGCAGTGTCTGGCGCACCGAAATGAAGGATCGCCCGATGGTGGACGGCCCGCAGATAGCTATTGTCACCGGCCCGGCGACCGAAGAAATCTACTGCGACGAATACGGACGCGTGAAGGTAAAGTTTCCCTGGGACCGCTACGGCAATAACGATGACCTGAGCTCCTGCTGGGTGCGCGTCACCCAGGCCTGGGCGGGGGGCCGTTATGGCATGGTCGCCCTTCCCCGCGTGGGTCATGAGGTGGTGGTGAGTTTTCTGGAAGGTGACCCCGACCAGCCGATTATTACCGGACGCACGTACCATGCCACGAATCTTGCACCCTATCCCCTGCCGGTGAATAAAACCCGCATGGTGCTGCGTTCAGACACGGTTCAGGGGAAAGGCTATAACGAACTCTCCTTTGAAGACAAAGCCGGGATGGAGCAAATCTACCTGCACGGACAGCGGGATATGAACGTTGATATTCTGAATAATATCAATGAAATCACCGGAAACGATAAAACCGGACATATCAAAAATAACCTGTTTACCACCGTCGATAATGAATATCGCCTGCTGGGGAAACAGGATATCTCACTGAATGGCGGTGCGGATATCCATCTTCAGGCCAGAAACAGCCTCTACGCGCAGGCTCAGCAGGACACGCGCCTGATGACCGGAAAAAACATGGTGATTGAATGTGGTGAGTCGCTGACGCTGATCGTTGGCGGGCACTATATCACCATTGACCCAGGCGGCATCACCAGCAGCGACACCATTGGCCTGGGGAGCGGTGCGCCGGGACAGGTGGGTGACTGGAACGGAAAATTGCCGGATGTGCCGGGCATACCCGCTGAACCACCGCCGCCACCACCGGCAGCGCTGTTGCCGGTCACCGGTGAACTGAAGCCGCTGTGCCTGAGCTGCATGATGAAAGCAGCCAGCAGCGGACAGACGCTGGTCATCAGGGGGCAGAGCTGATGCAGCCTCTCACGACAGAACAACTCGCCGATATGCCGGCAAAGCGCCTGTACGCGCTGGTGTGCGGTCTGCAGTATGAACGCGCTTTCGGGCGTGAACTCAGTTATGACAAAGAAACCGCCTTACCGCTGTTCAACACCTTCCCTGATACGCAGATTGCCTGGGCCGGGCCGTGGCTTATCAATATTGCAGAGGCACCAGAACGGGAGGATGAGCTGATTCAGCTGGAGCAGCAGTCCCCCGCGGTGTCGTGGCTGGAGACCCGGACGGATTTTACCGTGATGACTGCTCATCTGGCCTCCCTGCTTAACATCCGGCTGGATGACGGTCAGGTGGCGCTTTTTCGTTATTACGACCCCGGCGTACTGCATTCAATAAACACTCTCCTCTCAGAGGAGCAGCGTGCACATTTCTTAACGGGGATTGAGCAGTGGCATTACCGGCATAACAGCGAACATTTTACGCTGACGCCTTTTGATACCGTGCAGGAGAAACGATGAAATTCAGTGCAAAGCAGCTGCAGGCGGTGTCTGCCAGAGAAGATGAAAACTATATCGACGGTATCGTCCGTGAGGCCGAAGCGGATACCCGTTTTGAGCTGAAAGACCCGGCCACGCTGAAGGCGCGTTTAACCGGTGCGTTTCAGTATGCCCGGAAGATACACCTCGACGAGCCAAACCTGCTGCATTCGTTTTTGTATATGGAAGCCTGCCAGCCGGGGCTGACTGCCTCACCGGCAATACGCAAGGCGCTGGAAGAAACGGATGACCCGAATCAGCGCTGGCGGGACATGATGAACGCCGCTGTCAATTTAGCCAAAAGGAAATCATAGCGTATGCTTTTTGTTATACCCGCCCTGGTGGAAGGGGCAGAAGCGCTGGCCGCCGCGCTTGGCGTCACAATTGGCGCAGGCGTGGCAAGCCAGATGGTGAACCAGGGGGAGAACGAAGACACTGCCGGGAAAGTTACGGCAGCGGAGTCCACCAAACCTTGTGAGAAATGCCCGGCTATTCCCTGGGTCTCAACGATTCAGGAGCCCTTTAACGGTAGTGAGGTGAGCCTGAACTACCAGATGCGGATCTGCGGAAGCTACAGTATGCATAACAGTAATGGGAAAACCAGCGTTGAAGAATACGCATTTCGTCATCCGGGGCTGACAAATTCGACAAAGCAAGTGAAGTTTGATGGCTGGAAACCGGCGGAGTGCCTGTTTTTAGAGGCAAAGGGAAAATATGACTCATTCTTTGATAAAAACGGAGAGCCCTATAGTTGGTTCGAGGGCGACCAGGATACGAAAGATGAGGCCAGAAGACAACAAAACGCGTTGATCTTGTGTGATGAGATCCCTGAATGTCACTGGCATTTTATGGAGCCGGTGAGTTTTGCCTACTACAGCAAAATATTCCGAAAATATCCCCGATTCACTGTGCTCCACACGCCATAGGACAAATCACCTCATGTATAAAATTGAGATCACCCTATTTATCAAAGAAAAGATGAACAGTCTTGATGCAATTCTTAAAAGATTACATCAACTCGTACAGTTATACACTGAAGAAAATGGCTCTGCTGATTGGTTTTTAACAGGGAAAAACAAAGAGGATGCCATGACAAAGCTTATTTTTCATGGCAATGATATCACCAGTGATGCAATACAGTTGTTAACAAATAAACTACCTGACTTCCCACTTGCCGGGACACGGATTTGGAGTGGAAACGATGATTCCATTGAATTCGAAAACTACATCCAAAGTGATATAGCGTGCTTTCAATACAGAATGGTTCATTACGCTACAAATGAAAAAAACGCCTTAAGCTTTACATCTCAAATCGCTTTAAAAATCATTGATAAAATTGAACCCCATATATTTCAAATTGAAACGAATGGATACAGTCTGCATGAGTCTCAGGTATTCCCGGATCGTCTTCCTGTCGGGTGGATGTTCTACATCGATAAAAGCTACGATGAAAAGACGATAAATCTTCCCAAACAGATGCATTCTATCAAACGAGAGGGTCAACCTGTCGGTACGTTGTTCGTGACCAAACGTGATTTCTTTGATGGTTCGAACAAGGCCGATATCACATTATCCAATGATCTTGAGATCGCGCTGGTGGCGCATGACATTCTGCCAACGTACAAAAAAATATTCTGATGGTTAGGGAAATGAACAGCCAGCCATTGATGTGGGCTGTTCACTGAGGAATAGAGATTAAAGAGGTCTGAATGTCAACAGGTTATTTTTTGAGAAAGTACGACAGAACAACGTGCGGCGGGGTGATTTATCCCAGTCAGGATAAGTACAAGATACTCGGTCTGCCAGTGGCAAGGGCTGGTGATTCAGTAACGTGTGGCAAGGATGGCAAGGTTTATCAGATAATGGGGTCCGTTCCTAAAATGTCTTACAAAGGCATCGGTCTTGCTGGCTCCATTCACAGTAAGAGCACCTGCCCCTGCATGGCGGAATTGCTTCCTTCCTGTGTAAAAGCAAAATACAGCACCGATCACATGGTACTGAGCCCTTCAGCTATGCGGGCTTCAGTATTCGATTTAGGTACGCCACAACATGCGCAAACCGCACATAAACCCGTGAAACATCAGGAAGAAAAATCACCTTCAACTTGCGCCTGTGACCGTGATATCACTATGGATGAATTTAAACAGATCGCAACAGGTTGCAAAAATGAAACTGATTTAAAAAAATATCTTGATTTGCTGAATCTCTGGATGCCCTGGAATGGTATTTCCACTTGTCGAGCTAAAACTCATTTTTTGTCTCAGGCATGTGGAGAAACCGGTAGTTTCAGTACGATGATTGAGTCAGGAGGAAGCAAAAAACCTTATGCTCCTTATTTCGGAAGAGGAATAATGCAGCTAACAGGTAAAGCTAATTATCAATCATACGAGATAGAAACTGGGAAAAACCTCACCGATGAAAAAAATAAGGGGTACGAGTTAGTATCAAGCTTGCCTTATGCATTTTTATCAGGTTTTTGGTATTACTGCACTAAAACAAAATGTCAGATTTATGCTGAAGCGGATGATTTTAATAAAATAGTTGCCGTAATCAACGGCGGCTTCAATGGCTATAATCAAAGATTGTCCAAGTTTAATTTAATAGCTAAGATATTGGAGTCAGGACATCTTTCTTTATTGGAGGAAGAGAATAAATTCTCGTTTGAGAAAAGTGATATTTATAAAAATCCAATACAATCATTTTTATGGGGAAAATGGCATGACCCCAAAGTAACCAAGTGCACAGGAACAGATAAAAATGAGGATGAAGCTAAAAAAGGTTATGCCAGAGCTAAATACTTAAGAGATGAAAGGAATAAAAAAAGGCAAAGAAAGAGGATGATTTCTCGGTTAAAGCCCCGGTAGGGGCTGTTAATTCGACAGAAGACTTGATATGTTATTATCAAAATCATCACTACAAACATAAGTTTCTGATTTATTGCTCTCATTTAAGTAGGATATGTTTAATTTGTTTTGTGGGTTATCATCTGAATCATCACTCTGATTAAAATTACCTACTGACACGTATTTATCGGATGCATTAAACTCCAGATACTCATCGTTATATTCTGATATAGGTTTAAAATTATCTTTGATTTCTTCAGCAGAATTTCTGGATTTTATTGTGTTTTTATTCACACTAAGAACGAAATGATCAGCGTCAATATAGAGACGTATTTTTTCACCTGTTTTTGCCGTGCATGTAAAAAGATCATTATCTTGCTTAGCTACAACAGATGTTGAAACCATCAAAAAACTCAAACAAAAAAATAAACACTTCATTACACCCTCTCTTTTCAAGTGAAATTAGTAATGGTTTGAAAGTGCAACAAACAATTACTAATTATAACAATAGACACAAGTCAATGTATTCATATTGTCGTCGTTATAATAAACTAACGCGCTGTAGATAAGAAGTGATGCTGTGGAGAAAATATTGCAGGCAAGATATATTCCATGTTTATACTCAATATGATGAAAGATATTATTGGAGTACCGTTTGACCGTTGTATCTATGAAACGCCCGACCGAAGAACTTGCACACCTTGCCTGGTGCATCCTGGTGGCCGTTGGCCTTGCCAGACAACAAGGCAAGGTGCACTCTACCCTGCAGACGCATATGTTCATTATGCAGTGGTTGCTGACAGCGCAAAAGCGCAAGTTGTTTCCCATAACGTTAGGGCAGGACATCATCTGGCTACAGGAGCAAGGGAAGCGCTACGGGCCATCCGCGAGGCTTTACAGTAAAGTGGAGTACATCTGGCTCGCCAGCTCTGGTGAACTTACGCAGCAAAGCACGCTGTTTCGCTTTACGTATATGATCGACACGCTTCGGACAATGGGCTGGATTGACTGGCTGGTTTCAGCAAAAGAATGGGAAGATAAAGTTAAATTAGCGGGTAATGTCTGTGCGATCTACACGCCGAAAGACGAGCTGCATCAGGTCTTCACCGAAAAAGGTGAACTCATCAGGCCGATGGAATTACGACTTACTGGCGATATCAGCGGCATCCCTGCGCTGCTGGCACAATGCCATCTGCACGCTGAACGGTTGCCTGATGACGACGGTTATTTCGTGTACCAGTTGTTAGCCTGGCGCGAAGGCTCACTGACCATGGGTTTACAGCCCTGATAAAGCGGGTACACTACAGTTACCATTGGTTTCTAACACTTTTAGTCGAACGCCTATGTCGCAACTTGATTTCGGTAGCCCTGATCCTTTTGAACGTGCCATCTCTCCTTTCGAGGAAATGGCGGCATATGAAGCGTTATGGTCCGAAAAAGGCGCAACGTTCAAAACGATCGCTGATAAATTTCGTGAAGCACCGGAAGGCGCTGTACCTTCAGATTTGGTGGCTGGCAGTACCATTGCCACGTTCAAAACTCGTCTGAAAGAGATTATGTCCCGTTACGCCGTTGAAAACATTGGTATACGGGTGCATGGTGCTGGTGAATATCCCGAAAAGCTGAGAGACGCACGTAACCCGGTGGAAGTCATCTACTACCAGGGCTGGTGGGACCTAGTGAACACACGTTCGATTGCGGTGGTTGGTTCGAGAAAAGTGTCAGATGAAGGGGCCAGACGTACCCGTAAACTGGTTAAGTGCCTGGTAGAGGACGGCTTTACTATCGTCTCTGGTCTGGCGGAAGGTGTTGATACCAACGCACATCAAACTGCACTGGCGCTCGGTGGTAAAACCATTGCGGTTATCGGTACACCGCTTTCGCATCAGTATCCCAAACAGAACAGCGACCTACAGCAGACCATACGCGACAATTACCTGCTTATCAGCCAGGTGCCGTTCCAGCGTTATCTGGAGCAGGATTACCGCAGCAACCGGATTTTCTTCCCGGAGCGTAACATCACGATGTCGGCGCTGACGGAAGCGACGATTATCATCGAAGCCTCGGAAACATCAGGTACGCTGACACAGGCTCGCGCAGCGCTGGCGCAGGGGCGTAAGCTGTTTATCCTGGAGTCCTGTTTCCAGAACCCGTCTATCACCTGGCCTGCACGGTTTGAAGCGCAGGGCGCAATAAGGGTGAAGGATTATGAAGATATCAGGAGAAACCTTCGGTGACGCTTCGTCTTACGCGCATTGATGAACTGATCCGCGAGCAGCATTATCATCTGGAAGAAGGTGATCGGTGTTATTTCTTCGGTGAGTACACGGCCCGGCAAGGTGCGGCCTACAGCGAAACCAATCAGTTGATAATGAACCTGAAGAAAGGTAACGAGCGTCGTGGGCTCCAGGATTATCGCTACAAAGGGATCGCGATAGAACGTGTTGCCAGGATGATCACGTCAACGATCGGTAATCTTGACGCCTTTACCTTCGTTCCTGTCCCACCATCCCGATGCCGTACCGATGCAGCTTACGATGACCGTATGACGGCTATCCTGCGTACTGCGCAGGCACTGAATCCGGCGATGGACTACCGGGAGCTGGTTTCGCAGAACGTTTCCACCGTAGCCTCCCACGCCTCAGCAGCCAACCGTCCGACACCGGATGAGATTATGGCGAATTATCGTTTTGATAACACGTTGTGCAATGGTGTCAGAAATAATATTCTCATATTTGACGATGTACTCACCGCCGGTAGCCATTTCAAAGCCATGAAGCGCTTTCTGCAGCAGCATTTGCCAGACTCGAACATTCAGGGGCTTTTTGTGGCGCGTACCGCACGGGATGCGGATGTGGCAAGCTTGTTTGATTTGCTGGACTGAGACGATAACAGAGGCCTACAGGCATCAGACCATAAGTGAGTTACAGTAAACAGGATTTCACTATTAAGGATTATTTTCCATTGCATACTTTCTTTCACGTTGACATGTCCAGGCGATTACGCCCAGGAATGAAAATTGAGTTATCGGCACAGACAACATCTGAATTTGGTGCCGTGTACTGGAAACAGTTTCGCCGCGCTGGAATTGAACACTTTCCTTCTGATCAAACCATTCCTCCCCAAACTCATTTACTTGGGGAGGCCGCATATCGTGAATTCTGGCTTGAATTATTCAGAACCGGTAACCCTGAATTAAAAAATCTGATGTTACCCTCACGCCTCAATTCTTTTTTTGTTGTTGAGTCCATCGAGGATGCCCGCAGGT
>Ga0308166_1002323_pt1 | contig 17875 bp, 19 predicted proteins | sample PhyCR2_2_FD_202137 | JGI IMG/M metagenome (GOLD analysis project Ga0308166, IMG submission 202137) | Phyllosphere microbial communities from UC Gill Tract Community Farm, Albany, California, United States - DLSLCC.R2 | ecosystem: Host-associated > Plants > Phyllosphere > Unclassified | place... | reverse complement strand
ACGCGCGCATGCGCCGCTGGACCTCGGGCAATTCGCTGGGCTGGGTGTTCGATAATCCGGTCGATACCGTCGACCTGAGCAAGGCCAATATCATCGGCTTCGACTACACCGACATCATCGACAACCCCGAAGTGCGTGTGCCGGTCATCAACTACCTGCTGCACCGCCTGGAGTCGCTGATCGATGGTCGTCCGCTGATCTACGTGATGGACGAGTTCTGGAAGATCCTGGACGGCGAGGGTGGCCTGAAGGAGTTCGCGAAGAACAAGCAGAAGACCATCCGTAAGCAGAACGGTCTTGGCATCTTCGCGACGCAGAGCCCGGAGGACGCGCTGAAGAGCGATATCTCCGCCGCGCTGATCGAGCAGACCGCCACGCTGATCCTGCTGCCGAACCCGAATGCCAGCAAGAGCGACTACATGGACGGCCTGAAGCTGACCGAGGCCGAGTTCAGGGTGGTTACCGCCCTGGACGAGCGCTCGCGTTGCTTCCTGGTCAAGCAGGGTCATGCCTCCAGCGTGTGCCAGCTCAACCTGCGTGGCATGGACGACATCCTGTCGGTGATCTCGGCCTCGACCGACAACATCGACATCATGCATCGGGTGTTGCAGACGGCTGCAGTCCGCAATCGGATCACCGTGGACGAGCTCACGCCGGAACAGTGGTTGGAAGATTTCTACAAGAATCGAAAGGGTTCGGGCAAGACGGCGAGTGCTGAGGCCGTGGCATGAGTCGGGTGTCCCGACGCTCTTGAACGACCGACTATGGAGACGATGATGAACAGTCTGAGCAAGAACAGGAAGAAGGCCGGTATGCCGCGCAGCACTCGACTGAGCGCGTTGGCATTGGGCGCCGTGATGTCGTTGGCAACCACGACGGCGAACGCAGGCTGGCCGGTGTTTGATTACTCGAACCTGATGCAGGCCATCTATGAGTACAAGAACTCGATCACCAGTTACGCGGCCGACGCTGCCGAGTATGCCGAGCAGGCAGAGCGTTGGAAAAGGACGCTGGACCAGTACGCTCAGGCGCTGGTGAAGGTGCAGGCTCAGATGCGCAAGATCGGCCTGCCGGAGGGGCAGCCGTTGGTACCCGTGCCTGCGGACTATCTGGTGGCGGAAACCTGTGGCAGCAAGAGCAGTTTCTCGCCCGGCGATCTTTTCAAGAGTCTTGTGTTCAATCCGACCGGTGACATGAAGGAGCAGCAGACCCAGATCTGCGTGAACATCCGCATGATGCAGAATCGCAAGTACAACGATTCGGTCATGTTCCTCGCGCAGTCCATTCCCCAGATGGAGTCGGGCCTGAAGGAAATATTCGATCTGCGCATCTTCAGCAATGATCAGGGCAACGTCCAGGGTTCGGACAGCGAAGCGACCCGCATGGCCAACAACCTGGAAGTGGCAGCGCAGAGCTGGGAAGGACGCATGCGTTCTTACGATGCCTACATTGAAGTCATGGAAGCCAACCAGAAGATTGTGGCACAGGCGGCGCTCAAGGGAGATCCCACCAAGACCCTTGCGAGCGATCTGGTGAAGACAGTCGCGCTGAAGGCTGCACTGTCCATCGATTGAGGCAGGCGGTGGGGTGGCCAGAGCAAGTGCAAGGGGCGGCCACCGGTGCAAAAGCGGTATTACCAAGGGATTGCAGGAATGACGATCAGGTCGATTGCCAACTTTGATTTTTCGGGCGGGTTCCAGGATCTGATGGAGCACGCTGTGCGTATCCAGTCGATCGGCGACTTCGTGTTCTTCAAGCTGATTCTTGACTACCTGCGCGACAGGATTGGCAAGTTCGGCTTCCATTTGATGGAGAACATGATGACGTGGGTCGGCGGCATCGCGCTGACCCTGATGACCCTGTGGGTGCTGGTACAGGGCTATCGGATCGTCACCGGCCGCAGCCGGGACTCGATGATGATCCTGGTGACCAACATGGCGCGCGCCGCCCTGATCGTGGCGGTGGCGACGAGCATGGGCATGTTCGGTCGCGACCTCCATGAATTCCTGACGGAAGACGTGAAGGGGCTGATCACGCACGTTGTGACCGGCAAGGACGAGAAGCCCGAGGCGCAGATCGACAAGAGCCTTGCCTGGATGCAGGTGGCGCTGTCCAGCATCGATGGGATCAAGATTCTCAATGATCCCGAGCTGCAGGCTGACAAGACCCGCGCGATGTGGTTCATCGGCCTGGGCACGGGCGGACCTGCAGTGACGGCAGGTTCCATGTTGCTGCTGTATGAGGTCGCCATGGCCCTGTTCATCGGCTTGGGACCACTGTTCATTCTTTGCCTTCTGTTCGACCAGACCAAGCAGCTGTTCCAGCGATGGCTGTTCTACGGCATTGGAACCATGTTCTCCATGGCGGTACTGGCGGCGATGGTATCTATCGCGCTGGACATGGTGATCCGCGTGTCGGCCTCGTTCTGGATGACGGCGCTTGTGAACAAGTTCCCGCTCATGGGCGCGTCCAGTGACGGCATGACCAGTCAGGCGATGCAGCAGGGCGGCATGGGATTGATCCTGACTACCTTGATTCTGACTGCGCCCCCAATGGCGGCCATGTTCTTCCAGGGCACCTTGGGTAGCTTCATGGCATATTCGCAGATAGGTGGTAGCGCAGCCGCTACTCCGAGTGCGGATGGGCGTCCACCCGGCACCTATACACCAGCTGCTCCTTCGAAGCAGGATTCTGTCAATCCGGAAACCAGTAATTCAGCTGGGAATGGCAGGCTCACTGTTCCGCAAGGGGGGCTGCTGTCCCCCCAGGAGACTGGGCTCCGGGCTGCGAATAAGATCAGCGGCAATTGATGAAGAGGTAAATATGTCTTTGGCTTCGCGCGTGATTCTTCTGATGATTACGTTGGTAGCTGCCGGCCAAGCATTTGCAGAAGGGCGTTGCCCGCCAGGTCAGTACCCAATCGGTGGCCCGGGTGTCGGTGGGTGCGCCCCGATTCCAACTGGGGGGGAGAGCGGCACATCTGCGCCCAGGCCCGACGGCCGTTGGATCAAGACGTGGGGTGCCATCTCTCTGTCACCTGCGTCCGGTGACATGGGGGCATCCAAGGGTCATAAGGATAAGTCGGCAGCCGAGACAGAAGCCCAAGAGCGATGTGCGCAGTATGGGGCGACCGACTGCAAAGTCCTGACAACTTACAAGAACCAGTGCGTTGCCTACGCGACCGCGCAGGAAGGACGGAAGGTAAGGACGAACACGGGAGCATCGCGCGAAAGTGCAACCCAGAATGTGCTGGCTGCGTGCAGTAAGGAGAGCATTGGGCAATGCAAGGTGCTCTATACCGACTGCACTGAGCCGCTCTTCAAGTCTTACTGAGCGAAGTGCGACCGGGGCGTACAGGCATGAGTTGTTAGAGGTCGCATTACGGCTTGTTAGCGAGTATTGACCAAACCAACATTCAGAGCGTTTGCTGTACGAGGTCGCTTTGGGCCTCGTTCTTCGTCCTGCGGTCCCTGTGCATCTTCTGTCTGCTGTTTGCCTAGGCCAAGCAGCTGTTCAAAGGTAGTTGTTCTACGGCATAGGCACCATGTTCTCGATGGTGGTTCTTGCGGCGATGGTATCTATCGCGCTGGACATGGTGATCCGCGTGTCGGCTTCGTTCTGGATGACAGCGCTTGTGAACAAGTTCCCGCTCATGGTCGCGTCCAGTGACGGTATGACCAGTCAGGCGATGCAGCAGGGCGGCATGGGATTGATCCTGACGACCTTGATTCTGACTGCGCCCCCCAATGGCGGCCATGTTCTTCCAGGGCACCTTGGGTAGCTTCATGGCATATTCGCAGATAGGTGGCAGCCCGGTGGCACAGGCGCCTGGCCCGAGCGGGCAGCCGCCGGGTAGCTACTACACGCCGGATAAGCCTTCGACGAGCAAGGGAAGTGAAGGCGCTAATGAAGTTGGTGCTCCAACAAAGATGTTCACCGGTCCTTCTAACTCCACGCCCGAGCATGATCCAGGCAGGATGGGGATTGGCAATAAACCGAGATAGAGCCAAGGTGATTGTGATGCGTGCAGCGAATAAATTCAGGGCGAAGCAACTGGTAGCAGCGTACGCCTCGATGCTGTCTTTGCTGTTGATCCTCTTCTTGGTGGATGCTCCGTCCGCTAGCGCAGAAGGTCGTTGTCCACCCGGACAGTATCCCATTGGTGGGCAGGGCGTGGGGGGGGTGTACACCGATTCCGGGCGGGGACAGTGGGGCGAATGCAACGGCGGCGCCTAGGCCAACAGGCCGCTGGTTGAAAACTTGGGGAGCTATTGCCACTGCTCCGAGCGGTGATGCCGGTGCATCAACGGGTCAGAGTTCGAAAGGCGCTGCAGAAAAAGAAGCTATTTCGCAGTGTGCCCGCGGAGGCGCTAGTGATTGCCGAGTGACGATGTCCTACAAAAACCAATGCGCTGCAATGGTTACCCCTTCGAGTCTCGAAAGAGGAGGAGCGGTGACGTGGCGAGCCGAGACGGAGGCTCTCGCGACGAAACTTGCAATGGATGAATGCACAAAGCGGGGAAGCGCAGGGTGTAAAGTATTTTATTCCGCATGCTCTGATCCGATTTTTCAGGAGTACTAGTGGAACTTCAGCGTGAGCGAATTTTGAGACTGGCTTGCAAGTATGCCTGCTTGGCAGGTGGGGTCTGGGGCTGACGGGTGGTGCGCGTTGGCGCTAGATTTAAGTGGCGTCCGTTTAGTTGAGAAGGCTTAATTCAGTTGGGCTCCTCAATATGATGTCGCGAATCGCCTCCAAGTTCGTCAGGCCGTACCGCTATCCCGCGTGCAATCCTGTGGGTGTGTTTCTGATGATGCGCGTATACGCTGAGCGCGCATTGGATTGTTAAGCTTGGGCTCACTTCGTGGGAAGTGCTCAAGGGATATCGGCTCATCAATGATGGCCTTGGTGATTCAAGAGACGAACGCCAGCCCTGATCGTGGCGGTGGCGACGAGCATGGGCATGTTCGGTCGCGACCTCCATGAATTCCTGACGGAAGACGTGAAGGGGCTGATCACGCACGTTGTGACCGGCAAGGACGAGAAGCCCGAGGCGCAGATCGACAAGAGCCTTGCCTGGATGCAGGTGGCGCTGTCCAGCATCGATGGGATCAAGATTCTCAATGATCCCGAGCTGCAGGCTGACAAGACCCGCGCGATGTGGTTCATCGGCCTGGGCACGGGCGGACCTGCAGTGACGGCAGGTTCCATGTTGCTGCTGTATGAGGTCGCCATGGCCCTGTTCATCGGCTTGGGACCACTGTTCATTCTTTGCCTTCTGTTCGACCAGACCAAGCAGCTGTTCCAGCGATGGCTGTTCTACGGCATTGGAACCATGTTCTCCATGGCGGTACTGGCGGCGATGGTATCTATCGCGCTGGACATGGTGATCCGCGTGTCGGCCTCGTTCTGGATGACAGCGCTTGTGAACAAGTTCCCGCTCATGGGCGCGTCCAGTGACGGTATGACCAGTCAGGCGATGCAGCAGGGTGGCATGGGATTGATCCTGACGACCTTGATTCTGACTGCGCCCCCAATGGCGGCCATGTTCTTCCAGGGCACCTTGGGTAGCTTCATGGCATATTCGCAGATAGGCGGTAGCCCGGTGGCACAGGCGCCGGGCCCGAATGGGCAGCCGCCGGGTAGCTACTACACGCCCGCGCAGGAGAAGAATTCATCGCAGGGGTCCAGTGGTCCCTCTCCGCAACTTGAAGGGCGCTCGGTGATGGGTTCTGGTCAAAATCAGCATGTTGAATCCAAGTCGCCGGGTGCCTTGGGCAACGCGTTGGTGAAATGAAGACCCGTTTTTCGTTGAAGGTGAAGATGATGAAGACTCTGTTGCTCTTGGCGATTTTGTCGATTCCTGCAGCGGCATATGCCGAGGGCAGGTGTCCGCCAGGCCAGTATCCCGTGGGTGGTGCTCAGGGTGTTCTTGGGTGTGCCCCGATTCCGGGGGGAGCTGATTCTTCGTCATCGCCGACCGCACCCGCTCCATCTGGGAAGTGGGAAAAGCGATGGGGCGCGATTGCGGAAGACTCCAGCGCCAATGCTCGTAGGGTCGTCAGCGCTACAGGCGTTTCGGAATCTCGCAAAAGCAAGTCCGAGGCGATCTCTGTGGCTCTGGATCAATGCCGTTTGGGAGGAGGGCAGAAGTGCCAGGTTCTCATCGTTTACAACAATCAGTGCGTGGCGCTTGCGGATACTCCTAAAGGCGCGACTTCGGCAAGCTCGATAGCTGCCCGCGCGGAAACCTTGGAGCTTGCAAGGCGTAACGCATTGGAACAATGTAAGGCGGCTGCGAATGGTACCGAGTGCAGCGTCATCTACTCGGCCTGTAGTGAGTCTGAGTTCAAGTCTTTCCGTTGATGTGATTCCTGACACTGGCTGGGCTTGGTTGCATACTGAAGGTCTGCTTTTTTTATTTTAGGGGTGGCCCGCTAAGACGTGGGCCATTTCTATTTTCGCTTTCGCTTTCGCTTTCGCTTTCGCTTTCGCTTTCGCTTTCGCTTGAGATGGCGAAGTTGCGCCAAGGGTGGGCGCTGTTGTCCACGGGTTCGGTCAACGTGAGCGCGAGGTGATTACTCTTGGAGATAAAACGTCGTTCTGTAATTCATTTGTCTACTAGCTTCTGCCTTTGGCGCTGAGTTGATTGGTTCGGGGCGCAGTTCATCCTTAGTCTATTGTTCGATCAGACCAAGCAGTTGTTCCAGCGATGGCTGTTCTACGGTATTGGAACCATGTTCTCCATGGCGGTGCTGGCGGCGATGGTCTCGATCGCGCTGGACATGGTGATCCGCGTGTCGGCCTCGTTCTGGATGACGGCGCTTGTGAACAAGTTCCCGCTCATGGGCGCGTCCAGTGACGGCATGACCAGTCAGGCGATGCAGCAGGGCGGCATGGGATTGATCCTGACTACCTTGATTTTGACTGCGCCCCCAATGGCGGCCATGTTCTTCCAGGGCACGCTGGGTAGCTTCATGGCATATTCGCAGATAGGTGGCAGCCCGGTGGCGCAGGCGCCGGGCCCGAATGGGCAGCCGCCGGGTAGTTATACGCCGGCGCAGACGAAGGACGGCAGTAGTGCGAACACAGCAAGTGGAGCCTCAGGGGCTGGCGCTGGATATACGGTCATGGGCAGCCACAATGCGGGTCAAGGTGCGCAGCAGCAGGTAGGCAAATTCGGGAACGCTGGAATGAGCGCTGGAAGTTGAGTTGATTGTTTGGAGTTGACTGCCATGAAAAGAATGTTCCTTCTGGTCTATCTGCTTATCGCTCCCTCGTTCGCGTGGGCGGAAGGGCGCTGCCCTCCTGGTCAGTACCCCATTGGCGATGATCGACAGGGGGTTGGTGGATGTGCGCCGATTCCTGGCGGCCAGAGTCAAGGCAGTGCTCAGCCAAGTGCTCCTGTACCTACCGGGAGATGGGAGACTCGCTGGGGAGCGATTGCTCAGGATACCTCTCCTGCGCAAGGGGCGATGCTCGCAATCGGCGTCTCGGAGTCGAGGGCTTCGAAGCGAGAGGCGGCTTCGGTCGCAATTTCGCAGTGTGCTAAAGCTGGGGGCGCGAGTTGTAAAATCTTAATGGAGTACCACAATCAATGTGTTGCACTCGCTGGGCCAGAAGTAAGTGAGTTCAGGATGAAAGGGGGGGCAACATATTCGTCGAGAGCTCCATCGGAGAGTGAGGCAAAAACGAATTCGCTGCGTGAATGCCAAGCGCATGGTAATGCTGCGCGCTGTGAGTTGATCTATTCGGCATGTAGCATGTCTGAGTTCAAGTCATTCCGTTGATGTGAGTTCTAGCGGCAGTAGAGCTCTGTTGCTCGTTACAATTATGCTGTGATTTTTCGAGAAAAAGGGGCCTGATCAATGCCTTTTCCTTTTTCGGTTGCGCGCCTCGGACGCTAGCTTTCTGCCAACCAGAAATGTCGCCAATTGTCAGGTCAGACTGATTCTGCATGCAGCAAACGCCCTTGGGCATGAGGGCGATTCCTGTGGTCATGGTGTCGATGGTGCTGCACACGCTGACCCGCGTGTCTGCCCCGTTATGCGTGACAGCGATTGTGAAGAGGTTCCCGCGTACGGCCGCGTCCACCGGTAACATGACCAATCGACGATCTGGCAGGGCGGCATAGGTCCGATCTTAACGACGCGTTTCCCGACTGCGCCCCCAATGGCAGCCATGTTCTTCCAGGGCACCTCGGGTAGCTTCATGGCATATTCTCAGATAGGTGGCAGCCCTTTGGCGCCGGCGCCGGGCCCGAACGGGCAACCGCCAATGCTGGTGTTTCAACCGGTACTCAGGATGCGACCGCTGGAGTATCACGCATGGGTTTGCCGCAAAACTCGACGATTGGAGTACAGGAGACGGGTCTTCGGGGAGCAAATCGTTAGGTCCTCCTTCCTCCATGATGGCCGTTGCACCGAATTGTCTTGGTCGTTGAGTAGAGCTTATGAAAATTGAGAAAGTGATCCTGTTAGTTCTGCTGCTCGCGTTCTCTGCAAGTGCATATGCGGAGGGGCGTTGTCCGCCTGGACAGTACCCGATTGGCGGCCAAGGAGTAGGCGGCTGCGCTCCGATCCCTGGGGCGGGTGACGGATCGCTCAAGACGCCGCAACCGGCAGGGAAGTGGATCAAAACGTGGGGTGCGATCTCTGTTTCTCCTGAGGGCGCGTCTGGAGTGTCTACCGGGAGGCGTAGTAAGTCTGACGCAGAGGCAGAGGCTGTGATGCAATGCCGGCAATCAGGTGGTCGTGCCTGTCGAACTTCTTTCTCCTACGAGAATCAATGCGTTGCTGCGGTGGTCCCCAGTTCGGGTTCCGGCGGCACCAGCTTTGGTGGAAAGGCGACTGTTGATGAAGCAATTCAATTGGCAACTCGTCTTTGTATAAGGGATGGGGGTCAGGGATGCCATGTCGTGTACACCGCGTGCTCAGTTCCTGAGTATGTGCGGAATTGAAGCGAGGATAGCGCCGGGCTAGCGCGCTGGTTGTTTCGTTGGCCCGGCCGTAGTGCTTCAAGGCTTTGGAAATTTTCACCGCAAACGACTGATGCCGAGCGCCGCAATGGGGCTTGTGTTCGGGCGGGTTCGTTACGGCCCCTGATCTTTGAGTTGTCGTTACTTGGAACGAGCGTCAGTTTTGTTCAGAAGCGCTTTGCCCGCTTGAGCATGTTCAACTGGTGGTGAATGCGTCGGGAGACGGTGCTCTCCGGATTCAATCCATGGCTTAATCACCCGGCTTCTTGCCCGCCGGAAAATTGAAGACGCGTGCGGTTCTCAGCTACGGCTGGGCTCCGTTCCACATTGAAGCTCGGGCTCGCTTGCGGGGACGATGACTGCGTGGCGTGTGTCACCCGATCCGTGTTCGCCGCCCCCGTTCCGCTTGCGTCTGCACGAGTGTTAAGTGCCTGATCAGCGCTGCCGTCATCTCCAAGTGGGCATCCATTCACGTTAACCGCGCTTTTTCTGTGATCAAGTGCGCTTTTCATCCCAAGCCCCCTTCGACGAGCGCCGCCTCCTCGAAGTAAGCTGCGTGCGCGTCAAAATCCCGACGCGCCGGTGCCATCGAACGCAGGAGCTTTTCCGTCCATGAGGACTGTGTCCCCCCGCGATGCGGGTGACGCTTGCCACCATCGCGGTTGCCGTGGGCTCGGGGCTATCATCCGCCATGGCGGCCGCAGGGCACGTGCGAGGCATCGCCCCGTTTCCGGCCTCCGCTCGGGAACTGGCAAGACGGGATTGAAGGAGTTGCAGGGGATGGAGAAGGGGAGTGGCGTACACATGGACAATGCCTTGGCGTTCGTTCCGTCCGGCGCGAACCTGCTGGAAGCCGTGCGCGGTGATCTGACCGGCAATGGTTTCCAGGACCAGCTCCTGGTGATCGACCAACCTCCTCCGGAGGGCTTGCTGCCCGGCGAGCACGGTCCCAACCGGGTGCTGTTGCTGCTGCTGGGCGACGCCACGGGCCGATGGCAGTTGGCGGCGCGCAACGACAAGCTGGTGCCGTGTTCCACCCGGGGAGGCATTGCCGGCGATCCTTTCGCGTACGTGACCATCGAGGATGGTGCGTTCAGTGTGATCACCAACGGCGGCAGTCGCGAACGCTGGAGCAGCGTCTACACGTTCCGGTATGCACCTGCCGAGCAGGCGTGCTGGGTGCATGGCGTGCAGCGCAGGGTGGTCGACACCGAGACCGAGGCCACCCATACGCGTGACTTCTCGGCTGCCGAACTTGGCCGGGTGCGGTTCGAGGATTTCGATCCGTCCGTCGTCGCCGACGTCAGCTTGCCCTGAGTGCCATGCCGGTGAGGAGGCGGGAGTATCCAACGATGATCGAGCAGGAGTTTCACCGTGTCGCAGGATAGGGAGTCGCAGCTGTTGCGGCAGGCCACGGAGGCCGGCATGACCTCGTCCCGGGAACTGGCCAACTTCATGGCGCAGGCCGGGCACGAGTCCCGTGGCCTGAGCCGGCTCAATGAAAGTTTCAACTTCACCCGGGGTATCTCGCAGATCCCGGTGGAAGCGGCGTGGCGCAATGGCAATGGTGCGCTTGAGAGCGCGCGCCAGGAGGCGCTGCGTGGGCGGCCGGAGAACCTGGCCGAACTGATGTATGGCGGGCGTATGGGCAATGACGCGCCTGGCGATGCGCTGAAGTATCACGGCCGTGGCTATCTGCCTCTGGTCGGCAAGGAGAATTACGAGCGTGCCGGCAAGGCGCTGGATCTGGACTTGGTGAATCACCCGGAACTGGCCGCGCAGCCCGAGCAGGCAGGCCGCATTGCCGTGTGGCAGTGGCAGACGCGGGTGCCGGAAGCGGCGCGCGAGGACGTGCGCGAAGCGACGCGCGCGATCAATGGTGGCCTGAACGGCATCGAGGCCCGCCAGCAGCGATTCGAGGTGTGGCAGCAGAAGTTGACGCCTGATGTGATGGCGCGGCTGGAGCGGGGCGAAGTCGGGGCGCCGGCCCAGCAGGCCACCGTGCGCGACATGTCGCAGCCTGGCGCGCCGGGGCATGCCCTGTTCCAGGGCGCCCGCCACCATCTGCAGCAGATGGGACCACAAAGCGGTCTGCGCAGCGTGCAGGAACTGGACAATGCTGCCGGCGCACTGGCGCTGAGCGCGCAGAAGGCGGGGATGTCGCGCATCGATCATCTCCTGGCTGGCAACGACGGCCGCACGTTGTTTGCCGTGCAGGGCGCGCTGGGTGACCCGGCCATGCTGCGCGCTTCGGTCGAGCGCGAACAGGCGGCGCAGCAGCCGCTGGCGCAGAGCAGCCAGCAGTTGGCCGCCAGTGTCGCCCAGCAGGACCTCGCGGCCGCGCTCGCCCGCGAGCAGGAGCAGCGCTCTCGATCCCTGTAGCACCTGATGCCGGCGGGCAGAGTGCCCGCCGGCGCTTTACGTACGACGCGTGGCGCCCTGTGGCGCCGACATGGAAACCCACTCGTAAGGACACCACATGCGAATCGTTCCCTCGAATACCCGGCACGCCGCTGCCCGCTGCACTGCATCCGTGCGCCGCCTGCCGCCGCTCTGGCTGCTGTCACTTGGACTTGCCGCAGCGTCGGCACAGGCTCAGGAGGCAGCGGCACCTGTGGTGGGGACGCCCCCCGCTGCCGAGGCTACCGTTGAGGCGCCTGCAGAGGCGGCGCCCGTTGCAGCGCCCGCGGCGGCCAACGCCGTTGTCGCGGCGCCCGCTCCCGAAGTGCCGGCTGCCGTGACTCGCCCTGCGACACCGCGGGTGGACGCGCAGCCGGCGCCGGCTGCGGATCCGGCGCCGGCGCCCGTTGCGCCCGCAGCGGCGGCACCTGTGGCTGCACCGCCCGCCTCCGTCGAGCCAACCGTTCCCGCAGTAGCGCCCGCTCCGCCCGCATTGGCCATCGTGCCGTTGCCGCCAGAGCAGGCGACCGAGCGGGCGCTCGGTGCCCGCTGCCCGGTGGATCTGGCCGGGCGGCTGGCGACCCAGGGCGACCTGCTGATTGGCGCCTGCCAGGGCACCATGCCGGCGCATCTGGCCGCGTTGCTGGTCGCGCTGCCCGCGCAGGACATCCACCTGCCGCGCAGCTGGCGCGAGCGTGAGGTGCGGCAGAAGGCCTGGTTCAAGGCTGTGCCGGGCTATGGCCAGCGCCCGGACTTCATCGTGCGGATGGGCGACATCTGGGTGCGTTCGCTGGAAGGGCGCGACGCCGACAGCACGTTCTATCTGGTGTCGGCGCCGTTCACCTGCAGCGACCAGGTCGCCAACCGTGATGAGTACGGCGCGGAGCCGGTTCGTGTGCCAGCGGGTGATTGCCGCGAGGCTTATGTAGCCCAGCGTGTGTACCAGGTCCGCGGGGATGCGGCGCCGAGGGATGTGACCGCCGATGCCATGCCGACGATGCCCCCGGTCACGGAGGCCGATCGTGCGCGCCAGCTGTCGCGTGAGGGCCGGATCAGCCTGGACCACAGCAAGCTGCAGTACGGCCCGGCCATGCGTTGGTTCGTGCAATACCCGGAGTCGGCGCAGAAGGGTGGTCCGCGCGCCTACAGTGACTGGAACCGTGAGCACATCGCGTTCGTGGTCTGGACCGGTGATCGCTTCGAGCTGCGCGAGAAGGTCGCGCGCGCGCAGTGGCCCTGTGACCCGGTGGCACCCGGCGATCGCGCCTGTGGCGGATTCCCGGATTCCGGGCCCGATCTGTTCGTGACGGCCGCAGCATCCGTGCCAATGGCAGCGTCCGGCCCCTGAGCCGGAGTCTCGAAGTGATGCGGGAGCCGGGCTGACCGGCTCCCGCGCTGCATCAGGCCTGCAGGCTGCGGGTCTGGTTCCGCTGCTGTTCCAGCTGCTGGTCGCGCTCCAGCGTAACGCGCTGGTCGGCGGCCTGCTGGTCGATGCGCTGGCTGCTCTGTTCCAGCGGGGTGTTCATCGCCACTGCCGTATCGACCGATACGCGAAGGTGGGCGGGGTCGCCGCCCTGGCCCTGCACGGCGAAGCTGCGCGAGGCATCGGCATTCATGACCACTTCGTCGATGCGCTTGCCGCCTGCTGCGTGCATTTCGGCGGCCAGGCTGCCTGCCAGTTGCGTGCTCATCACGTCTGGTACCCGGCCGACGCGGACATCCTGCGCGTGCACGCCACGGATCGCGTCGTTGAACAGTGGGTTGCCCACATGGTTGGCATCGTCCATTCGCAGCATGCTGGTGTGATGGCCGTTCTTCTCCGCTTCGCGGCGTGCCGGCTCACCGGGCTGCAGCGGGCCGCGGATGTGGTCGTACAGGTCGACGGCGCCGCCTGGAATGCCCCGCGCCGCGCGGGTGACACCACGGCGCAGTGATTCAACGTCGTCGCGGTACTCCTCGATCATCCTGGCGTTGTCTTTTGCCAGCTTCTGCGTTTCCGGGTGCTGCAGCACCGAGCCGTCACCGAGGAAGTTGCCCAGCTTGTGCGCGCCGAACGAGCTGCCTGCGGCGATGATCGGCCGGTCGGGGATAAGGGCGCGCAACGAGTGATTGCTGAAACCGTTCGCGGCGAGCGTGCTGATTTCATTCGGCCTGGCGTAGATGCGCACCTGGCCGAAGTGCGGCGACGCCGCGCTGACCGGATCGGAGGCCATGACATGGTTGATCATGGTGTTGCCGCCTTCCGGGATGCGGTAGCTGAGGCTGACCGCGCCATAGGCGTTGAAGGTTTCGCCCTTGACGTTGAAATGGTGCGAGGTGATCTGGGCCAGAGCGCCACCGAGGGAGTGACCGGTGACGGTGACTTGAGGAGTTGGTCCGCCGCTCAAGCGGGACTGCGCCGCTGCGGCTTCGAGCGTTCTCTGCGTCAATGCGATCGCGTCAGGTGCCTGCACATTGGTGCGGGCGACGACCATGCCTCCATCCGTCAGGATGCCATCGCGTCCGATCTGCTCGGTGCCCCGATGTGCAATGACGATTTCCTTGCTGTCTACGCGTTGATAGACCGTACCTTGATAACCATTGAGCCGATTGTCGACATGCTCAAGGATCTTGTACTCATGGCCGTTCAGTATGACCTTCTCTTCTTGACCAGGGGCGCGTCGACCGACAGCGCGATCCTTATATGCGTCATTGGATAAGGCGGCGTAGTCTTGTGAGGTGATGGTCACGGGGCCACCTCACTTGCAGAAAGACTGATCGTGAACAAATTGTCCCGCAGATCGACGGCATAACCGCTGCGATCGGACTCGCCACTTGCCGGGAAATTGGGAACACGGTCTGTCCGCGGATAGACGAGATCAGGATAGAAAAGCGTGTGCGTTTTCCCTTCGATCAGCGGTTCCGCGTCAGCGAAGGTCAGGAAGCGGGTCTCCTCTTCAGCACCCGTTGCCTTCAGCATCGCGCCTGCACCGGTGAATTCCCATTTGCAGACACCACGACCGTAGTAGTCCTCGTCCAGCATGCGGTCCACATACAGCGTGCCCCGGTACTCGCCATCGGCGACCTTGCGCAGTTCCACCGGTTCCTGGCTGGTAATCCGTGCAGCCGTGCCGGTGGCCGGCTCGATGTGGCCGCACTGGTCTTCGTTGGTGACGTCGTACTGGGCCACGCCTTCAACCACAGCGAAATCACCCGGGGCGTCCTTCAGGCGCAGCACCAGTTCATAGGCCTTGCGCGGGCTGGGGTTGAGCTTTGCGAGCCCGCGCCCACCCTGGGCGACATCGGCTTCAGCAGCGGCACGTTCCTGGTTCATGGCGGTCTCCGGATGGCAGGCGGTCAACAGAAGCAGAGCAAGGCACGGAATCATCTTGTGGCGCAATGTCGGCCTCCTTGGGGGTAGGTGTAAATGTGACACTGGCAGTTCATGGCACAAGCTTCTGCACAGTGGTGGTAGATGAGAACAGCGCATTGCGTAGATCCTCCCTGTAGGCTGACGGATCTTCTTTACCGCTGGCAGGGAAGTTGGCAGCAAGCTCGGCGCGGGGATAGGCAGTCTTCGGGTAGTAGAGAGTCAGCGGCGATCCTGCGTCCATGCGCTCTTTATTGACGTAGGTCAGGAATCGCGTATCGGCTTCGCCGTTCGTCGCACGCAACATCGCGCCAACACCGGTCAGCGTCCAGTGGCACGTACCGCGATCGTAATAGTCCTGATCCTGCATGCGGTCGAGGTAGAACGTACCGCGGTATTCGTTCTCGCCAACCCTGCGCAGTTCCACCGGTTCCTGGCTGGTAATGCGGCTTGCCGTACCGGTGGACCATATGATCCGCCCGCAGTCTTCGTAGTTGCTGACGTCATACTGGGCCACGCCCTCCACGATCGCGAACGGGCCCGGCGCGTCCTTCAGTGTCAGCACCAGTTCGTAGGCCTGCTTCGGCGCCGGGTTGAGTTTGGCCAGGCCGCGTCCACCCGCGGCGACGTCACGCTCGGCGTCGGCGTAGGGCGAACATGCCGCCAGCGGGACGAGGGCGAGCAATGCCAGGAGCGGCCGCCCCTTGGGTTCGGGGCGAGCTACACGCATGGCGCGAGCCTGCATCGTGCGTCCATGTCCATCTATCCTTCCTGGGTGGCAGGTTTCTCGATTATGGAACGTGCCGGGAGCGCTGTGCCACCCTTGGAGACGGATTTTTGACGCCCCGGCGAGGCATTGCCCGGGCGGATCGCTTGCCGCACAAGGCTCGCGATCATCACGTTGGCATTGCTGCCGGAGGCAGGTCTGCTGCTGAATCCGTGACTGAAATCAATCATTCACATGTCCATCACTTCATTGAAGGCGCCCTCCTTGAACTGCACGATCCGCCCTGAAATCCGCGAAGACCGCGCTGTCATCCACGCACTCACCGAGGCAGCCTTCCGCGAAGCCCCGCACAGCAGCCACACCGAGCAGTTCATTGTGGATGCACTGCGTTCGCGTGGAGAGCTGAGTCTCTCGCTGGTCGCCGAGAAGGACGGGCAGGTCGTCGGGCATGTTGCCTTGTCGCCGGTGACGATCAGCGATGGCAGTACGGGCTGGTTTGGCCTGGGACCAATCTCGGTGCTGCCCGGATGGCAGGGGCAGGGCATTGGCGCGGCGCTGATGCACGCAGTGCTCGACGCTTTGCGTGAGCAGGACGCGCAGGGGTGTGTAGTGCTGGGAGAACCCGCGTACTACGGTCGATTCGGATTCCGCGCCGAGCCCGGCCTGGTGCTGCCGGGTGTTCCGCCAGAGTACTTCCAGGCGCTGCACCTGAGGCCGTCGATGGCGCAGGGAGAGGTGCAGTACTCACCGGCATTCGAAGCCACGGCCTGATGATCGGGGGCGGGCCTCGAATATCCGTCCAATGTCAGCCGTCGTGCCGGAGATGGATCAGAGGATACGGACGGCCCTGCGAATCTAGCGGTGAGCGCCCGGTTTCGACGAAGCCCATGCGCAGGTAGAAGCCAACGGCCTGTGCGTTCTGCTCATTGACGTCGGTACTCAGCTGCGGATGCCGGGCCAGCGCGTGCTGCAGCAGTTGCCGGCCGATACCAGTGCCGCGCACGTCCGGATCGATGAACAGCGCTTCCATGTGCGTGCCGTCGATCAGCATGAAGCCCAGTGGCCGATCCTGTGCATCGACCGCAACGGTCATCGGCGCCTGCGGCAGGAAGCTGGCGACTTCGGCATCGATGGCCTGGCGGTCTTCGGCGCTGAGGAAGTCGTGGGTGGCGTCGACGGCACGGCGCCAGAGGTCGACGAGGGCGGCGCCGTCATCGGCGCGCGAGGGACGGAGGGTGGTCATGGGTTCACCAAGGTGCTTGCGGAAGGGCTCAGTATGAGGCCTGCAGTCTGGCTTCAGCGCGCTCGCTGCTTGGACCGCCGGTCGCGCGCAATGGCACCGCCGATACCCGCGCCGCCTGCACGGCCGCGGGCGTACAATGCGGCCCCGGCGGCCATCCTGGCCCTGCAGACACGCGAGAACCGCCATGACCGATGCCCTGGGTGTACCGGTGCACGACGCCGATGAACACTGGATGCGCCATGCGCTGGCGCTGGCCGAGCGTGCGCAGCGCGAGTTCGACGAGATTCCGGTCGGTGCGGTACTGGTGGGCGCCGATGGCCAGCTGCTGGGCGAGGGCTGGAACCTCAACATCGCCTCGCACGATCCCAGTGCGCATGCCGAGATCGTGGCCATGCGCGCCGGCGGCACGCGGCTGGCCAATCATCGGCTGCTCGGCAGCACCCTGTACGTGACCCTCGAACCCTGCGCGATGTGCGCGATGGCCATCGTGCATGCACGCGTCGCCCGCTTGGTCTACGGCGCCAGCGACCCCAAGACCGGCGCCTGCGGCAGCGTGTTCGATCTGCTGGGTGATGCCCGGCACAATCACCGGGTGGAAATCCACGGTGGGGTGCTGGCCAAGGAGGCCAGCATGCGCCTGACCAATTATTTCCGCGCCAAGCGCGGCAAGCCGCCGTTGCTGCTGGAAGACCATGCGGGCGAGGGCTGAGGGGCGAACGGGTATGATGGGCGCCTCTTTCCTTCACCGGTAGGCCGCGCGCCTGCCCAGCAACGAGGCGACACAATGGCGGACACCGGCGCGGCCAACGAGCGACTGATCTGGATCGACCTGGAGATGACCGGGTTGGATACCGACAACGATTCGATCATCGAGATCGCTACAGTGGTCACCGATGCCCAGCTCAATGTGCTGGCTGAAGGCCCCGAGTTTGCCATCCACCATCCGCTGGAAACGCTGGAAGCGATGGATGAGTGGAACCGCAACCAGCACCGTCGTTCCGGCCTGTGGCAGCGCGTGGTGGACAGCACCACCACCCTGGGCCAGGCCGAAGCGCAGACGGTGAACTTCCTGGCGCAGTGGATTCCGGCCGGTCTTTCGCCGATGTGCGGCAACTCGATCTGCCAGGATCGCCGCTTCCTGCACCGCCAGATGCCGAGGCTGGAGAAGTACTTCCACTACC
>Ga0308166_1002318_pt1 | contig 17906 bp, 21 predicted proteins | sample PhyCR2_2_FD_202137 | JGI IMG/M metagenome (GOLD analysis project Ga0308166, IMG submission 202137) | Phyllosphere microbial communities from UC Gill Tract Community Farm, Albany, California, United States - DLSLCC.R2 | ecosystem: Host-associated > Plants > Phyllosphere > Unclassified | place... | reverse complement strand
CCGAAGCTGTCGAGCACTTCGCTGGTTTCGTCGAGCATGCTTGGGCTACCGCAGATCATCGCACGGTCGTCCTGCGGGTTGATCGGTGGCAGACCGATGTCGCTGAACAGCTTGCCGCTGCGCATCAGGTCGGTCAGGCGGCCTTCGTTTTCAAACGGCTCGCGGGTAACGGTTGGGTAGTAGATCAGCTTGTCACGTACCGCCTCACCGAAGAACTCGTTCTGCGGCAGGTGCTCGGTGATGAACTCGCGGTAGGCGACTTCATTCACGTAGCGCACACCGTGAACCAGGATCACTTTTTCAAAGCGCTCGTAGGTTTCCGGGTCCTGAATGACGCTCATGAACGGCGCCAGGCCAGTGCCGGTGCTGAGCAGGTACAGGTGCTTGCCCGGGTTCAGGTCATCCAGTACCAGGGTGCCGGTAGGCTTTTTGCTGATGATGATCTCATCGCCTTCCTTGAGGTGCTGCAGCTGCGAGGTCAGCGGGCCATCCGGCACCTTGATGCTGAAGAACTCCAGATGCTCTTCCCAGTTCGGCGAAGCAATCGAATAGGCGCGCATGAGCGGACGGCCGGTTTCTTGCTGCAGACCGATCATCACGAACTGACCGTTCTCGAAGCGCAGGCCCGGATCGCGGGTGCACTTGAAGCTGAACAGGGTGTCATTCCAGTGGTGAACACTGAGGACACGTTCGTGGTTCATGTTGCTCATCTAAGGTGGCTCCTGAAGAAAGACGCAGCGCGGACCAAGCGCACAGTTACGCAATAGTTTAGGGGCAGCGACGATATCTGTTAAGTTGATTATCAAGATATGTCTTATCGGTTATATAGATATGCGTTTTACACTTCGTCAACTGCAGGTTTTTGTCGCGGTAGCCCAGCACCAGAGCGTGTCCAAAGCCGCCGGCGTACTGGCCTTGTCGCAATCGGCGGCCAGTACTTCGGTGACCGAACTGGAGCGCCAGTCCAGCTGCCAGTTGTTCGACCGCGCCGGCAAACGCCTGAGCCTCAATGCACTGGGTCACCAATTGCTGCCCCAGGCAGTGGCCCTGCTCGACCAGGCCAAGGAAATCGAAGACCTGCTCAACGGCAAGTCCGGTTTCGGCTCACTGTCGGTGGGGGCAACCCTGACCATCGGCAATTACCTGGCAACCTTGCTGATCGGCAGCTTCATGCAGATGCATCCGGAGAGCCAGGTCAAACTGCATGTACAGAACACTGCGCACATTGTGCAACAGGTTGCCCACTACGAAATTGATCTGGGTCTGATCGAAGGTGACTGCAACCACCCAGACCTTGAGGTGCAGCCGTGGGTCGAGGACGAGCTGGTGGTGTTCTGCGCACCGCAGCATCCACTGGCCAAGGCTGGCCGGGCAGACATTGCCACACTGTCCCAGGAGGCATGGATCCTGCGCGAGCAGGGCTCGGGCACGCGGCTGACGTTCGATCAGGAAATGCGCCACCACCGCGCCAACCTGAACATCCGCCTTGAGCTTGAACACACCGAAGCGATCAAGCGCGCGGTCGAGTCCGGCCTGGGTATTGGTTGTATCTCGCGACTGGCCCTGCGCGATGCATTTCGCCGTGGCAGCCTGGTCGCCGTGGAAACACCGGAGCTGGATCTGTCGCGGCAGTTCTACTTCATCTGGCACAAGCAGAAGTACCAGACCTCAGCCATGCGCGAGTTTCTTGAACTGTGCCGCAACTTCACCGCCGGTGTGCGTCGCAGCGACGAGATCGTCCTGCCGCCGATTGCCTAGAGCAGGATCACGCCCCAGACCAGCGCCACCATCAACAGCGACACGAACTGGGCAGCGCTACCCATGTCCTTGGCGTTTTTCGACAGCGGGTGGCGGTCCAGCGAGATACGGTCGATGGCCGCTTCGATCGCCGAATTGAACAGCTCGACGATCAGCCCGAGCATGCACACGGCAATCATGATGGCCCGCTCGGCGCGGCTGACCGGCAGCCAGAAGGCAATTGGCACCAGCACCACATTGAGCAGCACCAGTTGGCGAAAGGCCGCTTCGCCTTTGAATGCCGCGCGCAGCCCATCCAGCGAATAGCCGGCGGCGTTGAAGATACGTTTAAGGCCGGTCTGGCCTTTGAATGGCGACATGGGTGTCACTTCACGAGAAAAAGGCCAGAAGGCTAGCCGGAGCCGGGTCAAAAAAGCGTGAAGCCGCAAGTTTTAATTGCTGGCAACTGATTCAAGCTGTTGCAGCAGCAGCGCGGCCTGGGTCCGGGTACGCACCCCGAGCTTGCGGAAGATCGCCGTGACGTGGGCCTTGATGGTGGCCTCGGAGACGCTCAGCTCGTAGGCAATCTGCTTGTTCAGCAAACCTTCGCAAACCATGGTAAGCACCCTGAACTGCTGCGGCGTGAGGCTTGCCAGGCCTTCACTGGCGGCTTTGGCTTCGGCCGAAACATCGACTTTCTCGAATGCCTGTGGCGGCCACCACACCTCACCATCAAGAACTTTTTGCACGGCGTCCTGGATCTGCTCGAGGGTGCTCGACTTGGGAATGAAGCCACTGGCGCCAAACTCGCGCGACTTGACCACCACCGCCGCTTCTTCCTGGGCCGAGACCATCACTACCGGAATCTGCGGATACTGCCCGCGCAGCAGAACCAGGCCGGAGAAGCCATAAGCGCCTGGCATGTTCAGGTCGAGCAGGACCAGATCCCAGTCGGACTTGTCGCTGAGGTGGGTTTCCAGCTCGGCGATGCTCGCCACCTCGACCAGCCGCACGTCAGGGCCCAGGCCCAGCGTGACCGCCTGGCGCAAGGCGCTGCGAAACAGCGGGTGGTCATCAGCGATGAGGATTTCGTAAGTGGCCATCAATCGATCCTGTTCTGTGCCGGGGCACGGTGCTCGTCATTATGACGCAAACCCGGCCGGCTGCCCCTTGGACTATAGGAAGGTATGCAAGCGCTGATGCGGTTCATCCTGCAGGTCCAGCGGCAAATGCCGCTTGGCGCTCAGGTAATGCAGGCTGAACACGTCCAGATAGGCATCCAGTGCTTGCGCCGCACGCACGTCACCAGCCAGTTCCAGGCACATCGCCGCCACTTCGGCAGTGCAGAAGTGATCATCGCGCTTGGAGCGGCGCAGGCGGTAGCGCGACATCTGTTCGGCTTCCAGGCTGAGCACCGGGAAGCGGTCCAGATACGGGCTTTTACGGAACATCTTGCGCGCTTCGGTCCAGGTCGCGTCGAGCAGGATGAACAGCGGACGCTTGCCGGGCGGCAGGCTGACTTCATTGACCACCCGCTGCTCGGCGACGAACTCGCCGGGGAAGACGATGTACGGTTGCCACTGCGGCTGTTCCAGCAGCGCCAACAAGGCAGGATCGACCGCCGTGCGCTGCCAGCCAAAGGCCGAGGTGTCTTCGATCAAATCAGCGATCAACCAACCGGTATTGGTCGGTTTCAACGGCTCGGTGTCATGCATCAGCAGGCACACGCCCGCTTCAGCCGTGACGGTAGGCTTCAGCGCACACAGGCAGTGACTGGCAATGACCCGGCAGTGGGCGCAGCGCACCGCGCGCGAACCACGGGCGACAAAGGGTTTGACGCTACGGGCCAGGCGCTCGGCGCGCAGCCGCGCCACCGCGTGGCTCACGAGGCCACGCCGCAGGACAGGTTAACGATGATCACTTCAACAACTCGGCACAAATCGAAGGCGCCAGTCTATCAGAGCAGCGCTGTTTTGCCGTGCAGCGCCTGCGCGCTTTATAATCGATCACCCGGCGCCAACGGAACGCCAGCCGCAGGTGCCGGTCAAAGCGCCAGTCATTGAATCAGGAGAGATCCATGCTGCGTGTTATCGTCCCGACCTTGAGCCTGCTGCTCATGTTGCCCATCGCAGCCCAGGCCGCGTCCAAGCAAGAGTATGAGTTGACTCAGTTGTTGCAGAAGGTCGCCAAGGAAAGCAGCGTCGGCACCCCTCGCGCTATCAACGAAGACATCCTCGATCAGGGTTACACCGTTGAAGGTAAAGCGCTGATCAACCACCTGAGCGTACGCCAGGAGCATGCCGAGCGCATGCAGAGCAACCCGCAGCAGGTGCGCAGCCAACTGGGCGACAGCGTTTGCCGCAACAATGGCTACCGTCAGTTGCTGTCCAAAGGCGCGGTGCTGGTTTACCGCTTCACGGTGTACAAGAGCAACAGCCCGGTCATGGACCAGGCCTTTGATGCTGCCAGCTGCACGGCCGGCAACAAGAAGAAGTGATCGTCTGCCGCTGACGGCCTCACTTGGCGCGCCGCTGCTCGTCTTCGGCGCGCAACTCTGCCAGCAAAGCCTGCAGATACCTTGAGTGCCCTTCTGCGCCGCCCAACCGGCGCCGGCACTCGACTTCCAGACTCCAGTGATGCGCGCGCGCAGCGTTTTCCAGCAGCCGGTATAGCTGTTGGTCGACTTCGATAACCAAACGATGCATCTGGCCACCTCCCGCGCCTGGCGCTGTGCTGCTGGTTGCAAGCGACTGCCCCGCACTTCAAGTGAACAGCATCGCACTGGCAGTGGCTCGCGTCCCGACCAGCGGACTGCTCCAGCACGATCACGCCACAACGTCTAAATTGTTATTCAGCCCTTGTGCCTTTTTGCCAAGCCCGGCCCATGCGCCGCCTGGCAGAAACCGGCACTGAAGGTCCTGCTGCACAAGGAGGAGTTGTATGCCCTACCAAGCCAACGAGCTTCTGTTGACCCACTTCAAGAACACCGGCATCGATCTGAGCAACATCGACCTACAGCTACAACAGGTGGCTCCCAACAGCGCCAACCTGCCGCTCTACCGCGACATGATGCTGACCGTACTGCGCATGGCACAGGACGACAGCAACCGCTGGAACGCCAAGATCACCCTGCAGGCCCTGCGCGAACTCGACCACGCCTTCCGCACCCTCGAGCGCTACCGTGGTCGGCGTAAAGTCACCGTATTCGGCTCCGCGCGCACGCCGCTGGAGCACCCGATGTACGCACTCGCCCGCGAGCTGGGTGTCTGCCTGACGCGCAATGAGCTGATGGTGATCACTGGTGCCGGCGGCGGCATCATGGCTGCGGCACACGAGGGTGCCGGCACCGAGAACAGCCTGGGATTCAATATCACCCTGCCCTTCGAGCAACACGCCAATGCCACCGTCGATGGCACCGACAAACTGCTGCCGTTCCACTTCTTCTTCATCCGCAAGCTGTTCTTCGTCAAGGAAGCGGACGGCTTGGTTCTCTGCCCCGGCGGCTTCGGCACGCTCGATGAGGCACTGGAGGTCCTGACCCTGATCCAGACCGGCAAAAGCCCATTGGTGCCGGTGGTGCTGCTGGACTCTCCCGGAGGGACGTTCTGGCGAGATTGCCTGGCGTTTATCAGCCGGCAACTTGAAGAGAACCACTACATTCTGCCCCGTGACCTGAAGTTGGTGCGGCTGGTGCACAGCGCTGACGAGGCGGTGGAAGAGATCACCCAGTTCTACAACAACTACCACTCCAGCCGCTGGCTGAAGAATCAATTCGTCATTCGCATGCATCACCCGCTCAGCGAGGCCGCGCTGTTCGACGCCCAGGAGGCATTTGCCGATCTACGCCTGGGCGGCACATTCCAGCAGCAAGCCGATGCCAGCGCAGAACACGAAGTGGATAGCTTTGATCATCTAACCCGGCTCACCTTCGCCTTTACCGGGCGTGACCAGGGACGCTTGCGGGAGTTGATCGACTTTATCAACCTTAACGAAAACTGGGCCAGGCCAGAGCCGATCCAAACCACTCAACGAGCCCGCCAAGCACTGAAAGCCAGTTGATCAGGGAGATTCAGTAGTCGTCCAGGTCTCGGCCGTTCAACAGGCGGCCGACCATGTCCATGGCAAAGCCACGGTAGACCAGAAAGCGGGTTTGCTGTGCGCGAGTGCGCGGATCATGAGGGAGCTGCCCGGCAAACTTGCGCTGCCAGACATCCTGCAACCGTGAAGCCCAGTTCACCCCGCTGTCACGCAGGGCCTGCTCGACATCAGCACGGTTGAGGCCACGCTGGGTCAGCTCTTCACGAATACGTGCAGGGCCATAACCGGCGTTGGAACGATAGGCAATGAAACTCTCGAGATAACGGGCTTCACTGAGTAAGCCGTCTTCGGTGAGCCGATCGAGCGCAGGCTCGATCAGGTCATCTGTAGCACCGCGCTGACGCAACTTGCGCGTCAGCTCCACGCGACCATGCTCGCGGCGCGCGAGCAGGTCCATGGCTGTCCGCCGAACCGCAACCGGGGTGTCGAGTACGGCGGGCATGGGTCAAGCTTCTGCGTCGGCGTCGGCACCCGCTGGCTCGGCAGCAGCGGCTGCTTTGCCGGCTGCGGCAACAGCACCCAAGTTGAGCAGCTTGTCGCGGATCTGCTTCTCGAGGTCTGCACCAACGGCCGGGTTGTCTTGCAGGTACTTGGCGGCGTTGGCCTTGCCCTGACCGATCTTGTTGCCCTGGTAAGCGTACCAGGCACCGGATTTCTCGATCATGCCGTGGGCAACGCCCAGGTCGATGATCTCGCCGTTACGGTAGATACCCTTGCCGTACAGAATCTGGAATTCGGCCTGACGGAACGGCGGCGAAACCTTGTTTTTGACGATCTTGACGCGGGTTTCGCTGCCGACCACTTCGTCGCCTTCCTTGACCGCGCCGGTACGGCGAATGTCCAGACGTACCGAAGCGTAGAACTTCAGCGCGTTACCACCGGTGGTGGTTTCCGGGCTGCCGAACATCACGCCGATCTTCATCCGGATCTGGTTGATGAAGATGACCAGGCAGTTGGCGTTCTTGATGTTGCCGGTGATCTTGCGCAGCGCCTGAGACATCAGACGTGCCTGCAGACCCACGTGCATGTCGCCCATTTCGCCTTCGATTTCAGCCTTGGGTACCAGCGCTGCCACGGAGTCGATGATGATCACGTCTACTGCGTTGGAACGCACCAGCATGTCGGTGATTTCCAGCGCTTGCTCGCCGGTGTCCGGCTGCGAGACCAGCAGGTCTTCGACGTTGACACCCAGCTTGCCGGCGTACTCTGGATCCAGCGCGTGCTCGGCATCGACGAAGGCGCAGGTGGCACCGGCTTTTTGCGCTTCAGCGATGACCGACAGGGTCAGCGTGGTTTTACCCGAAGACTCTGGGCCGTAGATTTCGACGATACGGCCTTTCGGCAGACCGCCAATGCCCAGCGCGATGTCCAGGCCCAGCGAGCCGGTGGAAATAGCAGGCATGCCCTGGCGATCCTGATCGCCCATGCGCATGACCGCGCCTTTACCGAATTGACGTTCGATTTGACCCAGGGCCGCAGCCAAGGCGCGCTTCTTGTTGTCGTCCATTGAAATCCTCACGTGATCGACTGGCCCTGAACGGCCCGAATAACTGTATAAGTAGCCAGTATTATTCCACAGCAAGGCGCCTGAGCAAACCCCTGTTGGCAATTTACTCGGTGCCAAGCTGTAACAAGCCGTCTAGCGCGGCGATCACCGTTTGTCGGCGCACCGCTTCACGGTCGCCGGCAAAGTGCTTGCGCACACTGCTGACGCGGTCGCCATCAGCCCAGGCCAGCCAGACAGTGCCGACCGGTTTCTCTGCTGAACCGCCGCCTGGCCCGGCCACACCGCTGACGGCCACGGCAAAGCGCGCGCCACTGGCGGCTTGCGCGCCCCGCACCATGGCTTCGACAACCTCGCGGCTAACCGCGCCGACCTGCTCGAACAACTGCGCTGGCACGCCCAACTGGCGAGTCTTCTGGCTGTTGGAATAGGTCACGTAGCCGGCCTCGAACCACGCCGAACTGCCGGCAACCCGCGTGATGGCCTCGGCGATGCCGCCACCGGTGCAAGATTCGGCGGTGGTGACCTGCGCATTGAGCTGCTGCAGGTGCTCGCCCAGACTGCTTGAAAGAACGGTGATCGGGTCCATGGTCGGCTCCTGACGGGAATGCGTCCTACCCTATCACCCTGAGAGGGTCAGACAAGGGGTCAGCGTGTGAGTTCGCGGACGTAGTCCTGGCAGGCACGCAATGTAATCAATCCGCGGTCGCCGAAATCGGTGATGGCGATAATTCGTCGAGCATGCGCTGGCTCAAGTCGGGCGCGTACGGCGCCATGATCCACGCTGCCGGGGGCGCCGGCGGCGGGCACAGTGGCGCAAGCGCTGTCGCGCTCGACCAGGACCGACAACCGCAGATCAGCAGTGGCAAGCCGATCACGCAGGCGAGCCTGAGTTTGTTGGGCATTGGAAAGCTCCTGAAAGTATCGCGATTCGCTGGCCTGTAGACGCTGCTGCAGGTCTCGCCGTAAAGCCCGCTCGGCCAGCAGTTGGCCGGCAAGCGTCTCGGCTTGCTGACGCATCTGTTGTGCATGGCTGCCCGCCTGCTCGGCCAATTGCCGGCCATAGCGCCACCCCTGGACCTGCCAGGCCAGCAAAGCGGATGCAAGCATGAGCAGCAGGCAGAGCCCCAGCCAGCTGCGGCTCAACAGAGCACCTCGTGTGCTCGCGCCCACAGCGCCAGGCGATCGTCCAGGCCGTTCAGGCCGCCATTGATAAGACGGGTGATGCGGTTGAACTCGCCGCGATCCGCCAGCGCGTTGAGCCCGCGTGAATGCCAGAACCAGGCCGCCGACTCGCAGGCCCAGCGCGGTTGTTCGAGCAACTGCGGCTGCGCCAGCAAGCGCTCATCGCCAAACAGGGCCCGGCTACAGGCCTGATAACTGTTGCGGCCGGTTATCTGAATCAGGCCGCGACCGCAGTACAGCTGGCCATCACCGTCGGCCTGCGGCGTATTACCCAGACGCCGCGCAAGGCTGCCGGTGTCGTAACGGGAGAGGTAGCGATCGCCGCCCAGCTCCTTCACATAGCGCAGTTGGCCGGATTCATGGCCGATCTGTGCGAGAAACGCCGCGATGCGCCTCGGGTGATCGATTTGCCAACGCGGCAAAGCTTCGTTGAGCGCTGCGAGAAAGGTGCCGACCCGCTGGCCGGCGAGGGGAAATATCTGGCTGAGTTGGCCTTCGGTAAGCATGCTGCACCTCCTTGTTTAACAAAAAAAGCCCAGGACGAGGTCTTGGGCTTGAGCCGCAACGATGAGCCGCGCACACGTTGCTCAGACCTTGATAGCCGTGCCTCGCCGCGGCGCGACGCCCGTATTGTTGGATTTGCCCTGGCTGCCTCCATTGCAGTGCACCGTGGTCTGCCAACCGCTGTTGGTGAACAGCTGTTCAACCGAATCGATCAGGTACAGCCCGTCCAGCCCGGCGCAGAAGCCGCTGGTTTCGATGCTGCGCTCGGCAAACAGATCGGTTCGTCCGGCCATCTCCAGGCGCAGGCTGGCGGTGCCACGGTTGAAGCTGGCCAGCCGCGCCCTGGCGGCCTGTTCGGCAGCGGCGCGATTGGGGTAGACGTGGCGGTCGGTATGCACCGGCTGGTCGCCCGGCGTCACCGCGCTGTTGGCCAGCTCGACCACCTGCAGCGCGCCGCTGGCAGGGTCCTGGTGACGGGTACGCACGGCCTTGTGGGTCTGCTGGTCATCCAGGCGGAGCTGCCATTTGCTGACCATGCTGCGGTCAAGCGTGACCACGCCAAGCGGCTTGCCGCTGGCGCTCTTGCCAGCCTGGCGAGGCAGCACCAGCAACTGGCCGTTGGCAAGTTTGGCGGTGCAATCGTAGAGCCGCGCCAGACGCGTGATGAAGGCCAGATCAGACTCCGCGTACTGGTCGACCCGCGCGACCAGTACGGTCAGCGGGCACACCGCCTGCCAGCCGTTACGCGCAGCAATTTCACTGACGATCCTTTGCAGCGGCAGCGCTTCCCAACTGCCGCTGCGGGTGGTCTTGCCGCTGCCGCAGAGGTCGCTGGCCTTGCCGCGGATGACGAGCGTGTCAGGCGGGCCGGACAGCTCGACTTCATCGACCGTAAAGCGCCCAAGCCGGGTCAGCGGTTGCCCGCCATAGCCGAGATGAACCTCGATCGAGGCGCCTCGCGAAGGTAATGCAAGTGCGCCGTCGCGGGCGTCGATACGCAGTTCGAAATCATCTGACTGCATGCCCGGCTTGTCGCTGGTGCGCAGCAGTAGCAGGCGCTGGTTGATCAGCGTGGTGATGTCGTTACCGTCGGCAACGATACGAAACTGTGGTTGCATGGGGTGGCTCCGAAGCAGGGTCAGTCCCACAACTGGACCGTTGTGCCGGCAGCGGCGTGCTGGAGGTCGGGCAAACTGATCAGCACCCCGCCGGCAAACGGCTGGGTCTCATCTGCCAGGCCGTAGTTGGCCGCCAGGACTGCCTCGACGCTGCCGTTGAGGTGGCCGTAATAGTGCTGGCAGAGGCTGTCGAGCAGGTCCCCCTCAGACGTCATGCAGGTCTTGCCCATAGCTGATGAACTCCAGTGAGAAGGTTTGTTTACGCGGGATTCCGCCGGCCAGCAGGCTGCTCTGCTCTTCTTCAACGCTGGTCAGGCACCAGTTGCCAAGCACCTCGCCGTACCCGCTGATCAACGACAGCGGCAGCAATTGCCGACCAATGCTGCGCAGTGCCTGCAACTGGCCGAGCCCGCCTTTGAAAGTTGGGAAGATCGCCCCACGGATATTGATGGTCTCTTCGCCGAGGCCCACCGCCTGTTGCGCGCTGGCGCGGCTGAGGCGTTCCTGACCTGCCCAGCGAAAGCGAGTCTGACGCCGCAGTTGGTCGAAGGCGGCAGTATCCAGATTGAAGTAGTACGCTGCGGCGCCGGGCTTGAGCGGTTGCAGCACCAGCAGGTGCGCAAACGGCTTGACCGCCTCCGCTGCCGGGGTGCTGTCGGGGGCGAAGCCCAGGGTCGAGAGGGCGCCGGTAACTGCCGCGCGCACTCCCCCCACCACCCGACGAACCGCGGCCCCGGCTTTGTCCACTTGCTCGGCGAAGGTGCCGAGGCGAGCACGCACCTGGCGCACCACGGCAAGGGTCTGGTCGTACTTATCGATGACCTTGGCCACCTTGGCCTGGGCCGAAGTGATTGCCCGCATGCTGCGTTGCAGGCGCGCACCGATCGCCGGGCCAACCACCGGCAAACCCTCCAGGGTGGCGACGGCGCCCTGTACATGGCCGATGGCCTGATCCATCGGCTCGAGCATCGCGTCGGCCCGCCGACGCCCCGCTTCCCCCGCCTTGACCAGCGCGTGGAGGCCAGCCTGCAGCTGTTCCTGATAGTTCATGAGTGGTCCTCAACCAACGTGGGGTAGTTCAAACATCTGCACTGCGCGGGCCTGACGCATCAGCTCTTCCAGCTGACGACGGGCTATCGCCTCCAGCTGGAGCAGTGTGCTGGGGTCATTGAGGCTGTTGTTGAAGGTGACCGGCATGTTGGCGGTAAAGGTGAATTGCTGATTGATCATGGGGGTGGGTGCTGTTGGCGCGGTCTGTGCGGGATCGGTCGACAGCGTTGGCTGCTTGGTACACTCGGCCAACGATTGGCACGCGTCTCCAGGTGATGTCGCCGGGTCGGATTCGCGATGGGCCGCAGCCTGCTCTGCTGGGGGCGTGTCTGAGGTCACGAGCCTGGCCAACCAGCCGCCAACCTGCTCGCCACCCATGCTCCCAAGCACGCCGCCAACCAGCCCGCCGATGGCGGTACCAATCACTGGCACCACCGAGCCGATTGCAGCGCCCGCTGCAGCGCCGGCCAAGCCTCCGCCCAAGCCGCCCAGAGCGGTGCCATAGCCTTCGAGCTTCTGCACAGGCGTGACATCGCTGCTGTAGGTGTCGGCGAGTTGAAGGGTGGTGTCCAGCAGTGTCAGGCCTGGAATTCCTTTCCAGGCTTTGCGTGGCTGGAGGAGAGGTGAGCTGGAGCCGACCGTGGTAGAGCCAGTCCGCAAAAGACCTGGCGCAGCACTGAAAAAGCTTGCCCCTCCAGCCTGTACGTATGAAGGGGCCAATGAAGCGGCGGACCAGCCATTGACTGGCGTCAGAGGGGAAACTGTCGCTGCCGCTGGATTGAATGACCGACCTATACCGATAAATTCAACTGTCGATGACGGCGCGTCCGATTCAGTTCTCTTATCGCGTGCTTGTTGCTCCGGTTGCCCCGAACCTGCAGAGCTTGGCGCGGATCCCGCTTCACCTGCTTGCGCAACTGAGGACGCATTCGATGCGGTCGGCTTTGGCTCGTCCTGGAAAAAATCATGCAACTTGCCGCCTGCCAGCCCACCCAGGATGTCGCCGACGAAGCCGCCGATCACCGGCGCATACCGTTGAAGTCGCTTGTTTCTGGAAAAGGCGTTTGCGAGTGCTGTTGCGGTTAGCATCCCGCCTAATCCCCCCACTGCCGCAGCAACCCCCTCGACCTTCTCCTTGCCATCCTCACCTGTGACCAATGCCTTGCCACCAGTGAGCGTAGCGCCAACCACACCTGCACCGAAAACGTCACTCACAGCCTTGAACGCCCGCAATCGTCCAGATGCGGAAGCTTGTTGGCTCACTTTATAGCTTGCGCTGGCAAGAATGGTGGCAGCTGCCGCAAGCGTTGCGAGCATCCCAGCTTTGTTATTTGCGCCTGCCGCAGGCGCCGCCTGGCTCCCGGCTTTTTCAGCATCCTCTCCCTTGAGCGTCACCAGATGCTCCGTCCCCGCAGCGAAGCGCTGCTCTGGCACGGGTGAGGCACTTGTCCCAGGGGGATATTTCAAAGGCGAGCGCCACAGCGCTGGCTGATCCTGCCGCTTGACCCAGATCAGGCCGGATATCACCTGGTCCAGCCGGGTCAAGTTTTGATGCAGACGACCCAGCTGATCGTTCACAGGGATTAGCGTCAGACGCTGTGCCTCTGGCCCCTGCGAAGGGTCCGGCTCGGTCGAGCTGCCGATTCGGCGCCCCGGTTCAAGCACAGGCCCGACACCGGTCCACGCGCTGATGATCAGACCGAGCCGGGTGGTATTCATTTGCTTGCGTAACAGATCGATGCTGATGCGCAGCGCGTCAAGCGCAGCCCCCAACGGCGGGCTGAAGTTGACGCTGAGCCCCAGGTTGAATGGCCCTATTGTCTCTGCCATGGCTTACTCCTGCTCATTCCGAAAGCCACCAGACCATGTCGCTGTACGACATGGTCATGATTTCGCTCGCGGAAAAATTCAGCTCCTTGGCCAGCCGCTTGGCAGCGGCCTTGTGCCGGGCCGGGTCAAAGTTCGTCGTCCTGCACCAGGCGAAAATAGCCCGCCTGCAGACGGCTGTAGTCCTTCAGGGCCAGACCTTCGAGGTCCTTGATACCGACCTCGGCCAGCGAGGCGAACAGGTTCAGTTCACGCTGTTCGTCATCATTGGCGCCGCCCGCATGGGCGTTGCGGATATCGCGCACGGTGGGTGCGCGCAACGACAGGCTATCGACCTGGACGCCATTGGCCTGGCTGGGCCGGGACAGCTGCACGCTGACGCGTTCAGCGCTCAGAGTCAGCCATTGCGGCAGTTTTTTTGCTTGAGCCATGGGCTTCTCCTTAAAGGCCGAGCGCAATGCGCTGCGCGGTCAGTTGATCGACGCCATTGATCACGCGCTTCATGCCCAGCGCATCGATCTCGTAGACCAGTCGGCCATCGACTTCGAGCTTGTAGTAGGTCACGGCCACGCTGTGCTTGATTTCAGCTTTGTCACCGGCCTTCCAGTCGCCCATATCGACTTCCTTGAGGGCGCCGCGCAGGGTCACCACCACCGGATTGATCTTGCCCTTGAGGCCTTTGAAGGCGCCGCGGAAGGTGCCGTTGAAGCCACTGCCATCGGCCAGGCCGAAGAACTTGAGGGCGTCGCGGCGCACGCCGGTGGTGGTGAACGCCGCCTCCTGTTTCTCCATGCCTTGGTCCATTTCGACCGGCATGTCCATGCCGCCTGGGCGGTGCTCTTCCATTTTCAGGGTGAGCTTGGGCAGGGTCAGGCTGGGTACATCGCCCTGGAAGCTGACGCCATCGACGAACAGGTTCAGGTTGGCCAGGGTTTCGGGAATCATTGCCATGTTGATGCGCTCCTTAAGCGACGGAATCGAGGACTTCGGTCAGCCACTGGTTGGTGACTTCAACGCGGAAGTTGGGGTTTTCAGCAGGTGGGACGTCGGTGAAGCGGATGTTCCAGTACACCTTGCCCTGCTCGAGCTGGCTGGCCGTGTTCAGCTCAGGGTCGGCAAACACCTCGAAGTTGATGATCGCGCCCTGGTTCTTCAGGTCGCGCATAAAGGCCTGCAGGCCCTCGGTGACGTCCTTGACGTAGGTCGCGGTAATGGCGCGATCGACCGCCCATTTGTGGCCATACAGGATCGCGTCCATGACGATATCCATGGTCCGCACACGGGTGACGAAGGCCCACTTCGCGTCGGCCGACAAGGTGCGGTTGCCCCACAAACGGAAGCCGTCATCGCGAATGATGGTGGCGATATTGGCGTTGTTGAGCAGGTTGGCCCGGCAGGTTTCGTCACCGTCGAGGAATTCGATCGGGCGACCGGTGCCGGTGATACCGACGAATTCCTTGTTCGATGGCGAGGCCCAGAAGCCGTACTCCGCGTCGGTCCAGGCGAACAGCCCGGCCACATACGCCGAGCCTGGTGCATCGACCGTGGCGTTTTTGCTGGTGTCCCAGTACTGCACACCCGGATCGACCATATAGGCGCGCTTGGCGCCGAACTCGCCGGCATAGGCGATGACCGCTTCATCGGTGGTGTTGGGGCCGTCGATGATGGCAAGTGCGCGCAGCTTGTCAGCCAGCGCCACCAGGGCAGTAGCGACCGCCTGGGTCGCGCTGTGCTTGGGAGTAACCAGCAGACGCGGCTGGGCGTTGAAGCGGCTTTTGCCATCGAGCAGCGCCTGCAGGCCGGTCCGCTTGCCGTCCGCCAAGGTGCCGCCGATGATCGCCGAGGTCTGCTCGGCAGCGTCCTCGAGCTTGGCTACACCACAGGCGACAATGACCGCCTTGGCGCGGGTAAAGACAGCTTGGCAAGCCTTGGTGATTGCCGCGTCAGGGCCGAACGCGGCAATCGCCTCGCGCTCGCTGGTGATCAGCATCAGGTCATTGGGCTGCGCGGTAAGCACTGGCGCCGGGGTGAAGGTATCGACCAAACCAATGATCGAGGACGACGGCAGAGCGATGGTGCGCGCACCGGTGTCGACGTTTGTTACGGTAACGCCGTGAAAGAAGCCAGACATAGACTCTCCAGATATGAAAAGGCCCCGCGTCAGCGAGGCCATTAGGGGTACAGCAGAAAAGAAAACGCCCCGTCGGTGCGGGGCGTTATTGGGATTGGTCGGCGATCCAAGACGGTGCGGCCGGCCTGTGCTCGACGACGGGAAATTGATCTGACTGGGGCCAGTCGCGCAGATCCTGCAGGTAGCCCAGTAGTTCGGCGAACTGGTCGGCTGACAGGGTGGTTTCGCGCTCAAGGTCCTGCTCGTCGCGGTGACGGTCACGCAGCCACTGCCGTGCCAACAGCTCGCCGTCACGCCATGCGCGCTCCCGCGCAGCAATCTCGTCCGAGCCAATGGCCGGTGGATCGATCAGAATGGGCAATCCCTTATCGTCGTGAGCACGCACTTTGCCCGGCTCGGGATTACCAATGACCGCATTCCAGCGATCCTCGGAGATCTCTACCGCGTCGGGAGGCATCACTGAATGGATTGCCTCCAAATAGCAGCAACCCGTTGTCGGACTGTAATAGTGCATTTCTTATTTCCCCATGCAGAAGAAGGTATAACCGACGATGCTAGGCGGCACCGCGCCATTGGTTGCAGATCGGGCATTGATGTCGATGCCTGTTGGCGAAGCGTTCTGCCCAGTCACCACCACGCCAGTCGCGGATGTCCCGATGGAATACACCACCAGACTTGAATTGAACTCAAGTGGCAGCCTGACTCTGACCGTACCAGCACCTGCATTGATTTGACCGTTCGCCCACTGGATGATCAGCCCGCCTAGCCAGGTGGGAAATACAAAGTAGCCGTTGGACGTATAGCTGAACGCAAAGCCCCAGCGCATTTTCTTGGGCGATACCGCGACCGTATCCAGAGTGCCGGAGTCGGCCTCTGCCTGGGTCGCAAGACGTAACGCACCGTAGAAGACTTCCGTTGCCTGCGCCGCAGCGCTTCGCATCGCCTGAAAGACTCTCAGCGGCGTCATGATCTTGTTGTCGACCTCCCCGGCCTCTGCCTCAACCTGGCTGGCTTGGGCATTCCTGAGCTTTTTCGGCGTCACCATGGTGGCGTCGTCGGCGCCGTTGCTGACCTGCGTCTGAGTCGCCACCTTTGCCCAGCCAAGTACTGCCTCAGTGGATTGAACAACCTTTTTGGCCAACAGCTGCGTGACCCGACGCGGAGACATCCATACAGACGCCGAGACACCTGTTTCAGCCTCTTCCTGGGTCGCTTCAACCATGTTCCCGGTGTGCAGCATTTCTACCCACGACTCCCAGTCAGCAGAAGACTCAGTAGGGAACGTCTTATTGGCAGACCGGTAGAAGAAACGGTTTTGATAAATCCGCTTCAACTCTTGATGCGGGTAGGCAGCGGCTCCGCGAACAATCAAATGACTCGCTCCCAGGATGGGCGCGTTCTTCAAAGGCTCGCCTGATGTATAGGCATACACGCCATCGAGCAGCATGGTGTTCAGGTCGGAACTCGCTGGCAGTGGCAGCGGCGTACCTATTCCGTATTGACCTATTTTGACTGCATCGACAATCCCATGGCCGGCCAGGGTGGTCGGATTGGAACCAGCAACCACACGACCGTACTTATCAACGGTTACGCTTTTATAAGTACCTACGGTGACCCCAGATGGCCCGGCGAGCATTTCAAAAACAAGCGCCGTTACGCCCAGCGTGATCGGCGCGTCCGTAACCAGTTGCCAAATGCTGTCGCCGTTGGCTGTCCCCTTCTCCACCGCCACCATCAGGCCCGGCGTGACCTCTGCGCTCAGATCCGCATCGGCGCTGCGCTTCCAGGCACCACCGGCTACCACCGCATAGATACCGTTGTCCTTGCCCGCATTCTGGTTCTTCACCAGCACCCGAACTCCGGCAGTCAATGCAACACCGTCAATGCTCTGTAGGCCGCTCAGGGCGATGTTGGCCGTGGTGGCTACCAGCACCGATGGCTTTGTGTCCTGCTCGGCAAGTTTGCCCTCTACCCACTCACGGGTCGCCAGCACCACGCTCGGGTCAATCTTGAGCTGCACATTGCTGGCACTGCTGACCACCAGGTTCATACGTACAACTTGCGTTCGGCCCGACCCCTGAGTCAGCAAAGGCTTATAGGTCGGCGGGCAGTTGGCGATCGCCACAAGGTCGCCGTCAGCGTCATACAGGCCGATCTCACGAATCCAGCGCCCACCGCTATCAGCCGGAATAACCTGCTCAGCCACGATGATAGAGGCGTCTTTGTCGTCGACCTTGAGTTGATTGAGTGGCGCGCGGCGCCACTCATTGATTAGCGCACGTTGCGTTGCATTTGGCGTCGGCTCGGCGCCGCCGGCATCGCCAATGCCCATCTGGGTAATCTTCCACGGGATGCCCAAGGCATCCGCGTTGGCCTGCTTTGCCGCGCCCACATTGGTCAGGATCGCGTAATACTGTGAATTCTGGTCAGCCATATGCAATGTCCAAGGTATCTATTGTGTGTTCGCGGCCACCACGACCTATAGCGCCTGTGACCGCAATAATCGATGAGGCAGGCGGGTAGACATCCAGCTCGTCGCCGTCCTGCAGGGCGCAGCCCACATACAGTGCGCCGCGGGTTTCCAGACTTATCACCAACCCCGTCATATGCCGACTGACCGGCCGAGCGTCATCAATCAGCGCCGACAACTCGGCATACGTCTGCTCACTGATACCCGCATCGGAAACGCCAATCTTCAAAGCGAAGGTTCCAGGCACAGCAGCCGGCTTGGCCTGCCACCACTCCTCCACTT
>Ga0308166_1002316_pt1 | contig 17915 bp, 14 predicted proteins | sample PhyCR2_2_FD_202137 | JGI IMG/M metagenome (GOLD analysis project Ga0308166, IMG submission 202137) | Phyllosphere microbial communities from UC Gill Tract Community Farm, Albany, California, United States - DLSLCC.R2 | ecosystem: Host-associated > Plants > Phyllosphere > Unclassified | place... | reverse complement strand
CCAATGGAGCTCCCATGAACAAGTCTTTGCTCGGCGCCTCACTGATTGCCATGGCGCTGGCAACCCCCCTGGCCCAGGCACACCAGGCCGGCGATCTGATCATCCGTGCCGGCGCCGCCACCACCGCCCCCAATGAAGACAGCGGCCAACTCAAGCTGGACGGCGCCAAGGTCGCGGGCACCAAGGCCACCCTGGACAGCGACACCCAACTGGGCCTGGCCTTCGCCTACATGCTCACCGACCACGTCGGCATCGAGCTGCTGACAGCCACGCCGTTCCAGCACACCGTGGGTGTACGCGGAGTCAGCGCTGCCACCGGCATCGCCGGCCTGGACGGGAAACTGGCGGACGTCAAGCAACTCCCTCCCACCCTGTCCCTGCAGTACTACCCATTGGCACCAACCTCACGCTTCCAGCCGTACGCGGGCGTGGGCATCAACTACACCCTGTTCTACGACGAAGACCTGAGTGGCGCGCGCAAGCAGCAAGGCTTCAACAACCTGAAGATTCAGGATTCGGTGGGCTTCGCCGGGCAACTGGGGTTCGACTACATGCTCAGCGAGCACATGATGGTCAACGCATCGGTCTGGTACGTCGACATTGACACCAAGGCCAGCGTCGACGGTCCTACGGCGCTGGGCGTAGGCCGCACCAAGGTCGACCTGGAAGTCGACCCGTGGGTGTACATGGTCGGTGTAGGCTATAAGTTCTAGACGCGCTTGCCGTCGCCCGCCCTTCGCTCGTTGCGGGCGTGGGCTGGCACGTGAAAGTGAAAAGCCTACAACCCGAGCAGGCGTCGCAGCCCTTCTTCCAGCGGGGTCACCGGCCCCAGCTCGAAGCGTTCCAGCAGTCGGGTATTGTCGGCCCGCGAATGACGGATATCGCCCCCCCTCGCCGGCCCATGGCTCACCGCCGGCAAACCACCCAGCACCGCCCCCAGCCCCGCCAGCAGTTGATTCAATGAAGTCGCCTGATTCAGCCCGACGTTGACCGGCCCCGCTTGCACGGTCGGCTGCTGCAACCCCTGCATCAGCAAGGTCACCAGATCGCCCACATAGAAGAAATCGCGGGTCTGCTCGCCATCGCCGAACAGGCTGATCGGTTGCCCACGCTGCGCCCGCTCGCTGAAAATACTGATGACGCCCGAGTACGGCGAGGAAGGATCCTGCCGCGGCCCGTAGATATTGAAGAAGCGAAACACCACCGGCTCCAGCCCATGCTCGCGACGGTAGAAGTCCAGGTAGTACTCGCTGGCCAGCTTGTCGACTGCGTAAGGCGTCAGCGGCGCCTTGGTGGTGTCTTCGCCAACCGCTTCGCCCTCGCCATTGTTGCCATACACCGCCGCGCTGGAAGCGAACAGCACTCGCTTGACCCCTGCCAGGCGCATGGCCTCGCACAGGTTCAAGGTGCCGATGAAGTTGCTCTGATGGGTTTTCACCGGATCGTCCACCGAGGCCTGCACCGAAGCGACCGCCGCCAGGTGCACCACCGCCTTGCAGCCGCGCACCACCTGGGTCATCAGCGCGGCGTCGGCGACATCGCCCTCGATCAGTTCCAGCCTGGGGTTTTCCATCGGCAGGTTGCTGCGCTTGCCCGTGGACAAGTCATCGAGCACTCGCACCGAGTGACCGTCGGCCAGCAACGCATCGACCAGGTGGGAGCCAATGAAACCGGCGCCGCCGGTGATCAGAATGGGTGTATCAGCCATGTCGGTAGTATCTGTCCAGAAGGCTCGGCAACCCCGAACGCCAGGCGCGCGGCTTGATGCCGAAAGTGTGCAAAATTTTCTTGCAGGCCAGTACCGCGTGTTGCGGTTCTTCCCCTGCATCGGGTCGCGCGGCGTGGGCCTGCGCAGTGGGCGCGTCGATCGCCAGCGAATGCAGCGTCTTGGCTTCGCTGATGATCGCCTGGCCCAGGGCCAGGGCGGTGGTCGCCTCGTTGCCGGCGTAGTGGTAGGTGCCCCACAGCGGCGCTTCACAGTCCAGTTGCTTGAGCACCGAGAGGATCACCCGTGCAGCATCGTCCACGGGGGTCGGATTGCCGCGTCGGTCATCGGCCAGGGGCAAGGGTTGCGGCAACTCGGCACGCCGCAGGTAACGGCCCAGTACGCCGTCGGCGCTGTCGTCCAGCAGCCAGCCGAAACGCAACAGCACATGCCGCGGGCAGGCCGCACGCACGCTCTGCTCGATTCGCCACAGTGCCTGACCGCGCAGGCCCAGAGGCACCGGCTCGTCCTTTTCGCTATAGGCAGTGGCCCGCGAGCCATCGAACACACGATAGCTGGAAGGCTGCAGCAGCACGATCTGATGCTCCTGGCATCGCTCGGCCAGACGCTCCACCGCAAGTTCTTGCTGGTCCAGGCGCGCCTGACTCACGGCATCGGCCTGAAACCAGTCGAAGTAGTACGCCAGGTTGATCAGCGCATCGGGGCGGGTTTCATCGAGCAGGTCGGTGAGGCTGGCCGCATCCCAACCAGCGTCCGGTGGACGTGGAGCCAGGAAGCCGATGCCCTCTTCCGCTCCAAGGCGAATCAGCGCATGCCCCAGGGCATTCCCACCGCCCAACAGCATAAGGCGCATTCGCATAGAGTCAGCAGGTCCGTTCAAAATTGACAGTTCAGATTAACCGCAGGCGCGTGGTCGACGATCAAACCTTCGCCCGCACTCGAATCGAACAGCCATTTTGCGTTTTTCTGACGCTGACGTCACGCGCTATCAAAAAGAGGGTTTCGTGGCAGCGCCGCAGCCTCAGCCCGGCACGGCCTGCGCCGGCAATCGCTGCCCCAGTAAACGACGCCCCCACTTCTGTCCGTTGACCTCGATCAGGTGGTAGGTGACGAAGGAAATTCCGATCACGGCCAGCAATACCAAGCCAACGAGCAGGTTGTTGAGCCACGGATAACCGCTGTCCAGGTAACGGAAATCTCCGAACACCGGCGCCAGCGGCAACCCGGTCTTCTTCTCCAGCACCATGAACAGCAGGATCAACACACTCAAAATGATCACATGGGTCAGGTAGATCGAGTACGACAGCCGCCCCAGCAACTCGAACAGACGCGCCCTGAGCAGGCTGGAAACAATGCCGGCATCGAACGCATACAAGGTCACCGTCACGCAGAACAGCCCGCTGGCCAGCACGGCCTTGTTCGGGCTGTCGCTGCTCAAGGCCCACACAATCAAAGCGCCCGCCAGCATTTCCAGCAGCGATGCCACGCCAAACCCCAGCTGCACCCGTCGGCGCAGCGCCTCGAACACCTTGTAGCACAAGGCCCCGGCGAAGAAGCAGGCCAGCCCCTTGTAGGCCAGCGCGGTAAACGGCCCCGCCCCGCTGTACAGCATCGCCACGGCGACGATGACGATCCCCGCCCACACCAGCACCCGCCGCGCCGACGTGCACAGCACCACCGCGGCGAAAATCAGATACATGTAGTACTCGATGCTGATGCTCCAGGACGGATAGTTGAACGACATGTTCTCGGTCAACGGCGTCCATGCCTGGATCAGCAACAGGTTAGGCAGAATCTGCGAAGGCGCATACATGCCGGTGAACGGCTCCTTGTTGAAGGTGACCCCCTGCTGCGCCGCGCCCCACTTCACGAACTCGAAGACGATGAACACTCCCAGCAGGCACACATGCAGTGGCGCCAGACGAAACGTACGCAGAATGAAGAACCGCCGCAGGTCCAGATCGCGCCGCGCACCATAGGCATGAGTGATCACGAACCCGCTGAGCACGAAGAAGAAGTCGACGAACAGATCGGCACTGCGAAAGAACGCCAGCTCGGTCAGGCTGCCCACCACATGCAGGTGGTACAACACCACCGCCAATGCGCAGATGCCGCGAAGACTGTCGAGCGCATGAAAGCGATGACCTGATGCCATGGAATGATTCCGTTCGAAGGGGTGTATCGGCTGCAGGCATTGCGCTGTAAGCGACAGCACGTGGGCAACAGGACCGCTAATTTCGAAAAATCTTAGTGAAGCGACGGGGCTGCGGCAAGAAAATACGCGATGCATATATTTATATTTTGCCGCTGCAAAAACAGCTGAAAAACTGACGCCAAATGAGCCCGCGAAGGCTGGTTGGAAGCCGCGAGCTCGCCTGCTTTTTGGCGAGCAACAAAAAGCCCCGCTGCCGGGTGGCAGCGGGGCTTTTTCGGTTCAGGCGGGCAGTGGAGACGGCTTACAACGGTTAAAGACTCTTGAGGCTCATCCTGTAAGATTTTTATTCCGAAACCACTGAACGGTATGTTGATAATTTCCATTTACCAAGACGCCAATATGAAGAAAGTCAATCACTCACCTTAAGATCCATCTCTCCTAATCTGCGAAATAAAAAAATTGCCGCCCCTAGAATCTGATTAGGACGTGAGCACTCGAGATCAGTGACGGACTCTTTTCTATTTCGGATATCGCTCAACGAAAATGCTTTTGGAAGCTTTTTCGAATTGAACAGTCGTATCATCTAAACAACTCACTTTCCCCGCAGCGAAAAATTTACCGTATCGACCAGCCCGTTGGTGCGAGCCACAAGTTACATTTCAATATATGAACAGGCATGCACGTACTCCTTCCTCTCGCACCTACACCCCGCACTACCAAATTAATGACCTGACTGATCAAACTACTTATCCGACTACTTGCGCTGGGGGCACTCATGGGGAGGCCAAGTTTGCTTCTGCACTAGCGGCCAGCTTCACACGAGTCGTGACACACGGTGACAAAATCGCTAGATACAGTGACTTGATTAGACTTGACATGCGAAGTGATTGGATGGAAAGATCTCGACTTATTGCTAATCCGTTTTCTAGCTACTGATTCAAGCGGACGCCACACCAATAACAAGATGGAGTTCAACCAGGCTCTACTGTCGCACGAGTTATCATGCTATGCCTCAGTGAATCAGAATCCACAACACCATGTACAATTCCACGACTCGCGCATCACCCTATTGCGCACTGACACAACTCGCTAACAGGAAGTGGATAGTGCCAAAAAATTTAGTTGAGCTAGACCAGAAGAATACATCCTGCTTTTTCAGAAATTACTCATTTTTTTTCAAGCGAATGGATAGCCGTTCATACGGGAGAAAAAGTGAGCTACCTTTTTTTAGAGCAGCGAAGGATTTTAGCTACCTAGCTTGACTTTGTTTGCCGGCGAGCAACAAAGAGAGTCTGCAAATAGTTTTTTACACATAAAAACATGCTTATGCCTCGATGCATTCGCAACAATGGGCATAGCGCTAGTCAATCCTGCCTAAAAGGACACTAAACATGCAGCTATTTCATCAAGTTATCGCTAGTAACGCCTATAAATATTCAGCCAAGCCGGCCATTATTCTGGATGGACAAGTAACTTCATACCAAAAACTACAAAAAAGGGCAGATGAAATAGCGTCGGTCTTGCCAATGTTCGGCATCGTCCCAGGCGACCGTGTAGGACTCTACGCACCGATCTCCATTGACCTGATCGCCAGCTATCTTGGACTGTTGCAAGCAGGCGTGATCACCGCTGCGACTCACCATACCCTTGGTCGCATAAAGCTGATTCACCAACTCAAGCATTCTGGCGCTCGGGTACTTATTACCAATTGCACTGAGGATCTGCCTGGCCTAATCGTTGAGGCTGGTCTTGAGCTCGTTTTGGTTACCGTTCCGCTTCGGATGAAGATCCCTCGCGTGATTGAACTTGCTGACGCCGTTGCAGGACAGTGTGATAAAAAACATTTGCTTCTGTGCAGACTGATGATTCTGACCGCCCCACCTCAATATTTTATACTTCGGGTTCAACTTTTAGCCCGGAAGGTGTACTTGTCAACCACCGCATCATGTTGGCAGCCTGCAGTAGGGTCACCGCGTACCTGCGGAACACCCCTGACGACCGTATCCTTAGCTACTCGACCCTGGCATCGGACTACGGCGTCTACAATGTCTTGATGCCGCTGTACGCCGGCGCCACCAGTGTAGTTGAAAGCAGACCTCCTACTAGCGCTGAAGACGTACTCTCGGTAGTCGAACGTGAAGCGGTCACCTCAATGCATGTCTTTCCTCCGGTGCTTTTCCTGCTCGCTAATACAGGACCGAAGTGGCAGGCGCGGGTGCCAAGCTTGCGATATATCTCTAGCAGCGGGCAGGCACTTCATAGCCGCCACATCCAGCGAATTCGCCAAGCGCTGCCTCAAGTGCAAATATTTTCCAACTACGGGCTAACTGAATGTAAACGTGTTAGTTATCTTTCTCCCGAAGAAATTGACCTGCGCCCAACGTCGGTAGGCAAGCCTTTACCCGGCGTAAGCCTGTACTTGGTTGACGAGCAGGGCTTAGTTATCGATCAGCCCGGGCAGATTGGTGAACTACTAGTTACCAGTGACTACCTAATGCTCGAGTACTGGAATATGCCTGAAGCAAATGCCAAAGCCTTTATCCACAATTCCTTCGGTCATTCACGGCTATACCGCACAGGCGACCTTTTCAAGCAGGATGCCGAGGGCTACCTCTACTATGTCGCGCGCAAAGACGATGTATTTGCGCGCGATATTTGGAATGTGAATCCTCGGGAGATTGAACAGTGCCTTGCCTCGCACCCAGCAGTTGCCGAGGTACTGGTGGTGCCGGTCGCTGATGAGTCTGCCGGGCACGTACCAAAAGCTTGCATCGTGCTTGATATCAATCATCGTCAAACGAACGGGGAGACGCTAATTGACTACTGCAAGGAGCATCTGGACTGGCACATGGTCCCGACTCAGTGCGTATTCTTCGAGACCCTCCCAAAAACCGATTCTGGCAAGCTTACCGCCAAAGGAATGATCTGATAGTAGGAGATATGCCATGAATAAGTCACTTCAGCCAATAGATGAGACCCGCCTCGAACGCGACCTTCAACAAAGTGCGATGTTCAAACTTGCAGGGCACTTTCACAGTCTAGCCACAGGCGCGAGCCAAGTACCGTTACAGCCTTTGGACAGCCACCTGCGGTCCGAGATCCAAGACCCGAAGGTCCTCGACTACCACGATCGCCTAATCGCAGGTGCTGGACCATTATTCTCCCATTTCTTGGCTAGCGTGCCATATATTCTCGAGGAGCTTGCCAGAGTTGGCGTTGCTCTGACCCGCCTGGCTCAGGCCAATAGCAGCGACACCGACCAAACCTTTAGCCTGTTCGAAGTGGACGCCTTTGATGGTAGCAACGGCCGTGCTCTTACCGGCCATTCGCACGGACTGATCCGTACTTTCACTTCCTCTCCGAACTTAGCCAATCAAATAACCTTTGAGCGGCATGCTGACCCAGCGTTGTCGCTGTTCTTTCCGCAGTCGGTGTTTAAGGTGACACCCGCTCTGCTGCAGACCCCTGAGTTTTATCAATTCAGCGAGGGATTCGACTTCATTTATGAGATGGCCGCGTTCCAGTTCTATTCGTGTGACCGGGCCAGACAGATCTCCCATATCAAGCAGTTTCTGAAGCCTGGCGGGCTGGTTTTTTTTCTGGAAAAACTCAATCACCCTAATCCAGATGAGTATCTACGGCGTGAACAGATCAAAGATGAAGACTTCAAGACCAGATACTTTAGCGAAGAAGATATCTGCTGGAAACGCCAACAAATGCTTGAGCAAATGCAAAATGGTCAGGTCACATTGGAAGAACTAGTGAGCGCGCTGTCCGCTCGCTTTAAAATCGTGCACCTTATCTGGAGCAGCAGTAATTTTTGCGAATTCGTTGCCTCGGACGACCCGAAGCAGGTCGCGCAGTTTCTGGATCTAATAGGTAGGGTAGTTCAGCCACCGAAGTTCTGCTTTGAAGCTACGCGTCTTGGCTCTGTTGCCTCGTCGCTAAGCGGTGGCAAGGAGCTAGCAGATGGTTGATCCTAAACAGCAAGCAATAAATCTCAACGAACTGGCTTCGCCCTGTCAACGGGCTGCTCACCATCTTCCTCTGGGGCAAGATCGGGCCGCAGTTGCTGAAAAAAATCGCCGGTTGAGCCATGACACATTCAACGAGTTGTTTGCGGAAGGCTTGCTAGATCTACTATCGCCGCTCGCACCGGTCACATCTACCGGCAACTGGCCGACATTAGTGGAAAGCGCTCGGATTGCTGCCCGGGTGTGTCCGTCCACAGGCTGGATGCTAGCTTTAGTGGGCGGTCACGGCTCAATTGCACGACGGGTCCCCCCTGCCTGCATAGACCAACTGTACAACGATGGCCCACGGCAGCTCTTTGCCTCAGCCTCCACCAGTATTAATAGCCTAATGTCCTTTGAACCTGAGGGTATACGGGTCGACGGGCGATGGCGCTTCAGTTCAGGCATTGAGGATGCTACTTGGTTGATGATCAATGCCCCTTGCCCTACACATCCGGAAGCTGCTAACACCCCACGTTTTCTGGTGCTAATCGCCACCAGTGACGTTGAAAAGCTTGAAAGTTGGGATAGCTGCGGTATGGCGGCAACGGGGTCTCACGATGTGCTGACCCCGGGTTTGTTGGTGCCCCATGATCGAGTCTTTCCGCTGCATAAGATCTTCGCTGAGAACCCACTATCGCTAGCGTGTGACTACATCGACAGGGTGGCCCTGGTTCCCTACCTCACCACCTCAATTATTGGTCCGATACTGGGTTGTGCCGAGGGTGCCCTTGCCGCATTTGTGGCTGCTTTCGATGGTTCATTATCGGTAAATGATCCTCGGGTCTCCGAACAGGCAGCCCACTCGGCCGCGCAGCTATTTGGCGCACAGCTTTTGTACGAGTCGTTGATCAAGCGGCTGCATGAGGCGGGTGTCAACGGCCAAGTCCTAGACACGCAAGAACTATTGCAGCTCAAGCGCGATCGCGCCTATCTAGCGGCACAGTGTGTGCAGGCTGTACATCGCCTAGTGGAGAGGCTCGGGGCCTCATTTGCGGTGGGAGGCAACCTGCTTCAGCGTCACTGGCGTGATATCCAGACTATGGCCGCAAACCGCGATGTGGCCTGGAGTGGAACGATGCAAGGCAGTGGCGAAGCCCTTCTGCGACCCGTCACTAACAATGCCCCAAAGAATTGATTTTTCCCAATAGACTGTCCTAGAGAGGTTTCACATGTTCGTTCGCAACATATCCGATGTTGAGAAAACACCTTACTTCGTTGAATGGGGCGCAGGGACCAGTCACCGTTTACTCACTGAACGCGATGCCATGGGCTTTACGCTGTGCCACACCATTGTCCGCGCGGGCACAGAGTCACTTTTGCATTACCGAAACCATTTGGAGGCGTGCTACTGCATCGCGGGAGAAGGTGAAGTCGAAGACATGCAAGGCAATATATTTCCGATCCGGCCTGGTGACATCTATGTGCTTGATCAACATGATCGGCATTTACTGCGCGGCGGCAAAGAGCAAGACCTAATTCTAGTCAGCGTCTTCAACCCGCCATTGCGTGGTGATGAGCGACATAATTTGAATGACGGTTTGGGATCGGCTTACTGATGTTTTCTTGATCGCTACGGAACATTGCCTATTCAAAGGAGCTACCTATGCGCAAGGACTACCTCGCGTTTTTTGTCTCGCTTTTTCTATCGAGGTTGGCTGACCAGATTCTGTTGTTTATTGTGCCGCTGGTGGTTTTCCAGAGCACCAATAGCGCTTCTTTGGCAGGGCTGGCGTTTTTCGTCGAATCGCTGCCGCGATTTCTTGCATTCCCGGTGTGCGGCGCCTTATGCGATAAGTACTCGCCTATCAAGATCTTGCACATGAGTCAGGTCTATCGGGCATTGCTCTGTGTGCTAGCGATGGCGCTATACGGAATCTTCGGTGGCATCAGCTGGGTTGTGGCCCTGTCGGCGCTGTGCGGGGTGCTGACTACGCAAGGCATCATGGCTCGTGAAGTGCTTATGCCGTATATATTCCAGCACTACAGCTACACCAAGACCTTGTCTTACTCCCAGATCGCCGACCAGACAGGATTGGTGCTCGGACCGCTGGCAGCAGCATTGATGCTTGAGATGTGGCCTTGGCATTGGGTGGTGGTTTGGATAGCTGGATTGTTCCTGTTGGCCGACCTTAGCATGCTGGCGTGGCAACGTTTTAGCCAAATTACACTGGATGTGTTCGAGCAGCATCAAGACATCTGGATGCAACCCTTAAAGATCGCTTTGGGGCATATCCATAACCTAGTGGAACTGAAAAAGATCATCACTCTGGCGGTAGGAGTCAACCTGATTGTCGGTGTCACTTTGGCTACCTCAGCCGCCATGGTCATCGGCCATCATAGCGCCGGAAAGGATGATTATGCAGCATTGCAAGCGGCCGGAGCCGTAACAACAATCGTGATACTTTTTCTTCTCGCTCGCATTGTTTTGCCTCTAAGGTTCCTTGGAGGGGGCGGATATCTAATGATAGCGACCGGGGCATTTATCAGCGCCCTGAGTCCAAATCTCCCCGGCTATGTACTAGGGTTCCTGTTAATCGTTGGCTTCGACAAAATGTTCAACGTTTACATGCGCACTATCCGGCAGCAAGTAATACCACCTCAGGACTTCGGCAAGACGGTAGGCGTGATCACGCTGCTAAACAACGTATCTCAGCCTCTAGCAGGCTTACTAGTGGCATTATTAGCTTCCCCTTTGGGCACCCAGAACGTGATCTTGTTTTTGGCCGTGTTAGCTTCTTTGATTGGTGCATTTGCTATGTGGTGGTTTGCAAAGGCATGCGACCCAATCCTAACTTCCTTTCCCAAGATTAACCAAGAAATTAAAAAATAAAACATGACCATTTTTTTTTAAATTTCTAGACATAAAAAACCCCCAGGGCCGCTAAACCCGGGGGTTACTAAAAATTTAATACTAAGCTCTGAAGCGGCTCCTCAGAACGGAATATCATCATCAAAGCTGTCAAAGTCCGGAGCCGGTTGCTGCGCCGGCTGCTGCTGGGCAGGCGGAGCCGAACGCTGCTGCGGTGCCGACTGCTGTGGACGCGGGGCCTGCTGACGGGGAGCCGGTGCCGACTGCTGGTAGTTGTTGCCGCCACCGCCCTGCTGGTCGTTGTTCTGCGGACGGCCGCCCAGCAGCTGCATGGTGCCCTGCATGTCGACGATGATCTCGGTGGTGTACCGCTTGATACCGTCCTTTTCCCACTCGCGGGTCTGCAGCTTGCCTTCGATGTACACCTGCGAGCCTTTGCGCAGGTACTCACCGGCGATCTCCGCGACCTTGCCGAACATCGACACACGGTGCCACTCGGTACGCTCGACCTTCTGGCCGCTCTGCTTGTCGGTCCACTGCTCGCTGGTGGCCAGGCTCAGGTTGGTGACCGCGTTGCCGTTGGGCAGGTAGCGAACTTCCGGATCCTGACCACAGGTGCCGACCAAAATGACTTTGTTAACCCCACGGGCCATATCGTTCTCCTAGGCTTCGCACGCTGTCGGCGCTGGGTTGACCAGGCGCTCGAGGGCGGTGCGATCCAAAATTTCTTTGTCCAATTTGATATAGATGGCAGCTTCTTCTGCTACCACCACCGCATCTGTTACACCGGGCACGGTTTTCAACCGCTCGGCCAATCCCGTCTCGCGCATCGCTTGGGGCGAAAGCGGCAAGCGCAGACTGGTCACGTAGGGTGGTTCGCGCATAGTAACAGCTATGGCCAGCCACAGGGCGCACAGCGCCGCGCATCCGATGAAGACCACACCCAGGCCACCGTGCTGGAACAGCCAGCCACCCAGGATGCCGCCCATGGCCGACCCCAGGAACTGACTGGTGGAATACACCCCCATGGCCGTGCCCTTGCCACCGGCCGGCGAAACCTTGCTGATCAACGAAGGCAGCGACGCCTCGAGCAGGTTGAACGCGGTGAAGAACACCACCGTACCGATCACCAGCGCCTTGAGACCGTCGCCGAACGCCCAGAAGAACAGCTCCACCAGCATCAGGGTTGCCACCGCGCCCAGCAGAACACGCTTCATCTTGCGCTTCTTTTCGCCGTAGATGATGAACGGAATCATTGCGAAAAAAGATACGACCAGCGCCGTCAGGTAAACCCACCAATGCTGTTCCTTGGGCAACCCGGCGCGCTCCACCAGCGCCAGCGGCAAGGCGACGAAGCTGGCCATCAGGATCGAGTGGAGGACGAAGATGCCCAGGTCCAGGCGCAGCAGGTCGGGGTGCTTGAGCGTGGCCAGCATCTCGCCCCGGGCCACGCCGGACTCGCGATGCCGAGTGTGGGCCGTTGCCTTGGGCACGACGAAGGCCACCAGCGCGATGCCAACCAGAGCCAGCACACCGGTCGCCAGGAACAGCCCATGCAGGCCGAAGGCGCGGGTCAGCAGCGGCCCGACCACCATCGCCACGGCGAAGGACACACCGATGCTCATGCCAATCATGGCCATCGCCTTGGTGCGGTTCTGCTCGCGAGTCAGGTCCGAGAGCAAAGCCATGACCGCCGCCGATATCGCGCCGGCACCCTGCAGGATGCGTCCTGCGATCACGCCCCAGATGGAATCGGCCTGGGCCGCGACCACACTGCCGATGGCGAAGATCACCAGGCCGCCGTAGATCACCGGGCGACGGCCGATGCGGTCGGAAATGACCCCGAAAGGGATTTGCAGAAAGGCTTGGGTCAAGCCATAGGCGCCGATCGCCAGACCGATCAAGGCCGGGGTGGCACCTGCCAGGTCCATGCCATAGGTCGCCAGTACCGGCAAGACCATGAACATGCCCAGCATGCGGAAAGCGAACACCAGGGCCAACCCGCTGGCTGCGCGGGTTTCACCGCTGCTCATGCGTTCGCTGTGGGGATCGTGCATGGATAAACCTCGTGTGAACCGGTGACGATTCTACCAGTCCCACCCATTAACGGCACAGATGGCGACGCTATGACGCGCCTTCTTCATCTTTGCGCGCACGCACCGTGCGGTGCCATTGACAAGCCCCGTATACTCACCTGTTTACGCCCGCCGCGCGAGGCCGCCTTGGACAAGATTCTGGTACGTGGGGCTCGAACCCACAATTTGAAAAACATCGACCTGACCCTGCCCCGTGACAAACTGATCGTCATCACCGGGCTGTCGGGTTCAGGCAAATCCTCCCTGGCTTTCGACACCCTCTACGCCGAAGGCCAACGCCGCTACGTCGAATCGCTGTCGGCCTATGCCCGCCAGTTCCTGTCGATGATGGAAAAGCCCGACGTCGACACCATCGAAGGTCTGTCGCCGGCCATCTCCATCGAACAGAAGTCGACATCGCACAACCCCCGCTCCACCGTCGGCACCATCACCGAGATCTACGACTACCTGCGCCTGCTGTACGCCCGCGTAGGGACGCCGCGCTGCCCGGATCACGACATTCCACTGGAAGCCCAGACCGTCAGCCAGATGGTCGACCTGGTCCTGGCCCAGCCCGAAGGCGCGCGGCTGATGCTGCTGGCCCCGGTCATCCGTGAGCGCAAGGGCGAACACCTGGCCATTTTCGAAGAGCTGCGCGCGCAGGGCTTCGTCCGCGCACGCATCAACGGCAAGCTCTACGAGATGGACGAACTGCCCAAGCTCGACAAGCAGAAGAAGCACACCATCGAAGTCGTCGTGGACCGCTTCAAGGTCCGTTCCGACTTGCAGCAACGTCTGGCCGAATCGTTCGAAACCGCCCTGAAGCTGGCCGATGGCATCGCCCTGGTTGCCTCGATGGATGACGATGCGTTCGAAGAGATCATCTTCTCCGCACGTTTCGCCTGCCCGATCTGCGGGCATGCGATCAGCGAGCTGGAACCCAAGCTGTTCTCCTTCAACAACCCGGCCGGTGCCTGCCCGACCTGCGATGGCCTGGGCGTGAAGCAGTTCTTCGACAACAAGCGCCTGGTAAACGGCGAGCTGACCCTGGCCGAGGGCGCGATCCGCGGCTGGGACAGGCGCAACGTCTATTACTTCCAGATGCTTGGCTCGCTCGCCAGCCATTACCAGTTCAGCCTGGACGTGCCGTTCAATGAACTGCCAGCCGACCAGCAGAAAGTCATTCTCACCGGCAGCGGCACCCATAATGTCGACTTCCGCTACCTGAATGACCGGGGCGATATCGTCAAGCGTTCGCACCCCTTCGAGGGCATCGTGCCCAACCTCGAGCGCCGCTACCGCGAAACCGAATCGGCCAGCGTGCGTGAAGAGCTCGCCAAATTCCTCAGCACCCAGCCTTGCCCCGACTGCCGTGGCACTCGCCTGCGCCGCGAGGCACGTCACGTATGGGTGGGCGAAAAAACCCTGCCTGCCGTCACGGGTCTGCCGATCGGCGATGCCACCGATTATTTCGGCAGCCTCAGCCTGACCGGTCGCAAGGGTGAAATCGCCGACAAGATCCTCAAGGAAATCCGCGAGCGCCTGCAGTTCCTCGTCAACGTAGGCCTGGACTACCTGACCCTGGACCGCAGCGCCGACACCCTGTCCGGCGGCGAGGCCCAGCGCATCCGCCTGGCCAGCCAGATCGGCGCGGGCCTGGTGGGCGTCATGTACATCCTCGACGAGCCCTCCATCGGCTTGCACCAACGCGACAACGACCGCCTGCTGGGTACCCTCAAGCACTTGCGCGACATCGGCAACACCGTGATTGTCGTCGAGCATGACGAAGATGCCATTCGCCTCGCCGACTACGTGGTCGATATCGGCCCAGGCGCCGGCGTCCACGGTGGCCACATCGTCGCCCAGGGCACCGCGCAGGAGGTCATGGACCATCCTGACTCACTGACGGGCAAGTACCTGTCCGGCCGCGTGAAGATAGCCGTGCCTGCCAAGCGCACGCCGCGCAACAAGAAGCTCGCCCTGACCCTCAAGGGCGCCCGCGGCAACAACTTGCGCAACGTTGATCTGGAGATCCCGATCGGCCTGCTCACCTGCGTGACCGGCGTGTCCGGCTCGGGCAAGTCGACGCTGATCAACAACACCCTGTTCCCCCTCAGTGCAACTGCCCTGAACGGCGCAACCACGCTGGAAGCGTCTGCACACGACAGCATCAATGGCCTGCAGCACCTGGACAAGGTCGTGGATATCGATCAAAGCCCGATCGGACGTACCCCACGCTCCAACCCGGCCACCTACACCGGGCTGTTCACGCCGATCCGTGAACTGTTCGCCGGGGTTCCGGAGTCTCGCTCACGCGGCTATGGCCCGGGCCGATTCTCCTTCAACGTCAAGGGCGGACGCTGTGAAGCCTGTCAGGGCGACGGCTTGATCAAGGTCGAAATGCACTTCCTGCCGGACATCTATGTGCCGTGCGACGTCTGCAAGAGTAAGCGTTACAACCGCGAAACCTTGGAGATCAAGTACAAGGGCAAGAACATCCACGAAACACTCGAGATGACCATCGAAGAGGCTCGGGAGTTCTTCGACGCGGTACCGGCGCTTGCCCGCAAATTGCAGACGCTGATGGACGTGGGCCTTTCTTACATCAAGCTGGGCCAGTCGGCGACCACGCTGTCTGGTGGCGAAGCGCAGCGGGTCAAGCTGTCGCGCGAACTGTCCAAGCGCGACACGGGCAAGACCCTCTACATCCTCGACGAACCCACCACAGGCCTGCATTTTGCCGACATCCAGCAATTGCTCGACGTGCTGCATCGTCTGCGCGATCACGGCAACACCGTGGTGGTGATCGAACACAACCTGGACGTCATCAAGACGGCCGACTGGCTGGTCGACCTGGGTCCGGAAGGCGGATCGAAAGGTGGCCAGATCATCGCCGTCGGCACCCCGGAGCAGGTCGCCGAGATGAAGCAGTCCTATACGGGCCACTACCTCAAGCCCCTGCTGGAACGCGACAAAGCCTGAAACCAAAAAAGCCCCGCGCAAGCGGGGCTTTTCTCAACACAATCCCTGTATCAGCAGCGCGACCCCTGTAGCAGCGGCGCAAGCCGCGTCAGCGATCTCTACATTCCACCTGCCGAATCAAACCACAGCCTGCCATCGATCAAAACTGCGACTGCAGATAATTCTCCAGCCCAATCGACTTGATCAGTCCCTGCTGCTTTTCCAACCAATACGTATGGTCTTCCTCGGTATCCGCCAACTGCACGCGCAGAATGTCGCGGGTCACGTAGTCATTGTGCTGCTCGCACAACTCGATCCCCTTGCACAGCGCAGCGCGCACCTTGTATTCCAGACGCAGATCGGCTGCGATCATGCTCGGCACATCGGTTCCGACTTCGAGATCGTCCGGGCGCATGCGCGGCGTGCCTTCGAGCATCAGGATGCGGCGCATCAAGGCGTCAGCATGACCCGCCTCTTCTTCCATTTCGTGATTGATGCGCTCGAAGAGCTTAGCGAAGCCCCAGTCCTCGTACATCCGCGAGTGGATGAAATACTGGTCACGGGCAGCCAGCTCGCCAGTGAGCAAAGTATTGAGGTAATCGATTACGTCCGGGTGGCCTTGCATCGCCGTAGATCTCCTAGCAGAAAGGCATAGTTTGAACCAAGGTCGCGGATACGTCACGGCCTGCAGTGCAGAAATACGCTAAAAAGCAGAGAAAAAGTGACGAAATAAAGCGAAAAACCGCCCAAATGAGGGCGGTTCTTTTTATCACTTAGGTTCAGCCGAGCTGGATGCCCAACGCTTTGGCGATGCCATTACCGTAGGCTTCATCCGCGTGGTAGAAGTGCTGCAATTGACGCTCTACCACGTCCGCGCTCACACCCATCATCGCACCGGCGATGTTGTCGATCAGCAGCGCCTGCTGCTCGGCACTCATCAAACGGAACAGAGCACCAGCCTGGCTGTAGTAGTCCGCGTCCACGCGATGATCGAAGCGATCCGCATCGCCATGCAAGGCCAAGGCAGGTTCGCGGTACTGAGGCGCTTGCTTGGGCGCATCTGCATAGCTGTTCGGCTCGTAGTTGGGTGCTGCACCGCCATTGCTGCCAAACGCCATGGAGCCGTCTCGCTGGTACGAATGAACCGGGCTGCGCGGCGCGTTCACCGGCAGTTGCTGGTGATTGGTCCCGACGCGATAGCGGTGGGCATCGGCGTAAGCGAACACACGACCTTGCAGCATGCGGTCTGGTGACAGCCCTACACCGGGCACCATGTTGCTCGGGCCAAAGGTCGCTTGCTCAACCTCGGCAAAGTAATTCAGCGGATTACGGTTCAGTTCCAGCATGCCCACTTCGATCAGCGGGAACTCCTTCTGCGACCAGGTCTTGGTCACGTCGAAGGGATTCTCGTGATGACGGTTCGCCTGGTCCTCGCTCATGATCTGCATGCATACGCGCCACTTGGGGTAATCCCCACGCTCGATCGCATCGAACAGATCGCGCTGAGCGTAATCCGGATCGGTGCCGGCGATACGGGCAGCGTCGGCAGGCGCCAGGTTCTTGATCCCCTGAGCCGTCTTGTAGTGCCACTTGACCCAGTGCCGCTCGCCCTTGGCGTTGATCAGGCTGTAAGTATGGCTACCAAAGCCATGCATGTGACGATAGCCATCAGGAATACCCCGATCCGAGAACAGGATGGTGACCTGATGCAACGACTCAGGCGAATGCGACCAGAAGTCCCACATCATCTGCGCACTTTTCAGGTTGCTCTGAGGCAAGCGCTTCTGTGTGTGGATAAAGTCTGGAAACTTCATCGGATCGCGAATGAAGAACACTGGCGTGTTATTGCCTACGATGTCCCAGTTGCCTTCCTCGGTGTAGAACTTGAGCGCGAAACCACGCGGGTCGCGCTCGGTATCTGCCGAACCACGCTCGCCACCCACGGTGGAGAACCGCAAGAAGGTTTCGGTCTGCTTGCCCACTGCGCTGAACAGCTTGGCGCTGGAGTATTCGGTGATGTCCCGAGTAACGGTAAAGGTACCGTACGCGCCCGAACCTTTGGCATGCACGCGACGTTCTGGAATGTTCTCGCGGTTGAAGTGCGCGAGTTTTTCAATCAGATGGAAATCGTCCAGCAACAAGGGACCACGAGGTCCCGCTGAGCGGGAATTCT
>Ga0308166_1002315_pt1 | contig 17923 bp, 13 predicted proteins | sample PhyCR2_2_FD_202137 | JGI IMG/M metagenome (GOLD analysis project Ga0308166, IMG submission 202137) | Phyllosphere microbial communities from UC Gill Tract Community Farm, Albany, California, United States - DLSLCC.R2 | ecosystem: Host-associated > Plants > Phyllosphere > Unclassified | place... | reverse complement strand
ACAGAGAGGTAAACCAGGCCTCGGCGCGCTCCGGCCTGTTACCAAGCCGCTGTGCGACAACCTGGTTCAGTTTTTTGGTGTCCAGAAGGGTTTCATTGACATCGAAAAACAGGATGCCGCTTAAGGGTTCGGGGCTAGTAAGGCTGGACATAAGGGCCTCCGGCTGGCTTGTAGGGTGTGATGCTTAGGCATTATGGGCGCTGATTGAAGGTAGGTTACTAGAAGGGATTGCTCAAGATTAGAGGGCGGTAGAGACTAAAATTGTGGAATTACATCAAATACCATTGGTGCGCAAAATACTTATTATGTTAAATTAAACTTACATAATATTGACCTGCTTTTTGTCAGCGGCGCGCTCGTCGAGTTGCTTATGGCTCAAGTGCCTCTTGATTCTCTAATTATCGTCTTCCGTTCATTGCGATTTATCTCTTCTTGGTCGATGAACATCATCAGCAGCTTGGTTGTTGCTGATGGGACTGCCTTGAGAACTGGTACAGGTGGTTCTTCTGAAACCCGCTCCCAGACGTAGTGCTTTCCACCTTCTTTTTATTGGTGAACTACTACAGCAGTATCCTTCAGTCTGATAGACTTTGAACGACGATGATTCCTTAGGCTCGAGCGTAACCATAATGAGCAGTGAACTTTGGCTGCCTGCAGCCCAGGTTTTCCTAAAATCAGGCTGGCTAAAAACACGGTATACCGCTGGCGGAAACGTAATGCTTTGTCTGCGCACAAAGTGGGTCGTCTATGTAAATTCCAGCTATCTGAGGTCGATGATTGCGTACGGTTAGCGCATACGTGCACCAAAACTCAGTGAGTGAGCAATGACTACTGCGAACAGCAATGAAGCGCAAACAAGAGCTCAGGTCATCGACTCTCAGCTTGCTCATGCTGGCTGGTCTCAAAGTCGGCGGACTCTTGTCGAAGAATTTTTGCTTAGAACAGCCGAGCCCGCCGGCAACTATCGCAACGAGCAATTTGCTGACTACGTTCTTCTCGGTTCGGATGGCAATCCGATTGCTGTAGTCGAGGCCAAGCGGTCATCGCGTGATGAGCTTGCTGGAAAGCGTCAGGCCGCTGACTACGCAGACGCAATCAAGGCCAAATTCGGTAACGACCCCTTCATTTTTCTCACCAACGGCAAAGAGGTTCAATTCTGGGATCGTGAGCGCTATGCGCCCCGAAAAATCTCGGGATTCTACACGCGAGACGATTTAGAACGATTGCGCCATCAACGGCAGTTTGCTCAGCCGCTGGGCGATGTCACCATTAGCGCTGCGATCGCAGGCCGCGACTATCAGAACGAAGCTATTCGGCGTGTCACTGAAGGGGTAGAGGTGGCTAAGCGCAAATTCTTGCTGGTGATGGCTACAGGCACAGGTAAGACTCGGACGACCATCGCCCTTGTTGATACTTTGCTGCGATCAAAGCGCATACAGCGAGTCCTATTCCTGGCCGACCGCCGGGAATTAGTGCGCCAAGCTATGTCGGAGTTCAAGTCCCACTTACCCAACGAGAGTTTAGCTCGCATCGAGTCCGGCGAAACCTCCGGTGCACGCATTCAGTTCTCGACCTACCCCAGCATGATGCAGGTTTATTCGCGCCTGTCGGTGGGTTACTACGATCTGATCGTGGCCGATGAAAGCCACCGCTCTATCTACCAACGATATAAGGCCGTCTTCGATCACTTCGACGCTATCCAGCTCGGGCTGACAGCGACCCCCACTGACTACATCGATCACAACACTTTCGAACTGTTTGATTGCGGTGACGGAGCGCCCAGTTACTATTACAGCTACGAGCAAGCGATTGCCGATCAGAATCTGGTCAACTACCGCGTGCTGGATGCGCAAACCAATTTTCAGCTTAAGGGCATCCAAGGTGACACATTACCCGAGCCCTTGAAACAGATGGCTCGCGATCAAGGCGTGGATCTTGATGAGCTCAACTTCGATGGCAGTGACATCGAAAAGGGAATCATCAACCAAGGTACCAACGACGCCATGGTGCGAGAGTTTATGGATAAGAGTCGTAAAGATGTGCGCGGTCTACCACACAAGTCTATCATCTTCGCCGTCAGCCACGCCCATTCAAAACGGCTCTACGAGGGATTTAACCGCCTTTATCCTGAGCTTCAGCGCCAAGGCATGGCTGAAATTATCGATAGCCATATGGAGCGTGCTGACGCGACGCTGGATGATTTCAAGTATCGCACCATGCCGCGTGTGGCTATTTCGGTGGACATGCTCGACACCGGCGTAGACGTCCCCGCCATCCAGAACCTGGTTTTCGCCAAGCCCGTATTCAGCAAGGTTAAGTTCTGGCAGATGATCGGTCGCGGCACGCGGCTTCATACCGACAAGGCCACCGGTGAGATCAAGAAAGATTTCTTGATAATCGATCACTGGAAGAACTTCGCATACTTCAAGCTCAACCCCGACGGTGAGGTCGACCATCCCAGCGAGCCGCTACCTGTTCGCCTGTTCCGATTGCAGCTTGAAAAGTGGCAACTCCTAGAAGCACAGCAGCAAGACACAAAAGCCACCATTGCCGATTTGCAGGCGATGCTTCAGGCGTTGCCCCGTAACAGCATCAATGTACGTCCGCACTGGAACGAGCTCGACGCGCTGGCAGCGCAATGGCCAAAGCCTAGTCAAAGCGCGATTGAACACCTATCGCAAGCCATCGCGCCCCTGATGCGACTAGCACCACTGGCTGGCCTGGATGAACTTCAATTTCGCATTTGGTGCGAGCGCCTCTCAGTGGCTTGGCTTAGAGGTGATGCAAGTGAACAGTCCAAAGTACGTGAGCGCATTCACGAGGCGATTGAAAGCCTGGCCGAAAATATCCCTCAGGTGCAGCGTGTAGCCGAGCAACGTGCTTGGGTTCAGTCGGCCGGCTTTTGGCAGCACTTGGATATGGCGCGTTTGTTCACATTACAAACTGTATTCGCTCCGCTGATGCACTATCGGACCTCCACACCCAGCCGCACGGTTGAAATCAACCTGCCAGACATCATCACCCAGCGCAGCTGGATCATCTTCGGCCCCACGGGTGAGGGTGCTTTTGCCGAAAGCTATCGCGAGCAAGTCGAGGCGCTGGTGCGCCGACTGGCTGACCAGCTTCCTGAGTTGTCTAAGCTCAAGCAAGGCGAGCATTTAAGTGACGAAGAGCTGGAAAGAATCAGTAACACGCTAAACCAAGCCGATCTGTTTGTCACCGAAGACACATTGCGTAAAGCCTTTGAGGCCCCTGCCGCATCGCTAGACGACTTTTTGCGTCACATGCTTTGCGAGGGCACACACCTGCCCAACCGAGAGCAGCGCATCAATGCCGCGTTTAATGCGTTCATTTCGACGCACGGTTATTTGCGCGCGAACCAACTCAATTTTCTACGCGCCGTAAAGGCTGCCGTACTGCGCCATGGGCGCGTTAACCGCGCGGCACTCTGCGAACCGCCGCTGTCTCGCGTGGGTCGAGTGGAAACGCTATTTCCTTCGCAGGACATCGACGAACTCATCAACCTCACCAACCAGTTGTTGGATGAGACAGCCTGAACAATTAAGGACGCCACACAATGCTCGCCCCCCTTATCAAGAAAAAAGTCGATGAACTCTGGAATCGCTTCTGGGCTGCCGGTCTCACCAACCCCTTGGTTGCGGTGGAGCAAATTACCTATTTGCTGTTTCTAAAACGCTTAGAAGACATCGATCTTAAGCGCCAGCAGCGCGGCTTTCCTTCTATTTATAAAGGGTTCGAAAGCTGCAAGTGGAGCTACATTCGGCAGGACAAAACCAACCCCACTCACTTGATTGAGGTCGTCTTTCCCTGGCTGCGAGAGCTCGACAAACACTTTACTGATGCCAGCGCCGACGACACAGAGCTCGCCAGTCTGAACAATCGCATGGCCGATGCCTATTTTCAGCTCGATCCCAACAAAGGCAAGGTACTGAGCGATGCCATCGACAAAATCGATGAGCTGTTTGCTCGTGCTGGAGATGGTTCTGCCGCGCAGGACATAATGGGTGATACTTTCGAGTACCTGCTCAGTGAAATGGGCACGGCCGGCAAGAACGGCCAGTTTCGTACCCCACGCCATCTGATCCGCTTTATGGTTGAGTTGCTAGACCCCGAGCCCGGTCAACGAGTCATCGACCCTGCCGCTGGCACGGGTGGCTTCCTATTTAGCACCCAGCAGCATTTGATGCGTAAATACTCAGCGCAAGAAAACCTCGTGCTGGAATGGGACGGTACCCCACATCGTACCGATGGCGCTGCCGCAACACCTGAGCAATACGAGGCCATCCACAACGGCACCAACTTCGTCGGCCTGGATAACGACCGTACTATGGCCCGTATCGGCTGGATGAACCTAGTGCTGCACGACGTCACCGATCCGCACCTACTGCAGGGCGATTCACTCAGCAAACGCGAAGGCAAGGCCAAGCTCAAGGAGTTGTTGGAGCCAGGCAGCTACCAGTTTGTACTGGCCAACCCTCCCTTTACCGGTACGGTCGACAGCGGTGATCTGGAACCCGACACTTTACTCTTCCCGCGTGTCGGCGGTGGCGGGAAGAAAAAAGACGAATCGATCACCAATAAGAGCGAACTGCTCTTTCTGTGGTTGATGCTCGACTTGCTGGATATTGGTGGTCGCTGCGCAGTGATCATTCCAGAGGGCGTTCTGTTCGGAAATACCGATGCTCACGTGCGCTTGCGCCGAGAGTTGCTTGCCGAGCACGTGGTGGAAGGTGTCATTTCCCTTCCCGGTGGAGTCTTTCAGCCTTATACCGGCGTCAAGACCTCTATCCTGATCTTCAGAAAAGTCGTGCGGCGTGACAACAAGCAGACCCTGCCGAGCAATGCTGCACCACTTAGCGAACACGTTTGGTTCTATGAAGTCGAAAAAGACGGCTACTCCGACAACTCTAAGCGAACCCCACAGCCGGGCCAACAAAATGATCTATGGGATGCGCTGGAAAAATTTAAAGAATGGATTGCGCACGGACGCATCGGTGCTCAGCGCAATGAGAAAACCCTGCTGCAACCCAGCTTTCACGTTGAGCGTTGGCGCCAGGCTCTGCTGCGTGACACCGCCGACAAACTCACGCCTGCTGGCGAGGCATTTTCAACTTTGCCCGACACGAGCATGTGGGATGGTCAGGTGTGGGGCATACATGAGCTGTTCCCTGAACTTCCTGCAAATCCCAAAGAAGCTGAAGAGAAGGTGCGATCAGCCTCTGGGAGTGTGTTGTTTGAATTAGTAATTCAGGCGCTCACGCCTGCGGCAAAAAAGGCCTGGAATGCAACGCTTAGTGCACGGATAGCCGAAAAAGCCACCGACTCCGAGCTTATAGACGCCTGGAAAAAAGCAGCCAAGCCGGTTGAGACAGAATTCAAGAAAATAGCCCGTGAAAAGGAAGTCTTTTTCGAAAAAGAAGATTCTCCAGCGCTCTTGATCTGGAAGGACTTGCTTAAGACAGCACTCGCTGAGGCTCAGCGAGACACCTATGTGCTGGGCTTATTACGAGACAGCCAGCCGCCCAAGGCTATGACGGTACATGACATTGGACAGAAACTGACTGAAGTTGCCTCCAACGTTGCCAAACTCGATGGCTTTGACGTCAACCTACGTAGCTTGGCCATTGATCAGGCCACTGAGCTCAAAGCAGCCAAGCATTGGGTGGTGCCTGTACGTAACTGGGCGTGCAACGACGAATGGCAAAGTGAAGATGGTCAGTTTATCGGCTCACACGATTCCGATGGCTTTGTACGCCCGACCTACGTGCAAGCAATGTTGGCGGGTGGACTTTACGACGAGAAAGGCGCTCTTAAGGACGGCTTGCTCGACCCCGATTGCATTGAGGCACGTGACTGGAACCTGTCCGCTGGGCAGTACAAGCCTTTTGACTTCACCCAACTCAAAAGCGACAAGAGCGTAGCTGAGTTGATTGGCACGCTAAAGAACACCGAGCAAGACATTATCAAGGGTTTGGAAAAGTTACTGGCGATGGTGGAGGGAAGGGAATGAACTTGCCAGATACTTGGGCTGAAGCGCGGCTTGGCGACGTACTTTCACGCGTCGATACCAAAGTCGACCCCCAGACATCTCAAACGAACAGTCATTTCTATATCGGCCTTGAACATATTGAATCTCACACCGGTAGATTGCTCCGTGACGCTGAAGAGGTCACCGAAAGCCGCGACATCCTCAGCATTAAAACGGCCTTCAATGCAGGTGACATTTTGTATGGGAAGTTGCGTCCAAATTTGAGCAAAGTTCATTTGGCGACTCAAGAGGGTATATGCAGTACCGACATTTGGGCACTAAGAACCGCTGAGTGCCTGTTGCCGGACTTTGCACTTCGCTATTTGCGGTCGCCTGCAATTTACGTACGCGCCGCACAGCTAGCTACAGGAGCCAATCTTCCTAGGTTATCGGCAGATGCGTTCGATCGCCTTCCAATCCCTCTTCCCACACTTCCCGAGCAACAGCGCATCGTGGATGTGTTGGAGCAAGCCGAAACTTTCGGCCACAGCCGCCTAGCTACGCAAGAAACCTTAGCCACAGTTCTCCGCGAACAGTACACCGCACTATTCGGTGATGTACTGCTCAATGATAAAAGCTGGCCGGTTCGAAAAATTTCACAGGTGTCAGAACTGGTTCGCGGCAGTTCGCCTCGACCACAAGGTGATCCGAGACTCTTTGGTGGCCCCGTTCCGCGCCTTATGGTGTCTGATGTGACTCGAGACGGATTATGGGTAAATGCCACCACCGACTCGCTGACGGAAGAAGGCGCCAAGTCAAGCCGGCCTATGGCTGCGCAGTCTGTGGTTATGGCCGTTAGTGGTGCTCCAGGTCTGACTGCCATCCTCAATCACGATGCCTGCATTCACGACGGGTTTGTTGGCTTACGCGATCTGAGCGCAGATCTGTTACCTGAGTTCGTCGCGTTCACGCTCAATCTTCTGCGTGCAAAAAACGACCAGCAAGCGGTTGGGGCTGTATTCCGAAATCTGACAACAGATCAGGTCAAGGCTATGGTCATTCCAGTCCCCCCTATGGAGAAGCAAGAGGCGTTTCGCGAAATCCTATCTCAGTGGCAGGTTATTCAGCGCGACATTGCGAAGTCGAAACGCTTAATTGACGAGTTAATGAATGAGCTGACTATTGATGCGTATTCTGGAAAGCTAACGGAAGCTTGGCGTGTAAAATCAGCCAGCCAGCTTGCTGAAGCTGCCGCAGCTCGCGGCCAAATTTTGCATGAACGCGGAACGAAGATCGCGCTAAATGGCAAAGACAAACTCAGCCTCACGGTACAAACCGATCTTACCGTGCGCCCCGCCCGCCATTGGCTCATCCCTGAGCTCAGTCAATTCCAGCGTCAGGTTCTGGCGGTGTTCAGTGAGTTTTGCCAGCAAAGCGGCCAGCCCTTACTCGCGGAAGATCCTGACGTTTTTTCCCGTTTCTGCGACGACTCAATCGTGTCTGATCGTCTGCAAGCCTTTGGCCAATTCCAGGGTAATCGCATTCGTCGCTCTTTGAGCCAATTGGCGGGATTGGGCCTCATAGCGAAAATAACCTTGCTAAAGCAAGACTCGGATAGCGGCGAGCACAACTATCTCAAGGCCTTTCGCCCCCTGCGCCCTGAGGAGTTCACGCGCATGGTCGATGTCCAAGCATTGCGGAAAACGTCGTTGGCCGGCGTTGATCAACAACGCTATTACTTTGAAGTCCAGTTGGATTATGAGAGCTCTGAGCATGCTGGTGCGGGCGGGATGTTTCAAGTGATCACAGTCGTAAACGAAGACAACGAGGATTTCATACACCTAGTGGATCAGGGCCAACATTACACCTCATTAGATGCCCTCAGAGAGGGCATCGCACGTAGTCTCAAGGTAGAAGCGTGGCAAGTCGATCTGGAGGCCGTGTAATGCGCCTGCGCTACCTACACTTGCAGAACTATCCGCCGATTTCAGATATTAAAGTGTGTTTCGCCAGTGGCTCACCACTAGCACGGGAATGCGCCATCCGTTTTGTAGTAGGTGTAAACGGCAGCGGAAAATCTAATCTTCTACGTGCGGTGGCCGAGGTATTCCTGGCTCTTGCCGATCTGCGCGTTCCGGCATTTCCGGTGAGTTTGGTGTATGAGTTGGGTATGCGTGGCTCCTCAAACCACCGTACCTTGCTGCTGCACTGCCCGGGCAATCGTCAACAAGCCAGCTTATGGCTGCACGAGCGCTTTACCTTTAACGATAAAAACGAACAAGAGGTGTTTGAAACTTGCATTGAACACTTGAACCTCAAGGGTATGCCGGCGGTGCCCGGCTTCTCGGCGCTCATTGAACCTGGCACCTGGCCACTGCGCGACAGCTCGCCGCCACAGATCGCATTGCCGTCGGCCGTTCTGGCCTACACCAGCGGCGACCTGCGTCCGTGGCGGTCTGTATGGAATCGTAACCAGAGCGCTAATGGTTTGCTTGAAGTCGACGACAGCACGCAAAGCGACGAACGCCCCGCAGGTTGGACCGCTGCTCAGGAAAACGCCTTGCAAGCGGTACGAAAAAACTATGATGATAGTTCCCGGAAGGCCATGGATTCAGAAACCATGGGGGCTGATCTCTACCGCCGCCCCGTGCTATTGGACGCCACGCTGTTGAAGTGCGCACTGCTAGCGGTGACGTTACCGCATGCGTTTGTTGAAACGAAAAGCTATCCTCCGTCCGCGGAAGTTGATGCCGCGATGACAAAACTGCTCAGCCGTAATGACAGCAAAAACTCTTTGAAAGAGCTCCTGAAGCTTGGCGGTTGGAACCATCTAGTTTCGGTCGCGTTCCGCTCGCGCCTGCAACCAGCTCAATGGAGTCAGACGCTTTGCCAAACAGCCCACGATTGGTTGTTGTGCGCGAGTGAGGTGATTGCCGAGCCTCACCCGGTAGAATTAAGTCGTACTGTGTGGTTTGACGTCAAAGGGCCGTTCGACGTTCAAGGGCAATCGTTCTTATCGGCCGATCGTTGCGAACTGGAAAATTGCGATAGCCAAGGCGAAGCCTTGTGGGTCTTACTAGGCGGAGCCAAGGATGCCAGCAGCTTTGACCTATTTACCCGCCTTTTGGAGCTGAGTCAGAAGGGACTTTTTGATGACGTACTGCTGCGATTGCGTCGACATGCCATACCAGTTGATGTCCCTGATGCTGCCAAACGCGATATTGGTGTAGTGCGCTACGAAGAACTGTCAGACGGGGAGCAGATGTTTATGGGGAGAATGGCTCTGCTGCATTTGTTGAGCGGACGTCAGGACTCCCTGTTGCTACTGGATGAGCCCGAAACCCACTTCAATGACCTGTGGAAGCGAGACGTGGTCTCAGTGATTGATGATGCCTTGGCACATACGTCAGCCGACGTCCTTATTGCCACTCATGCCGCCTTGATGCTCACCGATGCGCTTAAAGATGAATTAATCGTGCTGGAGCGCACAACCGCCGAGGACGATTCTGGTCCCAGCGAGACCGGTCTTCGTAAATTGGATGCCCAAACACACACATTTGGTGCAACCGGAGATCACCCGTTACGGGATATTTTTGGGGCGTCGGATACGGTCGGAAGACGAGCAAGCCGTTTGCTCGAAGTGCTTCTTGCGACAGTTCATTTTAGTTCCGAAGTTGAGCAGTGCTGGCATGGTAATGAAGCATTAGGCGATGATCTCATAAGCCGCATCCTAAATTTAGTGCAGCAAACTGAGAGCAGCTTGACACGTGGCTATGTGATCAATTGCCTTGAAAGTTTTGAACGCTTCGCTTTGTATTTCAATATTGAGAAACCCCTAACGATGAAGGCACTGCTTGAAGCGTTTATTCAACAGACGGGCCCTGGTTACTTTCAAGTAGAACTTAAGCGCGCGTGGCGTCGCTCACTGGAGGGAGGCATTCATGCTTCATGAAAGGTACTTACCCAATGGATTATCTGAAAATTTAGGACGGGTGTATTCTGCCAAATTAAGGTTGGTTGAATGGTTGTTACGCACGCCTCCTATCGAGTTGAATGACAATACCATTTTGGTAAGGCATTTCGGACCGGAGCTTGGTAAGTGGTTGTGGGACAGAATTCGTAGGGCGGAAACTCGCACGACATTTGGAAAAGCAGTTTTGGCACTGGCAGCCCAGGCACATGCGAACCCGGCACAGGCCTCCTTGGTAGCCGACGCCATTGTTCACGATTCGCAGTTTCACACTCAATGGGATCTCGTTGGCCAAGAGCTCCGATTTCCGCGCCTGTATCCGGACTGGTTAGACGGCATCAGGGATATAGCCATTCCGTTTTATGACTGGTTGGCCAGTACTGGATTCGAGCCAGAGCCGTTCGCGCTAACAGATGGCCGGATTGACCGAGCTACTGTAATGGGGGCGTTTCGCTCACAATCGCCAAGTGTATGTGGTTATTGCGATGGACCCTTAGGTGAAAGGGGTAGCCAGCATGAAGCCAATGATTGCGACCATTTCTTTCCAAAGTCTCAATGGCCTCATTTAGCTATTCATCCTGCAAATCTCTTCTCTGCTTGTAAGGGATGTAACTCAACGTGGAAACTTGCTAGGGTTCCCATGGGTGAAGCAGATGCTTCAGGTTTGAATAACACATATCACCCAATGCTCAGACCTGGCGCATCATCGGTTGTGGTTTCTGCAGCAATATCGCCAACCAATTCGCGTCAGGTTGAAATCAATATTACAGATCCGACTGTCCCTCGCCGAGCCGAAACACTTGTTGCGACATTGGATTTAGAATGTCGATGGGCAAATTCAGTTAATGACGTTTTAGACCGAGGGATTTCTATGCTTGTTGCAAAGTCAGCGCGAGACAAAAGCTATGGTTGGCAGCCGGACGCTGATTCGGTTCGGCTACTGATTGAGGACGACATCGAATGGAAGCGAGCGCAGCTAGGCAAAGAAGAACGTTGCATACGTCATATTGCGGTATTGGAGTGCATGTATAGAGATCTCCTTCATGAAGTAATCGCTGAGCTGGCGTAATTAGCTTTGATGACATGAGAATCTCGAACTGTTGCTGTTTAATAGATTTTGCCACCTGAACAGAGGCCATATGCTCACCTTAGAACAATACAGGTGACATTATGACCGGACGTAACAGACGTAATTTTAGCCTCGAAGCCGCCCAACTTGTACTCGATCAGCATTACACTGTTGTTGCCGCTGCCACGGAAATGAATGTTGGCAAATCCACCTTGGATAAGTGGGTCCGTCAGTTGAAAGAAGACGAGCGGGAAAATCACCCACAGCTTCACCCATGACACCCAAGCAAATTAAAACACGCGATCTGAAAAAATTCAACGTGTTGAAATGGAAGGAGATATATTAAAAAAGGCTACCACGATCTTGATGTCAGACTCCCTGAACAGTTCTCATTAGTTGAGAAACTCAGAGCGCGATTGCCTGTTGCCGTTGTGCGCAACGTGTTTGGGCTTCATCGCAGCAGCTATAAATACTGGCGGCAGCCTAGGAAGCCTGACGTCACAAGCGTGGTATTACTGAGCCTTGTGCGTGAAGTTTATCGCGAAAGTAACGGCTCAGCAGGAGCGCGAAGCATTGCCGCGATGGTCGCTATCAAAGGTATAAAATTGAGCGGCTGTTGGGCAGCAAAGCTGATGAAAGCGGCTGTCATCAACCAGGCCATCGTTATAAGAAGACATCTAAGGGACACATTGAGATCTCTAATTATCTGGATCGCCAGTTAACTGCTACCGAATCTAATCAGGCCTGGTACGTTGATGTGACTTATATCTGGACGGGAAAACGCTGGGCTTATTTGGCAGTTGTACTCGATTTTTTTTCCCGTAAACCGGTTGGCTGGGCGATGTGATTTTTCCCTAATTCAGCACTGACAGGTAAATCCCTGTCGAGGTCTTGGGAAGCACCGGAAAAACCGGCTAATTTATTGTATCACTCGGATCAAGGAATTCACTATATCCGCAGGAATTTCATGGTGTTACTGTAGATATGTCAGATAAAGCAAAGCCTGAGTTGCTGGGATAACAGCCCAATAAAACGGTTCTTCAGAAGTCTGAAAACAGAGTGGGTGCCAGATAATGGGTACGTGAATTTTAGCGAAGCCAGCACAGCTATAACAAATTACATAACTGGATATTACAGCCAGCTCAGACCTCATCAATATAATGGAGGTTTAACGCCGAATGAATCAGGACGATTGATCTGGAAAAGCTCTAAAATCGTGGCCAGTTTTGTTAACCACTATATATTTAATTACGAATATCAAGGTATATACAAATTGCATGTGCTATTTTGGTTATAAATGTATATTGAATCTTTAGTCAACAGGCTTCCTAACATGTATATACATTAGTATATGCATAGTGCAGGTAAGGCAGATTGCAGATGTGTATACATAAGTACATGAACAGTGCAGATAAGACAGGCTATAGGGGTATACTGGCCTGCCCCAGTATAAGATACAACTGTCAGTGAGTAATGTGGTTTGTTGATCTTCACATTTTCCATTTCGCCGCGGTGCCGAAAACTCTGATGGCATTTGATAATTCAGTGCTGAATTTGGACGACACTCGTTATAATCTTGCCACCAGTCATTAATGATTTTTCTGGCGTGAACGATATTGCTGAACCAGTGCTCCTTCAGACATTCATCATGAAATCGTCCGTTAAAGCTCTCAATAAATCCGTTCTGCGTTGGCTTGTCCGGCTGAATTAAGCGCAACTCAACACTATGCTCAAAGGCCCATTGATCCAGTGCGCGGCAAGTGAACTCTGGCCCTAGGTCATTTCTTATTGTCGCCGGATAGCCTCGAAACAGTGCAATGCTGTCCAGAATACGCGTGACCTGCACGCCTGAAGTCCCGAAGGCAACGGTGACCCTCAGACACAGTTGTCCACACAGGTCAGGCACTTGATCCTGCGACCGGTGGCCAGCGCGTCCATGACGACATCTATCGACTAAGTCAGATTGGGTGCCGCCGGACGAAGCAGCGGCAGACGTTCTGTTGCCAGCCCTTTACGACGTCGTCTGGTTTTTACGCCCAGCCCGCTCAGATGATAAAAGCGGTACATAAGCGTGTGATTAACATAAAGGTCTTCACGCCGCAGTAGCTGCCAGATGCGGCGGTAGCCAAAATGCCTGCGCTCCAGTGCCAGCTCAGTAATGCGTCCTGATAAATGCGCATCAGCCGCTGGACGCTAAGCCTCATAGCAGCAGGTCGACAGGGGCAAATCTGTAAGCCCGCAGGCACGACGTTGCGACAGACCGGTCATATCACACATAAGATCAACGGCTTCCCGCTTCTGGTCTGTCGTCAGCACTTTCGCCCCAGAGCCACCTGGAGTAGTGCCTCCTTATTCAGCATGGCTTCGGCAAGCAGCTTCCTGAGTCTGGCGTTCTCTTTCTCAGGCGACTTCAGGCGCTTAACCTCGGGCATCTCCATACCGCCATACTTCTTACGCTAGGTGTAAAGGTGGCGCCGGAAATGGCGTGCTTATGGCAGAACTCACGGGCAGAAACCCCGGCTTCAGCCTCGCGGAGAATACTGATGATCTGTTGGTTGGAAAAACGCTTCTTCATGGGAATGTCCTCATGTGGCTTATGAAGACATTACTAACATCGCGGTGTATTAATCAACGGGGTACCGGTCAAAAAGCATACTACACCAGTCAACACGATGTGTATAATATAATATTAAAGTGTGTAGTTTACTGAATTATTTTATCTTAGGAATATGGAAAAGCATAACATCAAAGTTAAAGTAACTTAATCGGTCATCAATTTTTGAAAATCGATGTTTTTGCCACCCACTCTGTACATTAGGAAAGGTTTGAATGTGATTTTCATGTTCAGGAATGATATCTACAACTGCGTTTATAATATCTGTAAACTGTTTATTTTTAACAAAAAATATTAAGCAAGCATTGGTGTCGTTAGTGGTTATGTATCCTAGTAATTGATTTATTGCTTTATTTACATCAGAGGGGCCGTACCACATCTTACATTCCACAATCAATCTTGTTTGTTTCGTATTGATGTCTAAAATACGAATATCAGTCTTTCCAGCCCTGTTTAGTGTTTCCGCGGATGCATCTATTCCAGGGAGGCCATTTAATCCCGATACGATATTTAACCTTAGGCTTTCTTCGTTTTGTTCAGAAAAATGTTGTGGATGCCGCGTAAAACCTGATGCTATGTTGTACATTGAATTCAATATTACGCTTGTTTCTAATTGAGTGTTATTCTTTTGTGAGATGGAATAATCATAACTTTCTGTATTTGTTATTGTGATTAAAATTATTTTTATTTCAATAATTTTTTTGACGTAATTTTTAGCATCATTTAACATTGAAGTTACTTGATAAGGAATGCCATATCCGGCAGAAAGCATTTTCTCTTTATTATCTTCTACCTTAGTGATTTTGTTGATAGTGTGCTTTTCAATATAAGGGATGTATTCATTGAGAAATTTATCCACGTAGCTTTTTATAGTAGGGTAAAGTTCTAATCTGTCAATGTTGGCTAATTCAAATTCACCGACCTGTGTTAGAAGAAAACCCTCTTCGTAAAGTTGATTTACTGAGTTTCTAATGTCGAAATCATATCTTTTAATGGCTTCTTCAAAATTTTCAACATATTTATGTCTTCTCCAATCATCATTAGCTCCCTTAAAACTCAGAGAAAAACTTTTTAATGTAAAAAATAATTTTTCATCTTTCCCATTGATATCAAATCTTTGAGTAAACCCCATAGTTTGTAACCTTATATTTAAAATGATTTATGATATATCGACGTGGAAAACAAAAACTTTAATAAATAATTTTTAGCAGATATGCACTGCTGGTTACACCTGAGACTGAAGGAAATAAAGTGGCCCTTGCATTGGCGGCAGACTACCCTCAGGGCTAACTAGAATAATACTTAGCTTGTATACTAAGTATTTTATCGGTCTGTCCTTGTGAATTAGCTAGATCCCTTACAGGATCATTGAGTACGACCCTAACTTCATATGATAGGTTTTATCGAAAGCAGACCGTCCCTGCCCTTGTCAGGGTATTCATTCAATGCTGTAATCTCATAAGTTTATATAATTAGTGATTTATGAACTCTGACGGTCTCATACCTACGTAACACCTCAATGTTTACCGGACCCCGAAGCTAACCTTATATAATTATCTTTATATAAGCTTGCAGGTAATAAGAAAACCCAATCTCAGTCGAAAAGGCATGTTTTTATCTCCCAGTGAGATTTATCAATAGCAGTAAATTTTGTTAAAGTTTATGGGCCTCACTAAAAATATGCATGTACGGCCAAATCCGGCCTTACCGCATCCTCTCACTGGCAAGATGATAAACATCGCTGCGCTCGCGTTTACCCACAGCAACAACGGCAATCACCAGCTGATCGTCTATTACTTGATAAACCAGGCGAAACCCGGACCCTCTGAGTTTGATTTTATAGCAGTCTTTAATCACACGGAGTCTGGCTGAGGGAATATGGGGATTGTCACAACATTTCTTAAGCTTTTTAGCAAACTGCTGCTGGAGAGTTTTGTCCAGCTTCTGCCACTCCTTAAAAGCCTCTTCTCTGAATTTGACCGTATAACTCACAAAAGCGCATCCAAATCGACATCAAGCAGACGCTGATTGCTACGTTCATGGACCAGCTTAACCAGTTCCTGATCGTCAAGGGCATCAAGCATCTGCTCATAAAGCTCAGCTGGCACGCAATAGAATGCAGGCTGGTTGCGGTTGAGAATGGCGACCGGATAACCGTCCCCGGCATTAACAGTAGCCATTGGATTTTTTTTCAGTTCGCTTACGCTGGCACTGATATCGCTTAAAATCATGTTTGGCATAGGGCCTCCAGGACTGCTTAACAGGTTTTAATATTATCAGGGTGGAGACCAGTTAACCAGTCATTTCCCATTTACAGAATTCGTTAGTGTAAACACTTACTCGCTTCAAAAAAAAGTAAACGCTAATTCTGTTAACAGTAAAAACTGTTGAGTACAATTTTCGCAACCCCCTGCCGCTTTCACCTCTCCTCTTTCCCAAGAGCAGCATGACAAACGATGAAAAGCACCAAACCACAGACAGGCTTTTAGTTCTCCTTCTCACCACGGCCTGAATGTGGTTTATGTCCTGTGGCTCACCATTCAGGGCTTCAGGATGACTTTTGTCCAGCCATTATCACGATCATCGAAATGCTTATAGCCTTCGGGAGCATCTGCCAGTGCAAGACGATGCGAGATAATCTGTGCCGGATTGGCTCTGCCCTGATGGATAAGCCTTGCGAGCTGACGGTTATAGGCTTTCACATTACACTGGCCGGTCTTCATTGACTGACCTTTAAACCAGAAAGTACCAAAATCGAAAGGCACTTTACCTTCTTTAGCCAGATCGGTTGCTCCTCCGGGATCCTGTGGAACAAAAACGCCTACCGTACCAATGCCGCCCGTGGCTTTGGTTGAAGCGACAAGGCTATTTAGTGTGGCGGAGTTATCCTCGTGGCCATGTTTATTGCAGCATTGATAACCTACGCATTCGCAACCACAATCCGTGCCGCGGCCATTGGTTAATTCAAGAATTTTATTTACCGCATCATCACCCACACCATTGATTGCCACAGCGCCCATTTGTTCGGCTAATGCCAGTCTGTCTGGATGGGTATCGACCACAAACACCTGCGATGCGCCTTTAATCATCGCCGAATGCGCTGCCATTAAGCCGACAGGGCCAGCGCCGTAAATGGCAACACTCTCTCCCGGGCGTAATCCTGCCAGTTCAGTGGCATGCCAGCCGGTAGGGAAAATGTCCGAAAGCATAACGTAGTCTTCCTCCTTTTCTGACGCATCCGGAGGCAGTACCAGACAGTTAAAATCAGCAAAGGGAACGCGAAGTAACTCCGCCTGTCCACCCTCCCATTCACCCATCTCCGCAAAGCCATAGGCGGCACCGGCCGTACCCGGATTTGCCGTCAGACAGTAACCGGTTAATCCTTTCTCGCAATTTTCGCAGAATCCGCAGCCGACATTAAAGGGCAGGCAGACATAGTCACCGACTTTAATTCGCTCAACTCCACTGCCGATTTCAATAACCTGTCCCAGATTCTCATGGCCAAAGATGCGCCCCTGCTCGAAGCTGGTTCGCCCTTCGTACATATGCAGGTCGGAACCGCAGATATTGGTAGTGGTAATACGGACAATAACATCGGTGGGACGAACGATTTTGGGATCCGGAACGTCTTTGACTGAAACGTCAAAAGGTCCGTTATAGACAACTGCTTTCATGGTGTTCTCCTCTCATGCATGATCAGTTTTGATGGCGGCGACTGCATGACTTTTTGCTGTCGCGACCCTCATCGTGATGCTGCTTTTTCCATCAAACTGCTTGATGGAATATGTGAGTGTAGAACAGTTTATGAAGCGGTCGGGTGAAACAAACATGCTGTAACTCTTTGAAATATCGGCGCCGCTTCGTTAAAGCCTCATTTAAATCCTCTGTTTATCCAGGCATCAGCACCTTAAACAGCGCACTACTTTTCCTGCCTGATAGAGATTATCGAGCCCCCGATTTCTCTTTTCATGGCTGTCAATAATGCCGGATGAACACACGGAAACAGGCAGAGTTTGTCATAACACACTCCGCCTGGCCCTACCTTACTGCTTATCCAGCGACCAGGTTGCACTGCGGATATCGACCTTCACTGGTAACAGACCAATCTGGGTAAACTTATCGGCCAGAGCCTGCTGCTGCGTGAAGACTTCAGGCGTCATCCGCTCAGCCCCGAACGGCATCCTTGCCAGCGCCCGTTGCCAGATCGGCTGCGGCAGACCGGTTGAGGTGGACATGATTTTTGCCGCCTCTTCCTGATGTTGATTGGCCCAGGTACTTAGC
>Ga0308166_1002309_pt1 | contig 17951 bp, 17 predicted proteins | sample PhyCR2_2_FD_202137 | JGI IMG/M metagenome (GOLD analysis project Ga0308166, IMG submission 202137) | Phyllosphere microbial communities from UC Gill Tract Community Farm, Albany, California, United States - DLSLCC.R2 | ecosystem: Host-associated > Plants > Phyllosphere > Unclassified | place... | reverse complement strand
GCGCCGGCGCTCGTCATCTACGAGTGGTCGCTGCGCGGCCTCGGCAAGCTGGGCTGGATCGCCGCGTTCGTCTACTGCGCCGGCGCCGCGCTGCGCCTGGCCCGCTTCAACACCAACATCGAGGTCGTCGACAAGCGCTTCTTCCAGGGCTTGCCGAGCCCGGCGGCGGCGGCCCTCGTGGTCGGCGTGGTCATGTTCATGAGCGACCCGGACATCAACATCGAAGCGCGCAAGGTCGACTGGATCTCGTGGACGATCACGCTGTTCGCCGGCCTGACGATGGTGTCGAACATCCCGTTCTACAGCTTCAAGGACGTCAACTTCCGCAAGTCGGTGCCGTTCATCGTCGTGTTCCTGATCGCGCTGGGCCTGGCGCTGCTGGCGATCGCGCCGCAGGTGATCCTGTGGCCGCTGTTCGTCCTGTACGGCCTGTCCGGCTATACCGTCTACTTGTGGCGCCTCGCCAAGGGCAAGCCCGTCAGCATCATCCAGACGGACGAGGAGCCGGTCGATCCGAGCGAGCGCCGCTGAGCGCCGGCGACACCGCCCAGGACCGGCGCGCACGCCCGCGTGCCGCTGCACAATGAAAAACGCCCCGCGAGGGGCGTTTTTACTTTTTACATCCGACCTCGGCGGGGCTCAGCTCGCCTTGGAGGACTTGCCCTGGGTCTGCTGGCCCGACTGGACGCTGCCCTGCACGTTGCCGCGGTAGGCGCCGTCATGCGTGCCTGCCTCGAACTGCGCGCTGGCTTCGGCGCCATTGCCGCTTTGCAGATTGCCGCGCTGGGCGCTGACGTTGGCGCGGGCTTCCTGGAACGGGTCGCGGAAGTTTTTCAGCGTGTCCTGCTGCGTGCGCAGGTTGTTCTGCGTTTCTTCCGAGGCGACGCGCGCCACTTCGTCGGCCAAGGTGCGGGCCGTGCGCGACGTTTCCTGCACGTGCTGCTCGGCCACGCGGGCCAGTTCCACTTGCGAATCGGCGGCGACGCGCGACAGGTGCTGCTGGTAGGCGCGCAGTTTATCCGCGGCCGGCTGGGCGCGCGAGGCGGCGGCCGAGATCATCTCGGTCGGGTGGTTCGTCGTCAGCAGCTGCTGGCCGGCGATGTGCGTTTCTTCCAGCAGGGTCTGGCTCAGCTGGATGTTGGCGTCGATGATGTTCTGGATCGAGCGGGTGAACGACTTCGACATGTCGTTGAGGAAGGCAACCTGGGCGTCCAGGTGCGAACGGACTGCGGGCGTAACCGATTGGGAGAACAGGAACATGAGTAGCCTCTCGAAAGTGTAATCGATTCACAATATGCGGACCCGCTGGCATGTTTATGCCAACGATAGGGTTTGCGCGAAAATTCTGCATCGCACAATCGCGCTTGTTTATTGACCGGAAGTTGAGCGCGCGATCGTTAGGCTAGACCATTTCGGTGCAATTTTTTTAATGCGTTCAATCGTGCGCGCCCCCTTTCGGTGCAGATACAACACCTTCCACGGGTTCTGGTTCAATAAATGGCTGTTCAGTATCTTTTGGGCTAACTGGTTACATTGCTGCGCTGCACCAGCCTTGTCGAGGGGGAACGGTAATATGTTTTTCGGGTGACGCCGTCCGGCCGCACCCGTCGGGCGCCGCGCGAACCGCCGGGTACGCTCAATCGCGTGCCGTGCGCCATTCCTGTGCGCCGGCCGGAGACTCGTGCGCAGGGCAGTTCGTGAGGCGCTGCTTGCCGTGCTTTTCGATCATGTCGATGCTCGTGTTCGTCGCGCGTTCCGTGATGCAGTACGTACCGCCGCCCGAGATGACGCGCGTGCGGCGGGCGCCGTCGCCGGTGTTGTTGACGAGTTCCTCGATCTTCGGCGCTTCGTACCATGCGCCCGGCGCCATGTCGGCGGCAGCCTGCATGCCCTTGCGCATGCGGATCTGCGGACTGTCCAATGGCGCCACGATGTACGGGTTGTTTTCCTTGCGCAGCGCGCGGTCGACGCCGCCCGCCGCGCGGCGGGCGTTCTCCAGCAGGGCACGGGCGGACGGCGCCGGCGCGGCCGTGGTGGGCGCGGACGTCGTATCGGCGGACTGCGCGGCGGACGGCGCGGGTGCCGCTGACGGGGCCGCCGGTGCGGCCGGTACGGCAACGGGCGGTGGCACGAGCGCCACGCGCGGCAGCGTGATCGCGCGCGGCTCGGCCGGCGCACGCGGCCGGACAGGCTGCGGCTGTGCGTCGTCCCGGCGCGGCGCGGGAGCGGGCAGGGGCTGCAGACGGATCCACTGGATCGTCATGCGCTGCGGATCAGGCGGGGCGGCCGAGGGCGGCTTGCGCGTCGCCTGCCAGCCGAGGAACAGCGTGGCATGGACGAGGACGGTCAGCGCGATGCCGGCGCGGCGGCGCGACGGCGGCGGCAGGAAGGGGGCGGCGTGGGCGAGGGACGTCATGCGACCCAAGTATAGCCAGCGCCGCCTGCGGCATTCTCACACATTGTTGCGCCGGCGCCGGCAGGGGCAGGGGCAGGGGCAGGGGCAGCGGATCAGCGGCGGCGGAAACGCTCGTCGTACATCGGATCCGGCCCGTTGAGCATCTGGCGCACGACGCCCTGTTCGTCGAAGTGCACGCTCATCATCGAATTCCACACGCCGGCTTCCTTGTAGCGGTACGACCAGACCTCGTAGTTATGGAAGTACACGCGCGAGACCTCGGCCGGGCGGCCGAAATTGCGCAGGATGTCATCCTTCGTCCAGTGGTCGACCTTTACCTTGGCAAAATTCTCGCTGGTCAGCACCTGGTCGTAGGCGACGAGGCGGCCGTCCGGACCGATGCGTGCCATGTACTGGAACTGGCCCATCGGCTGGCCGCGGTACTCCAGCACCTGGCCGCCGTCCGCTTCGGGATAGGCGGCGTTCGGCTGGCCTAGCTGCGCCGTCACCTGGGCCAGCGGCGTGCCGAGCGGCGGCGGCGTGCGCATCAGCTGCGCGCAGGCGGTCAGGGCGAGCGCGGCCAGCGCCATGCCGGCCGTGCGCAACGTCGTGTGAAAAGTGGTCATCGTCTTCTCCGTGGGGGCTTACAGGCCTTTCGAGCGGTCGTCGAGGACCGGGTCCGGGGTCGCGTCCGTGTGGTGCACTTCGCCCCGGCCGTTGAAATAGACGTTCATGAACGAATTCCAGACGCCGTCCTGCTTGTAGCGGTACGACCAGACTTCGAAGCCGTTCGCGCGCGCGCGGCTGGTCTCGGCGGGACGGCCGAAGTGGCGCAGCACGTCGGCCTGCATCCAGCGGCCCGGCTCGATCTTCGCGAAATTCGCGTCCGTCAGGACCTGATCGTAGGAGACCAGGCGGCCATCCGGGCCGATGCGCGCCATGTGCTGGAACTGGCCCATCGGCTGGCCGCGGTATTCGAGCACCTGGCCGCCCGCGGGATCGGGATACACGGCGTCCGGCTTGCCCAATCGGGCGGTGACGTCGGCAAGCGGGGTGCCGGGCGCCGGCGTGCGGTGGAAGGTCGAGCAGGCGGACAGGGACAGGGCGAGCGCCACGGCGGCGGCAGTGCGAAAGAGTGTTGTGTGCATGGTCATCGGGGTCAGCGGGGATGCCGGAAAGGCATCGCCCATGTCGGGATTCTAACGGAAGACGACGAAATACTGGCTTCGCCCCCTTTTTTGACCTATACTCTCCGGTCTTGGCTCCCGGGCCAGGTTTCTTAACAATTCACGGTGCGCTGGGTTCCGACTCTTGCACCGCATGTGAAAGGCACATCATGACCGTAGAAAACATCAACAAGGCCGCGATCATCGCGGACAACGCACGCGGCGACAAAGACACCGGTTCGCCGGAAGTCCAGGTTGCACTGCTGACCGCCCGCATCAACGAACTGAACGGCCACTTCAAGGAACACCAGAAGGATCACCACTCGCGTCGTGGTCTGATCATGATGGTCAACCGTCGTAAGAGCCTGCTGGCTTACCTGAAGCGCAAGGATCTGAACCGTTACCGCGACCTGATCGCCAAGCTCGGCCTGCGTAAGTAATCGCTTTCCTGAGCATTGCGCCAGACGGCACAAGCTTGTGAATGCCTGCGTCAGTGACACTGCCGCGGGCATTTTTCGTTTTGGCCGTCGGTGAAGTTTTCCCCGCAGTAAGTTAAAAAAATTCGGGGTCAGAGCATAATTTGCAATTTTGAAATTTGTGCTCTGACCCCGAATTAAAGAGAAATTGGTGCTCTGACCCCGAAACAGGAAAAGACGCCCGTGGTGAGGTGAACGACAGCGCCTGAAAATCTGTCGGCAAATAGAAAGGGATTACCCATGTTTAACAAAGTTACGAAAACCTTCCAGTACGGCGACCATACCGTGACCCTGGAGACCGGCGAAATCGCTCGCCAGGCCAGCGGCGCCGTCCTCGTGTCGGTCGAAGACACCGTCGTCCTCGCGACCGTGGTGGCCAAGAAGGACGCCAAGCCGGGCCAGGATTTCTTCCCGCTGACCGTCGACTACATCGAGAAGAGCTATGCCGCGGGCAAGATCCCGGGCGGCTTCTTCAAGCGTGAAGGCCGTCCGTCGGAGAAGGAGACGCTGACGTCGCGCCTGATCGACCGTCCGATTCGTCCGCTGTTCCCGGAAGGCTATCTGAACGAAGTCCAGGTAATCATCCACGTGCTGTCGGTGAATCCGGAAATCGATCCGGACATCCCGTCGATGATCGGCGCCTCGGCTGCCCTGTGCATCGCCGGCATCCCGTTCAACGGCCCGATCGGCGCCGCCCGCGTCGGCTACGCCAACGGCCAGTACATCCTGAACCCGACCACCACCCAGCTCAAGACGTCGCAGATGGACCTGGTCGTGGCCGGTACCGAACACGCCGTGCTGATGGTCGAATCCGAAGCGCAGCAGCTGTCCGAAGAAGTCATGCTGGGCGCGGTCGTCTACGGCCACGAGCAGATGAAGGCCGTCATCGACGCGATCCACGCGCTGGTCGAAGAAGGCGGCAAGCCGGAAGTCGAGTGGAACCCGGCACCGAAGAACGAAACGCTGATCGCGCAGGTCGCGCAGCTGGCCGACGCGAAGATCCGCGACGCCTACCAGACCCGCGAAAAGTCGGCGCGCCAGCAGAAGCTGAAGTCGCTGTCGGCCGAAGTGCAGGCCGGCCTGGCGGCGCAGGGCGTCGAGGCGGATGCGGCCGAAGTCGGCAACATCCTGTTCGACATGGAAGCCAAGGTCGTGCGCTCGCAGATCCTGGAAGGCGAGCCGCGCATCGACGGCCGCGACACCCGCACCGTGCGTCCGATCTCGATCCGCACCAGCGTCCTGCCGCGCACCCACGGTTCCGCGCTGTTCACCCGCGGCGAAACCCAGGCCCTCGTGATCGCCACGCTGGGCACGGGCCGCGACAGCCAGAAGATCGACGCGCTGATGGGCGAGTACACCGACGACTTCATGATGCACTACAACATGCCGCCGTTCGCCACGGGCGAAACCGGCCGCGTGGGCACGCCGAAGCGCCGCGAAATCGGCCACGGCCGCCTGGCCAAGCGCGCGCTGGTCGCCGCGCTGCCGTCGCCGGAAGAGTTCAGCTACTCCGTGCGCCTGGTGTCGGAAATCACCGAGTCGAACGGTTCGTCGTCGATGGCGTCCGTCTGCGGCGGCTGCCTGGCACTGATGGACGCCGGCGTGCCGATGAAGGCGCACGTGGCCGGCATCGCGATGGGCCTGATCAAGGAAGGCGGCAAGTTCGCCGTCCTGACCGACATCCTGGGCGATGAAGACCACCTGGGCGACATGGACTTCAAGGTTGCCGGTACCACCGCGGGCATCACCGCGCTGCAGATGGACATCAAGATCCAGGGCATCACCAAGGAAATCATGCAGGTGGCACTGGCGCAGGCCAAGGAAGCCCGTCACCACATCCTGGGCGAAATGCAGAAGGCCGTGCCGTCCGTGAAGACGGAACTGTCCGACTTCGCGCCGCGCCTGATCACCATCAAGATCAACCCGGAAAAGATCCGTGACGTCATCGGCAAGGGCGGCGCCGTCATCCGCGCGCTGACCGAGGAAACCGGCACGCAGATCGACATCACGGACGAAGGCATCGTGACCATCGCGTCGGTCGACGCCGCCGCCGGCCAGGAAGCCAAGCGCCGCATCGAAGAGCTGACCGCATCGGTCGAAGTGGGCAAGACCTACGACGGCACCGTGCTCAAGCTGCTGGACTTCGGCGCCATCGTCCAGGTCATGCCGGGCAAGGACGGCCTGCTGCACATCTCGCAGATCGCCAACGAGCGCGTCAACGCCGTCGCCGACTACCTGAAAGAAGGCCAGCAAGTGCGCGTGAAGGTCCTCGAGACCGACGAGCGCGGCCGCCTGAAGCTGTCGATGAAGGCCGCCGATCCGGCCGAGGCAGCGGCGCAGTAAGCTGCATTTCAGCTGCCGCGGCGGCTGGAAAACGAAAACCGCCAGTGCGTGAGCCTGGCGGTTTTTTTTTTGCGGCAGCAGCAGGAGCGGGCGCCGGTTCAGCGTTGTCGCGCCCCAATGCATCGTATCGTCCCCCGGGATTTTTCCGAACGAAGTTTTCCGGGTGGGTTCAGAAGATGAAAGTGTGGCGTATTCTGTTGGTATCCGCAAAATTTATCGCCGTTCCCGTGCCTGCCGTGTCGTGTAATGAAGGCAAGGAATGGTATAGTTGGTCATTTGACAGAATTGCCCGGACCACTAACGTGTCAGCGGGCGCTACCCTTCCAGAACGAAAAGGAACACCGATGACGACCCAGGACTACGCAACCCGCATCAGCCAGCTTATCCAGGACCACGAGGGCGACATCGGCGCCGAATGGGCGGATCAGCTGAATGCGCTGACGGTGCGGTCGAACGTCGTCTCCAAGGACCAGCTGCGCAAGCACTGCCAGCAATTCCTGGCCGCGCTCGCGCAGGCCGCGCGCGGCGGCGAACTGCAGAACATCGACCACCGCTCGTGGGACGAAGTGCGCGACCTGCTGAGCGAGATCTCGTCGTCGCGCGCCAGGAACGGCTCGACGCCGAGCGAGACCGCGACGTTCGTGTTCTCGCTGAAGCAGCCGCTGTTCACGCGCCTGAACGACAGCTTCGCGGGCGATCCGGCCGGGCTGGCCGCCGCGTCGTGGACCGTCAGCACCCTGCTCGACAAGCTGGGCCTGTACACCATCGAAGTGTTCCAGCGCGCGCGCGACCAGGTGATCGTGCGCCAGCAGCAGGAACTGCTGGAGCTGTCGACGCCGGTCGTGAAGCTGTGGGACGGCATCCTCGCGCTGCCGCTGATCGGCACGCTGGATTCGGCGCGCACGCAGGTCGTGATGGAAAACATCCTGCAGAAGATCGTCGACACCGGCGCGGCCATCGCCATCATCGACATCACCGGGGTGCCGACCGTCGACACGCTCGTCGCCCAGCACCTGATGAAGACCATCGCGGCCGCGCGCCTGATGGGGGCCGACTGCATCATCAGCGGCATCCGCCCGCAGATCGCGCAGACCATCGTGCACCTGGGCGTGAACCTCGAGGACGTCGTCACCAAGGCCACCCTGGCCGACGCCTTCCTGGTCGCGCTCGAGCGCACCGGCACGTCGGTCATGAAACGCACGCACGCATAAGGACCACGCATGGAACGCATCCCGATTCTGCGCATGGGCGACCTGCTGCTGGTAACGATCCAGGTCGACATGCACGACCGCCTGGCGATGACCCTGCAGGACGACCTGACCGAACGCATCGTGCGCGACCGCGCCAAGGGCGTGCTGATCGACATCTCGGCGCTGGACCTCGTCGACTCGTTCATCGGCCGCATGATCAGCAACACGGCCGCCATGGCGCGGGTGCTCGACGCGCAGACCGTCGTCGTCGGCATGCAGCCGGCGGTGGCGATCACGCTGGTCGAACTGGGTCTCACGCTGCATGGCGTGAAGACGGCACTCAATGTCGAGAAGGGCATGGCCCTGCTGGGAAAGACTAACCTCTGATGAGCGCGGCTCTCAATCACGCGGTGGTGTTCGAGTCCGACCTGTTCGAACGCCACCGCCATTTCCGGACCGACCGCGCGACCTTGCCGCTGCGCTCGGACGAGGACGTCGTCGCGCTGCGCAAGCACGTGCGCGAGCGCGCCGTCGCGATCGCGCTGTCGCTCGTCGACCAGACCAAGCTGGTGACGGCGGCGAGCGAACTGGCGCGCAACACGATCAAGTACGGCGGCGGCGGCATGGTTTATCTCGACGCGCTGGAAGACGGTTTCCGCAAGGGCGTCGGCCTGATCTTCGTCGACAACGGGCCGGGTATTCCCGACCTCGGCCTGGCGCTGCGCGACGGCTACACGACGGGCGGCGGACTGGGTCTCGGCCTCGGCGGCTCCAAGCGCCTCGTCGACGAATTCGACATCGATTCCCGCACGGGAGAGGGTACCGCGGTGTCGGTCATCAAATGGAAACGCTGATCAGTTCGCTGTCCCCGCAGCTCAATTTCCCCATTGTCCATGCCAGCGATGTCTCCGCGGCGCGCCGCGCGGGGCAGCGGCTGGCCGACGCGCTCGGCTTCAATGACGTCAAGGCCGGGCGCCTCGCGATCGTGATCACCGAAGCCGCCACCAACATCCTCAAGCACGCGGGTGAAGGCGTCGTCACGATCATGCGCACGCAGTCGGGTGTGGACATGCCGGGCATCGACGTGGTCGCGGTCGACACCGGCCCCGGCATCGCCGACCTGGAGTTCGCGCTGCGCGACGGCGTCTCGACGGCCGGTACGTTCGGCACGGGCCTCGGCGCACTGCGCCGCCAGGCCGACGAATTCGACGCCTGGACCCAGCGCGGCCGCGGCGCCGCGTTCCTCATGCGCATCTGGCAGGGGGCAGCGCCGCCCGAACCGTGCGGCATCGAGGTGGGGGCCGTGTGCACGCCGCTGGCCGGCGAGGACGCGTGCGGCGACGCCTGGGCCGTCACCTGCAACCTGGACGGCGCGACGCTGCTCGGCGCCGACGGTCTCGGCCACGGTCCGGAAGCGGCCAAGGCATCCGGCGGTGCGGTCGAAGCGCTGGGCAAGCGGCCGGCCGCCGCGCCGGGCGAGGTGCTGCAGACGGCGCACGACCTGCTGCGCATCACGCGCGGCGCGGCGGTGTCCGTGGCGCGCATCGACTACCGCGCGAACGAGCTGCGCTTCGCCGGCATCGGCAACGTGGCCGGCGTCGTGTTCGACGGCGCGGCGCGGCGGGCGCTCGTCTCGCACAACGGCATCGTCGGCCACAACATGCGCAAGGTGCAGGAATTCGCCGTGCCGTTCGCGCCGGGCGCGACGTGCGTGCTGACGTCGGACGGCATCCAGACGCAGTGGGGCTTCGACGACTATCCCGGCCTGCACGCGCGCGCGTCGGCGCTCGTCGCGGCCGTGCTGATGCGCGACTTCATCCGCCGCCGCGACGACGCGATGGTGCTCGTCGTGCGGCGCCGGGAGGCGGCATGAGCGCGCAGCGCATCCTCGTCATCGGCCTGGACGACGAACAGGACGTGGTGCTCGTGCGCCAGCGCGCGCGCCAGGTGTCGAACCTGCTCGGGTTCTCGCAGCAGGACCAGGTGCGCATCGCCACGGCCGTCTCGGAAGTGGCGCGCGGCGCCTGCCAGGTGGCGTTCGGCGGCCGCGCCGCGTTCCTGATCCGCGAGGTCGAGCGGCGCCAGTACCTGGAAGCGTCGATCAGCCCCGGGCGGGGCTTGCCGGCAGCGCTGCCGGACGACGCCGTCGTCACCGCGCACCGCCTGATGGACGAGTGCGAGGTGGCGCAGGACGGCGTCACGATGCGCAAGCTGCTGCCGCCGCAGCCCTGGGTCGGTGCCGCCCGCCTGGGCGAGATCGCGGCGCAGCTGGCCAAGGACAGTCCGGTCGCCAACACGTACAACGAGCTGCAGCTGCAGAACCGCGAACTGGTCACCACGCTGGCCGAACTGCGCGAGCGCCAGGAAGACCTGCTGTCGCTGACGCGCGAGCTGGAAGACACCAACCGCGGCATCGTCGCGCTGTACGCCGAGATCGAGGACAAGGCCGATCGCCTGCGCCGCGCCGACGAGATGAAGTCGCGCTTCCTCTCCAACACGAGTCACGAACTGCGCACGCCGCTGTCGTCGATCCGCGCGCTCGCCAAGCTGCTGCTCGACCGCATGGACGGCGACCTGACGCAGGAACAGGAGCGCCAGGTGCGCTTCATCGAGGCCGCCGCCGCCGATCTGTCGGAGCTCGTCAACGACCTGCTCGACCTCGCCAAGATCGAGGCCGGCCGGGTCGAGGTGCAGCGCGCGCCGGTCGTGATCGACCACCTGTTCCGCGCGATGAAGGGCATGCTGCGCCCGCTCGTCGACGACGCGCGCGTGGACCTGATCTTCGAGCCGTGCGACTACGACGTGCCGTTCGATTCGGACGAAGGCAAGATCTCGCAGGTGCTGCGCAATTTCATCTCGAACGCCCTCAAGTTCACCGAGCAGGGCGCGGTGCGCGTGTCGGCGTTCCACGACCCCGAAGCCGACACGATCACGTTCGCGGTGGCCGACACCGGGATCGGCATCAGCCCGGACAACCTGCAGCTGATCTTCGAGGAATTCAGCCAGATCGAACACCCGCTGCAGCGGCGCAGCAAGGGTACCGGCCTCGGCCTGCCCCTGTGCCGCAAGCTCGCGGAACTACTCGGCGGCCGCCTGGACGTGGTCAGCCAGCCTGGCGTCGGCTCCACCTTCAGCCTCGTGCTGCCGCGTCTCTTCCCGGCCAAGCTCTCGCCGCGCAACGATGGAACTTGAGGAACGCAACATGACTACCCCGACTTTGATCCTCAACGTCGACGACAACGACGGCGCCCGCTACGCCAAGACACGCATCCTGCAGAGCGCGGGCTTCGACGTGGTCGAGGCGAGCAACGGCACCGACGCGTTGACCCACGTGCGGCGCGGCGGCATCGCGCTCGTGCTGCTCGACGTGAAGCTTCCGGACATCAACGGCATCGAAGTGTGCCGCCGCATCAAGGCCGACCCGGACAGCGCGCTGGTGCTGGTGCTGCAGACGTCGGCCGCGCTGACGGGCCGCGCCGACAAGATCCGCGGGCTGGAGGGCGGGGCCGACAACTACCTCGCCGCGCCGATCGAGGCGGACGAACTGATCGCCAACGTCAACGCGCTGCTGCGCATGCGCCAGACGCAGAGCGCGCTGCGCGAGAGCGAGGAGCGCTTCCGCCAGCTGACCGACAACATCGAGGACGTGTTCTGGATGTTCTCGGTGCCGTCGCGCGCGCTCGAATACGTGAGTCCGGCCTACACGGCGATGTGGGGCCGTTCCGCCGAGACGCTGCCGCGCGAGCCGGCCAGCTGGATGGCGGGCGTGCATCCGGACGATCGCGCGTACGTGACCGGCCTGTGGGCATCGCTGGCCGAGAAGCCGCACTACGACGCCGAATTCCGCGTGACCCAGCCGGACGGTTCGCTGCGCTGGGTGCGCGACCGCCTGTTTCCCGTGCGCGACCGCCGCGACGAAGTCTATCGCGTGGCGCGCGTGACGAGCGACATCACGCGCCGCAAGGAAATGGAAGCGCTGCTGCGCGCGGCGGACGCCAACAAGAACGAATTCCTCGCCACCCTGGCGCACGAGCTGCGCAACCCGCTGTCGCCGATCCGCAATGCGGCCGCGCTGCTGGGTTCCTCGGGCGAGGGCGCGGTCGAGCGCCAGGCCCGTGCGCGCGACGTCATCACGCGCCAGGTCGACCACCTGGCCCACCTCGTCGACGACCTGCTCGACGTGGCGCGCATCTCGGAAGGCAAGATCGTGCTGCGCCAGGAAGAGGTCGAGCTGGGCGCCGTGATCGCGCAGGCGCTGGAGACGGCCGGCCCCCTGATCGCCGCGCGCGAGCACCGGCTCGACGTGCTCCAGCCGGAGCGGCGCATCTGGCTGATGGGCGATTCGGTGCGCCTGGCGCAGTCGATGGGCAACCTGCTGCACAACGCCGCCAAGTTCACGCCGAAGGGCGGCCACATCAAGGTCGAGGTGACGCTCGCCGACGGCGTCGTGCGCATCGCCGTGCAGGACAACGGCATCGGCATCGCCGAGGACAACCTGTCGCGCATCTTCGGCATGTTCGCCCAGGCTGCCGTGCCGCCGGACCGCGCGCCGGAAGGCCTCGGCATCGGCCTGTCGCTCGTCTCGCGCCTGCTCGAAATGCACGGCGGCCGCCTGTCCGCGACGAGCCGCGGCATCGGCCACGGTTCCACCTTCACCGTCGAACTGCCGGTGCTGCGCACGGAGGAAGCGGGGCAGGGCGCGCAGGCGCAGGACGCGGCATCCGCCCAGGCCGCGCCGGCGTCGGGCGGGCGCCGCGTGCTGCTCGTCGACGACAACGTCGATGCGATGGAGATGATGGCGTTCCTGCTGGCCGAGATGGGCTACGAGGCGCATACGACGGCGGACGCGGGCCACCTCGAGCAGTTGGCGCTGGACGTGCGGCCGGACGTGATCGTGCTCGACATCGGCCTGCCGGGCGTGGACGGCTACGAACTGGCGCGCATGCTCAAGCGGCATCCGCAGCTGGCCTCGATCCGTCTCGTGGCGCATACGGGCTACGGTTCGCCCGAAGACCGCCGCAAGGCGCACGAGGCGGGCTTCGACTCCCACCTCGTCAAGCCGGCCGAGCTGGCCGACCTGGAAAAAGCGCTGCAGGGCTGACGCGCCGGCGTCGGGCAGGCCGGGCACGTTGGGCATTGCCGCCCAGCGTGCGTCAGCGCACGAACAGCCTGCGCGCATCGGCCTAATCTGGCGTCACCACGCAACCAACCGAGTGACGGAGGCCATCATGCCCAAGGGAGCCAGCCCGAAGCGCGAACACGAGTTCAAGAAGCTCGAAACCGAATTCAAGAAGGAGCACCGCTACCCCGGCCGCGAGGAAGAAGTCGCGTCGCGCATCGTCAACAAGCAGCGCGCCGAGCACGGCGAGACGAAGCAGTCATCAGGCGGGGGCTCGAAGCAGTCCGCGAAAAAGTAAGCGCCGCAGCTTGATGAAAAAAGCCTCCCGGATTCGCATCCGGGAGGCTTTGTCGCTTGCGCGCGAACGAACTCAGCGGTCCGTCACCGTGAACGCGCCGAACGGCTTGAGCTGCTCGCCCACCGCCTTCGCATCGCCCACCACGACGATCGTCTGGCGCTCCGGCGCGAAGTATTTCTTCGCCACGTCGCGCACCTGTTCCGGCGTCGTTTTTTCGATCAGCGGCACGTACTCGCCGAGGAACTCGGCCGGCAGGCCGACGAGCCAGTTGGACGCCAGCGTGCCGGCCACGGCGCGCTGCATCTGGTTGCTCAGCAGGTAGCCGCCTGCCACGTAGCGCTTGTGCATGCGCATCTCGTCCGGCGCCACGAGGTCGGCGCCGATGCGCTTGTACTCGTTGAAGTACTCGGTGAGCGCCGCGCCCGTGACTTCATTGCGCACGTCGGCGCCGCCGACGATGCTGCCGCCGTCGCGCAGCAGGCGCGCGCCGGCCGAGGCGCCGTACGTGTAGCCCTTTTCCTCGCGCAGCTTGATGTTCACGCGGCTCGAGAAGCCGCCGCCGAGGATCGTGCTCGCCAGGCGCAGCGGGATCTGGTCGGCGGCCGTCGCGGCGATGCCGGGGCTGCCGAGGCGGATCGTCGACTGCACGCTGTTGGCACGCTCCAGCAGCACGCGCGCGGGTTGCGCGGCGGCGCCGGCCTTCGGCACCTCGGCCGGCGCCGGACCGCTCGCCTTCCAGTCGCCGAACGCTTCCTGCGCCAGCTTGAGCGCGTCCGCTTCCTTGATGCGGCCCGCGATGACGAGCAGCGCGCGGTCCGGACGGAAGCGCTTGGCGTGCTCGGCGCGCAGCAGGTCACCCGTCGTCGATTCGATGGCCTCCGCCGTCGGCGTCATGTGGCCGTACGGATGGTCGCCGTACATCGCCTCGTTCAGCGCGCGCTCGGCGCGGAAGCGCGGCTGGGTCTCGGCCACGCGCAGGCCCTGCAGCGCGTTCGCCTTCGCCAGCGCCACTTCGTTCGCCGGGAACGACGGCGTGCGCGCCACCTCGGCCAGCAGGGCCATCATCGGGCCGGCCTGCGAGGCGAGGCTGCTGGCCTGTACCGTGATGCCGTCCGCGCCGGCGCCGGCCGCGACCGAGCCGCCCATCCCCTGCGCGGCTTCGGCGATCGCGCGCGAATCGCGCTTGGCCGTGCCCTCATTGAGCAGGTTGGCCAGCAGGTCGGCGAAGCCCGGGTGGCCCGGCTCGTCGGCCGCGAGGCCGGCGCCGCGCACCGCGAGCACCATGTCCACGCGCGGAATGCCGCTGCGCGGCACGATCCACACCTGCAGGCCGTTGGCCAGCGTCTTCTTGCCGATGTGCGGCACGGGCAGGGGCTTGTCCTTGGCGTAGGCCGGCATCGCGGCCGGCATGGCGCCCGCCGGCGCGTCGGCAGCCTGCGCCGGGTGGGCGAAGACGGCGGCAACCGCCATCGCCAGCATCAGTTTGTGCATCGCTGCGCTCCTCATTTCTTGTCTCCGGTGGGTGCCGGCGCCGGTGTCGTGGCGGCGGCGTTCGCTGGGGCCGGGGCGGCCGGGCTGGCGGGCGCCCTGGCCGCCGGTTTGCGGTCGATGACGGTGCGGTTGGCGCGCGTCAGGTAGGCGGCGGCCACGCGCTGCAGATCGGCGGAGGTCACGCCTTCGATCCAGCCCGGCACCTTGTTCACGACGGCCGCGTCGCCCCACAGGGTCTGCAGCTTGGCGAGCGTGTCGGCGCGCGACAGGATGTTTTCCAGGCCGTTGTTCCAGTCGGCCAGCATGCGGGTCTTCACGCGCTTCAGGGTGGCCGCGTCGGCGCCGTCCTTGACCACTTTCGCGATCTGTTCGTCCATCGCGGCCAGCATGGCGTCGGCGCTGCTGTTCGGCTTGTACAGGCCGAACACGGTGAACAGGGTGGGGCCGCCGTACTCGAACGGACCCGTGAGGCCGAAGCCACCCTGCACGTTCAGGGCGATCTCGCGGCCCTTGACGAGGTTCTGGTAGAACAGCGACGCGTCGCCGCCGGTCAGCAGCTCGGCCAGCACGGCCATCGGCGCCTGGTCGGCACTGCCCTGTTGCGGCACTTTCCAGCCGACGGCGACGGCCGGCACCTGGGCCAGCGCATCGCTTTGCTCGATGCGCTTTTCCTGCGTGTTCAGGCCTTCCGCGAAGTCGGTCGGCCGCGGGGTCGGACGGGTCTTGATGCCGCCGAAGTATTTTTGCGCGAGCGCGAAGCCCTGCGCGGGCGAGACGTCGCCGGCGATCGCCAGCACGGCGTTGTTCGGGCCGTAGTAGTCGCGATGGAACGCGCGCACGTCGTCCAGGCTGGCGCCTTCGAGGTCGGCGAAGCTGCCGTAGCCGTCGTGGTTGTTCTCCCATTTCTGGAATGCGAGCTGGCTGATGTCGATCCAGTAGAAGCCGCCGTACGGCTGGTTCTTGACGTTGACGCGGATCTCTTCCTTGACGACGTCCTGCTGGTTCTTCAGTGTGGTCGGATTGAAGTCGAGCGTCTTCATGCGGTCCGCTTCCAGCCACAGGATCGGCTCCAGCGACGACACGGGCGCCGTCTCGATGTAGTTCGTGAAGTCGGGCCGCGTGGAGCCGTTGTTGCGGCCGCCGCCGCCCGTGATGGCGCGGTCGAACACGCCTTTCGGCGCATTGGGCGTGCCCTGGAACATCAGGTGCTCGAACAGGTGGGCGAAGCCGGTGCGGTTGCGCGGTTCGAGGCGCATGCCGACGTGGTACACGACGGACACGCCGACGGTCGGCGAACTGTGGTCTTCGGAAACGACGACCGTCAGGCCGTTGTCGAGCTTCTTGACGTTGACCGGCAGGGTCCACTGGTCGCTGGTCGCGGCAGCCGCGGACAGCGAGAGCGTCAGGCCGGCCAGGAGGGCAGGCAGGTGGCGCATGCGCATTGATCACCTTTATGGTTATGGTTGAGGGCGTGAATTTATCTTAGCGCAACAAATAGAGGAGCGTGGCGTTTCTTGATGCATATGTCCTGCGCCCATAACGCGTCGCGTCGTGACAAACCGCGCATTTTGCCCGGGTACGCGCAGGCGATAATGATCGGCCGCGCGGCGCATGCCTGTCTCCTGCCCGTGTCGCTCAGGCGGCCATTTTTGCAGTTCGTCGCAATCCGCTGGGGGAATGCGGACCTTCACATTATCCTGTTTTCATTACGCCGGACTGCCGTGCCGGCATGACCACGACAAGAACAAAACAGGAATTCGGAGATCGGATGAACAAGATTTTCTCGCTCGGCCTGGCGGGCGCCTCGTGCGCCATTCTCGGTTTCGCGCATGCGGCGCCGGACGTCACGACCGAGTCGCGCCCCGTCGATGCGCGCGTCGTGCGCGTCAGGGTGGACGGCGCCGTCGATTTGCATATCCGCCAGGGGGGCCAGCCTTCGCTGACGCTGACGGGCGAGGCGCGCTACCTGCCGCGCACGCTCACGTCGCAGAACGGCGATACGCTGAACATCGACACGGATGTGCAGGGCCACGTGCGCAGGGGTACCCTGCGCGCCGATCTGGTGCTGCCGGCGCTGCGCGAAGTGACGTCGGAGAGCCTGGGCACGACCGAGGTCGCCGGCTTTTCCGGCGACCAGCTGGACCTGACCCTGGACGGGGCCGGCTCGATGAAAGTCGCCGGCAACTACCGGCACGTGCGCGCCAGCCTGGGCGGCGTCGGCAGCATGCAGCTGCAGGGAATGAACGGCGACGGCATCGAGCTGAACCTGCGCGGCGCCGGCTACATCGCGCTGTCGGGCCGTGCGAGGTGGCTGAAGGCGGACCTCGGCGGCCTGGGCAACCTGGACGCCCAGCAGTGCATCGCGGACGACGTCGACATCGACCTGTCGGGCCTGGGCAACGCGCGCGTCACGGCGCGCCAGACCGCCAACCTGAATTTGTCCGGCATGGGTTCCGTGACGGTGTACGGCAAGCCTCAGAACCGCAAGGTCGCGGTCGACGGGCTGGGAAAGGTGAGCTGGAAGTAGCAGGACTGATCCATAGCCGAGTCAATACAACAGAAGAACAAGAGGCGTATGCCTCACGATCCGAACGAGACGATGAGAAAACTGACTGCTGCGATCCTGTTCGCGCTCGGCCTGCACGGTAGTGCGATGGCGGGCCTGGCCGAGGGCGCCAATGCCTACAATGCCCGCAACTATGCGCTGGCACTGCGGGAAGTCACCCCGCTGGCCCGCGCCGGCAACGCGGACGCGCAGCATTTGCTGGGCCTGATGTACTACATGGGCCGCGGCGTGCCGCGCGATTACAAGCAGGCGTTCAACTGGCACTACAAGGCCGCGCTGCAGGGCAAGGCCGATGCGCAATACGTGATCGGCGCCATGTACTACACCGGCAACGCCGTGCCGCAGGACCAGAAGCTGGCCGTGCAGTGGTTCCGCAAGGCCGCCGAGCAGGGCCACCCGGACGCCCAGCACGCGCTTGGCCTGATGTACCGCTACCACGTCGCAGGGATGCCGCAGGACATGGTGCTTGCTTACATGCTGTGGAACCTGGCGGCCGCCAACGGCCACCGCAACGCCATCGAGCAGCGTGCGATGGCCGCCAAACAGATGACGCAAGAGCAGATCGATGAAGCGCAATCGTTGTCGCGCAACTGGAAACCGGGCACGCCGCTGCCGACGCAATCGCGCACGGGCGGCGGTAACTGATGCGCATTTTGTTGCCTTCTAATGTAAGGACGCAACCGACAGCGGTATGAGGCATCGTCCTACGCGTCGATGGCAAATCTTGGGTGTCCCGGTCGTCTCTGCGGGACTAGGATGATGACCGCTCAAGCAGTTTTGACGCGCTGGAAGACAACTCAACCATTGGAGGCAATCATGGCAAACCAGGGTAACAATCAAGGCGGCAACAAGGGCAACAACCAGAGCGGCGACACCAGCAACCGCGGTTTCGCATCGATGGATCCGC